>Ga0299906_10005358_pt1 | contig 10461 bp, 10 predicted proteins | sample RVTome_14_FD_200259 | JGI IMG/M metagenome (GOLD analysis project Ga0299906, IMG submission 200259) | Soil microbial communities from uranium-contaminated site in the Upper Colorado River Basin, Wyoming, United States - RVT145D125 (version 2) ...
CGAAGCGATCCGAGAACCGATGGACGCACTCCGGCGCACCGGCTTCCGCATGTCGACGGGCCTGTACGAGTACCTGCTTCAGGAGGCCGGCGAAGCCCGTGATGAGCGGCGGCCTCGAAGCGCCGTCCCCTCTTCGCCGCAGCTGCGCGCCTCCGGACCCCGCGTACTTCCGCATTGAGTGGAATGCAGAAAACCAACTCATCCGCGTGACCAAGGCTCTTCGTGGAATCGTGTGGGTGCGCAGCGGTATAAGAGCCATACAAGGCAGCACGGATCAGAGCGCCTTGAGCATGCAGGTGAGGATCTTGAGGCGGAGGTACTCTTCGTCGCGCAGGCCGTAGGCACGACGCTGGATGACTCGGATCCTGTTGTTGAGCCCCTCGACGAAGCGGAGCGCGACCTTGTTCTCGGTACGGCCGTGTGCCGCTTGCCGTCCCAGTGTCGTTCGATCGTCACCGTGTCCGCCCGCTCTCTCGTGGAGCGGCGCCACCGGGCGATCCTGGAGCTTCTCTACGGGACCGGGGTTCGCCGTGGCGAGTGCCTGAGGCTCGACGCGATCGACGCCGACCGGGGCGAGGAGACGCTCTTCATCCGCGACGGCAGGGGGAGGAGGGATCGGCTCGTGCCCCTCCCCGGCCGCGCCAAAGTCGACCTCGACGTCTACCTGTGCCGGGCGCGGCCCGAGCTTCTGAAGACTGCGGGCCAAGACGCGCTCTTCCTCACGACACACTGGACCCGGATGAGCAAGAGCCTCCTCGACCTGGTCGTCCGGCGGAGGGCGCGAGCGGCCGGCCTGCAGCGGGGGGTATCGCCCCACGTGCTGCGGCAGTCGTGCGCGACGCATCGGCTCCGGGGCGGTGCCGACGTGCCAGGTGCCGGAGCTGCTCGGGCACAGGAGCCTCCAGACGACGGCCCTCTGCACCCCGGGTCGACGGCGAGGACCTGCAGGCGGCGATCCGGCGCTGCCACCACGGGAGCGGCCCTGGCTCCGCAACCCGAAGCGTAGAATGAGAGATGAGGTGAAGCCATGACGACCGCCGTCGATGCGATCTACGAGGACGGTGTCTTCAAGCCCGACAAGCCTGTGGGGCTCAAAGACAAGACCAAGGTCCGTCTGGTGATCGAATCCGAGCCCGATCAAACGACCGACGACGATCCCACGGGCTGGAAGACCGCGATGGAGCTGAAGGGCTGCATCAAGGCTGCGCCGCCGGACATGGCTGCCAACCACGACAAGTACCTCTACGGCGCGTCCGACGAGTGATCTTCGTCGACACGGGCTTCTTCCTTGCCTTCTTCTCCGAGGATGACGCCAATCACAAGCGGGTGGCCGAGGTCTTCGAGGGATTCAAGGGCCGCAACCTCCACGAGCTCCTCCTCACCACCGACCACGTCGTCTTCGAAACGATCACGCTCGCGCGCTACCGGATCTCCCACGAGCGGGCGGTCTTCGTGGGCGAGCGGCTCTACAGCGAGAAGATCGCCCGGATCTACCGCGCCAGCTTCGAGGAGCAGCGCGCCGCCTTCGAGTACTTCAAGAGGTACGCGGACAAGAAGTACAGCGCCGTGGATTGCCTGAGCTTCGTCGTGATGGAGAAGCACGGCATCGGCGAGGCGCTGGCGATCGACGAGGACTTCACCCACCGCTTCATCGCGCGCCCGGGTCCCCTGAAGCAGTAGGGTCGCCGTGGCCACAACGTCCCTGCAGCGTGCTCTCGGCGACGTCGACCCCGCGTACTTCTGCATCGAGTGCAACGCAGAAGACGAGCTGACACGGGTCCTCAAGGACTCAATCGAGGTCGCGTCCTTCAAGTACGGGCCCCTCGGGAGGAGGGTTGTGAGCTTGCGGTGCGTCCCTGACGGCGTCAGGAGGATGATGGAGAGCCGATGGTGTATCACTGGATCCTGCGCGTGGCGGAGGATCTCGGCTCGTGGTCCGTCCTGCCTGCCTTGCAGGTGAGCGCACGGCTGATTCCCTCCCGGCGTCGAAAATCTCTGTTTCTCGGTCGTGCAGAAAGACGCGAGTGGAGTATGCTTCACTCATGTCGGTCTCCCGGCCTGCTCTCGTCAGCGAGGAGGAGTTCCTGGCCCTCCCGGAGACCATGGATCGGGTCGAGCTCCTCGACGGGGGGGTCTTCGTCTCTCCATCCCCGAGCGTCTGGCACCAGGAGCTTCTCTCGCGGACCGTGCATCGCCTCCGCGCCTGGGCGGAGCAGTCCTCGGATGCCGTGTTCATCGGCCAGGCGCCCCTCGACGTCCGTTTCGGACCCGGTCAGATCCTTCAGCCGGATGCCTTCGTGATCCTGGAGGAGATCTCCCTCGATCTCGAGGGCCCCCTGGACCGGATTCCGGACCTCTGTGTCGAGGTGCTGTCGACGAACCGGGCGTACGATCGGTTGACGAAGAGGATCGTCTACGCCATGTCCGGTGTCCGGGAGCTCTGCTGCTCGAGCCCAGCGGGTCGATCGAGCGCTGGAGCGGCCAGGGCCTCAACGAAGCGGAAGAGCTGTCCACGAGACTCGCCACCCCGCTCCTTCCCGAGTTCGAGCTCGACCTCGAGGCGTTGTTTCATCGCGGCTGACGGGCGGGCCGGCGGTGAGCTCCCGGGACAGGAGCCGAGGAACGCAAAAACTCATGGCCTGTGCCGGCGGCGCACCCGGAGTGTCCCCGTCAAGGCGCCAGGAGGTTGATGGGGAGCCAACGGTGTATCACTGGATCTTGCGCGTGGCGGACGACCTCTGCTCGTAGTCCGTCCTGCTTGCCTTGCAGGTGAGGGTTGCAGGTCACAGGCTGTCGGTTTCGGCACGTGAGCTGCCGATCTGGGTCATGAGCTGCGGCTGGCGGGCTGACGCGGGTGCGCGCGGCGCGAAGAGATGAATGAGCACCGATTCCTCCAATGCTCCCGTGGAGCGTAGGTAGGATCGGGCCGACGACGGGAGACCTGCTCGATCCCCCCGCCGCCGGCCCGGGAACGGCCCGAGCTGATACCGGCCCGGACACCTAGAAGCGAGCGCTCCTCAGCTCCACGTCGGCATCCTGCCACGCTCGCTCGAAGCGAGCCTCGGCGTCCTCCGCCTCGGCGTCGCGGCCCTGGGCGCGCAGGCTCTCGACCAGGCCGCGCAGGGCGAAGCCGTTCTCCTCGTTCCGCTTCAGGTCCTGCCAGAAGATCGTCTCGGCCTCGTCGGCGCGGCCGGCCTCCAGCAGCACGGAGCCGAGGGTGTGGCGCACCGGGTAGTACCAGTCCGGCGGCTCGTTGTAGAGGAGGCCGTCCTCCAGGCGCACCGCCTGGTCGAGGGCCGCGACTGCCCGGTCGCAGTCGCCGCGCTTCCCGAGCAGCTCGCCCCGCAGCACGCCCTCGGCGATCCGGAGCAGCGTCTTCGCGTTCGCGAAGCCGACCAGCGTCTCCAGAGCTTCGGGGCTCGCCACGATGGCGGACAGCGCGTCCAGCTCCGCCTGAGCCTCGTCCAGGCTGCCGCCGTGGACCCGGGCCATGCCGCGGGCGTAGTGCCAGATCCCCGTCCAGTAGCGCGCGTCCTCCCGGGGCCGCGGCTCGGCGAGGATCGCCTCCCACATCCCGAAGCGGACCATGGTGTAGAGGGGCATGCTCAGGAAGGTCTGGTAGAGGGCCCAGTCGTCGCCGTGCATGTCCTCGGGGACGCGCCCGGCCACCTTGCGCGACGCCTTCAGCGCCTCGGCGCTGCGGCCCTGGTAGATCGCGGCCCAGGCCAGAAAGTGGATGTTGTGGGGGTAGTAGTTGAGCGGGTAGATCCCCTGGTTGCGGCAGGCGGTCACGTAGCCCTCGTCCGCCAGCGTGGCGTTCTGGTTCGCCTCGAAGGCGTCGGCGTAGCGCCCGGTCTGCATGTAGATGTGCGAGGGCATGTGGACGAGGTGGCCGGCGCCCGGTGCCAGGTCGGTCAGCAGGTCCGCCGCAGCCTCCCCGCGCCTCGGGTCCACCGACTCCACGGCGTGGATGTAGTAGTGGAGCGCCCCGGTGTGCTGCGGGTTCCGCGACATGACCTCCTCGAGGGCCTTCAGCAGGGCCGGGGTGTAGGCGCGCGGCTGACCGTCCCGGGTCCAGTAGTCCCAGGGGCTCAGGTTCATCAGGGAGGCCGCGTAGAGCGTGGCGGCGTCGTCGTCCTCGGGGTAGCGGGAGTGGACCAGCTCCATGGCCCGGGCGTAGGCGAGGTCCAGCTCGGCCCGGTCCTCGATGGCTTCAGGCGCGTAGCGGCGCGCGAGGGCCTCGATGTAGGCGCGCTCGCGGTCCGAGACCCGGTCGCGGCGCTCCATCGCCTGCTGGATCGCCTCGTAGGCCTGGGGGGCCACGTCGGGGCTCATGGGCAGGTTCAGGTTCGGTCCCAGGACCAGCGCCCAGCCCCAGTAACCCATGGCGCAGTCGGGGTCGAGGCGGATCGCCTCCTTGAAGGCGCGCAGCGCTTCCTGGTGGTTGAAGGCGTAGGTGAGGCGCAGCCCCTGGTCGAAGAAGTCCTGTGCCCGCTCGGATCCGGTCGTCACGGGATGGTGGACCGGTCCCAGCCCCGAGAGCACCGGGGCCACCGGCGCGGTGGCCGCCGACGGGTCGGTGGCGAGGACCCTCGGGTCGTGTCCGTCGTGGGCGTGCTGGGCGCTCGCCGTGGCGGCACAGCCGAGCGCGAGGGCAGCGAGCAGTTGTCGGTGCATGTCTTCTTCCTCCTCCTCACTGGAGAGAACGGGGTCTGCGCGGAAACCCGCCACCCGCGGACCGCATTCTCTCCTCCCCGGGGGGTCCGTCGTCGCGGCTACACGCCGGGGCCGCGGCCCGGCCCGGGAGGGTCGCCGGGTTGGTATAAACGGCCTGGGGGAGCGGGAGGAGCACGTGATCTCGACCACATTCGCGCTGGCGGTGGGGCTCGCCCAGGCGGGGGACGCCGAGCAGCGCGTCGTGGAGTACCTGAGGGGCCACCTCACGCCGGGGCAGCCGGTGTCGGTCTCCAGGCTCTACAACGAAGTGTTCACGCAGCCCGAGGAGCGGGCCGTCCTCGACCGCCTCTTCAACACCTTCTTCAAGATCCCGCTGTTCGCGGCGCAGTTCCGGGAGGCCGAGGGACGGCCGCCCTCTCTCGACGAGCTGTCGGAGCAGTTCGGGCTGCCCGTGCCCGGAGAGTCCCGGGTGCTGCTGGACGTGATGGAGACCGACCCGCGCATGCCGCGCTTCCTGACCCGGGATGCCGAGACGGGCGAGATCCTGGAGGTGGACGTGGAGGCGATCCGCGGTCACCCGCGCTTCGGGAAGATGCTCGAGCGCTCCCTCGGCGGGCTGGTGGGGGCGCCCGCGCCGGGGCTCTCCCTGCCCGGCCCCGACGGGACCCCGGTCACCACCGAGGCGCTCGCGGGGAGCCCGTACGTCGTCTACTTCTGGTTCACGGGCTGTCCGCCGTGCCTGGAGACCTCCCCCCGGCTCGTGGCGCTCCACGAGAAGTACGCGTCCCGCGGTCTCGAGGTGGTGGCTCCGAACGCCGACCGGATTCTCGAGCTGCCCTACACCGACGCCCAGCGCGAGGCGTACCTCAAGAAGCTCGGCGCCCGCTTCCGGGTCGGCCACCTGACGGAGGAGGCCCAGGCCGCCTTCGGCGCGATCAGCGTGTTCCCCACGCTCTTCTTCGTGAGCCGGGACGGCCTCGTAGTGGAGCAGAAGGTCAACGCGCAATCGCAGCAGGAGCTCGAGGCGGCCATCCTCAAGGCCCTCGAGTAGACCGCCCCGCGAGATTCGTCGCGGCTGCCCCTTGACAATACTTTAGTTTTAACTAAATTGAGACCATGACGGCACTGGAGCTGGTGGCCGCTCCCCGCCGGCGCGAGATCCTGCGCCTGGTGTGGGAGCGCGAGAGGAGCGCCGGAGAGATCCACGACGCGATGCCTGGGATCACGTTCGGGGCGGTGTCCCAGCAGCTCGGTCGCCTGCGGGCCGCCGGGCTCGTGAGCAGCCGGAAGGACGGGCGCCACCGCTACTACCTGGCGCGCCGGGAGCCTCTCGGCGAGCTGCGGGGGTGGCTGGAGGCGCAGTGGGACGACGGCCTGGCGCGGCTGAAGGCCCTCGCGGAGATGGAGGCGGCGCGGCGCGGTCCGCGGCCGAAGAAGAGAGGAGCGAGCCGATGAGCGAGCTGGGTTTCAGCATCGAGAGGACCGTGTCGATCCGCGCGGAGCGGGAGCTGGTCTTCCGCTACTTCACCGACAGCGCGCGCTTCGCGGCCTGGTGGGGGGCGGGCTCGGAGATCGACGGCCGCCCGGGGGGCCGCTATGCGATCCGGCATCCCAACGGCGTGGTCTCCTCGGGGGAGATCCGGGAGCTGGAAGCCGGCCGCCGCATCGTGCTCAGCTACGGCTACGAGGGAGAAAACCCGCTGATCCCGCCCGGCGGGTCGCTGCTGACGATCCTGCTGGAGGATGCCCCCGAGGGCACCCGGGTCCGACTGCGGCACGACCTGCCGGACGCGAAGAGCCGCGACGAGCACGTGCAGGGATGGCGCTATCAGCTCGCCGTGTTCGCGAACGTGGTCAGCGCCGAGGCGCACCGTGCCGTGGCCGAGCGCGTCGACGCGCTGCTGGAGGCCTGGAGCGAGCCCGATCCGGAGCGCCGGCGCCGGCTGCTCGAGGAGAACGCCGTTCCGGAGCTGGCCTTCCAGGACGCGTTCAGCTGCACGGTCGGGCTGGAGGACCTCCACGTGCACCTCGCCGCGGCCCAGGTCCACATGCCGGGGCTGAAGCTGGTGCGGGACGGCGACGTGCAGCAGTGCCAGGGGACGGCCGTGGCGCGCTGGACGGTCCGCGACGCGGCGGGGAGCGCGAAGCGGCGTGGGCTGAACGTCGTGGAGCTGGCCCCCGACGGCCGGATCGCCCGCGTCGTCGGGCTCTGGGAAGCCTGACCGGGGGGCTACGCCTTCCGGGCGACGAAGCCACGGACGCCGGCGGGAAGGGCGTGGGTACCGAAGCTCCGCACGATCCGCGCCCGGAAGCCGCACTGGCGGAGTTGGCGGGCCACCGAGGCCGCCGGGTAGAGCCGCACGCGGTGCCGCTCGAAGCGCCTGCGGTAGTGGCGGCCGACGCGCCGGAACGTCGTGATCTCGCGGGTCAGGAGCCGTGCGGCGAGGTCGGTCTCGACGCGGTAGCCGACCGCCCATCCTTCACCCTGCCGGAAGCCGGCGCGGAGCGTGCCGGCGCGCGGTCTCCCGGTGACGCACAGGTCGAAGACGAGCAGCCCGCCGGGCTCCAGTGCGGCGTGGATCCGGCGGAAGAGCGCGCGGAGCGGCTCGCGGCCCGCTTCCTCGTCGAAGAGGTACCCGAGGGTCTCCCCGAGGGCGGTCACCGCCCGGCAGCGGGGCAGGGGAGTCCGGAGCGCCGAGGCGCGCCGGAAGCGGGCCGCGGGGGCGCGTCGACGCGCGAGGGCGAGCATGGCCGGGGACAGATCCACACCCAGGATGTCGTAGCCGGCATCGGTGAGCGCCCGCGCCCAGATGCCGCTGCCGCAGCCCAGGTCGACCACGAGGCCGGAGGCGATCCCCGCTCGCCGGAGCAGCGCGAGCAGGTGAGGCGCCGCTCCCCGGGCGAAGTCCCCGAAGCCGGCGTCGTGGACGAAGGCGAGGTCCTCGGAGTAGGCCATCGGGGCCATTATCCGGCCACCGCCCTGGGACACGCCGAGGCCGTTGTGCGAAGCTCGTGGGACTCAGAGGAGAGCGTGTCGGGGAACGAGACGGACAGTGAGCCGGCGGTCGAGCCGCGGGCGGGAGCGGGTTCCGGCGTCGAGCGCTTCGCCCTCGGTGCGGTCTGCGCGGCGACGATCGCCGCCGGGCTCCTCGCGGCCCGCAACCGCTGGGCGCCGTACCAGGGGCCGCTCACGCTGGGGCTGGTCTTCTGGGGCTGGTTCCTCGTCTTCTACGTCGCCGCGGCGGCTCCCGTCGGAGCCCTGTGCGGGTGGCTGTCCCGGCGCTGGGGCGATCGGGCGAGCCGGATCCCCGCCGCGCTGGCGGCGATCGGCTTCCTGCTCTCGGCGGCGCTGCTCAACGGCCCCGCGCTCCGGGCGCTCGTGGAGTTGGAGGGAGCCGCGCGCTACCGCTGGCTGCTCCCCGCGGGCCTCGCGGCTGCCGCGGCCGGGGTGGCCTGGGCCGGCTTCGCCTCGCCGGCTCGGCGCCGGATGCTCCGGGCGCTGGCCGCGGCGAGCGCCCTGTGCGCCCTCGCCGCGTTCTTCCCGCCGCGGGCCGCCGTCAAGGGTGAGGCGGCGCCGTTCCTGCCCCAGGTCCGTCCCTCCGGCGAGCGCCTGCTCCTGATCGGCCTGGACGGGGCGGACTGGCGGCACATGGACCGGCTCTCCGGGCAGCTCCCGAACCTGGAGCGGTTGAAGGCGCAGGGTGCCTGGGGGCCGCTCTCCACGCTGCGCCCGACCGAGTCCCCGCGCATCTGGACCAGCATCGCCACGGGCAAGCCCCCCGAGGAGCACCGCATCCTGGGCTTCACGACGCTGCGCATTCGGGGCGTCCACGCGCCGATCCTCAGGCGGCACAGCTTCGAGGGCAGCCTCTCGGGCCTCGGCTTCGGCGCGCTGGTCGAGGGACTGAGCGCGGCGAGGATCCTGTTCGAGAGCCCGATCACCAGCGTCAGCCGCCGGGTCCCCGCGTTCTGGAACATCGCCACGGCCCAGCAGTCGCCGGTTTCGGTCCTGAACTGGTGGGCCACCTGGCCCGCGGAGCCGATCCTGGGGGCGATGGTCAGCGAGCGCATCTACTACGAGCGCCTCGCGGAGCGGGGGGTCCCCAGGGAGGCCGGGCACTACACGTTCCCGGAGGAGCTGGACGGAGAGATCGCCGGGCTCGTGACCCACCCCGACGAGGTGCGGCACGAGGACGCCCGGCCGTTCATGGACGTCACCAGCGAGGAGTTCGAGGGCGCGCTGGCGCGGGACTTCGAGCGGCGGGACGTCGCCACGGAGTTCCCCCACTTCTACGCCATGTTCCAGACCAACCGCCGCCTGGCGCTCCACCTGATCGCCCGGGGCCAGCGGGAGTACGGGGGCTCCCACGACCTGCTGGTGCTGTTCCGCATCGTCGACCAGGCGTCCCACGCGGCGCTGCGGCTGTCGGACCTGGTCGAGACCCACCTGCGGGCCACCCCCGAGGACCGGCGGCGCTACGGGGGCGTCGTGAGCGAGGCCTACCGCGCCGCCGACCGCGCGGTGGGAGAGCTGCTGGAGGCCTTCGGCCCGGGCAACGTGGTGGTCGTCTCCGACCACGGCTTCGGCCTCGAGCACATCGGTGCTGAGGAGACGCCGGTCTACGACCACCGCTGGGCGCCCCCGGGGATCTTCATCGCCGCCGGCCCCGCGTTCCAGCCCGGACGGGTCGATGGGCTCGGGGTCCTCGACGTGATGCCGACGCTCCTCTACCTCAAGGGCTTCGCCGTGGCGGAGGACATGCCGGGGCGGATTCCCGAGGGGCTGTTCGAGGCGGGCTTCCGGGCGAACCACCCGGAGCAGCGGATTGCGAGCTACCGCGGTGCGGCGGGGGGGACCGACGACGCGACCGAGGTGGACGGCCAGATGCTGGATCGCCTGCGGGCGCTCGGCTACATCGACTGAGCCGAGCCAGCCCCCGGCTTCCTTGCCGGCGGCCCGGGTCCGTGCCAAGCTCGATGACGGGAGGGTCGTCCGATCACGCAGGTCGAAGGGAACACCAGGGGGCTCAAAGCCTCGCAGCGCCGGGCGCTGGAGCGGACCTACCGGCGCAGGGTCTCCTCCTGGGAGGTGGTCTCTCCCGAGCTGGCCCGGCACCTGTGCGAGATCTCCCTCGACGTGGGCCGGCAGGTCGGGGTGCTCATCGACCGGGACGGGGCCGTCCGCAGCGTCATCGTGGGCGACGCCACCCACCTGATCCTCCCGGACGTCGGGCGGCTGCGGGGCGGGGTAGGACGCTTCCGCGGGCTGCGCCTCGTCCACACCCACCTGCGCGGCGAGCTGCTCACCGAGGACGACCTGAACGACCTCGTGCTGCTGCGCCTCGACGCCGTGGCCATGCTCGAGGTGCTTCCGGACGGACGCTCGGGGCGCGTGGAGCTGGCCCTGATCCAGCCCGGGGCCTACGGGGACGGGGCCGGGGAGCCGTTCCGGCGCGCCCTGGCCCGCGACGTCCACTCTCTCGGGTTGGACTTCGAAGGGGAGATCCGGGCGCTGGAGCAGGAGTTCGCCCGTGCCACGCAGCGCTCCGGGGAGGTCGGCCGGGAGCGCGCGATCGTCGTGGGCGTCTCCACCGACGACGACCGCTTCGAGGAGACCCTGGAGCTGGTCGCCGCCGCGGGGGTGGAGGTGTCCGGGACGATCCGGCAGCGGCGCAAGGCCGTCCACCCGAAGACCGTCGTCGGGCAGGGGAAGCTGAAGGCCATCGTGCTGGAGGGGATGCGCCGGGCGGCCTCGGTGGCGATCTTCGACATCGACCTCAAGCC
>Ga0299906_10005360_pt1 | contig 10460 bp, 6 predicted proteins | sample RVTome_14_FD_200259 | JGI IMG/M metagenome (GOLD analysis project Ga0299906, IMG submission 200259) | Soil microbial communities from uranium-contaminated site in the Upper Colorado River Basin, Wyoming, United States - RVT145D125 (version 2) ...
GTGCCCTCTTTTGTAACATGACCAATCAGAAATACCGATATGCCGGAGGATTTTGCCAGCTCGCGCAAACGGGAAGCGCTTTCACGAACCTGAGATACTGAACCAGCTGAGGATTCCAATTCTGGTAAGGTGGTCGTTTGAATGGAATCTACAATCAGCAGGCGAGGTTTGACCGCTGCCACGTGCTCCAAAATGAGGTCCAGATTGGTCTCTGTGACAAGAAAGAGATTATCGGGAATATTATTCTCCACGCCGCCGCGCAACAGGCGGACGGCCCGCATTTTAATCTGCCGCTCTGACTCCTCGCCAGACACATACAGCACCGGGTCCCGATGCGCCATTTCTAGAGCGGTCTGCAAAAGCAAAGTGCTCTTACCTATTCCTGGATCACCACCGATAAGGACGATAGATCCGGGAACGACCCCGCCGCCCAGAACGCGCGCAAATTCACCGATTGGAAGCAAGAGGCGTTCTTCAACATCTTCGCTAATGTCGGAAATGCGGCGTGGGGAGGAACGAGCTGACAAACCTCGGACCGCGCCTTTCGATGCGCCTGGCGGAGGCGCCACAACTTCTTCCACCATACTATTCCAAGAGCCGCACTGTGGGCATCGTCCTAACTCACGCGGTGACACACGCCCACACTGTTGGCAAACATATTGTGTGCGAGTTTTAGCCATAGAGGGTATTATAAATTAACATAATACAAAGAGAACGCAGAATCGAAATCTGCGTTCTCTGGTTTTTTATAGAAGTTCAGCCTTTATCCCGCTGCGATTGTTTCTTTCGCCTCAGCGGGTTCACCTTGGCTGCGACGCAGGATGATCTCTTCTTCCTCGACGTCAACGACGATGGTATCTCCATCTTCAAACTTACCAGCCAACATCTGGTCAGACAAAGCGTCCTCGACCTTCTGCTGAATAATCCGCTTGAGAGGCCGGGCTCCCATCTCGCGATCGTAGCCAAGATCAGCCAGCAACTCCAGAGCAGTGGGCGTCGCGGTGAGGATGATATCGTGTTCCTCGAGGCGAGATGCCACTTTCTGCAGTTCCAGTTCGACAATCTGCTTGATATCCTCCTTGCTCAGTGCGCGGAAGACAATCACAGAATCGACCCGGTTGATAAACTCGGGGCGGAAAACTCGCTTCAGTGAGTCCATCAGTTTCTTGCGCATCTCCTGGTAAGCCAGGCGCTCTTCCAGGTCCTCGTCGCGCTGTAGTTCAAAGCCAAGAGAAGTCTGGCGCTTGATCATATCGGCGCCCACGTTGGATGTCATCACGATCAGAGCGTTGCGGAAGTCAACCTTGTGGCCGCGTGCATCCGAGAGATGACCTTCTTCCATGATCTGAAGCAGCATATTATGAGCTTCGGGATGCGCTTTTTCAACCTCATCGAAGACGATGATGGAGTACGGCCGGCGGCGAATCGCCTCGGTAAGCTGCCCGGCTTCTTCGTAGCCAACATATCCCGGCGGGGCGCCTACCAGGCGGCTGACGTTGTGACGTTCCATGAACTCAGACATATCCAGCTGGATCAGGGCGTCCTCGCTACCGAACATGAAGCGGGCTAGAGCCTTCGTCAGCTCGGTTTTGCCTACACCCGTTGGTCCGAGGAAGATGAAGGAACCAATCGGGCGGCGTGGATCTTTCAAACCTGCTCGAGCGCGGCGAACTGCCTTGGAGATGGCCACGATCGCCTCGTCCTGACCGATGATATGCTTTCCAAGTTCTTCTTCCATCTGGAGCAACCGCTCAGACTCTTCTTGGGCGATTTGCATGAGGGGTACACCCGTCCACATCGAAACCACCTCGGCGATATCCTCTGCGGTGACCACGGGACTGCTGCTGCGATCCCATCCGGTGCGAAGCCGGTCCAGCTGGCGCTCCAAATTCTCCTGCCGCTCCAGGAACTCCTGGGCGTCTTCATAGCGCCCATCTTCCAAAGCGAGGTTGTGATTCTGGCGCAGTTCCTTGAGCTGGGACATCAGGTCTTTAGCCGTCTTCGCCGCAGGGCTCTTATACATGCGCACGCGAGAAGAGGATTCGTCGATCAGATCGATGGCTTTATCAGGCAAGAAGCGCTCGGTAACGTAGCGCGCCGACAAATGTACGGCTGCGTCAAGAGCATCATCGGAGATTGTCAGGCGATGGTGCTCCTCATAAGCCATGCGGATGCCGCGCAAGATGTCGATCGTTTCGTCGATAGAAGGCTCTTCCACAACTACGGGCTGGAAGCGGCGCTCCAATGCGGCATCGCTTTCGATATGCTTGCGGTACTCATCCAAGGTAGTTGCGCCAATTACCTGGAGCTCACCCCGAGAAAGAGCGGGCTTGAGGATATTGGCTGCATCTACTGAAGAACCGGCAGCGCCCGCCCCAACCAGCATATGCACTTCATCGATGAAGAGAATTGCACCTGAGGCCTTCAACTCATCGATAACTCGCTTGAGACGTTCTTCAAACTGGCCGCGGTACATCGTACCGGCTACCAGTGAACCAACGTCTAACTGTAAAACGCGCTTCTCCAGGAGCGGTGCAGGAACATCTCCTTCGATAATCCGTTGCGCCAATCCTTCAACAATCGCTGTCTTACCAACACCGGGCTCACCAATCAAAGCTGGATTGTTTTTTGTGCGGCGAGCTAAGATTTGAATAACCCGTTCAATTTCCATCTGACGCCCAATGACCGGATCCAACTTTTCTTCTTCGGCTAAACCAGTTAAATCCACGGCTAATTGATCAACCATTGGGGTCTTTGGCCGCTGTTTTTCCTGTTTGGTAGGCTTCCGTTCCATCGAACTCCTACGAGAGGCGCTGCTCTCCTGAAGAACGCGCCTGGTCTGCCGCCGGATTTGATCCGGCGTAACACCTAACTTGCTCAAAACATCGAGGGCGACTCCCTCGCCATGACGAACCAAGCCCAGAAGGATGTGTTCTGTGCCAATGTAATGATGGCCCATTCGGCGGGCTTCCTCGACGGCGTGCTCAAGAACTTGCTGGGTGCCCGGCGAGAGCTCTAACTTCCCTCCCCGGTAGGTACCGGTTCCGGTCAACCGTTCGACGATTTCCTGGACTCTTCCGGCTTCCAAACCCAATTCACGCAAAACACGACCAGCGACACCACCCTCCTCACGGATCAGACCCATGAGCAGGTGCTCAGTTCCTATGTAGTTGTGACGCATGCGCTCAGCTTCTTGATGTGCGAGACTGAGCACCCTACGCGCTCTTTGTGTAAATCGTTCCATACTAGACAAAGTTGAACCTCCTGGGGTCTTACTCCGATTGCCTACTTTCGGTAAGAGCAAGGAGAGGCGAATTTATGATTCCGAGTTTTTTTGTCCAATTGGATTCTACCAGAGTTTTATTTGGCTCGCACGCAATTTCAACTTAAAGCAATGCAAGTTAATAAAATTCTTAGATTGCCTCCAATTAAACAAACTCAAGCAGCTTCTCAATCAGAAGGGCTGCGTGTCTGTTAAAAAGAAAAGCGCACCCGTAATCAGGTGCACTTAATGCACAGGATTACTGGTTTTTAGCAGATGCGCCTTGGCCCTCGGCCTCTTTTACCGGTTCATCCTGCTCTTGATCGGACCCGGTTTCGTCTGGCAGTCCGGTGTCCTGGGCATCAACCGTGGGATCCTCCATGGCCTCTCCCTCACCGGATTCACCCTCAGGTTTGGCTGCCGTCTCGATTTCCTCATCTGGAAAATCCATGTCATCGCCGGCAGTCTCAGATGCCTCGACCTCTGCCTCAACTACATCGGGCTCGGTTTCTTTCTCTTCTTCGTGAGTTTCCTCAATTACCTCAGCCAAGGTGGTCTTCCAGTCAAAGTCCGTATATCTGGGCGAATCTACCTTACGCAGGCTCAAGCCGATCCGATGACGTTCCGGTTCAATTTTAATTACGCGCAAGGTAACAACATCACCCTCGCGAACCACCTCTTTGGGATGAGCTACTCGCTGGTCACTGAGTTCAGAAATGTGAATCAAGCCTTCCAAATCCTCATCGAGGCGGGCAAAGGCTCCGAACTTGGTGAGATGGGTGATGGTCCCTTCAACCAGCTGGCCTTCCTTCAAATCATCAACCTTCTCAAGCCAGGGATCGGCCTGCAGCTGGCGAATAGAAAGGCCGATGCGCTTACGCTCGTAGTCGACGTTGATGACTTTGACCTTTACCTCCTGGCCAACCTTGAGCACTTCCTTTGGATGTTCTACATGCTCCCATGAAATTTCAGACAGATGCACCAACCCGTCGGCGCCTTCAATGTTTACGAAGGCGCCAAATTCAGCCAGACTGGTAACCCGGCCTGTGCGAACATCCCCTTCCTCCAATTCATCCAGAAGACGCTCTTTGAGGCTTTCACGCGTTTCTTGTAAGGCCGCCCGCTCTGAGAGGATTAGCCGGCGGCGCTCTCGATCCACCTCAATTACACGAGCGGTGATTGGCTCACCAACCATTTCTCCCCAGCGCTGTTCAGGGGTGCCGCCAGCAGCATCTAACCGGCGCACGACGCTGACCTGTGAGCCAGGCACGAAGCCTCGCAAACGCCCTAAGGGCACGAGCAGACCACCTTTGTTAAAGCCGATGATTTTGCTGTCAAAAGTGCCGTCTGATGCGAGCAGATCTTCAGCTCGCATCCAATCCCGTTCTTCGAGAGCCCGAAGATAGGAGAGCTGCACGACACCGTTTGGATCTTCCGGATTAACCACATAAACGAGGATCTCATTCCCTACAACGAACTCGGCCCGCTCTTCCTCTTCTAACTGGTCGAGTTCTCGAGCTGGGATGACACCCTCTGACTTTGTCCCGATGCTTACCAAAACTTCATTTTCTCCGACGCTGGCTATCGCCCCCGTGCGCACCTCCCCCTGCTTTGGAAAGTCAAGGCCCAGCCCTTCTTCTTTCAGGAGCGTTTCCATTGAACTTTGCTTCTCAACGCTCTGTTCTTGAGGCTGGCTTGTAATTGGTGGTTTGTTGTCCGGCACTGCCTCCTGCCCATTAAGGGCGTTCTTCTGGTCCATACGCTTAATTACTCCGGATTATGTTGAGATAGGTGTACATTATAAAGGCTAAGAGACAAGTTGGCAACCTTTATGATAATATTGTGTCTCGGTTATAATCAGAGCAACGAGGATATAAATGCCACCGATTTACCCATTTACGGCCATTGTTGGCCAAAATCGAATGAGGCGGGCCTTGATTCTTAATGCCGTTTTTCCGCGGATCGGGGGCGTGTTGATTCGAGGCGAACGTGGCACCGCCAAGTCGACTGCGGCGCGCGCGCTGGCTGCCTTGTTGCCTCAGGTTCAGGCCGTAAAAGATTGTCGCTTTGGTTGTGATCCAGCCAGCCCGACGACCTGGTGCACCGAGTGCCGGGAACGGGCCGCCCAAAATGGCCCTTTACCGGTTGAATTAAGAGCCACCCCCTTCATCAACCTCCCCGTCTCGGCCACCGAAGACCGGGTAGTGGGAACCCTGGACATTGAAAGAGCCATCCAGAAAGGTGAACGCCACTTCGAACCCGGGGTATTGGCTTCCGCCAACCGCGGTCTGCTTTACATAGATGAGGTAAACCTTTTAGACGATCATGTTGTGGATCTGCTGCTCGACTCGGCCGCTATGGGCATGAACATCGTCGAACGCGAGGGAATTTCTTTTTCTCATCCAGCCCGTTTCATATTAGTTGGAACGATGAACCCCGAAGAAGGCGACTTACGCCCCCAGCTGCTTGACCGGTTCGCCTTATCGGTTGAGATTCGCGGGATCCGCGAGGCGCGTGATCGGGTGCTGATTATGGAACGCAACCTGGCTTTCGAAGGCGATCCGGATGGTTTTCGCCAACAATGGTTGCCCAGGGAAATTGATCTCTCCCAGCAAATTGATAGGGCCAGAGATCTGGTAGATACAGTCACGTTTACCAAGCGAGATTTGCTGGCGATCGCCGCGCTAACTGCCTCGCTCAACGTCGACGGACATCGCGCCGATTTGGTGATACTAAAGGCCGCGCGGGCCCATGCTGCTTTCGAGGGTCGCACTTCGATTACGGAAAGAGATATTATCTTAGCCGCAGAATTAGCTCTGCCCCATCGCATTCGCCGGGGGCCGTTCCAGCAAGCCGAAATCACCATGGACGAACTGCAAGAACGCATCGAACAACTGGAAGGTTCGGCAGCTACCACCGGGGAACCCGAGCCTATTACGAACGAAAAAGAAGCCAGCGAAAAAAAAAAGGATTGAGCCAAGACAGCGAGGTAGAGGACTCTAGCGAGGCGCCCTTAGAAGCGGCGCCGCAAAACGTCTTCGATACAGGCAGCGCTAACTGGTGGGAAGGGGGAGAAAAAGTCAAGATCGGGCAAGATTTTGCCCCTCGCAAGATAACCAGTCCTTTGGACAGATTGACCCGAAAGAAAGCGGGCAGGCGTTCGCGGACCAGAACGGAACGCAAACGGGGACGCTATATTCAAGCCCGGCCGGCGCAAGGCAAATCCTTTGACCTGGCTCTCGACGCCACCCTGCGCGCAGCAGCCCCATTTCAAAAACAGCGAGAGGAGCTGCGCAAGCGCGTGGCATTTGCAATCCGCCCATCGGATTACCAGCGCAAAGTCCGCGTCAAACATACTGCCAACTTAGTGCTTTTCGTCGTAGACGCATCATGGTCAATGGCTGTGGCCGAACGCATGGCGGCGACCAAGGGGGCAATTTTGTCCCTGTTGACAGATGCATACCAGCGGCGTGACCGGACCGGATTGATTGTTTTCCAGAAGGATCGCGCTACGATGGTGCTGCCCCCGACAAACTCGGTCCAGTTGGCCAGGCAGGCCCTGGCAGATATCCCGGTTGGCGGCAAGACGCCGCTCTCGGCGGGTCTGTACCTGGCCTATCAAGTCATCCGCAGAGAGAAGAACCTGCATCCAGAAGTTCTGCCGCTGATAATCTTGCTCACAGATGGCGCCGGGAACGTCTCGATGAGCGGGATGCCGCCCCAAGAGGAAGCCCACCGCATTGCTAAACAAATTGCGGATGATGAAATTCGCTGTGTGGTGATCAACATGGAGCACGCCGCATTCGACCAGGGGTTGGCTCAAGAACTTTCTAAGAATCTGCAGGCGCCTTGTTATACATTGACCGAATTAAAAGCCGAAAACCTTTATCGAGCGGTCAGGGAAGAGATGGAGGCGTGATACGTAAAACGTAAAGCGTGAAAAAAGAAATGTAATGATGTGTTCATTTTAAACTATCGTTATCATTATCGTTAAATTTTTAGCGGTGAAGAAACATGGCTAAATTATCCTCCCGGCTTGATTATTTAACTGAATCCGTAATTCGCGAAATGACTCGAGTGGCCAACCAGTACGGCGCGATCAATCTGTCGCAAGGTTACCCGGATTTCGATCCCCCCGATGAATTGGTGACAGCCGCGGAACGGGCCCTGCACAATGGATACAACCAGTACGCCATTACCTGGGGTTCGCCGCGCTTTCGCCAGGCGCTGGCCACGAAGCAGACCCGCTTCATGCAGATAGAAATCAACCCTGACGAGCACATCACCGTAACCTGCGGCAGCACCGAAGCCATGATGGCGGCGATGATGTCGGTGTGCGACCCGGGGGATAAAGTCATTATCTTCTCACCCTTCTATGAGAACTATGGGGCGGACACAATCCTTTCCCAGGCAGACCCGATTTTCGTTCCACTGCATCCGCCCGATTACAGATTTGATCCGGAAGATCTGCGCTGCGCCTTTCGGCAAGGCGCCAAGGCACTGGTGCTGTGCAATCCATCAAATCCAACCGGGAAAGTCTTCACCCGGGCAGAACTCGAAACCATCGCCGAACTGGCCCAGGCGTATGATGCCTTCGTCATCACCGATGAGGTCTACGAACACATCGTTTACGAACCGCACCAACATACCTATATCGCTGCGCTGCCGGGGATGTTCGAGCGCACCCTGTCCTGCAGCTCACTGTCAAAAACCTACGCGATTACTGGCTGGCGCTTGGGATATGTAATTGCATCGCCGCAAATCAGCAATGGCATCCGCAAGGTGCACGATTTCCTGACCGTTGGAGCGCCGGCGCCGTTGCAAGAGGCCGCCGTCACGGCCTTAGAATTTCCCGGCGCTTATTACGAACAGATGGTAAAGGAGTACGAGCACCGCAGAAATCTGTTCCTGAGCTTCCTGGATAGGACCGGATTGGTTTACTCTGAACCACAGGGCGCTTACTATGTTCTGGTGGACATCTCTCCTTCCGGCTTCTCCGACGATACCGAGTTTTGCCACTGGCTGGCAAAAGAAGTGGGCGTTGCCGCTGTGCCCGGTTCGAGCTTCTTTAAGGAACCAGTCAAACACCTGATCCGGTTTAATTTTGCAAAACGAGATGAAACCTTGATCCGGGCGGGCGAGAGGCTTTTGAAATTGAGAAGTTATCTTTGATCCGTAAGCAGTAATCGGTCGCTTCGAATACCTTGGACTTTGTTCGACCCCTTGTGCTGGGATGATGGTCGTGAGCGTTATAATTGGGCGGATATGAAGCGTTCCTTTCTTTGCTTTATCCTGATTACTGCCATCCTCTCGGCTTGCTCGGGAAATGTGGCGCCAACAATCGTAGAAACCAGCGCACCACGAGCGGAGCCGACAGCCCTTGGCCCAAAAGGCCCGACACCAGAGGCGAGTTTGGAAGCGGCAACGCCCGCCCCGACGCCCGAGCCCCAAAAGCCTGCCTTTACCCGATATACTTTCAACGTTGTCCTTGACTACGACTCTCGCCAGGCAAATGTAGATCAAGAGGTTGCATACCTCAATAGCACAGACGGTTTATTAGAAGAATTGCTCCTCGTGGTTGAGCCTAACCGGTTCCCGGGAGCATTTACGCTCGACCAGATAACCTGGGAAAATGGTGAGCCGGTCGTTGATTATTCTTTGGAAGGAGCCAAATTAGCAATCGCGCTTAGCGAACCCTTAACCCCGGGTAGCGAAATTGTCTTCTTGTTATCTTACCAACTCAAGATCCCCCAACAAAACGCTCCCTTCGGATTTACCGAGCGGCAAATTAATTTTGGAGATTGGTATCCTTTTGTGCCGCCCTATCTTCCTGAAGAAGGCTGGTTGGTGCGGGAAGCCGCCTACCTGGGCGAGCATCTGGCTTATGATATGGCGGATTTCCAGGTGGCTATCCAGCTGGCCAGTCAGACATCAGCTGAAGGAAGGGCAGTGGTGATTGCCGCCAGCGCTCCGGCAGAGCAAAACGACGGTAAGTACCTCTACCGGCTCCATGCCGCCCGCAGCTTCGCCTGGTCTGTTAGCGACCAGTACCAGGTAATGACAACTACAGTTGCAGATGTTGAGGTGCTGAGCTATGCCTTCCCCTTTCATCCGGCCGCCGAAGAACCCGTCCTGACGGCAACTGCCGATGCCCTGGCGCTTTTCACCACCCTCTATGGTCCATATGCACACAGAAGCCTGTCCGTGGTTGAGGCGGACTTCTTAAATGGAATGGAATATGAGGGTCTGATCTTTTTGAGCCACGCCTTTTACGATTACTTTACCGGCACACCCGAAAACAACCTGATTATCATCGCCGCCCATGAAGTCGCTCACCAGTGGTTTTATGGCTGGGTTGGAAATGACCAGGCGATGGAACCGTGGCTGGACGAGGCGACCTCCACTTATAGCGAGATGTTCTTCTACAAAAACGTCCACCCGGATTTGTTGAATTGGTGGTGGGATAACCGCATCAACTTTCATGAGCCGGAAGGCTGGGTAGACGCCACCATCTACGATGCCCCTGGATTTTATCCATACCGGGATGCCATCTACTTGCGCGGGGTTTTATTCTTAGATGAAATTAAAGAATTGATCGGTGAAGAAGCCTTCCTTGAGTTTTTGAGAGATTACCTGCACACATTCCGATACAAGATTGCCAGTGGAGATGATTTTTTTGGAATGCTGCAGGAATATACAACTGAGGATTTAGAACCAATTGTGGAAAAGTATTTTGCGAATCGACAGATAAGTGAGCAGTGAAGCGTGATGCGTATTTCGTCAGGAAGGAAAACTGCTTCCCCCGGAACTCCCGGGGCGTTCACTGGCAGCTCTCTCTTTGCATGCACCGCCAAACTCGAGCGGCGAGTTCATTGCCTGGGATGAAGAGAAGGTCCGTTCTCTAATTAATCAGTCTGGTCCATGAAAAAAAGGAAACACCGTACTAATGAGGATCTTGCTTTGCGGTTAGCGATTCTCCTCTCAGTGGGCCTGCTCATTGCGTCATGTTCGGGATCGGATCCCGGAGCCCAAGTTCCGAATGTGGGATCGACAGGGCAAAATGCGCCTGCCCCAGAAATGGAAAATTTGCAGGAACCTCCTGGATCTCCACTCGAAACAATTGGATCGGGTCTTACCGAAGAAAGCCAAACAAAAGCCACACCTGGCCCTCAGATTGAAGATGCAGGCGATGCCAGCG
>Ga0299906_10005361_pt1 | contig 10460 bp, 2 predicted proteins | sample RVTome_14_FD_200259 | JGI IMG/M metagenome (GOLD analysis project Ga0299906, IMG submission 200259) | Soil microbial communities from uranium-contaminated site in the Upper Colorado River Basin, Wyoming, United States - RVT145D125 (version 2) ...
TTCAGGGGCAGTTTGATTTTCCATCGGGCATTGCTACAGCGGATGGTCTCTATGATCTTTGTATGTGCGACTTTGATGGTGACAAGCGAGTTGACGTTGCTACTGCAAATGACAACAGCGGATTCATCAACCTCTATCCTAACAACTCAAGCCCTACCATGGTCTCTTTTCCGGGCAAAATTGCCGTGAACATTGCGTCACGTTCTTTACATATAAAATGCGGTGATTTGAATGGCGACGGGAAGCCCGACCTTGTTGCCACCGAAAGTGGCACCACCGACAAGGTGTTTGTCCTTAAAAATAATAGCGCCGGGGTAGGAAATTTTGCGTTCTCTGCACCACAGGTGATTTCATTAGCAGGGAAAAGACCAAAACGTATAGAAATAGCCGATCTTGACCTGGATGGCAAGCCCGAACTCATTATTACGGCGCAGGGTGCGAACACGGTGACGGTATTGGTCAATCAAAGTAGCCTGGCATCCATTTCATTTTCGAATACCCCGCTCAACATAACCATTCCAGGAGCAGTCAGTACAGAAGGTATTGCCGTAGAAGACCTAAATGGCGATGGCCGTCCGGAGATTATCACCAGCCAGTTTCAAACGAATTCTGACATATACATCGTTGAAAACAAAAGCGTTCCCGGCGCCTATGCTACGGGTGCTATTAGCAGTCTCTCAGTCGGAACGGCAATCAAAAACATTCGTGTCGGTGACCTGGATGGCGACCGCAAACCGGATATTGCCTATACCAAGCTCACGTCCGCTGAAGTAGGTTTATTTCGTAACCAAAGCACGGCATCAGCTTTATCGTTCTCCGCCGGGCCTAGTATTGCCACGGATTTTACACCCTGGGGTATCGACCTCGGTGACTTGGATGGCGACGGTAAAGCGGATATCGTCGTTGCGTCAATAACACGGAAAACGATTACAATACTAAATAATAAAAGTACGGCAGGGAGTCTTGCATTTGACAGGCTGATTCAGCCAACAACCTACATCAACCGGCACATAAATATCTGCGACGTCGATACTGATGGAAAACCTGATATTGTCTTCACCAGTATAGACGACAATAATTTGAATATTGCGGCGTCCAAGGTATCCGTTTTTAGAAATGCAACATGCATGATCCCGGAAGTTACGCCTCCCGGACCATTAAACGTATGCACGGGACTCGGTCTAAAACTCATTGCCACTAGTGGCGGAGGCGTTACCTACGCGTGGACGAACGCAACTGCAGGAACGACCATAGCGGGCACAAACGAATATTCACCCACGGTGTTCGGCGATTATTTTGTTACCGCCACCTCCGAAGCTGGTAGCTGCATGGAAGTGTCGAATACGGTCCGTGTTAACCTGTCAGCGGGCGCTGCGGCGGATCCAGCACCCGTGAACAATGGCCCGGTTTGCCTTGGGGAAACACTCAAGCTCTCAATTTCGAATGATCTGGGGGCAGGATACACGTACGCCTGGACCGGCCCCGATAACTATACCGGTACGGGTCTGGACCCTGCACAAATTCCTAATTTTCAATTAAAGAATGCGGGACGATATCACGTCAACGTGATCGCCTCCAGCGGATGCGTGGCGCGAACTGAATCAACACTCGTGGAAGCTGTCGACTTACCCGAATTCAAAGTGTCTTTTTCAGGGTCAGCATTTATTTGTCAACCGGACTTCAAGTCGCTCTCGGTTTTTCCCGCTGTCCCCGGATTTACCTATCAATGGTACGAAAAAACTCTCGGGGCGATTGCCGGCGCAACATCAGCCTCGCTGCTGCGAAATACCACAGGCGAATATTATTATGAAGCCACCTCATCTAATCCAGGCTGCCCGGTGGCAACATCGGAAAGTGCTGTTATTACGGTGGTCGCACCGCCAACTGTCGCTTTTACTCTGCCAGCGAGTGCGTGTAGGGGCCAGGAGGTTAGTTTCACCAATCAATCCACATTTGATAGCCAGGCAACACCGACATATGCCTGGAATTTCGGTGACGGCAATGTGTCGACAGATCAGGACCCGAAGTATATCTATGCAACAGCCGGTTCGTTTTCGGTCAGTCTCCAGGTATCCTATATCGGAAATGCATGTCCGGTGTCGCTTTCGAAACCCATTACAATAACCACCGCTCCGGCAGTCACCATAACTAATGATCAGAATAAATTTGAAATCTGTTCTTCAGGTTCACTGGTGCTCGGGGTAAGCGACACATTTACGTCATACCTGTGGAGCACTGGAGCGACCACGCCTACTATAACTGTAGTACAACCCGGCCAGTATGCTGTGGATGTCTTGGCGGCCAATGGTTGTGACCTCAAGGCGGAACAGGAAATTATCAGTTTGCCGGCACCCAATGTGGTTGTCACGGCGACTCCTGAGGTAATTGTTGAAGGTGAAAGTTCATTGCTTTCAGCGTCGGGTCTCCTGAACTACATGTGGCAGCCTGGCGAGTCTTTGTCGAATACGGACGTTGCGGATCCCGTCGCTACGCCACTTGCGACGACTTCCTATACCGTTACCGGAACAGCTGCCAACGGATGCGAGGGTTCCGCAAATGTCGTTGTCCAGGTTAAAGGCGAATCCATCGTTAGTAAATTGTCGCCGAGTAACTTCTTCTCGCCGAACGGAGATGCCGTAGGACAATACTGGATTATCGAGCAAATTGACCTTTATCCGCAGTGCGAAGTGACCATTTATGATGACAAGGGCGTTGAAGTTTACGGTGCCAAACCTTATCAAAATGATTGGGAGGGTACCTATAACACGAACAGCGGGAAGCGCTTACCCGACGGGGTTTATTACTATATCATACGTTGCGACGGGGAGGAAAATGAGCCCAGAACGGGAAGCATTACCTTGTTAAGATAGGATAAAAGTATAATAAAGCCTGTTTTTAACAATTGGTCTGCTTTTTGTTAAGCGCCGGCAAACCCGTAACTTATCATGAAATCTTACATTACAGGTTACAATAACGGGCGTTAGTTAATAGAGAATTAGTATAATGCCACCTGGCTAATTTCTTAATACGGACTCAAATATCTACCCTATGAAGAGGCTCATATACCTTTTTTCGTTGTGCATAAGCCTGAGCGCTACTGCGACCTATGCCCAGGAGATCTGCGCTAACGGTATTGATGACGACCTGGATGGGTTCATCGACTGTTTTGACAATGAATGCGCCAACAACATTGTTTGTGACGGCGGATATGTCGGAAATGACTTGTTGTGCGAAGCGACACCATCAGAATTCCCAAAATTTACACTGGCGCTCGAATCAGCCTCTCCCGATGGATCAGCCATTCACCTGGGACGAACTGTAATAGGTGACCTGGATCGCGATGGAATACCGGAAATGGTCACCACCAACCGTTATTCCAAGAAAATATTTATTCTTAATGGTAACAATACAGCGGGAGTCAATACAATTCAAAACGAGATAACGGTATCCTACTCACCGAACTGGACGGATGTCCTGATCGGAAATGTTGACAACGACAACTGCGCCGAAATCTATGTGATCGGTACAAACAATAGGTTGTACTCTTACGATTGTAATCTGGTGGAGCAATGGAATATTCAATTGCCCGGAGACCCGGGGACGATGGGTCTTGCCGACTTCAACGGTGATGGTAACGTAGAAATATTTGCACGTAATGCGATTTATAATGCAAAAACCGGCGCGACAATAGTGGCACCGACAGCTGCCTGGGGTGGTACCAACGGCGGACCTGTTGCTGTCGATATATTGAATGATGCTACCAAGAATGCTCACTTATTAACGGATGCGGTTCGCGATGATAATCTGGAATTGGTCTCCGGTGGGACGATCTACAGCGTTAATATTGGAGCGGGAACGATTACGGCTGAAAAAACAATACCAAACTACGGGAAGAAAGTTTCCGGCGATGCATCGAGTGTGGCCGACTATAACCTCGATGGATCATTGGACGTGATTGCTACGGGAAGAGATACCGACAATGGTAACACGACTATTTTCTTTTGGGATCTGGTAACGGGTATTGTAAAAACCTATTCCGATCCGATACCCGGAAACTTCACCATCTACGCCTGCCCTACCAAGACGGGAACATATTACAGCAATGGATGGCACAATGGTGCCGGCCGCGTAAACATCGCTGACCTGGATGGTGATGGTCAACTCAACGCTTCTTTCGTTTCCGGTAAGTTCCTGTACGCGCTGAAAGAAGACTTTACGCTCCTGTGGAGAGTTACCGTTAACGAAGAGACATCTGGTAACACGGGATGTACACTATTTGATTTTAATGGTGATGGTCGTTCTGAAGTCGTTTACCGCGATGAAAAATTCATTTATATCATCAACGGGACTGATGGTTCAGTCTTCACGCAGCAGGCGTGTGTGTCGCGTACCAACCTCGAGTATCCAATTGTAGCGGACGTAGACGCAGATGGAGCAACGGAACTTTGTGTTACCTGTCGCACCGTTGACTTTATTCAAAATGGTGGTATTACGGATCCCAACGATCCCAACTACAAGACCGCTGATGATGCCAACTTCTGCAACCTGGGCAACGCTGAGTTTTCTCAAGTAAGAGTGTATCGGTCAGGTGGCACCCCATGGGTACCCGCCAGGAGAGTATGGAATCAACATGGCTACTTTAATGTCAATGTCAACGACGACTTAAGTATTCCGAGGGTGCAGCAAAAGCATCACCTGATCTTTTCATCCAATGTTTGTACTGTAGGTGCGAACCGTCCATTGAATAGTTTTCTAAACCAATCGCCCTTCCTAAATTCTTTAGGTTGTCCAAAGTACGCGTCGCCTGATTTGGCGTTTGTCGATAATTCGTTAACTATTAATCCACCAACTTGCCCGGATGGCGATTTCACCGTATCCTTCGAAATTACAAACCTCGGGGATGTGGGTTTAAGTGGCGATGTTCCGATAACCTTTTACAACGGAGACCCTACTCAAGCCGGTGCGACCAAATTGAATACTATCACGGTGACGTTGAATAATTTTGGCGTCGGTAATGTTCAAAGTATTAGCAACGCCACCGTAAAGGGTCCGGGCTCCGCGTTCATATTGTATATCGTCTTAAACGATGGTGGAACCACTGTGCCTACACCTATTAGTCTGCCCAACACGGATTTCATAGAGTGCGACTACAATAACAATATTATTTCATCACCTGTGATACCTCTTCCGGTTTCCATTACGGCGCTAAAGGTCCAGGACAACATTAAATGTAATCCGGGAGCAACCCCCGACAACGGAGCCGTTCGTGCGTTTATCCCTAATGGCGCCCTGGAAAATACAACCGACTACAACTTTTATTGGTCCAATGGCGCGGTTGCCAAGCCCGTTGGAAGTGCAGATTTTGTGGGGCCCATTTACAGTGGTCTCGCTGGCGGTACATATACAGTATATGCGATTCATAAGACGGCTAGCTGCAGCTCGGACACGGTGCAAGTGGTCGTTGATCAAATCAACAGAAACGTTGAGGTAGATATCATATTGGAAAATCCATATGACAATTGTAAGACTACAAACGGAAAACTGCGTGCTGTGGTGAACGATACCGATGGCGATGGAATTGGCGATCCACCGGGTAAATTCAAGTTCACCTGGTACGAAGGAAATGATATCTTTACGTCGCCTCAAATTGGCGTGAGTCAGACCGTCTCCGGGCTTGGTCCGTTGACATATACTGTGCTCGTCGAAGATAAGGCCACCGGCTGCCAGACGATCGAATCATTTTCGATCCCGGATCAAACCGTAAAGCCCGTTCCTACCGTCACAAAAGTTGACGCGCTTTGCTCGGCTGCCGCTACAGGAAGTGCATCCGCAGTGGTGAACGGCCAAACCAACGGGTTTACATTTGAATGGTACAATGGAAATAATCCCAAGCCCTCACCCGATTTTACAGGTGCAAATTATCAAAACCTGGTTGCCGGGAATTACACAATTGTCGTTACGAATAACTCCACCAAATGTTCCTCCGACCCTGTTACAGTCACGATCACACAAACTATACCACCTGTAGTCACCGCGACTGTGGTGTCCGACCAGATATCCTGTGATCCTGCTCAACCCACCGGCCAGGTATCTGCTAATGTCGGAGGAGTAACCGCCGGCTACACCTTCGAATGGTTCAAAGGACAAAATACACTCGTTGCCAATAGGATTGCAACAACCAATACCGTCTCCGGCCTGACGAATGCTGTGTACACGGTAAAAGTAACTGATGACGTAACAGGGTGTTTTGGAACACAAGAGGTGACCGTTGGATTTGCCGTGGTCACACCGGTGCTTTCCCTTGCGTCTACTTCCAATTCAACGCGTTGTACGCCTCCGGATGGGTCAATCACCGTAGCCGTTAGCCCGGACACGCCGGCAGATTATACCTTCTTCTGGTATGACGGCGCGAGTGTGAAACCATCGCCTGACTATACTGACACTGACGAAACGCTAAGCGGACTTCCCGAGGGGACTTACACCGTAAAAGCCTTTAATAATTTAAGATTTTGTGAGACCCAGCCTATCACGGTTACCATCACGAATGTCGCCCCTGCTATCGTCTTTAATCCGACCAATATCATTAGACCCAGTACCTGTAATGATAACAACGGATCGTTGACGGTTTCCGTCAGCGCAGCGGGAAATGTTGGTGGTTTTGATTTCGAATGGCGATTCGGGCAGGCCCCCTTCTCCGGTCCCGCGATTACAACGGTTACCAATACAGCAACATCATCAATGGCAACGAACCTGGTAACAGGAGCTTATACACTGATCGCCACTAACCGGGATAACGGTTGTGTCGCCAGCCAGTTGTTCGACTTACCGTTTGACGATGCGCAAATACTATCGCTGGTTTCCAAGGATGACATTCAAACTTGTGTTCCGGGAACGGATGCAAGCATTGAGGTATTGTTGACACCTACACCTACGTATGTTGAAAGTGACTACCGTATCGACATGTTTGAAGGAAAGAATGATTTAGGAGCCGCTGGTACGGTGTTCGACTCCTTTAATGGAGTTGACGGGACGTCAAACTATACCCGGTCAAGTCCACTTCAAGCTGGATTCTACACCTTTGTCGCCGTAACCATCAATCCGGCCCGGAGTACCTTTAATTGTCGTTCCGTGCCCGTTACGGTAGAAATCATCATCGATGTTGAGAACCCGGTATTCACTGCCAATCCTCCGATAAACAACGTGAATTGTGCCGGTGCGCCTGGTACCGGCCAACTTGCGCTCACTATGGTGGGACCGACCGCCGACCCGGCCGACTATTCGTTCGACTGGTTTGAAGGTACGGATGCCGCTGCACCGGTGCTTGGTACAGGCACGAGCGGCGTCGAAGGTGGCGTAAACGGGGAAATTGCGATGAATCTCCCGGCAGGAAAATATACTGTTGTTGTCACCAAGAATGCGGGTACAAATGCAGGATGCTCGGCAACGGCAACGTATGAGATATTTGACGACCTACCCGTTATTACCCTCGCCACAGCAGATATTGATATAACCAGTATTACGCGATGCGATATGCCAACAGCCGGGACTATCGTTGTAAACTTTGTGAGGGAAAATGGTGCCCAGTTTCCGGCAGCCAACTACACCTACGCGTGGTTTGCTGACGATCCCGCTGGACCTCAATTGATTGTAGGTGAGGTCACCAGTACGCTGGCGAACCAGCCGGCCGGCAAGTACTTTGTCAGACCCACAAACATTACGAGCAATTGTAGCAATGGCGAACTGACCGAAGTTAATATTCTGGATAATACGATAAATACCGTGGGGGTCGATCTCCTTTCCTTCACGATTCCTACCCAATGCCTTAAACCAGCCAATGTTCCCGGACTACTGGAAGCATCAGCTACAGGTACAAGCACAACCGGATATACGTACACCTGGCATGCCGGACAAACTGTAGGAGATCCCGTGCTTGGCGGTGGCAACATATCGGGACCCAATGGTGAAATTGCCCAAAATCTGGCCGCAGGATTCTACACGGTTGACGTACTTAACAACACTACCCAGTGTAACATTACAGAAACGTATGAGTTACCGATCGACATTCGACCGTTGACGATTGCTGTGTCGGCAGAGCCACTTACCGTTTGTTTTGCGGCCCCTAAAGACGGAGGCGTATTTGCGACCGTAACCAGTGGAAACAAGAACGACTATACCTACGACTGGTATCTGGAAACAGTCTCCGGAGCTCCGGCGTTTTCCAGCACGCCTATCGGTCCCGTTACTGATCTTGACATTGGCAACTATATCGTAGTCGCCACGGACAACTTTGATGCGACATGTATCGTGTCTGACACCGTTACGGTAACGGACGATCGAATAATTCCTATCGCTGTCGCTGCGCCGCTTTCGCCGCTGACCATTTGCGATCCTGCTAACCCGGATGGCGTTGCTGCCGCCAATGTCGATGGAGACGTAATTAATCACACGTTTGATTGGTTTGTAAATGCTCCGCCGAGTGGTGTCTCGTTTTATAGTGGACCACAAGCTTCACAACTTGGCGCCGGAGTCTATTCCGTAATTGCCACCCACCGGGTATCGGGTTGTGCCGATACTACGCAGGTAACTATCGATATCGAACAACTGCCTATACCCACGCCGGATATTGAGATCCTGTCTATGGTGACGAGCTGTGTCGATGACAACGGTGCACTATCAGTTTCCGTTGGCGGAAATACGAGTGACTATGTATTTGACTGGTATATCGGAACTGCAGAAAAAGCAGTGCCAGACTTCGTTGGTGAGATGATAGACAGCCTGGCCATCGGATTCTATTCGGTGACAGCCACCAGCAGGATTACGGGATGCAAGTCACCGCTGGCTACGGAAGAAATTATTGAAGCTCCTGTTTACCCGGACATCACTTTTACGACGGTGGCCGCTATGTGTAAGCGTGACGCCTCTGACCCGTCAACTGGTCTGGCGGCAGTGTTCGTGACCAATGGCGTCCAAATTGAGTCTATTGTATGGGATGTGAACGGCGTTCCGGTAACAGGACCCATTTTAGCCGATGTGGATGCAGGTATTTACCCGGTAACGGTAACGTCTACCCTGGGGTGCGCAGTCACTAAAGAGATCGAGATCAAGACTGATATTCATCCATTTAATGGTATTTCAAGAAACAATGACGGTCAAAATGATATTTTCTATATTAATTGTATTGAGGACTTCCCGACAAATATTGTGAAGATCTTTAACCGCGCAGGCACCCTGGTTTACGAAGCGGAGGGGTACGACAACAATGGTACATTCTTCGATGGCATATCAAATAAAGGTATTAGCCTCATGGGAACAACACTTCCCGGGGGAACATACTTTTACATTATCGATAAACGCGACGGAACGAGGCCTATGGCAGGTTATTTAGAAATTGTTAACTAACTTGTAGCCACATGAAGACTCCTCTAGCAAGACTTCTTGTTACTACATTGCTATTACTTGCAACGGTGTCGTGGGGCGTTGCACAACAATACCCTGTATTCTCGCAGTACTATTTCAATGAATTAGTGCTCAATCCCGCCTATGCAGGAAATCATGTACAGCTGAGCCTTACCGCTATGTACCGCAATCAATGGGTTAATTTTCCCGGCGCGCCAAAAACATTCAGCGTAAGTGGTCATACATCCCTGGCGAAGAATAAAGTTGGTGTTGGACTAATGGTTAACCACGATGAGATCGGTAGCTACAAAAACGAACATATTTATGCGAGCTATGCTTATAAAATTCACTTCCCCAATGCAACACTTTCGATGGGGCTACAGGCAGGTATCAACCTGCTGGGTGCCGACTATAGCAAACTGGATCTTCAAAATCCCGGAGACGCGGCCTTCTATAACATAATTAATACCGTAAAACCGAATTTTGGGGCAGGGTTGTTTTATACCAAAAAGAATTTTTTCGTCGGCTTCTCCGTTCCATTTATTCTCAACAATAAGATCGCCAATTCCGTGGAGGGTTTACTGGGACAGCTTCGGGAAGCACGCTACTATTTCCTTCGCAGTGGTGTAGTATTCCCGTTGGGAAAGATGGAAAAGGTTAAAATGAATCCATCCATACTGATAAGAACACAGGAAGGTCAGCCGTTAAGTGTGGACATCAATAATGCGTTTATATTTTATGATGTTTTCAGCGCCGGGGTTTCGTATCGTTCCGGAGATTCATTTATCACATTCATCGACCTTAAAATCTCTGAGCGGTGGCATTTTGGATATTCCTACGACTGGACGCAGTCCGACCTCAATAGATTCTCCAATGGTACCCACGAATTTATGCTGAATTACCGGACCCGTATCCGCGGTGTGCATAAAAATCCGGAGTGTCCTCAATACTATGATTATCGGTAGATGAAAAGTTGGTGCGCCTGGCTCAAAAAAGCCTGGCTTCTATCACAATGTCCCGTGTAACGCGATAAAATTCCTTATGAATATTAAATGGTGTCTCAC
>Ga0299906_10005362_pt1 | contig 10459 bp, 6 predicted proteins | sample RVTome_14_FD_200259 | JGI IMG/M metagenome (GOLD analysis project Ga0299906, IMG submission 200259) | Soil microbial communities from uranium-contaminated site in the Upper Colorado River Basin, Wyoming, United States - RVT145D125 (version 2) ...
GAACCACGGAGAAACGGAGGCACGGAGGGGGGAGAACAAGAAGCTGGAATGCAGAATGCAGAAGTGATCGACCCCGGAAATCCATTCCCGCGCTGATGGGTCCATTTGTGTTTTCTGCTTTCTGTTTTCTGTTTTCAATCCCTGTATTCTCCGTGCCTCCGTGCCCCGTGGTTTCTTCAGGAGTGGCCGACGAATGACTGCCTACCCACCCGCGATTTTCGCCTGCGGGCGCAACTATGCCGAGCACGCCCGGGAGATGGCCGGCGAAGCGCCGGAGCGCCCCGTCATCTTCATGAAGAACCCGGCGTCGGTCATCGGCGATGGCCGGACGATCATCATCCCGCCCATCTGCGATGAGCACGGCCCGCAGGTGGACTACGAGGGCGAGCTGGCGGTGATCCTCGGGCGCGACTGCCGCGATGTCGATGAGGCCGCCGCCCCGGACTGCATCGCCGCCTATGCCGCGGCCAACGATGTCAGCGCCCGGTGGTGGCAGAAGCAGGGCTCGGGCGGCCAGTTCGTGCGCGGCAAGAGCTTCGACACCTTCTGCCCGCTGGGCCCGCCCGTGCCGGCGGCAATGGTGGGCGACCCGCAGGCCCTGCGGCTGGTGACGCGCCTGAATGGCGAGGTCGTGCAGGATGCGCGCACGAGCGAGATGATTTTTCCGGTGGCGCGGCTGGTCGCCGAGCTCAGCCGCGGCACGACGCTGCTGGCGGGGACGGTGATCCTGACCGGCACGCCCGCCGGCGTGGGGGCGGCGCGCACGCCGCCGCGCTTCCTCGAGGATGGCGATGTGGTCGAGGTCGAGATCGAGCGGATCGGCGTCCTGCGCAACCCGGTGCGGCGCGCCGGCGCCCGGGCGAATGCGCAATAGCGCCGCCCGGCGGCGCTTCAGTTCCGGGGCCGCTCAGCCGGCGCGCTCGATCTGGTCGCGCGATTCCTGCTCCTTGCGCCGCTGCTCCTCCTCGAGCTGCCTGAGGCGCAACTGCTCGCGGAACTGCTCCAGCCCCGCCGGCCGGGGAAAGAGCTGATCCAGGGTGAAGCGGGCGCGGAGCTGGCTCTGCTCGAACTGGCGGGCCAGGTGCGGCTGGATGGCGTCGTACACCTGGAGGCGCAGGGTCGGGTGATACTGGTCGATCTTGCTCCAGATGGTGGCCCGCTCCACGATCTCCAGGGTCGGGTCGGTCATCACCTGCTCGAAGGCGATGCGCACGCTGTCGGTCACCGCGCCGATCAGCTCGGACATGCGGCCGCGCCCGAACTTGTTGACGTAGGCGTTCCATTCGTTGGTCTTGAAGTACTCCGTCACATCCGCGGCGAACTTCACCGCATCCTCCCAGACCTGCTTGTTGTCCTTGCCCACGCCCATGCGGTAGGCGTAGCGCAGCGACGCGGCGACCTCGCTCGGGGCCAGGTGCGGCTGGTCCTCGTAGTGGCCGCGCGTCTCCTCGCGGATGAACACGTCCAGCGGGCGGTTGTACTTGTTGTTGGGGACCATCGCCCCGCGTCCGAAAAGCGAATCGAGGCGGGCGTAGAGCTTCTTGGCCCGCTCGGTCTCGCCGGCACGATAGCACTCGCGCACCTCGAAGCTGAGGAAGTTCTCGATGAAGCCGATGAAGCTCTCGCCGCCGCCGCCCTGGGCGTCGTGGTATTTGATGTACAGCCGCTGGAAGGTCTTGTCGATCGTGTCGATCCAGCGCGGCTCGGGGAAGCGGCCGGGCAGCTCGTTGGAGAAGGCGTCGAAGCTGATGCGCCCGTTGCGGGCCAGACCCTGCATGGCCTGGGCCACGAGCCGGTCAGTGTTGAGCGCCTTGTAGACATCGTCGTTGCGGATGCGGCCGCTGCCCCGCTCCGAGCCGAGCCAGGCCCAATAGAGCGAATGCGCCATCGGGTGACGCCAGTCGATGGGCCCCAGGTCGCGCGTCAGCTCGTACATGATCTGCGGGTCCATGTTGTACTCTTCCTTGAGCACCTTCTTGCGCAGATAGGCCAGCAGCAGCGCCCCCGGCTCGTTGTACTTGGGATCGGCGATGATCTGCTCGAAGGCGCGGAAGATCGGCTGCCGCTGGCGAATCTGCTCGTCGTAGCCCAGCACCCTGGCCACGCCGTACTGATCGCCCAGCGCCCGCCACTGGGCGAAGAAGGTGAGGAACCGCTTGTCGAGCTTGAAATCGCCGTCGGCGTAGGGGCTCAGCTCGCGTTCCAGGAGTTCCACCAGCGCCTTGGTGCCGGGGATCCGCTGCTCGGCCTCAGCGAGCGTGTCCGGGGCGTCGGCGATCCGCTTGATCCAGGCGATGCGCATCTCCTGGTCCGGAGGCGGCTCGCCCAGCAAGAAGTGCCACTCGCGGCAGAACTCGGTCTTGTAGTACAGGTGGGCGTCGTCGGCCGTGCCCTCGATCTTGTGCGAGAGCCAGAACGCCAGTTCCTTGTACAGGATCATGTCGTTGGGATTGGCCTTGATGCCCTCGTTGCGCACGAGCCGGATGCCCTTCTTGACCCACTCCCAGCGCTCGTGCTCGGTGTGCGTGGCGACGGAGATGTTGTAGGCCATGTTGTGGCCGTGGAAGGCCCACACCTGGGCGAAGCGCGGCTGGAGCTTGGTGATCAGCTCCGAGTCCGCCATGACCTCGTAGTAGAGGCCCTTCTCCTTCATGATGTTGACCTTCATCCACAGCACATCCACGATCAGCCCGCGCAGCGCGCCGATCATGGTCCCCACCGCCACCAGCGGCGGCGCCCCCTCCACCGACACGTTGGTGTAGCGCAGCACGTTCTCGTCGGATTTCTCCAGGATGACCGGAAGGATCCGTCCGGAGGCCGCGGCGCTGACGGCCAGCACGAAGACGGCGATGAGCTGGATGATGCGATCGTGAGTCATGGCTCGCTCCAATTCCCGCGGCCCGGGCCGCCGCGCCCTTCCATCAGCCCTGCCCGCTGTAGATGGCGAGCTGGCGGTTGCGGATCACGATGTAGCCGACGAGCATCGACAGGCCGGACCACACCGCCCCGATCCAGAACACGCCCGAGAGGACGGACGCCCAGGGGATGAGCTGGCCGTCCACCAGGCTCTGCGTGGGGCGGTACTCGCCGAACCGGCCCACCAGGAACACGATGCCGTACGCGATGCTGTTGACGAGCCAGGTGAAGATCAGGCGGATCTTGGCGCCGATGGCGTCGCCGGGAATCGAGCTCCAGTCCGGCGGCGAGTACTGGGCCAGCGACTCGGAGACGAACGGCGCCATCACGCCGGCGATGAAGATGGTGAACGACGTCAGGCACGCCACCGGAAAGCTCAGGAAGGTCGCGCAGCAGATGCCCAGGGCCGACAGGAACGAGAGCTTGACCCACATGAGCAGGATCGCCCGCAGGAAGTTGCCCTCGAAGTTGGCCACCTTGTACATCAGCTCCAGGCCGTCCTCGTCGAAGAGGATCGCGCCCTGCCAGGGCTTGTCCGGCGGCGGGGTGAAGGCGTTGTAGATGTCGAGCTTGATCGTCCCGTCATCGCGGATCAGGTCGCTGCCGATCGGGAACACGTGCGCCTGCGTCGGCACGTAGTTGCGCAGGCGGTCGAGCGTCGGGTCGTCGTTGAAGCGGAAGACGGCGCGGAAGACGTCGTGCTCGCTGTTCTCCATGATGTAGAAGCGATAGCGCAGGGTGAGCGACGACTGGAGCCGCTTGGCGCTGTTCAGGCCGGTGAAGAGGTACGACATCGCCTGCTGCGTGGGGATGTTCCGCTGCCGCAGCCGGTTCTGGTTCTGCAGGTCCTCGCGAATGAATCGCCGCGTGGTCAGCGGCACATCCTCCATCGCGGCCAGGTTGCTGTCCTGGGCGATGACCTGCGCCTCCATGTCGCGCAACTGCTCCTCCGTCAGCTCGTGGTAGGCGGGCGCGACCGCGATGCGGGCGGTGAGCACCTGGTCGCGGACGGCCAGGGCGTCGAGCTGCCCCTCCACGCCCGCGGCCACCGGCTGCTTGCGCAGGTACTGGATGAAGGTGAAGGTCGAGAGGCCGGACACGATGAGGATGACGAGATTCAGCGTCATCACCCCCACCCACTTGCCCGCCAGGTAGCTCAGGCGGTTCGTCGGCTTGGTCATGAGCTGCCAGATCTGCCGGTCGCGGATCTCGAACGCGATCGAAGCGCACGACAGGAAGATCGTCAGCAGGGCCGCGATCGAGAAGGTCGCGAAGAAGCTGCGGCTGATGAAGGTCTGCACGCGGAAGCGCAGCGGCGAATCCGGGTCCAGGTGCAGCGGCAGCAGCGGCAGCACCAGCAGCAGCAGGACGATGAAGACCAGCGACAGACGCGTGCGCGACGCCTCCTTCATGACGGTGTGGGCCACCGCCAGCACCTGGTTGGGCCGGGCGAAGGCCAGCATCGCCAGGCGGGTCAGCAGCACAAAGGTGAACGTGAACAGCCCCAGCCCCGCGATATAGAGCACGACGTGCTCGCCGGCGAGCGCCGGCAGCAGGTTCAGCAGCGGCACCGGGGCCAGGAACTCTTCGATGCGCGAGGCGAGCCATCCCAGGCCCAGTGGCGCGCCGATCGCCAGCAGCGTGCACACCAGCGGCAGCGTCGCGTCCAGCCAGATCACCAGCAGCAGCCAGCCGATCGAGACGATCGTCAGCAGCCACGTCGTGTCCGGCTGTTCCAGCAGCCAGTCAGGGGCCCACGTCGGCTGGTGATCGACCAGCAGCATCTCCGCCACCGAGGCGGGCGCGCCGATGCTCCCGTCCTCCTCGAAGATGAGGTCGGGATTGACGCGGATGAGAGGACTTTGATAGGTGACGCCGTCGATGGTCGCCTCGCCGCGCTCGCGGAGCGACACGGCGAGCTCATCGCCGTTCAGGTAGTTTTGCCCGGTCAGCGCCGGCGCCAGGATCCGCCGCTGGGCCTCGAGGCGGTAGCTGGTTCGCAGCAGCGCGCCGAAGACGATGGCGCAGGCGATCACCGCCAGCGCGCTGGCGCCGATGCGGAACCACCGGTTCCGCAGCATGTGGTCGAGCTTGATGTACAGGCGTTGCAGCGCGTTCATGGGCGGACCGCGGCCGTCACCGCGACTCTTCCTTCAGGGGCGTATCCGCCCCGCGGCCGTCGTCGGTCATCAGCGAGTCGATCATCGAGCTGTCCACATCGTCCGGCGACTCGGGCGCCTCGACGGTCTCCCGGGCCCGATCGGGCGGGGCTTCCTGCGGCTCGCGGACCAGGCCGGCCAGCACGTCCTCGCGGACGCGCTGCTCCTCGGCCTCCGGGGCCGCCGGGGCCTGCTCGACCGCCCGCGCGGCCGGCTCGGCCCGGCGCTCGCGCAGGAGCGAGTCGATAAGCGCCTCGCCCTCGGCTTCGCCGTCGCGCTCGGCCTGGAGGAACGCCGCCGTCTCGCCGCCGTGCAGCGCGCCGGAGGTCTCCACCTGCTCGCGCCGCGCCTGCTCGACGATCTCCATGAAGAGCTGCTCCAGGCGCTGCTTGGGCGCCTCGACGCTCTCGATCGTCATGCCCTCGGCCTCGCGCAGGAGGCGCTCGATGCTGGCGATGGTCTGCGCCTGAAGCCGGTGCGTGCGGATGACCGTGTGCTCGGTGTCGCGGAGGAGCTCGTCGGCGGTGCCCTGGGCCCGGATCTTGCCGCCGTAGAGCATCACCATGCGGTCGCAGACGTCCTCGACGTCGGCCAGCAGGTGGGAGCTGAGGAGGATCGTCTTGCCGCGCTTGCCCAATTCGATGATGAGGTCCTTGACCTGCCTCGTGCCGATGGGGTCGAGGCCCGAGGTGGGCTCGTCGAGGATGAGAAAGTCCGGGTCGTTGATCAGCGCCTGGGCCAGGCCGATGCGTCGGGCCATGCCCTTGGAGAACTCGCCGACGGTGCGGTGGGCCACCTGGGACAGCCCGACCATGTCCAGCAGCTCGTCGGTGCGCTTGCGGCGGGTGCGGCGGTCGAGCCCGAAGAGCTTGCCGTAATAGTCCAGCGTCTCGCGCGGGTTGAGGAAGCGGTACAGGTACGACTCCTCGGGCAGGAAGCCGATGTGACGCTTCACCATGACGTCGCTCGGCGGGCGACCGAAGACCGCCAGGCGGCCGCTCGTCTTGTGCAGCAGCCCGAGGATCATCTTGATGATGGTGGACTTGCCCGATCCGTTGGGTCCGAGGAGTCCGAAGATCTCGCCGTTGGCGACCTCGAAGTCGACGTTGTCCACGGCGCGGGCCTTGGTCCGCATCCAGAAGTCCTTGAAGACCTTGGTCAGGCCCACGGCTTCGACGATCTTGTCATTGCGCTGGAGTGAAACCATGGTGATCGCTCAGTTCTGACTCGATCCTGCATTCTTGCCGCTGACCTGACCGCCCTCGACGTCGAGCTGCCGCCCGGGACGGTCGATCTGCATGTCCTCGGCCCGGCGCATGAAGCTCCGCGAAGCGTCGAAGCCCTGGCGCCAGCCCTCGGTGTTCTGGCGGTTGAGCTTGAGGTCGCGGCGAAGCTGGGCGATCTCGTCGAGGCCGGAGATCGACACCCGCACGTTGCCGATGCTGCGCGGCACGTAGAACGTCTCGGCGTCCGGTCGCGACAGCGCCGATCTCGTGGCGTTCAGCCACAGCGGACGCACGACGAGGTCCGGGTGCTCGCGGTAGGTGGAGACCAGGCTGGCGAAGCGCTTGGCCTCATTGCCCAGCGTGGAGTCGATGATGGTCTGATAGCTGCGGGCGTCGCTGATGATCTTGCTGGAATCGCCCTCCGCCCGGGAGTCGAGCCAGGTGTTGATCGAGGCCAGCAGGCCCTCGCCGGCCTGCACGTCGCTGAGCTCCTCGGCGTCCTCATACTGGCCGATCAGGGCCACGATCTCGCGCCACTGCTGGCCCGCCACGCCGTTGCGGAGCTGCTCGGCCCGGCGCCGCGACTCCTGGACCATGTTCTCGGCCTGCACCCGGGCCTCCTGGAGGTCTTCGAAGGCATTGAGAATGGCATAGGGCGGGCGCGGCGGCTCGGGCAGCATCACCTGCGTGATGCGGATGCCGCAGTCGATGTCATCCAGCGCCCGCTGGGCGCTCTCGTGAATCCGCTGCCGCACATCCTCGGTGATCTCCATGAGGTCCTGGAGGGTGATCGTCGCCACCGCGTTGATGACCGCCTGCTCGGCGGCGCGACGGACGATCCGGTCCGCGTCGGCCAGCGCCAGGTGCTGCACGAACTGCACGGGGTCGATGATCTCGAAGTTCACGTCGATGGCGACGTGGGCGATGTCGCCGTCGGCGGTCAGGAGCTGGCCGTCCACGCCCGTGCGGTAGCGGTCGGTGAGCCGCGTGCGCTCGATCTGCTGCTGGACGGTGTTGCCGCGCGCCTGGTTATTGGGCAGGAACGTGTCCATGATCTCGACGTGCCGGTTTCGATACTCGAAGAGGATGAACTCGCTCACCGGATAGGGCCACCAGCTCCACTTGAGGCCGCTGTCGAGCGCCTCGTCGCCGCCGTAGGGCACGATCTTGCCCCAGCGCGTGAGCACGCCGCTCTGGTTGTCCTGCACCGTGACCACGCCCGAGAAGATGAAGAGGACGATGAGCACCAGGATGACGATCTGGAGGACGCGAAAGCTCAGACGCAGGGCCTCGGCCAGCGACTGGTTGGCCGGGTCCATGGCGTCGCGCAGCGCCCGGTCATCGCCGACGTCGCTCTTGACGACGAACTCGGCGGAGGCGGCGCGACGAATCGGCGCGGGCTGAATCTCATCGGACTCTTCGGCCACATCGTCGGGGCCGAGGGCGCCGGACTCGTCCTGATTGGGGTCGTACGGCCTACTCATTGCCGGACTCGCCTTCGCCGCCGGCGCCGGGGGCCTCGGCGCGCTGCTCGCCGGTCTCGAATGTCCCCGGGATCACGTCGTAGACGTACTTCGACATGGGAATGCCCTTGGAGCTGACCGGGGCGTTTCGGTTGATCAGGTGCCAGGGGGCCACATCCGGCTCGAGGACGAACGTGGTGGTGGCGCTGAGCGATCTCTCCAGGGCGTCGATCCACACGAGGAAGATCGCCAGCTCCTCATCCACGCTCATCTGCTGGAGGTATTCCGCCGCCTCCGCATCGCCCTGGGCCCGAATCTCCTCGGCCCGCTGGTTGGCGAAGGCGCGGATCTTGTCGGCGTCGATCTGGGCCTCGGACTCGATGCGCTGGGCCTCGGCCGAGCCCTTGATCCGCTCGATGTCGGCCAGCAGCCGCCGCTCGGAGTTCATGCGGGTGATGACGGCGCTTGTGGTCTTGGCCGGCAGGCTCATCTGGCGGAAACCCACGGTGACCGGCACGACGCCCTTGTCGCGCACGTCCATCATCTCCTCGCGGATCGCCCGCTCGGCGTCGGTGATGCGGCTGCTGGCGCCGATGAGGTCGCTGAATCGATAGGCCGCGACGCCGCGCTTGACGGCGGTGCGGAACTCATCGCGGAGCGACTGGTCGGCCTGCTGCGCCGACGGGTAGCTGCTGTAGAAGGTAAGGGGGCCGCGGTCGCTCTCATCGATCTTCCACAGCATGAAGGCCATGACCACGAGCTGCTGGCCGTCGGCGGTCTGCACCGTCTCCAGCGGCGTCTCCACCATCTTCAGCCGCTTGTCGAGGGTGATGACCGACTCGATGGGCCGAGGCCACTTGAAGCCGAGCCCCGGCTCGGTGATCACACCGCCGGTGGCCTGGCCGAACCGCGTCTTCACGCCCACCTCGTGGTACTTCACGGTGTAGGTGGTGCTGAACAGCAGCAGCGAGGCCAGCAGTACGAGCCCGATGGCGATGACGATGGGCTTATTCATTGGGCACTTCTCCCTCCTTGAGGAAGGCGTCCTGGATGTTCGTCAGGGGGTTGAGCTCCCGCAGCTCCACGTCGATGTTGAACCGCTGCGGGTCGATGCCGAGGACGTACTTGCGGGCGTTGACCAGCCGGGCCGTCAGCACGCGCATCACTTCCCGCTGGCGATAAAGCGCCGGCGCGGCACGGTAGGCGGGCAACTGGCCCTCGATCCGCCGCGCCCGCGTGCGGGCCTCGAGGACCTTGACCCAGCGCTCCTTTTCGGCCAGGGCGATGGTCAGCGCGTTGCCCCCGCCGCCCTCGAAGAGCATCTGCTCGACCGCGAGGCGCTGGGCGATCGTCTCCGGGGCGTCGGGCCCGTGGAGGCGGCGAAGGCGCTCCCATTCCGCGATGGCCTGAAGCACGGGCTCGAGGTTCGCCTCGTCGCCGACATCGTAAATGCGCGTGGTCGCCCGCGTGCGCCGGGCGTCGGCCAGCCGCTCCAGCCGCTGCTGGATGGCGTACCCCAGGTCCACGAAGTCGTCCGCGGTGCCGTCGATGGGCCGCATGGACGGGAAGTTCACCGCGACGACCTCGACGCCCGCATCGTGCTGGTCGAGCTGGGCCTGGACCTGCCGCACCAGCGTCTGCGCCAGACTCACGCGGCCGAGGGCCAGCACATCGTCGAGCGACCGGCGCGACAACTCGTCGTTCACCACGTCGAGCGCCAGGGCGGTGAGGGTGCGCTCGCGCTCGTTGAGGCGCTGCCGCCGCTCGAAGATGTCCGGCGCGAACATGAGGTACCGCTTGAGCCCGTCCCCGTCGCTGCGGATGCGGTACTCGAGTGTGATCTCGCACATCACCAGCGAGTACTTGTTCGAGACGTCCTCGGCGACGACCTGCACCTGGCCCTCGGCCAGGACGTCGGCGTCCTCCAGGAACTGCTCATCGACCTCCAGGCTCGAGGCCCCGACGATGAACGGCTCCATCTGCATGTTCGTGCGGCCCTGGAGCTTGTCCTGCCAGAGGTTGATCTCCCAGTCGTTGCCGTAGCGCTCGACCGGCTTCTCCAGGCGCGAGATCCGCGCCGTCAGGTCGAGGGTGCGGACGCGGCTGACGTCGTGCACCTCGGCCGACTGAAACGGCCAGGGCAGCTTCCACATGATGCCGGCGCCGTGCACCTCGCCGACGATCCGCCCGCTGCTGAGCTTCACCGCCTGCTGGTGCGGCTCGACGATCACCATGGTGTTGAGCAGGATCAGCGAGACCACCCCGATCGCGATCAGCCACGCGAAGCTGCGCAGCAGAAGCTGATAGCCCCAGGTGCTCGTCACGTCGAAGCCGAACTGGTAGTTCACCGCCTCGTTGATCGAGCGCACCAGGTTGTCCGGCGCCGCGAAAAGACTGAGCATCTTCGAGTCGAACGCCGGGCGCGGCACCTCGCCGGGAATGCGCGGGCGGTAGAGGTTCAGGATGAAGTTCAGGAGAATCTCGGCCGCGATCACCAGCATGAAGACCGGAATCGCGTAGCCGATGCCCGTCATCACCGACTCGTTTTCGAAGAAGCGGAAGCCGATGCCGACCGCGATGAGCAGGCACAGCAGCGACGTGCCGACCATCGACGCCGCCCCGCCGCGGAGATTCTGCCACGCGGCCTGCTTGGCCATGCCCGCCACGAATCGCGAGAAGATGAAGGCGGCCACCG
>Ga0299906_10005363_pt1 | contig 10458 bp, 7 predicted proteins | sample RVTome_14_FD_200259 | JGI IMG/M metagenome (GOLD analysis project Ga0299906, IMG submission 200259) | Soil microbial communities from uranium-contaminated site in the Upper Colorado River Basin, Wyoming, United States - RVT145D125 (version 2) ...
CGGATGGTAGAGGAACGTAAAATGCCGCTTGACGCCGTGCGAGGTGCCGATATGGGAGAAATAGTTCTCCGCGCTGAAGAAAGCCAGCTCGGGAACGTCATAGAGTTCGGCCATCGCCCGGAACGTCTCGGACGTCTCCAGAATCAACGATTCCCCGATGGCAAAACGCGGGTGGCTTTTCGCCTCAAAGACGACCACCTTCAGGCCATGACGCGCCAGGATGGCCGCCAGCGCCGAGCCGGCAATCCCGGAACCGATGACGGCCACGTCGAATGTGTCGTAATGCTTTTCCAAGGGTACGCGCTGTGTTCTCTCCAACCGGGCTGTATGGATGCCGGAAATATACGGCTACGGTCGCTCCGGTGACGGGTGACAACGGCCGGGTGTTGTCACTACGGCAAGACCGGGCGACCGTTCACCGCTCTATCCTTATCGTTTTCGTGGAGACATCGAGAACCCGTGAGCCGAATTGCACCTGTTTTGAGCTATTAAAGATATACCGCAGGCCTTTCAGCGCGCACCGGGCATCGGCTCTCATACCTCCTCCGAACGATGCCCGTGTGCAGCAACGCCTGCCCAGCCCCCTAACCCTCGACGTAGATGATATGCACAACCGGCTTCATAGCGATTTCCGGGTAGTTCAGATCCTGCGAGGTGTTGAGAAACCGCGCCGAGGCGAGCTCCTGCCGATCCGGGAGTTGACCCAGGCCCGCTCCCTCTTACGCCAGTCCGGCACGACCTGGCTGGACATCGCCACCCTCCGCTCGCTGCTGGCCGGGGAACTGTCGACCGCGTCCGTGTTCAGGTTGCAGGACGATGAAGTCCTGGAACAGGTGGCCTGGAAGCTTTACACCGGGTACTTCAAAGTAGCCGTCGAGCACCGCGTCTGGCGGACGGTGGGCCTGGGTGGACGGCCAGGGCAAGGTGCCGCCGCAGCTTCTTCGACCGCTCCATCAGAAGCCTGGGAAGCCCCTGCCGCGTCTGTGCCGGCCCCGGCGCGCCGAGACTGGATTCGCTTTCGCGTCGTCGATGAGGCGACGGGCAGCCCCCTTGAAGATGTGCAACTGGCTATCACGCTGCCGGATGGAACCGTGACCAACTACCTGACGGACGTGAACGGCCTGATCTCGATCGAGGGCATCGACCCCGGCGTGTGCGACGCCGCGTGCGACATCCAAAAGATCGAGAAGGGCAACGTCCTTCCCTTCGTGGCCGTGCAGGAGCGGGCCGTGCTCAACCCTGCGGAGGCGCCCGAAGGACACACAGCCCCTACGGTGCCCGCCGGCCGCAAGATCATCGCCCGGGTGGAAGAGCACAAAGTAAAGACCGGCGAGTCGATGGCGAGCCTGGCCAGAGAGGCCGGCCTTCCGTGGCAAGCCCTTGCCGAGTACAACTGGGGCACGTCGGACCCCGCTAAGATCAATGACCACCTCCGTGACGAGGTGGGCTGTAGGAAGACCACGGCCGACGGCAAGAACTTTCTGTTCGACGACACCGACGACCCAGGACTGCTCTACATCCCGAGACCCTGGAAGGTCACGGGCCGATCCACCGGGCGTACGCACACGATTGTCGTCAACAGCAGCCCGGACACGCCGGGGGCGCTGCTGATCGTCACCGGGATTCGGGCCGACGAAGTCGTCGAAGCAGGCGACCTCTACACCCTCGAATCTACGACGCCGGCGTATCCCTACAAGAAAACCCTCAGCTCCAGAGACGACCAGATCCTGGACAACGACTACATCGACCTCGAATTCACCGAACTCTACATCAAAGCGCACTATACGTTGACCGTCGCGCTGGAGAACGGCGAACGGGTCGTGCTCCTGGAGGACGTGCCCTACAGCCGCCTCGGGCATCTGTCGGACGCTCTCGAACCGGACGCCGTGGAACCCGCCTAGAGACCCCGCAAAACAACATCCCGATGGGTGACGATAAAAAAACGCTGATCGAGATCAAGCCGCCGGGGTATCTACCCGAGCGAAGCACCCCGTCACGCCCGCGCAAACCGCGCGTCGTGGTCGACTTCGAATGTCGGCGGCTTGCCAGGAGCGACCCTGACCCGCAGACGCCCCTGCTGACGGGGCGGTATGAAGAAGACGACGCGGACTTCACGTTGAACATCAACCAGGCCGGCAAACACCTCGAATGCTGGATGGCGGAGGTCCTCACGGCCCGGGAAAGACACCGGCCGAAGCGGATGATCCGCACGGCCGGAGACCGAGAAGCGGACGGCAGCTTCACGATCTACGCGGTGGATACGCCCGGCAAGGTGCTCGGCAAACTGACGTCTGACGGCGTCGGGAGCGGCGTGACCCTCACGATTGATGGGGTGGGGACCAGCCACTTCGTAGCCGTGAACAAGCTGCCTACGATGTCGGAGAAGGCCATGAAGCAACTCCCGGACGACCAGCAGATCATCCGCGCTTTCGAGTGGGCCTGGCTGCCCCGCCGCTACGTCCAGTGGATCAACGAGCACCTGAATGCGGAGAAGATCATCCCGTACCTGGCCGGCTACTATGCCATCGGAACGGGCGTAGGCGTCGTCGAACAGCGAGACCGCGCCCTCGTCGCGCGGCACCTGGCCGCCTACATCGGAGAAGTCTTCTCCACAGATCCGCCCGACGGCTGGCACCCTGAAGACCTGTTGTTGGCCCGGCATTTCGGCCAACAGGCCCTGGCCTTGCAGCGATGGACCCGCGAAGGGGTCAAGCGATCGCTGCTCGACTGGATCCAGCTCATGCTGAGCCAGGTGGCCTCGTATCGCCTCTGGGACAAGGGGCTGGAGAACCTCCGAAACCACCTGAACCTCCAGGCCGAGACAGACCTCGACCCGAACAGCCCGGGCCACACCTACGAAGTAGAGATCATGGCCGCCGGTCTGTCGGGGGACGCGGGAATCGGCCTCGGCGGCTTTGTGGGCGGCATCAACATCAAGAAGACGACCGAACCGGCCTACGAGAACAATTACGATTTCTGGATGGGAGGCGTCTCCGGAGGCGCCTCGGTCGGCATTGGGATGGGCTTCTGGACCAGCGGATCCGGCACCAGCCGGCTCTCCTGGGCGCCGGGTGACTTTCCCGGCTGGTACACGATGGTCGATGGCGGCGCCCATGGCGGCGTCGGTGCCGGTGCCGGGCTCGGCGGCACCGCGATGATGATCTACGGGAGCGGCAACCTGCCCCCGCTGGCCGTCGACCTCAGCGGGGTCACCTGGAAATCGGAGATCGCCGCCGGCGTGGAGGTGGGCGGCTCGTTCGGGCGCATCGGCGACCTCAAGAGCATCTCCGGCGGCTTCAAGGAGGAGGACGCGCTGCATGTCAAAGTCAACGATGACTATGCGGTGGACGCCGACCACGAAGATCGGGTTCATTTCCGGCTGGGAAGCGCCCTCCTCAATCCGGCAGCCTGGCAGATCCTCCGGGTCTTTTGTGCCAAAGAGCTGTCGGCGCTCGTGTCGGCCGGAAGCCGCCTTGAGATCGTAGGGCACGCCGACCGGCGAGACACCGCCGAACGCAACGTAGAACTGACCAAGCTACGCGCCCGGAATACCCTCCAGGCTCTCCGGGACATCCTGGGCAATCAGTTTCAGATTCAGGAGGACCACATCAGGCTTGTCGGGATGGGCGAGCAGGGGGCCGAGGAGGCCGGTGACCGTGATAGGACCCAGAACCCGGCCTGGCGTAAGGTGCAGGTGATTTTGAACTCACGGCTCGTGGTAACGCTGCGGGGGTGAAGCCATAGAAACGATATCAGCATGCAGCATACGGTCGAAGCAATCGACAACGCCTGGAATCCGGACAGGTCCCCGGTCGGGGATCACGATTTGTGTTGTGCGCCCCTTGTCACCTGAAGCGCCTGGTTAGCAGGCGGGCATGCCCCTCAACGAAGCAGCACCTCTACTTTCTTGAGCACCTCCTGGGTCACTGACTCCGGCATCGAACAGATATACTCCGCCCGACGACTTCGCCAATCCAGACTCTTGAGTTGATCCGATAAGACGACCCCATGCACCGGCAAACCCTGCGGAATAACCACCTCAAACGGATACCCCTTCTCGCGGCTCGTCACCGGACACAGCAGAGCCAAACCTACTTTGCCGTTGTAGGCCTCAGGCGAAACCACAAAGGCGGGACATCGCCCCGCCTGCTCTCGACCGGTTTGTGGGTTGAAGTCGAGCCATATGGCATCACCCCGTTTCTGAAAGCCTTGATCTCTAAATGCAGCCAAAATGTGCACATAACCCCGCAATGCAACGGACGATGGGCGAGACGGTCTTGCTTCGAGCAGTGTCGGCGTCTACCTTTGCTTCGAGCAGGGGTTGTCTCGGCAGCCCATCGCCGCTGATTGCTACCGTTAGCGAGACATGACCCAATCACAAAGGATGAACCGGATCCTGCTACTGCTGCCACTCGGAGCCCTGTTGGGCAGTTGTGCTCAGCCGGCTCCGCCTGCGCTCGAACTGGCAATCGACTGGGCCGCGTACGGTAGAGACGTATTGGGTACACGCTATCTTCCCGCATCGGAAATTACCCGCGACACGATTCATCAGTTGCAACTTGCGTGGACCTACCGGACAGGAGAAGCAGACCCTCGATTCGCGACGACACGGCCTGCTTCGTTCCAGGCGACACCCATCATGGTGGACGGGACCATGTATGTCTCGACACCTCTCGGACGAGTGATCGCCCTGGACCCGGCGACCGGCCACGAACTGTGGGTCTTCGATCCGGATATTCGGCGTGACATCACCTATGGTGACTTCGTCAGCCGTGGCGTTTCGACCTGGCTGGATGACGAGGCCCCTCTTGATGCGGTCTGTCGGCGCACGATCTACGCGGCGAACGCGCAATCGCAGTTGATTGCTCTGGATGCGAACGGCGGCCAACTCTGCACGGCGTTTGGCAGCGAAGGCAAGGTCGACCTCAAGCAGGGGCTACGGATTCCGCCATTCGAGGCCCAAGCGTTTACAGTGACGTCGCCTCCTGTTGTGGCAAACGGTCTCGTGGTGGTCGGCTCGTCCATTGGCGACAACAGCCGTCCGAATCCTGCCAGCGGTGAGATCCGTGCGTTTGATGCCCGGACCGGCGCGCTACGCTGGAGCTGGGATCCGATCCCCCAGGACGCCGCCGATCCGGCCTTCGGGGAGTGGCGAGGCGAGTTGGCACACGGTTCTGGAGCGGCGAACGCTTGGTCGGCGTTGTCTGCTGATCCGGAACGTGATCTCGTCTTTGTCCCGACTTCCAGTCCGGCTCCAGATTATTACGGCGCCCTGCGTCTCGGAGACAACCGGTACGCCAACTCGATCGTGGCGCTCAGGTTGTCCACAGGCAAACGGGTGTGGTCGTTCCAGACGGTGCACCACGATCTCTGGGATTACGATAACGCCGCCCCGCCGGTGCTGGTGACGCTCACTCGCAACGGCGTCGAGGTCCCGGCCGTACTGCAGGCGACGAAGACCGGCATGCTGTTCGTACTAAACCGCGAAACGGGCGAGCCGATCTTCCCCATCCAGGAGCGCCCGGTTCCCCAGAGCGACATCCCGGGCGAAGAAGCGGCTCTCACGCAACCCTTTACCGCACTGACCCCGCCGCTCAGCCCTCATCGCCTCGCGGTCGAGGACGCCTGGGGCATCAGTGACGCGGATCGCGCCGCGTGTCGAGTGGTGCTCGAAGGGTTACGGAACGAAGGGATCTTCACGCCCCCTAGCATTCAAGGGACGCTGTCGATACCCTCCAACGTCGGCGGGGCGCACTGGGGTGGCGCGGCCGTGGATCCCGTGCGACAGATTGTCGTCGTGCCGGTCAACCGGATCGCGTCCATGGTGCAACTGATCCCGCGCGCCGACTTCGATGGCGATCGCTTTCGGACCGAAGACGCACGCCTCGGACATGCCTACGAATACAACATGATGCTGGGCACACCGTACGTGATGCGCCGCCGGCTCTTGCTGGGGCCCTCGGGCCTACCGTGCTCACCGCCACCGTGGGGTGCGCTCGTCGCAGTTGATCTCGAAACGGGCCGCACATTGTGGGAAACGCCTCTCGGGTCGTTCACGCGGCCGTTCGACCCAGACATGGCACGCCAGGTCAGGGAGGAATGGGGCTCGCCCAATCTTGGTGGCCCGATTGTAACGGCGAGCGGGGTCGTATTCATAGGGGCCGCTCTCGATCGCTGGCTCCGTGCCTACGACATCGAGACCGGTCGGGAACTGTGGCGTGGGCCGCTGCCAGAGAGCGGTAGGGCCACACCCATGAGCTACCAGCTCCGATCCGGTGAGCAGTTCGTAGTCATCGCTGTCGGAGGAGGCGATGTGTTCGGAACGGGAGACTATTTGGTGGCGTTCCGCTTGCGACGTGAAGGCGAAGGTGCTCGCTAATCGGGTAGCCGGGAGGTTTTCCCTCCCGGCCCCCCCACTGTTTCCAGTAGCACATCCGCACACGGCGACGTATCCACTGGTCGATCTCGGGCAGCGGTCGGTAATACTCTGAAAGCGCGAAGTAGCCCATCCATCCCCGCAGGAAGCGCCCCAATTCGCGCAGTCGGTAGCGCATCGATACGCCCCAGGTGCGGCTCGTGAGCCTGCGCACACGAACCTTGAAGCGCTCAAAGGATCGCTCCGACCAGCGAATCTTCCCCCGCCGGAAGACGAATCCGAGGAATTCGACTTCATTCGCCCTCGCGAGGCGGCTCTTCTGGCGATTAACCGTCAGCTTCAGCTTACGCTCCAGGAAGCGCGTGATGGAGGCCATCACCCGTTCTCCGGCGCGGCGGCTGCTGACCAGAATCACCGCATCTAGGGTAAAGGAATGGCTCGGCGACGGTAGATTGGGCCTATCTGTTTGCTGCGGGTTTCCCCGGTGCAGTGCCTCACTAGCCCCATCATGTTCACCGCGCCATTCCCTTCCCATCCCACCGTACGTTCAGTTTTCCCGAGTACGGCGGTCCGACAGCCTTCTTCGCAAGGCATGCAGAGCCGCTCACGCGTACCGGATCAGACCACTGCCGATGTAGATCATACCCATCGCGTAGAGTCTGCTGTTCGGATACTGCTTCCATCCGAACCCTCGGCCTTTACTTCTGAAGTTCAGGTACCGACGAAAGCGAATGTTGATGAATCGCTGTAAGGTGCGGAACGCCTCGCTGGCATTGGTGTGCCGGTAGTAGCCCACCCACCCCCGCACGGCCTCGCCCGTCTGCCTTACAAATTCATCCGGCGGAACGGGTGCCCGCCGCTTGGTGAAGTACTTGATCCTACGACGGATGCGGCGTTGGGCCTCCTTGCTTGGAAAGATGTAGATCGCATTCCTGCCCGTTTTCGGACTGCGGCGTTTGACGAACTCGAACCCGAGGAAGTCAAACCCTTCGGTCAACTTCGTAATACGGGTCTTGTCGCGGTTTACCCTCAGGTCCATGCGCCGTGCTATAGCCTCGAACGCCGCCAAGGCTTGTGGGGCGCTCTTACGACACACCAGCATGGCATCCTCGGCATAGCGATGCAGCCTCGCACCCAGTTTCTCCGGGTAGTTCCGCTTGTGCCAGAGCTGGTCGAGCAGCTTCAGGTAGATGTTGCTGTAGAGCGGCGAGATTGGCGATCCTTGCGGCACCCCCACCTTCGTCGGTTCTACCTGTCCCTGGTAGGCGATCCCGACTTTGAGGCTTTGTTTGATGATCCGAAGCATACTGCCATCGACCACACGCTGCCGAATCAACATCAGCAGTTTGTCGTGCGGAATCGTGGTGAAGCAGCTCTGGCAATCAATCTCCACGACGCCCCAGGCCCCCCGATAGAGATCTTCCCGGATGGCCTTCGAGGCCATCTTGGCGTCTCGCTTCGGGCGGTAGCCATAGGAGCAGTCATGGAAGTCGGCCTCGAAGATCGGTTCGAGGATCAGCTTCATCGCCGTTTGCACGAGGCGATCTTCGAGCGTAGCAATCCCCAGCGGGCGTCTGCCGCCCCCCGGCTTCGGGATCTCTACCCGGCGTACCGGTTGGAATTGGTAGGTCTTCGCGCGCAGCTTATCCCGCACGCGGCTGATCATCTCTTCTTCCCCGTTTGAGACCATCGTCTCAATGGAAGCCCCATCAACACCTGGCGCTCCTTTGTTGGCCTTGACGCTTCGCCAGGCTTGCCAAAGCACATCTTCGCGCCAGAGCTTGTCGTAGAGACTGTAGAACTTCGCCTGTTTCTCCTGCTTGGCCTTGCGATATAGGGTCCTCTGCAATTGCCGAACTTTATGAATCTCGTTGGTAGCCATAAGGCCATCGAAACGTCCTCAATTGCGTCGAACTCCGTTAGCTGAAGTAGGGCCCCTTCCCTCGGGCTGGGTTATGTTGTCCCAGGCCTTCCAGGCGGCGACTCGCCGCCAGCGGTACTATGAGCCCCGCGGAATCCTCATGCAACCGGCTCCGACTTCGGTCTCCCTTATACGGGTCCGTTGCCTGCGGCCCACAGGCATCGCATGAGGTCTCCCGGCCTGGGGTCGTGAGACCTTCGCAGCATGCAACCCCCAACACCCCGGTGCGCGAAGACGGTTCTCGCATCGGTTAATCCCCGCCTTCTGCCAGCCTTCCCGCGCAGACTCTTGCGCTCGGCTCACACAAGTACGTATTACGAGGCTGATACGGGTTCACTGTTGTTGCAGCCTGCTGCTTTGCATCTATCGTTCAAGGTCACCTGCGGATCACTCCGCAAACCTGACCTCCTGCTAGGCCCCCGAACGGACAATTGGGGCCAGGGGACTTTCACCCCATAAGGCTCACGCCTGTACCGGCGTGCCGTCGGCGTAGCGGGTTAACCGGTACCCTTTGCGACGCATTTCCCGCTCAAACGGCGTCAGCAGGATATTACTCAACAAGGGTGAAACGACCGCGCCTTGGGGCACGCCCTGCTCGGTGGGCAGCCCTGTCCGCTGCGCCTGGCAGCCTGCCTTGAGCATGCGTTCTATCAAACGCAGCACCCGGCCATCTGAGACGCGTTGGTTGACCAGCGTCATGAGCTTGTCGTGATCCGCCGATCCGAAGAAATCTCGCAGATCGGCGTCGACGATCCACTCAGCGCCTGCCTCTAGCTCCCGCCACACCTTCTTGAGAGCATCCTTGGCCGATCTGCCTTTTCGGTATTCGAAGCTGGCTTCATCGAAGACCGGTTCGAAGATCGCCTCCAGCCGGTTCACTAGCGCCTGCTGGCATACCCGGTCGTAGATCGTCGGGATGCCAAGTCGTCGATACAGGCCCGGTTGGCCGGCCTTGGGTATCTGGTGCTGGCGAACCGGCTGGGGATGGTACGTGTCGGCTTTGAGTTCCTCGTGAAGTCTGTCGAGATGCTCGTCGAGCCGCTCTTCGAACGCCGCGAGACTTTGACCGTCGATACCACCCGCGCCTCGGTTCCGCTTGACCTTCTGCCAGGCCATCGCCAAGTTCTTCCGCTTGTAGACCTTGTCCACTAAGGAGTGGACCTTCCTTTCCCCTGTTGGGTTGAGCCCATCAGCAAGTCTCTTGGGCCCATGACTTCTGGGTTTTTCACTGAGCGAACTTGTCCTGGTCATCGGCTTTACTCGCTTGCTTGTGGTCTCTTGCCAACTTGCTTTGCCAGCTGCCTTCCCCAGCCTGACTCCTCAGGCTGCCGGTGTTTCGGTCACGCGGGTTTCCCCGCGCTTGCGGTACTATTCAGCTGTCCGACTACTCGCAGGGCATCGCTTCCACTTCGTCTTTCAACTTATAGGGTCGCTTATTCCGGCGCCACCCGGAAACGATGCGAGTCCTCCTGGGGTCACGCATAAATCTTCCCTACCGTGCCATCCGCAAACACCTTGGTGCGGGGGGTGGATAGGAACGCCTTCGCCTCCATAGTGCAGGCTCGACCTTGCCCCCCCTTTGGCCGACCGGTTCATCGCTGGGGTAGCCCCCTCGATTACGGCCCGGTAGTTCTCCGCAAACCCTTCGGATCCCACCTCGCGATGGACACCCTGTCCTCCGGTTGTCTCCTCGACAGAAGACGAACGTAGGTATATCCTCTTGGCTGTTTCGGTCGTTTCCAACGTCGTGCCCGTTTAGAGTTCTCCTTATCGGTCTTCCCCGGCCAGCGAGGCATTACCCCCGCTTTTGGATATGGTGCTCCCCATCAGAGCACCAGAGGGACTTGAACCCTCCTGATTTATGCGCTGCCCAGCGCACACTATATTCGCATCCGCCACAATGCTCATGTCACTTACCGAGGGCGTACGCGCTCGGCACGAGTGCTCTTCCGGGATCTCAGAGCGGGGCAATCGCGCACGCTGCGCAAGCGGCGTCGAGTCTACGGCCAGGAGGTCTTTGTCGCGGCGCTGCGTCTCGAGCGAGACTACCTCATCGTCGTCAGCAACACCGGTGTCGAAGAGGCCCTGGAGACGTATCGCCTTCGCTGGGGCATCGAAATAGTCTAAACGCAAATCTTCACTGATCAACGTCAAGGTGAAT
>Ga0299906_10005365_pt1 | contig 10456 bp, 5 predicted proteins | sample RVTome_14_FD_200259 | JGI IMG/M metagenome (GOLD analysis project Ga0299906, IMG submission 200259) | Soil microbial communities from uranium-contaminated site in the Upper Colorado River Basin, Wyoming, United States - RVT145D125 (version 2) ...
CATGGCGACCGAAGAATTCGACAAGGCGGCGAAAACGCTGGAAAAGTGGCTCGCGGAAGTCGAGACGCCCAACGCGAACGCCTATTACCTGCTCGCGGCTGCCTATTACCAACTCGACCAGGTCGAAAAGGCGATCGTGCCGGCCGAAACCGCCATCAAGATCGCAAAGAAGCCGAAGCCGCCGTGGTTGCAACTGCTGGTCGGTCTCTACTACGAGACCAAGCAATACCCGAAGGCCGTCGAGCCTCTCGAACAGCTGATCATGATCGACCCGAAGAAGGCTTACTGGACACAGCTCTCCTCGCTCTACGCGCATCTGGAGCAGGAGGAGAAGTCGCTGGCGGTCATGCAGCTCGCCTACGCCCAGGATTTCCTCAACAAGAACTCCGATCTGCGCGCCCTCGCGCAGCTCTACCTCTACCACTCGCTGCCGTATCGGGCCGGATTGGTGCTCGAGAAGGCCAGGGCAGACGGATTCATCGTCGACGATGCCATCTACTGGGAGATGCTCGCGAACAGCTGGCTGCTCGCTCGCGAGTTCGATCGCGCGTTGAAGCCGCTGCAGACGGGGGCGGAGATTTCAGACAAGGGCAATCTCTTCGCGAGACTGGGGCAGCTCTACCTCGAGCGCGAGCAATGGGCGGATGCCGCCAAGGCGCTGAAGAGCGCGATCGAAAAAGGCGGCCTCACCGACGAAGGCACCACGCACCTGCTGCTGGCGATTGCGTACTACCAGCAAGACCAATTCAACAGTGCGACCCAACATCTGAGGATTGCGCGCCAGAGCAAGAACGAGATGGTCCAAAAATCTGCAGGCCAATGGCTGATGTTGGTCGATCGCGACGCCCAGGCCGCGCGGGACGCCCAGGCCGAGCAGGCGCCGCAAACCGGGGAAGCACTGCCAGCCGACGAAGCGTCGCTGGACGAGCCGACGCCGCAAGCGTCGCAGACTGCCAAGCCCGACGAAGCGCCGCAGGTTGATCGCGTATCGCAATCCGGCCAAGCGCATTAGTCCGGCGCTACGCATCCGCAAATCCAGCGCCACGACGCAGCCAGTTGCGCAAACGCTGAAACGCCTCTGTGCGGATCAGCCGCCGAGCATTCGGTTCAGGTCGCGCTTCATGACTCCGTTGACGATGACGGAGCGCATGATCTCGGAGGTTCCCTCCCAGATGCGGTCCACCCGCACGTCACGGTACAGGCGCTCCGCCGCGTAGTCCGCGCAATAACCGCGCCCTCCGAAGATCTGTACGACGCGGTCTGCTACCCGACCCGCCATCTCCGCGGCGTAGAGTTTGCACATCGACGCCTTGGTGTGCAGTTCCTTGGGGTCGGATCGGCCGGCGTCTTCTTCCCAGGATGTCGCGTAGACCATCAAGCGCGCTGCGTAGAGTTCGGTCGCGGAGTCGGCGAGCATCCAGCCGATGCCCTGGTGTTCGTGGAGTTTGCTGCCGAATGATTCGCGTTCGCCGCACCAAACCTTGGCCTCTTCGAGCAACCGTTGTGCGGCGCCGAGACAGCGGGCGGCGATGTGCAGGCGCTCTTCGCGGAACCAGGATTTGCTGATGTTGTTGGCCTCGCCGAGGCCGCCGAGCATCTGCTCTTTGCCCACCTCGCAATTCTCGAACGCCATCTCGGGGTGGCGGTCCTCCTGTCGGTGCATGAAGCGTGGCGTGCGCACGGTGCGCATGCCCGGTGTTCCGTGGTCGACGAAGAAGAGGGTTTCTTCGCCGGGGCCCGTGATCGTGTGCACCAGGACCGCGAGCCCTTCGTGGCCACCGCTCACGAACCACTTCTTGCCGTTGATCAGCCAGCGGTCGCCCTTCTTCACCGCGGTGGTCTGGAGGTTGGTGGTGTCGGAGCCGGCATCGGGTTCCGTCACCGCGTAGGCCACCGTCCACTCCCCGCGCATCGCGGGCTCCAGGTACTTCTTGCGCTGCGCCTCGCTGCCGCGCATCAGGGCGTTGTACGGTCCACCCACGTGCGCCCATAGGCCGTTCGTGGCGCGGCCCGCCTGCTCCTGGACGATCGTCTGCTCCATCACGGACGAGCCCAGCCCCCCCAGCTCTTTGGGCACATTCATCGGCCAGAGTCCGTAGTCGAGCGCCTTCTGCTTGATCCGTTCGCGAATCTCTTTGGGGAGCGCTTCCGTCGTGTCGACGGTGATTTCGTGCGGAATCAACTCCTGCTCGACGAAGTGGCGGGCCCGCTCCTGAAGTTCCTTGAGCTCGGAGGTCAGTTCGAATTCCAATTTCTTTTCTCCTCTTCCTCGGGACGGGCGGTGCGAACGAACCCGAACGCTGGGTCGGCGCACATCGGAGTGTCTGGAACGGGATGGTCTGTGTATTCAAGCATCCATTGCGCGCGCGACTTGGAGCGCGTGAGCGTATCGAACGGGGCGATCCGCATGCTCGAAAACCCGCGTCGCGCGCGGATCTTCGCATCCAATTTGGCCGCAGCTCGCGAACCCACTGGAGTCTGCCAAATCGGCGGGACCTGCAAGTCCCCGATAAATTGACGTTTTCTCTGTCCACCAAGAAATTGAACAGCTCACCAATATTAGTGAAGCATTCAATAGTTCGCTACGGTTCGGGCATCGTGTAGCACCTCCTGGAGATGCGAGATGGCCTCGGCGAATCAACCCCACTCCTTTCAGGTGGCGTCCGAGGCCCCTGAACCCCGCGACGCGCGACGCCGTCGCGAGTTGATCGAAGCCACGATCGCCTCGATTGCCCGACACGGGCTCTCCGGCACCACGATCGCGAAGGTCGCCGAAATCGCGAACCTCTCTGCGGGAATCGTGAGCTTCTATTTCCGCACCAAGGAAGCCCTGCTGCTCGCGACGCTCGAGCACCTCGACCTCGAATTCGAAAACCGCCGCCTCGAGGTGCTCGACCGGGCGGGAGACGATCCGGTGCGCCAGCTCGAGGCGATCATCGACGTCAACCTGGATCCGGTGCTCTGTGATGCCGGACGCGTTGCGGTCTGGGCCGCGTTCTGGGGGGAATCCCAGGCGCGCGAGTCCTATCAGAGGGTCTGCGGTGCGCGGGACGTCTCCGAAGAGCAGCGGCTGGTGGCGCTGTTCGAGCAAATCGCAGCGCGCGGCGGCAGCAACCACGTCGACCCGTGCGCGCTCGGACTCGCGTTCTATCACCTGCTTTCCTCGCTTCCGGAGGCCGTGCTCGACGATGGACGAGCGTTCGATTACGAACAGGCCAAGCAGACGTGTCGCAATTTTCTGGCGAGCGTCTTTCCCGACGAGTTCTCACGCGACACCGTCACCCACATCGACCTGCCCGACACGGCGCGCGCCACGAGTGCCGCAGCCGGGTCTGTGTGCGAGACGCTTCCCGCCTGGGTCTACCGGAGCCCCGAATTCTACGAACTCGAACGCGAGTGGATCTTCAAGCGCAGTTGGCTGATGGTCGGCCATGTGAGCCAGGTTCCGAATCCCGGCGACTACATGACACTCGACGCCGTGGGAGAGCGCGCCGTCGTCATACGCGCCAAGGATGGCGCGTTGCGCGCATTCCACAATGTCTGTCGGCATCGCGCATCGCGCGTCGTGCTCGGCGAGGCCGGCAATTGCGCGGAATCGATCGTCTGCCCCTATCACGGTTGGAGCTACGGGTTCGACGGAAAATTGCGTGCGGTTCCCGCGGAGAACACCTTCTCGAATCTCGACAAGGATCGAATCGGTTTGGTGGAACTCGATCTCGAGCAGTGGATGGGGATCGTATTCGTGCGCTTTGCGGGCGACGGTCCGAACATCGAATCCGCGATGAAGGAATTCGGAGAGGAAGTCCGCCAGTACCGGATCGATGAGATGAAGCTCTGGGGCAAGCCGATCTCACTGATTGAGGATTTCAACTGGAAACTCTTTTGCGAAAACGACTCGGAGGGCTACCACGTTCCCAAAGGGCATCCTGGATTGCGACGCCTCTTCGGTACGTCGTACGTGGATCACAAAACGCGTTCGCAGAGCTCCCGCTCGTACTCGAGCCTACAGGAAAAAACGTCGAACAACTGGGCCGAGCGTTCGTATCAGCACCTCTTGCCCGAGGCCACGCACCTTCCCGACAGCCTTCGGAGCGCCTGGATCTACTACGGCTTCAATCCCAGCTTCGGGATGCAGCTGACGCCCGACCTGGTGGACTGCTACCAGATCCTCCCGATGGGTCCCGACCGGTGCCAGATCAAGGGTTTCTCGCTCGCGCTCGACGACGACCGACGGGAAATGCGCGCCGCACGCTATCTCAATCAGCGCATCACGCGTCAGGTCACCAAAGAGGATGTCGATTTCTGCTACTGGACCGATGGCGGGCTTCGCACGAGCGGCTATCCCGGAGGTGTGCTGTCGGAATTGGAGTTTGGGGTCCGAGATTTCCAGGATTGGATCCGCGAACTGCTGCCGGTGGCCAACCGAGCGGAAGCGCCCCCGATCGGAACGGTTTCTGCGCTGAACGACGGAATGAGAGGCGGGCACTGATTGGAAGACCGCCGGAAGGTCTGGCTCGAGCCGTCCGACATCCGACGCCGATCGTCCTGGAGATTTTTGATTGAGAGGCAACGAGATGACCATCAAGATCAACCCCGCTCGCCTGTGGAACGACATCGTCGAGAGCGGGAAGATCGGAGCTACCGAGAAGGGTGGACTGTGTCGTCTCGCGTTGAGCGATGAAGATCGCCGGGTGCGCGAGTGGTTCGTCGAAGCCTGCCGCGCCGAGGAATGTGAGGTTCGCTTCGACGAGCTGGGAAACCTGTTCGCCCGACGGCTGGGTCGCCATTCCGACCTACACCCGATCGCGATTGGAAGCCATCTGGATTCGCAACCAACCGGAGGCAAATTCGACGGCATCCTGGGCGTCCTCGCCGGACTCGAGGTGGTTCGCACACTCAACGAGCACGGAATCGAGACCGAGCACCCGATCGAGATCATCGACTGGACGAACGAAGAGGGCGCGCGTTTCGCGCCAGCGATGCAAGGTTCGGGAGTGTTCGCGGGTGCACTCGAAAAGCAGGCGATCCTGTCGTGTCGGGATCGAGAGGGCCGGGTATTCGGCGAGGAGCTCGACCGGATCGGATTTCGGGGCACCGACGTTTGCGGCGATCATCCGCTCGACTCGTATTTCGAACTGCACATCGAGCAGGGGCCGATCCTCGAGGCCGAGCACAAGGTGATCGGAATCGTCGTCGGCGTACAGGGGGTGCGTTGGTACGACCTCAGGCTGGAAGGCTGCGCGAGTCACGCGGGTACGACGCCGATGAAGCTGCGCCGTGATGCGTCGCTGGCGGCCGCTGAAACCATCGTCGCCGTGAATCGAATGGCCCGAGAGATCGGCGAGGGCGCTCTGGCAACGACGGGGTTGATCGACGTTCATCCAAATTCTCGCAATGTCGTGCCGGGCAGCGTGTTCGTGACCGTCGATCTGCGGCACGCCGAGATCGAGGTGCTCGATCGAATGGAAGCGAGGCTGAAGGAAATCGTCACCGCAATCTGTTCGGAGCACCGGATTTCAGAAACGCTCGATCGCCTCTGGGATTCGCCGCCTGTTCGGTTCGATGACGCATGCGTCGACGCGGTCCGGGTGTCTGCAAGAAAAGGCGACCATCCACTCCGAGAGATCACCTCCGGCGCCGGCCACGATGCCGTCTATGTTTCGAAAGTTGCCCCTACGGCAATGATCTTCATTCCCTGCAAGGACGGAATCAGCCACAACGAAATCGAAAGTGCGAGGCCCGAACATGTCGGAGCAGGCGCATCCGTGTTGCTGGATACGGTTCTCCTGCGCGACCGACATCCGGATTGACGACGCTCGGATCAGCAGCTCTGGTTTGAATCTCGAGTCATTCGTCATCAATGAGATTTTCGTGTAACGAAACGAAGCATCTCCTAGAGGAAAGAAGGAACCCATGCCGCAGCGATCACTGAAGAAATCAAACGAACATTTCAAGCGCGCCCTGAAGAGCATGCCGTTGGGTGTTGCGTCCAACTTCCGCTACTGGGGCGAACAGAAGACGCTCTACGTCAAGAAGGGAAAGGGCGCGCGATTCTGGGACATCGATGACAATGAGTACATCGACTATCGGATGGGTTATGGCCCCGCAATTCTCGGCTACGCCGACGACCGCGTCGATGCCGCTGCGCGCGAGGGAATGGAAGTCGGTGGCGTATTCGCGCTGGCTACCGAGCTGGAAGCCGTCGTCGCGGAGCGCATCCAGAAGATGGTTCCGTCGGCAGAGCTCGTTCGCTACTCGAATTCGGGCACAGAGGCGGTCATCTCGGCCCTGCGGTTGGCCCGAGGCTATACGGGCAAAGACTCCTACATCATCGTCGAAGGCGGCTATCACGGCCTTCACGACGCAACCCTCTGGCAGGCTGCGGTCGACAAGATGAGTCCCGGCGATTTTGCTCCCCCCCTCGTGCCGTACAGCGAGGGCGTTCCACAGCTCATCAAGCAACTGATCCACTGCGTTCCCTTGAACGACGCCAATTTCCTCGAAGATGTTCTCAAGAAGAATGGCGACCAGATCGGTGCGTTCCTGATCGAGCCGATCATGGGCAACTGCTGTGGAATCTGCGCCCAGGCCGACTACGTCAAGGCAGTTCGGGAACTCTGCGATCGCCATGACGTGGTGATGATCATCGACGAAGTGAAGACGGGGTTTCGGGTCGCGCGCGGTGGTGTCCAGGAACTGATGGGCGTGAAGGCGGATGTCTGCACCTTTGCGAAGGCACTCGCCAACGGTTATCCGATTTCGGTCGTCGCGGGCCAAGAGGAAATCATGCGCAAGATCGGCAAGGGCGTCGCTCACGGCGGAACCTACACCGCCCATTCGGTATCGATCGCGGCTGCGAACAAGACATTGGAGATCCTCGACGAGACCGATGCGCTGAAGACGATCGAGACATATGGCAAGAACCTGCAGGCGGGAATCTCGAAGATCCTCGACGCGCGCGGTATCGCGCACAATTTCGTCGGACATGCTTCGATGGCGGGTCTATTCTTCGCCGAGGATGCACCCACGAACTACCGCGATTGGGTGAATAGCGACTACACGCTCTACGACGCGATGGCACAGCATCTGCACAATCTGGGAATTCTCTGTGAGCCGGACTCGCGCGAGCCCTGGTTCATCTCAGAAGCCCACGATGACGCGTGCTTGAAGGAGACGGTCGAAAAATTCGAGATCGCCCTCGATACCACCCTCGAGCAACTCGGACGAAACTAGAGCGGGATTGGACGCGCCCGCACAGACGGGGCCGCTAGGAGCCTGACCCAAGACTCACGAAAGGGCCGAAAACGTGCGCTCTAACGCAACGACAACACGCAAGAGCACCCTCAATCCGCATCTTGGGTCAGGCTCCTAGTTGGTTTCTTTGGGGATGATCAGGGCGTCTACGACCACGGCACGATCGGGTAGGGCGACCAGCGGGTTGACATCGATTTCCGAGATCGACCCGCCGAGGTCTTCGGCGAGGGCCGAAAGGCCCATCACGGCGTCGACGATGGCGTCGATGTCGGCGGGCTTCCTGCCGCGCGCGCCCTTCAACAGCGCGGCTCCACGCAGGCGCATCAAGACCCTGCGAACGGCGTCCGGCGTGGTCGGGACCGTCAGCATCGAGACGTCCTTGAGCACTTCGACGAAGATACCTCCCGTGCCGAGGGTCAGCATCGGGCCGAACTGGGGATCGTTGACGACGCCGAGGATCAGCTCGGTTCCCTGCGGGATCATCTGCTGGACGAGAACCTCCGCGCCCAATCGCTCTTCGAAGTCCGAGTAGGCTCTCGAGAGTTCGTCGCGATTCGCGATTCCGAGGCGAACGCCGCCTCGCTCCGTCTTGTGGAGGTCGGCGCTGGTCTTTAGCACGACGGGATAGCCGATCTCCTCGCCTGCGCTCAATGTCTCCGCGAGCGTACCGGTCTGGATCTCCCGCGTCGTGGCGAGCCCGTATGCGGCGAGGAACTGCTTGCTGTCGTGTTCGCCGAGCGCACCCGAAGCGCTGCGAAGGCGCTCGTGCAACTCTGAAAGATTTGTCGGGCGCACGACACGGCACGGCTGTGCGTTTGCATTGGCGGCGCGATCGCGCTGGAAGGCGCTGTACTCGACGACGTGGCGCGCGGCTCTCAGTCCGGTTTCGGTGCCCATCAAGACCGGAACCCCCATCTCTCGCAATTCGCCGGCCTGTTTGTCGCTCGTTGCGTCACTCAGGTGTGCAAGAGCGGCTAGCGGATTGCGTAGCTCGCTCAACAGCGGGCGGACGATCTTCGCATACCAGGAGTCGCGGTCATCCATCGGAGGCAGGTCGACCGCCAACAGCGTGATTCCCGTCGAGGGATCGGCATCGAGCGCCTGGATGCCCTTCGCGTAGATGTCGTCTGCGCCATTTCCAGTTCCCCACGCATCGAGGGGGTTGACGGGGTCGAGACCGGGTTCGAGCACCTCGCTGAGCTTCTGCTGGGTTTCTTCGGCAATCGGTGTGAATTCGACGCCCTCGGATTCACCCAGGTCGACCAACAACGCGCGCTGCCCGCCTGAATCGAGTATGGCCGACACGAAGCGCGTCTTCGTTCGCATCCCGGTGGCAAACAGTTCGAGCGTGTCCAGCAATTCGTCGGTCGATCGCACGCGGCGAACCCCGTAATGCTCGAAGAGCGCATCGTAGGCGCCGTCCTCGCCCGCGAGCGCACCGCTGTGCGCGCGGGCGAGCTGTGCGCCGCGCTCGCTTCGACCGGTCTTCAACGCGACGACGGGGATGTCTCGTTCCGCCGCCTCGACGAGCGCAGCCGTGAAGGTCGCCGGATCGCGAACGGTTTCGAGAAAGAGGCCGATCACTCGAGTCGATTCATTCTCGAGCGCGAATTGCATGTAGTCCGATAGCGTCGTCACGGCCTCGCTACCGGCGGAGATGATGTAGTTGAATTTCACGCCGCGCTGATTCTGGAGAAAAGCCTCCCACACAGAGCCGCTGTGACAGATCATCGTGGCGTTGCCCGTCGGCGTCTTCGTGTTTACCCGATATCCCGATACCGCCAATCGATGACAAGGAGCCACGAAACCCATCCCGTTCGGGCCACATAGGACGATGTTGTTTTCCCTTGCGATTTTTCCGAGTCGATCCTTCAGCGAGGGTTCGCCTTCGATCGGCTCCGAGTACGCGCTCGCAAAGATGACGGCGGCGGGAATTCCGCATTCCGCAACCTCCTCGAGCGAAGCGACCAGTCCGCTATTGGGCAGCGCGAGAATGGCGAGGTCTGGCCGGTCGGGAAGATCGCGCAGTGAGGGATAACACGGACGATCGTAGAGCGAGTCGTAGCGCGGATTGACGCCGTAGATCACACCCGCGTATCCGAATCCACTTACGTTCTCTGCGAGGATTCCACCGAAGCGCCCAGGCTGGCTGATTCCGACGATTGCGACGGACTTCGGATCGAGTAGAGGTGTCAGGTCCTGACGGTGATCGTTCTGTGTGGAGGTATTCATATTGGCGCCTGTGATCGTTGTTGACCGGGCTACGCGTATTTGCCGGATTGTCCCTGCTGCCGGGCCCCATTTGGTAACTCAAAACCACGTTGACGAGCCACCAGCCCTCAGTATTTTCTGACGGTCTTCCGCCTTTCAGATCGAGTCGTAACGGTTGCCCAGCAGTTTTGGAGGCCCGTTGATGGGGTCGAGTGGATGGGGATCGAGGCTGGATCGCCGATGAACACTTCAGTCGAATTCGTTCGGCGGATCATTCCGATGGGTTTGCTGTTGGGAGTCCTGGTTGCCAGCGCCGGCTGCCCACGCGGATCCGGCGACCCCCTGGAAAGGATTCGCGGGCTTCACGATCGGGACCGATACGAGGCGACTCTCGACGATTTGCGGGAACTCATGGACGAGGATCCCACCGATCCCGAGGTAAACTACCTGTTCGCCAAGACCCTGATGCATACAGGAGAGCCCTCGCTAGCGATCTGGCCGCTGCGACGAGCCGTGAAATCGCCAGAGTACGCGTTCGATGCGGGCATGATGCTCGCGCTGGCCACGCTCGATTCCCGAACTCCGCAGGATGCGATCGGCGCGGTCGATCTCGCGCTCGCGGTCGATCCGAACAACGTCGAAGCCCTGGCGCTGCGCGCACGCGCAAACGTCAGGGCCGGCCACCACTCAGACGCGCTTGCCGATGTCGCGCGGGCCTTCGAACTCGACCCCGGCAATCCCGCGATCCTGGTGCCGCGCGTTCTCGTGCTCCTCGAGGTCGACCGTGTCGATGAAGCCGAAGCCGCTCTCGATGCCGGTAGACACGCGGCGGAAACGAGCGAAGGCCAGGCCGGCGAGGAAATTCAGGCGAGGCTGTGTCTCACGAACGCAGCATTCGCCCTCGACAACGGAGATTGGAAGAGCGCCGAAGTCATGTACGCAGATTGTCTGGACGCGTATCCCGCCGACCCACGCGTCGTGCTTTGGGGCG
>Ga0299906_10005368_pt1 | contig 10454 bp, 5 predicted proteins | sample RVTome_14_FD_200259 | JGI IMG/M metagenome (GOLD analysis project Ga0299906, IMG submission 200259) | Soil microbial communities from uranium-contaminated site in the Upper Colorado River Basin, Wyoming, United States - RVT145D125 (version 2) ...
TTCGAAGCGAGCACGCCGAAACAGGCGCTGTTCAGGCCACCGAAGGAGAGCCCCAGGATACTGGTGCCTTCGCGGTCGACGCTGATCGGGTACTGCTCGTATAGTGACGGCAGCAGTTCTGCGGTATAGAAGTTCACGTACTGCGGATTGCACATGAATTCCTCGTTGCGCCGGTTTTCGTCGAGGTCGTCCGGGTTTCGGCTGTCAACGAAGACTGCGAAGAGCGGCTCGATGCGCCTCGCTTCGATCAGCTCATCCAGGACCGCAACCATCCCGCCGGGCCGGATGTACCATTGCCCGTCGGTCAGCAGCAGGATCGGATACTTGACGCCTTGCTCGATCCCGTCGGGCGTATAGACGCGATACTGCAGGTCATATCCCATATACTTGCTGGCAATCCGGATGGTGTCCGAAAGCGCCCCGGCAAGCGCGGTCAGCGGAAGGCAGCACATCGCCAGCGCGACGGTTTTGAATGTTCTGTTCAACATGGCACCAGGAATAAAAGCACAAGTTCCATGACAAGCGGCCCGGACCATACCGCGAATGCGATAAACCGCCTATGGCCAGAGGTCATTGCGAGCCCGGAGCTTCATTTACACCAGCTCGATGTCGTTCAACAGGCCGGCCTGTTCGTACAGATGCCGGCAGGCGCCTACCGCACCGCCAGTTTCCTCGACGGCCGCAGCTTTTCCGCTGAGACACTCGCAGGCTGGATTCCGTTTCATGTGGTTCGTGATACCGTGCTTTCCGGCCCGACACCCGCCACCCCCCTGAACTTCATTTTTCACATGGGGCACACGGGCTCCACGCTGCTGTCACGCTTGCTGGACGAGACCGGCGCCGTCCAACCCCTGCGCGAACCGCTGGTGCTACGCGACCTGGCGGCGATGCACGACCACCGCGAAGACCCCGCCAGCCTGGTAGCTCCCCAGGATCTGGACGCCTGGGACGAGATCATGCTCAGGCTGTGGGCCCGCTGCCGCGAGGGGCAGCAGTGCGCCGTCCTCAAGGCCACCAGCAACGCGGCGCGGATCGCAAGCGCCCTGATGACGGCCCGCCCTTTTGCCAGGGCCGTTTACCTTTCGATGGCGCGGCAGCCTTACCTGGCGGTGATCCTGGCGGGCCCTGCTTCATTGATGGACGTTCGCGGCCACGCGCAAGAGCGCATGCGCAGGCTCATCAAGATCCTGGGACCTCCCGACTTTCCCCTCCATGCCTTGTCGCCGGGGGAGCTGGTGGCCCTGAGCTGGGTGGTCGAGGCACTGACCCGCGAACACCTGCGAACAGCCGTTGGCGATCGGCTGTTGACCCTGGATTTCGATCATTTCCTCGAAGACATGCCGGCTTCGATGGCGGCGGTGCTGGCGCATTTCGGCCTGCCGGGCGGTACGGAACTCGCGGATCGAATCGCCCGCAGCCCGACTCTCGGCCAGTACGCCAAGGCCCCCGAACATGCCTATTCCAGCCAATTGAGGGCCGACGTGATCCGCCGGTCTATGCAGCACAATCGCACGGAAATCGCCCGCGGCTTGGCACTGCTGGACTCGCTTGGGAAGGAGCACGGGAGGGTCGCGGAACTATTGAACGATCGCGGCTAAGTCGACCACATCCTGATGAGATTGCTCTTGACGGTGTCGAGGCGCACGCGGTTTTCCATCTTCATGTTGTAACCCTCAAGGGCCCCCACTTCGTTGAGCTCGTAGATCATCTCGCGGTGCTCCTGGCTCGGCACCAGGCTCTCGATGAAGGAAATTCCCACCAACCTTTGGCCGGAAGTCACCGGCACAACCTCGTGGAGGGTGTGTGAGGGGTAGAGGATGCAGTGCCCGGCGGGATACTTGATGTTCACGACCTCGCTGCCGAGGTGAATGCGAAGCTCGCCGCCATGGTAGCTCGCCGGGTCAGCTATGAAAATCGTCAGGGACACGTCGGTGCGCATGCGCCCGCCCGGCGTCGTGATGAAAGCCGTATCGGCGTGCGCCCCGTACTTCATTTTGAGGTCGTAGCGGCACAGCAATGGCGGCGCGAGGATCTTCGGCAGCGCGAAGTCCGCCACCTCGCGGGTTCTTTGCAGCGCATTGGACATGATCTGCGAGGACTCGCGGTAACCGGGATGATTCAGATCGACCTGCAGGTTGTCCTTGGTGGTGTTACCGGGATTCGACATGCGCCCGTCCAGGAACTTTGCCTGGCTCGCAATTTCTCGCAAGCGGGTAATTTCCTCGGGATTGAGCAGATCTGGGACCTGTAGGAACACTGTGCCGATCGTTGTCTCGTAGCGAACTGTGCGGCAATTCTAACGGCACGGTCCGGCCCTGACCAGCGCCGGCACGACATGCAGCGCCGCACGCGATCACCGGCGCCCTTGAGGTAACCTAGGGTGATGACTGGAAGCGTGACGCATGAATATTCCTGAGACCGCTTCTGGCAAGATCAGGCAAGTCGATCTGCCGGAAAAGGACCGCCCGCTGAGGCAGGACGTCAGCCTGCTGGGCTCGATGGTCGGCGAAATGCTGGTCGACCAGCACGGCCAGGCCCTGCTCGACGTGGTGGAACGCGTGCGCAAAGCGGCCATCTTCAACCGCGAATTCCCGGACGGCCAGGACAATAGCCAGAAAGAACTGGAAAAGATCCTGGAGGATTTGGACGATCCGCAAGTCAAGCGGCTGATTCACGCCTTTTCCACGTACTTGCGCGCCGTGAACCTCGCGGAAAAGGTTCACCGCATCCGCCGAAGACGGACCTACCAGCGCGACCAGGCGGCGCCCCAGCCCGGCAGCCTCGAAGCCGTCATGGCGGAGCTTAAAAAAGCGGGCTTTTCGGCGGACGAACTGGGCCGTGAAATCGCGGCGCTGCGCATCCACCCGGTGTTCACCGCGCACCCCACCGAGGCGACCCGGCGCACCATCCAGGAAAAGGAGTACGACATCGTTCTGCGCCTGGTCGAACGACTGAATCCCGAGCTCACCCCGGCTGAGGAACAACTTGCCGTGCAGCGCATTCGTGCCTCCATCACGTCGGCCTGGCAAACCCGGCTCGAACCGCACTTACGTCCGACCGTGGCCGACGAGCTGGACAACATCCTGTTCTACATCACCGACATCCTGTACCGCGTAGTGCCGGTGTATTACGAGGTGCTCGACCAGGCCTTCTCGCAAAATTTTTCCGGCGCCGCACTGCCCGGGCAGGACGACCACCTGATCCTCCGATTCGGCTCCTGGGTGGGCGGAGACATGGACGGCAATCCCAACGTCACTGCCGAGACCTTTCTCGAAACCCTGGCCGAACAGCGCTCCACGATCATCCGTCGCTACCTGCCGGAGGTACGCAGACTCGCTCGTTACCTGAGCCAATCGCAGTCGCAGGTGGCGGTTTCGGGCCCGCTCCTCAAAAGGCTGGCGGATTACCGGGACAGGCTCCCGGATGAGGATTCGGCCATCCCGGAGCGCGATCGCGACATGCCATACCGCTGCCTGTTGCACTTCGTAGCCGCCCGGCTCGCCGCGGCCCTGAAAGACAGCACCAAGGCCTACCGCAGCGCCGGGGAGTTCGCCGATGACATCAGGCTGATTCGCGACAGCCTGGCCGATAACAAGGGCCGTCACGCCGGTCAGTTCGGCGTCGACCGCCTGCTATGCCGCATCCGTACATTCGGCTTCCACCTCGTGACCCTGGATCTGCGACAGGACGCCCTGCTCCACCGCCGCGTGCTGGGCGAACTGGTAGGCGAGGAGGACTGGACATCGCGCCCGCAGGGTGAGCGAAGCAATTGGCTGGCGCAGCGCCTTGAACGCGACGACTGGCCTGACATACCCGCCCCGAAAGCACAGTCGGCACAGGCGGCAGAGACCCTTGCAGTGTTCCGCGCCCTGGCGCGGGCGCAACGCGAGTACGGCGAAGAGGCGATCGGGATGTTCATCATCAGCATGGCCCAGGGCGCCGACGACGCCCTCACGGTACTGGCCCTGAATGCGCTGGCGAACCGCGGCGAATCCGCTCTGTCCCGTCTTGAAGTGGCGCCGTTGCTGGAGACCGTCGACGACCTCGAGGCCGGCCCGGACATCATCGAGGATCTACTGGAGCAAGCGGTCTACCGCGCGCATCTCGAGCGCCTCGGCGGACGGCAAACCGTGATGGTCGGGTACTCGGACAGCAGCAAGGACAGCGGCATTGTGGCGTCGCGTTGGGCCCTCCACGAGGCGCAGCGCAAACTGGTCGCCCGTGGGCAACAGTTGGGCATCGACATCGCTTTCTTCCACGGCCGGGGCGGCACGGTCAGCCGTGGCGGGGGCAATCTCGTCAACGGTATCCTCGGGGCGCCGCCGCGCTCGGTCGCGGGCTACCTTCGCATGACCGAGCAGGGCGAGGTGATCAATCAGAAATACGGCGTGCGCTTCATCGCCTTGCGTAACCTCGAACTGGTCACCGGCGCGACCCTCGCGCACAGCGTCGATCGGGAGGCCAAGGGCCTCGACGAGGAGGAGAGCGCCATCTTGTCCTTCATGGCCGAGGTCTCGCGCAGGACCTACCGCGAGCTGGTCTATGGCGATGCGGGTTTCCCGGCCTACTTCCGCGCCACCACCCCGCTGGACGTCATCGAACGGCTGAATATCGGTTCCCGGCCCACTTCGCGTCGCTGCGGCGAGGGCATCGAAAATCTCCGCGCCATTCCCTGGGTGTTCTCGTGGGCGCAGACCCGCATCGGTTTTCCGGGTGTGTTTGGCTTCGGCGCCGCGCTCGACGCCGCGATCGAGCGCTACGGCATTGAACGCCTGAGGGCGCTCCACGCTGAACGGATCTTCTTCCGGGCCCTGGTCAACGATGTCGAGATGGTGCTCGGAAAGTCGGAGTTGGGCCTGGGACGACGCTATTCCGCCCTGGCGGGCAACCGGCACGAGCAATACTTCGGCACCGTCCGCACGGAGTTCGAGCTGGCCACCCGCCGCATCCTGGAACTCAAGCAGATCCATGCCCTGCTCGACGACCAAGGCGTACTACAGCGCAATATCCGCCTGCGCAACCCTTACGTCGACCCCCTGCATTTGCTGCAGATCGACCTCTTGCGGCGCTGGCGCGACGGCGGGCGCGAGGACGATTCCCTGCTGGAGGCGCTCAAGGCGACGGTCAAGGGTATTGCGCTGGGGATCCAGAATACGGGTTAATCGATGCCAAGCTCGTCCATCAGGCTGAGCAGGACACCGTTGGTCCACCCGAATCCATGCTGTACCTTGTACTCGCCGCCGCCGGAAATGGCGCCAATCTGCTCGACGTTGTATTTCTCCAACAATCGGCCCGTTTTTTCATACACTTTCTGATTGTTCGCGATCCATCGTCGAGCCCCTTCCTCGGCGTGTTCGGCGAACCCGTAACGATTGAGCCCACCAAACACGACCCACTGGAGTGGCGCCCAGCCATTAGGCGCGTCCCATTGCTGACCGCTGTGCGTGAGGGTGGTGGTCCAGCCTCCAGGCCGCAGGAATTCGCTCTTGAGCGTGCGGCTGGTTCGTTCGGCCTGGGCTTGCGTCGCGGCGCCGAAAAACAGCGGAAACGCGGCCGCCAGCGAACGGCAGCCCGAGGGCTCGAGGTCAGGCAACAGCAGGTCGACGAACATTCCGGTCCCGGAGTCGAAGAATAGATCCTGGATCGCGACCCTGCGCGCCTCCGCCCGCGCCTGGTAAAAACGCCGGTCCGCGTTTCGGCCGGCCAGGCCGCAGGCGCTTGCCAGGGTCGATTCCACGCCGAACAAGATGGCATTGAGGTCGACGGGAATCACTTGCGTCGTGCGGATTGAGCCATTGTCGTCCTGGTCCGCCAGCCACCGGGAGCTGAAGTCCCAGCCCGATTCGCAGGCGGCCCTGATGTCACGAAATAGTTGCGGCCCTTTGGCCCCGCTGTCCCGGGCCAGGCCCAAGTCCTCCGCGTAGCTTTCCGGCCTGGGGCGGTCGAGGTCGTCCCAGTACCGGTTCACAACACCGCCGGCGGCGGAAACGACCCGCCGGCAGGCCGCGGCGCCGTTTTCCAGCTCGTTCGCCCCAGCCATCCAGAACCGGTATTCGGTCTCCAGCGCCGCCACGTAGTCCACGATGACCTCCGGCCTGCCTTCCACGCGCGCCAGCAGATTGAGCATGGCGGCAAACAGCGGTGGTTGCGAGCGCGAGCAGTAATACGTGCGATTGCCATTGGGGACGAATCCGACCCGCTCGATCAGGTAGGCGAAATTGTCGACCATTGACCGGATCAGAGCCGTTCGGCCGGAAATCGCGAGGCCCAGCATCGTGAAGTAGCTGTCCCAGTAATAGATCTCGCGAAAACGGCCTCCCGGCACGACATAGGCCTGCGGCAGTGGAATCAGGGATGAATGGTCGACCGCCCGGTCGGGGCCGCGAAAAAGCACTTGCCACAAGTCTTCGATGTGCCGGCGCAGCGACCCGCCCCCTGCGATGCGCGAAGCCTCGGCGCCGCGTGGCGGAAACTCGAACTGCTCGCGCAGGAATCGTTCGAGGTCGAAGGCAGGTTCGCCACGCCGGGCTTCGAAGCTGCCGACGATTTCCGCCGGTGCCTTCCTCGGGATGGCGTCTACGAATGTCTTGGAGTCCGCAAATATCCCGCTGAGCTGCACCGCTTCGAACAGGCTCCCGTAGACCTGGTCCGGCGGCTGGCTGGAAACTCGCATCCCCCGGCCCTCCTCAAGCGGGGGTGCTCACGGTCACCGGCGCGGCATTGTCGGTGCTTCGTTTGAACAGGTACAGCGCAAGCAACAGGCAGGCCAGGGGAATCAGCGAAAAGTAGAAGGCCGTCTTGCCGCCGAAGAGGTCGAACAGGTTGCCGGTGACGATCGAGCCGGTGGTGCCGCCCAGCGCCGAGAAAACCACGATCAGGCCGGCCATGGGGCCATGCTGGCGAACTGGCAGCGCCGACAGGATCACAGAGTTGATCGCCGGGTAAACGGGCGCGATCAAAAAGCCGATCAGGGGGAAGACGAAGGCCGCCACCGGCGCGTCCGCCCAGCCGAGCGCGTCGCGACCGCTCGACAGGCCGGCCAGCGGAAGCACCAGGAGCACCAGCACACCGGCCAGCACGAGGCCGCTTGACAACACCTTGAACCAGTTTAGCCGTCGCATCACGAGGCCGGCCAGGAATCGCCCCAGCGCGGTGGACAGCGCGAGGATGCTGGCCATCTGGATGCTGAGCGAGGCCGGCAGCTGCAGGATCTGGCTGTTGAAGGTGGGCAGCCAGGTCATGATGCTCTGCTCGATGAGCACATAAAGGAAGGCGCAAATCACGAAAATCAGTACCAGTGGCTTGATTGCCAAGGCCAACATATCGGCGAAGTCCTTGGTAGGCGGCTGACTGGGTGCGGGTTCGACCTGCGTTTCATCCAGCGGCGCAAAGGACAGCAGCGCGAACGCAAAAAATGCGGCGGCTGCCAGCGGATAATACACGTACAACCAGTTGGCCGAACCCGGGTCGAGGTCGTCGACGAAGACGCTGAAGATGAAATACCCCGACAGCACGCCGACCATGAAGAACGATTCCAGGAAGTTCATCAGGCTGATGTGCTCGCGCCGCTCGCTGGTCACCAGGCCCAGGGTCGCGAACACCGAGACCTTGACCAGCGCGAAGCTCACTCCGGTCGCGGCGAACAACAGCTTGGTCATCCAGAATGTTGGCACGCTGGGCATCGCGAGGCAAACCAGCCCGATGAAGCACAGCGCGATCTGCATGCTGCGCTTGTAACCGATGCGCGCGATGTAGGACGCCACCAGCAGCGAGGTCAGGGCGATCGGCAGGTCCTTGAAGGCCTCCAGCACGCTGGCCTCGGAAGGGCTGACCGCGTAGCTGCGCTGAACCTGGAGAATGACGGTGCCGACGCTGTTCAGCAGAATCGCGAAGACGAAGTAATTAATGAACAGCGAGAGCTTGATGGGCCAATGTTTCATGTTTTCATACCCATCGCCTCAGTATACGTCGACCGTCCTAGCGCCATGGAAGGCACGAGGCAGATGAATGCCCGGGCGCCATGGATGGCGCGAGGTAGGCAACTGCCAGGAGGCCTCAGTCGCCCGCGGCCCGAAGGGCCGCTATGAATGCAGCATTCGCCCGCGGCTCGGAGAGCCGCCACTGGTCCGCAATCGCTCAGAACTCGTAGGTCAGCGAGAGTTTGTAGGATGTTCCGAACAGCGGCCGCGCGACATAGACCGCGCCGATGCCGCCCGCGCCCAAGTCGGTTCGCGGGTTGCCTTCGGTCAAGCCCACCTCGTCGGTGATGTTGTCGGCGTTGAACTGCAGTCCGAGGTTGTCGGTAAGCCAGTAGCCGACGCCCAGGTCCAGCTTATCGTACGACGGCAGCTCGATGGTATTCTCGTCGTTGGAAAAACGATCGTCAACTTGGGTCCAGGTCAACCAGGCACGGCCCTTGTCACCCAGGAAGTAGAAGGTCGGTGTCACCCGGACCATGCGCTCGGGAATGCGCCGGATCTGGTTCCCGGTGTTGTCGATTGCAGACCCGCTAAACGAGGTGTACTCCGGGTCCTGCTGGGTCACACTGAATTGCAGCGAAAACAGGTCGGCGGGCTCCCACGCGCCCTCGAGCTCAATACCGTCGGTGCGCGTTCCGGCTTGCCGATTGACGACCGAGCCGTCGGCCAGGATGTCCTGGAATCGCACATTGTCGAATTCGGTTCGAAAGACGGTCAGGAATATCGCCAGGGTATCGAGGTTTGTCTTGTATCCGAACTCCATGTTCGTGACCTCGTCATTGATCATCGCCCCGCCACGAATATCGTCAAAATGCGGCATCTTGGCGGCATCCGTGTAATGGCCGAATATGGCGTGCTGGTCGTTGAACTCGTAGTTGAAGCCGACCGACCAGCCCGTGTTGTCGAAGCCGTTGGAGCTGTTGGTCCTGGCGCTGCCGGCCAACGCGGTGTTGTTGTCCCAGACTGTCGACGGATCGCCATCCAGGTCAACGCCGAATACACCGTTGGAGATCGAGGCATCGATGTCCTCATCGTCGTGGCGGATGCCGAAATCCAGGCGCAGGCGGTCGGTGACCTGCCACTCGTCCGACAGGTACAGAGACCACTGGCTGGCGTCGTAGTCGGCCAGCAGGTTGAAGAAGGAATACTGGGTGAATCCGTTCGGGTCGGTCACACCTCCCAGCAGCAGGCGGTTGGGCCGGTCGTTGAGGTCCATGAGGAGAAGGTTTCCGAGTGACCAGCGGTCGGACATGTCGTAATCGGCGTAATAGAGGCCCAACGTGAGATCGTGTTGGACTAGCGTAAAGCCGAGTCGAAGATCGTTCTGCCAGGCGCCGTATTCCTTGTTGACCACCCAGTGACCGTGGTTCTGCACCAGCATGTTCGGGTCGTAGGCCGCCCCGGTCGTGAGGACGCTGAAATTCGGGTCTACCCCTCGCGCTGCGGCGAACGCGTTACCCGTGACGGGCGCGTCGCCCGGGAAGATGCCGTCGAAGCGCACCGAACCGTCCGTCCAGCGAAACTTGTTGTCCAGGTATACGGAATCATTGAGTTCCCATTCGAGCGCGAAGCCGATGGTGGAAAGGTCCGGGTGGATTCCGTCCTCGAGGCTGGAGCCCTGCAGCCCAACTTCGGCCGCCGAAGGCGGCAGCGGCGCCGCTGCGAGATCACGGCTGTGCAGCGAGTAGGTGCCCGGATCGGCACCGCTCGGGGTCGTCGGGTCGCTGGGGTCGCCCTGTAGAGGTATCGGCACCGCGAACAGCGACTTGTCGTCGATCTGTTTGGCGAAAATCTCGAGCTGCCCGTTGTCGAAGCTGCGCATGAAATTGAGGCGTATCTGGCCGCCTTCGTCTGCGGTGTAGCCTGGATCGCGGATGCCATCGGAACTGCGGTAGTAGCCGCCGATCAACATCCCCCAGTTCTCCGACAGTGGACCGGACCAGTAACCCTCGACGCCGTACTGGCTGTAATCCGAGATGGTGCCCTTGACGCTGCCGCGGGCTTCGTCCGAGGGTGCCCTGGTTACAAAGTTGATGGTGCCGCCCACTGCGCCCGCGGTGAAGATCGGCGCGGTACCGCCGCGGACCGCTTCGACGCGTTCAATGGTCTCGTCGACGCGTACAAACTGGTCGGGGTTGAAGAACGAGAGCTCGAACACAGGATAGATCGGAATGCCGTCTTCCATCAGTCCGACGTAACGATAACCGCCGTCCTGGATGATTCCGCGGGCGAAGACGTTGCCCTGGGTCGTGCCGGAGGTCGATTCCACCCAAAACCCGGGCACCTGCGAGATCAGGTCGGCCGTACTGGTGGGTGCGGCCTTGTCGATGTCATCGCTGCTCATGGTCGTGATGCCGACGCTGGAGTCGAACTTCGTGCGACCCTGGGTGGCGGTACCGGTGACGACGACCTCCTCCATGGCCATCAGGTTCGGGTATAGCTCATCGCCTTCCTGCTCCCCGGCCTGGTCCTCCT
>Ga0299906_10005369_pt1 | contig 10452 bp, 9 predicted proteins | sample RVTome_14_FD_200259 | JGI IMG/M metagenome (GOLD analysis project Ga0299906, IMG submission 200259) | Soil microbial communities from uranium-contaminated site in the Upper Colorado River Basin, Wyoming, United States - RVT145D125 (version 2) ...
CGTCGGCGCCAGCGGCCAGCTGCTCGACCGCATGCTGGCGGCGATCAGCCTGTCGCGCGCGGGCCACGGCGCGGAAGGCGCTTATATCTCGAATGTGCTGTTCTGGCGCCCGCCGGGCAACCGCAGTCCGACCACCGCCGAGATCGCGGCCTGCCTGCCCTTTATCCAGCGCCACATCGAGCTCGCCCGTCCGAAGATCCTGGTCTATCTCGGCGGCACCGCCGCCAAGACCATGCTCGACTCCCCGCTCGGGATCATGCGCCTGCGCGGAAAATGGTACGACCTTTCAACGCCGCAGCTCGACCATCCGATCCCGGCAATCGCCACCTTCCATCCTGCTTATTTACTACGCACTCCGGGGCAGAAACGGGAGGCGTGGTGCGATTTCCTCAGTATTAAGAAGAAATTAATCGAGTTTAATAAATAAATTTTAACGACCTTCAGAATATCCATTAAGGGCTATAGGAAACGCGGGCGTTGTGCTGTGCAATTGGTTGCGCAGCGGTTGGAATACCGCAATAATTCCGTTTACCAAACATGGGGAGCAGGGGCGACGCCCCTTAGAAAAATTAATGCCTGGGACCTGGCGCACCACCTGGGCGGCCCATCTGGCGGTCGCCCTGCTAAGCATTTCCGTCGCGGCCGGCACGGCCGCCGCTACCGATCAGGGGGCCGGGGTCGTCGAGGCCCCGGAGGATGCGGCAGCGACCGCGCCGCTGACCGAGGACGAGCGCTGGTACAGCGACCAGGCAATCTCGCCCCCGCCGGGCGAGCATGACCCGAAGCTCGAAGAGGATGCCGGCCGCGCCGTCGACATCACCGACCAGGACGTGGTCGAGACCGGCCGCAAGGCGCGCGTCGACCTGCCGGCGGTGCTGAAGCCCGCCGACGCCGCGCGTTACCGCGAGATATTCGAGCTGCAGGAGAAAGCCCGCTGGAAGGACGCGGACAAGCTGATCGCCAAGCTGTCGGACAAGGTCCTGCTCGGGCATGTCGAGTTCCAGCGTTATATGCATCCGACTGCCTACCGCGCCACCTACAAGGAGCTCTCCGGCTGGATGGCCGAGTACAGCGATCATCCCGGCGCCGAGCAGGTCTACAGGCTCGCGCTGCAGCGCCGCCCGAAGGGCTGGCGCCAACCGGTGCCGCCGCAGCGCGAGCCGACCGGGCTGCGCAGCCGGCCGCGCGACGCTTACGAGGGCCGCGCCTCCTTTCATGCGCTGAGCGCCTCGCAACAGCGCTATGTCCGGAGAACGCAGCGGCATGTCCGCATCTACGTGCACCGGGGACAGCCGAGCCGCGCGCTCGGCCTGATCAATTCGCCGAAGTCGCAGCGCACCTTCGACACCGTCAGCATGGACGAGAGCCGCGCGCATATCGCCAGCGGTTACTTCCACGCCGGCGACGACAGGAAGGCGCTCGAGCTGGGCGGCCCCGCCGCGGAGCGGTCGGGTAAGTATCTCCCGGCGTCTTATTGGTGGGCCGGACTGGCGGCCTGGCGCACCGGCGCTTACGACAGGGCGGCGAGCCTGTTCGGCGCCATGGCCGACTCCAACCTCAAGTCGGAATGGACGCTCGCGGCCGCGGCATTCTGGGCCGCCCGCGCACATCTGGTCGACGGCGCGCCGCAGCAGGTCAACCATCATCTGCAGATCGCGGCGAAATATCCGCGCACTTTCTATGGCCTGCTGGCGACACGCGCGCTCGGCATCGAGCCCGCGCTGCACTGGAACCGGCCGGTGATGGACGATGCGGCCTGGGACTCTTTGAAGCGCGAGCCGAAGGTCCGGCGTGCGATCGCCCTGATCCAGGCGGATCAGACCGAAGGCGCGGAGCAGGAGCTGCGTGTCATCGCCGGTTCGCTGAGCCGTGAGTCCGGTCGTGCGCTGACCAACATCGCGATCGAATACAATCTGCCATCTCTGGCGCTGCGTGCCGGCCGGATCCTCAGCGACAATGCGAACGAGCATTATGACTTGGCGCTGTATCCCCTGCCGGACTGGGAGCCGCGCAACGGCTTTACCATCGACCGCGCCCTGGTGTTTGCGGTGATGCGCCAGGAGTCGAACTTCCGCACCCGGGCCAAGAGCCATGCCGGCGCGCGCGGGCTGATGCAGCTCATGCCGCGCACGGCGAGCTACATGGCCGGAAAGCGCTTCCGTGGCGGGCACAACCAGCTCTACGATCCCGAGCTGAACATGTCGCTCGGTCAGAAATACGTGCAGCATCTGCTCGACGATCCGAACATCGACGGCGATCTGTTCTATACGGTGGCAGCATATAACGGCGGGCCGGGCAACCTGCGCAAGTGGCGCCGACGCAACGACTACCAGGGCGATCCGCTGCTGTTCATCGAGAGCATCCCGTTGTTCGAGACGCGCGACTACGTCGAGCGCGTCTTGACCAATCTCTGGATATATCGCTACCGTCTGGGGCAGCCGGCGCCGGCGCTCGACGCCATCGCCGCGGGCGAATGGCCGAGCTACACGGCGCTCGACAACAAGCCAACCGCCGAAGCCGGCGCGAGGGCCGCAGGACTTTAAACGATTGCGAGACGATAGTGCCGCTGGATGAGAAACGCCCGTTTCTTCCGGTCAACATCGCCATCCTGACCGTCTCCGACACGCGCACGGCTGCCGACGACCGTTCCGGCGACACCCTCGCCGAGCGCCTGACCAAGGCCGGACACAAGCTGGCCGTGCGCGCCATCGTCAAGGACGACGCCGCGGCGATTGCCGATCATCTCCGGAAATGGATCGCCGACCCCGACATAGACGTCGTGCTGGCGACCGGCGGCACCGGCGTCACCGGCCGCGACGTGACCCCGGAAGCCGTGCAGCAAGTCTCCGAGAAGGAGATCCCCGGTTTCGGCGAGCTGTTCCGCTGGATCAGCTTCCAGAAGATCGGCACCTCGACGATCCAGAGCCGGGCGACCGCCGGCGTTGCGCGCGGCACCTACCTGTTCGCCCTGCCGGGCTCGCCCGGCGCCTGCCGCGATGCCTGGGACGAGATTCTCGTCCACCAGCTCGACAACCGGTTCCGGCCGTGCAACTTCGTCGAGCTCATGCCGCGCCTTCAGGAAAAATAGCCACGCCCGTTTTGGCGCCAGCGCTCGAGGCTTCTCCCGTCGTCGACATCGATCAGCGTCTCCAGCAGGACGGTCCGCACGCGCGGGCCGAGCAGCGCGCGCGTATCGGCCAGCGCATGCGCGCTCGACCAGCGCACCGGGCCGGACAGGCGCGGCAGGAACGGGCGGCGACGCAGGCCGATCAGCCAGTATCCGCCGTCGTCGGCCGGCCCGAATACCGCATCGACACGCCCGAGCGCAGCGAAGGCTGCGGCGATATGGCGCGGCGCAATGTCCGGAATGTCGGTGCCGATGATTACGACCGGGCCCGGCGGCAACACGCGCATCACGCGGTCCATGCGGACGCCGAGATCGCCCCGGCCCTGTTCGATGCGTCGGACGTGCGCCGGCCAGCGGGCGGGGCCGCCGGTGGTCGCGAGGCTGCAATCCCAGCGCGGGTCGCGCGCCAGCCGCATCACCATGCGCTGCAGGACGGCGGAATAGAAGCGCCAGGCGGCGACCGCGCCGATGTCGCGGGCGAGGCGCCGCTTGACCGCTCCCAGCCGGGGCGACCGGGCAAATATGACGAGATGACGCCTCAACCGTAAAGCTTGGCGATCGCCCGCGGCGAGACGCCGAGGAAATAGAGCGTAAGGCAGATCAGGTTGCGCATCGGGCGCAGCAAATATCCGTCGCGCCGGTAGCGCTGGGCCGAGGTCGTCGCCTGCGTCGCCAGGGCTGCCATCCGCCGCCGGCCGGCGCGTCGCACGAAATCGACGTCCTCCATCAGCGGCATCGGGCGGAAGCCGCCGAGCCGATGATAGAGCGCCCGCGAGATCAGCATCCCCTGGTCGCCGTATGGCAGCCGCAACAAGCGGCAGCGCATGGCGACGAAAGCCTCCAGCCAGCGCGCGCCCGGCGACGCGTCGTCGAGCCGGAAGCGGAAATAGCCGATGCGGGTCGCATTCTCGGGCGTTTCGATGAAGTCGCGCACCGCGTTTTCCCATCCCGGCTCGAGCACGGTGTCCGCGTGCAGGAAGAGCAGCCAGTTGCCCCGCGCATGCTCTGCCCCCGCGGCAAGCTGATCGCCGCGGCCGCGCGGCGCGGACAGGAAGACCGCGCCGGTCGCTTCCGCGATCTCGGCCGTCCGGTCGGTCGACCCGCCGTCGGCGAAGATGACCTCGCGCAGCATATTCACCGCAGAGAAGGCGGCGATACTCGGCAACGACTGCCGCAGCGCCCCCTCGGCGTTCAAGGTCGGTATGATCACGCTCAGCTGCGCCATTCACAGCCCTTCCGGTTCATGGCTATCGCCCGGGATTTAAGCATGAAGCCGCCGAAACGGACAGACCGGGATTGCCGATTGAATGTTCTTTATTTGTTCCATATGATAACCCCATGCGCGAAGGCGAAACCGCTTCGGATATGACAGGTCCCGACGAGACCGTCACGGCCAGGCCGCGCAAGGGCCGCGGCGCGGTGACCAACCGGACCGGCCGCTTCGAGCCGGAGACGCGGGCGGCGGTCGACGACGACTGGCCCGGCGACGGCGAGCCCCCGCCGCCGCTCCGCACCACGCTTTCGGTCGACACGGCGCGCCGGGTCATCACCTACAACAAATCGCCCGACATCCCGTTCGATCGCTCGATCAATCCCTATCGCGGCTGCGAGCATGGCTGCGTCTACTGCTTCGCCCGGCCGACCCATGCCTACTACGGCCTCTCGCCCGGCCTCGATTTCGAGACCCGGCTGTTCTACAAGCCGGACGCCGCGGCCCTGCTGCGCCGCGAGCTGCGCGAAACGGGCTACCGCCCAGCTACCATCGCCATGGGCACCAATACCGACCCCTACCAGCCGGTCGAGCGCGAGACCGGCCTGACGCGCGCCATCCTGCAGGTGCTGCAGGAGTATCGCCACCCCGTCTCGATCGTCACCAAGTCGACGCTGATCCTCCGCGATGTCGACATCCTTGCCGACATGGCCCGCCAGCGCATGGCTTCGGTCTGCATCTCGGTCACCACGCTCGACCGCCGGCTCGCGCGGCTGATGGAGCCGCGCGCGCCCACGCCGGCGCGCCGGCTGGAGACGATCGAAACGCTCAACGCGGCCGGCGTGCCGACAGGGGCGCTGGTGGCGCCGATCATACCCGCGCTCAACGACATGGAGATCGACCGCATCGTCGCGGCGCTCGCAGCCGCCGGGGCGGTGTCCGCAGGCTATGTCCTCCTGCGCCTGCCGCTCGAGATCAAGGACCTGTTCGAGGAATGGCTGGGGACGCACTACCCCAAGCGCAAAAATCACGTGATGTCGCTGATCCGCCAGACGCGCGACGGCGCAGCCTACCGTGCGGAGTGGGGTGCGCGGATGCGGGGCACGGGCCCCTATGCCGACCTTATCAAGCAGCGGTTCGTGCTGGCTCTAAGGCGCCACGGGCTGGTTCGGCGCTCGCTCGACCTGGACGTGTCTTCCTTCCGGCCGCCTCCCGCGCCGGGAGATCAGCTATCGCTGTTATGAACCCGGCAGCGGAAAGTCGCTAAGGCATTCGTAACCGGGATACGGTACACTGTCGGCTGCATGGAAGGCGCTTTCCACCTTACCGGCATAACCATCGTCGTGCTGGCCGCCATGATCTGCGGCATGGCTATGACGGCAATCCGGCAGCCCCCGATCGTCGGATATATCATCGCCGGGATCATCCTCGGGCCGTCCGGCCTGCAGCTCGTCCAGGACCGCGAACAGGTAACGACGCTGGCCGAGCTCGGCGTGCTCATGCTGCTTTACTTCATCGGCATGGAGCTATCGCTGCGCAGCTTCCGGCGCATGTGGCGGCTTGCGGTGCTGACGACTCTGATCCAGATCGCCGTCAGCGCCGGCGCCATGTTCCTGCTCATACCGCTGCTCGACTGGCCGGTCGAGCAGGCCGTGCTGTTCGGCTTCGTGATCGCCCTCAGCAGCACCGCGGTGGCGATCCGCATGCTGGAGGACATCGGCGAGCTGCGCACCCGGGCCGGGCGGATCACGGTCGGCGTGCTGATCGCCCAGGACCTCGCTGTCGCGCCGATGCTGCTGATCATCGGCGGCATGTCGGGCGGCGGGTTCAGCTACTGGCTGATCGTCAAGGTCGCGGCGGCGGTCGCCATTCTCACCGGCGCGATCCTGTTCCTCAGCGGCCGGCGCAAGATAAACCTGTTCTTCGCCTCGCTCTTCACCACCAAGCCGGATCTGGCGCCCGTGATGGCGCTCTGCCTCTGCTTCAGCTTCGCAGCGGCCGCCGGCCTTACCGGCCTGTCCCCGCCGTTCGGCGCGTTCCTCGCGGGCCTGCTCGTCGGCAGCAGCGCGCAGCGTCAACTGGTCTACGAAATGGCGAAGCCGATCGAGACCATCCTGATGATGGCGTTCTTCCTGTCGATCGGGCTGCTGATCGATTTCGTCTTCCTGTGGGACAATCTCGGCGTCGTCGTTCTGCTCTGGCTGTTCATCACGGTCTTCAAGACCGCGCTGAACACGACCGTGCTGCATATGATGGGCGAGCGCTGGTCGATCGCTTTTCTGTCGAGCGCCGTGCTGGCGCAGATCGGCGAATTCTCCTTCGTGCTCGGCGGCGCGGCGATGGAACGCTGGATCATCGGCACGGACCTCCATCGCCTGATCGTCGCGGTCACCGTGCTGTCGCTGATTTCGAGCCCGCTCTACCTCGCAACCGCCCGCCGGGTCCAGCACCGCACGCTGCACCGGATCGACTCGCTCAAGGGCGTCCTGCTGCACGTCTATTCCCGCGAGTGGGGGGTGACGCGCAAGGCAACGGGGGGCGTCGTGCAGGCCGGCCGCCATGTCGTCGGCATCGTCCGGTCGATGGGAAGCGTCCTTGTCAGTACGTCGGGACGGCCCGGGACGAAATTCACCGTTGCCAAAGCGCCTGATCCCGGCGCAGAAAATATACCCGACGAACCAGCCGCCGAGGGACAGGTCACCGACAATGCCGACGCTGGAACTGGAGCGCTCCCTGGGGGGCCGCGTCGCCGGAATCGACGAAGCTGGCCGCGGCCCATGGGCCGGCCCGGTCGTCGCGGCGGCAGCGATACTTGACTCAGAGCGGCTGCCCGACGCGCTCGCCAGCCGGCTCGACGACTCCAAGAAACTGTCGCGCCCTGTCCGGGAAGCGCTGTTCGGCCCGATCCAGGACTATGCCGAGGTCGGCGTCGGCGTCGCTGACGTGGCGGAAATCGACAGCCTCAATATCCTGCGCGCGACCTTGCTGGCGATGCAGCGCGCGGTCGCAGCCTTGTCCGCGCCGCCATCCTCCGCCCTGATCGACGGCAACATCGCGCCGTCGCTTTGCTGCCCGGCGCACACCGTGGTGGAAGGCGACAGCCGGTGCCTCTCGATCGCCGCCGCCTCGATCGTGGCCAAGGTGACGCGCGACCGGCTGATGGCCGAGCTCTCGCTCACCCATCCCGGCTACGGCTGGGATCACAACGCGGGATACGGGACGCAAGAGCACAGGGTCGCGCTGCAGCGGCTCGGCATCACGCCGCATCACCGCCGTTCCTTCGCGCCAATCGCTATATATTGCAAATAATTTCTTAATTTGACTCAACATATAGTTTGGAAATCAAAGCATTGACCTGAAGAGTCAAGTGAATCATTCTATTGGTCTCAAAATGGTGGGTGGGACCATGAATAAACTACAGAATAATAAAATCATCATTGGCGATTGTATTGAGATCATGGAACGGATGCCGGCCAACTCGGTCGACATGATCTTTGCCGATCCGCCATACAATCTCCAGCTTGACGGCGAATTACATCGCCCGAACAACTCGCGGGTCGACGGCGTCGAGGAAAGCTGGGACAAGTTCGACAGCTTCGCCGACTACGACCAGTTCTCGCGGCGCTGGCTCGCCGCGGCGCGACGCCTGCTGAAAGACGACGGCACGATCTGGGTGATCGGCAGCTACCACAACATCTTCCGCGTCGGCACGACGCTGCAGGATCTCGGCTTCTGGGTCCTGAACGACGTCGTCTGGGTCAAGACAAACCCGATGCCGAATTTTCGCGGCCGACGCTTCACCAATGCGCACGAGACGCTGTTGTGGTGCTCGAAGTCGAAGGATGCCCGCTACACCTTCAACTACGAAGCCATGAAGTCGCTGAACGATGACCTGCAGATGCGGAGCGATTGGGTCATGCCGCTGTGCACCGGACCGGAGCGCATGAAGGACGCCGACGGCAACAAGGCGCACCCGACACAGAAGCCCGAGGCGCTGCTCTACCGCGCGATCCTCGCATCGACCCAGCCCGGCGATGTCGTGCTCGACCCCTTCTTCGGCACCGGCACGACCGGCGCGGTGGCGAAGAAGCTGGGCCGGCGCTACATCGGCATCGAGCGCGATGCCGGCTACGTCGCGGTCGCCGAGAAGCGGCTCTCCCGCATCCCCGGCGTCGTGGACCCGCGCCTCGTCGAAACGCCGTCCAAGCGCCGCGAGCCGCGTATTCCGTTCGGCACGCTGGTCGAGCGCGGCATGCTGGCGGCGGGCGATGTGCTGATAAGCCCGTGCGGCCGATGGACAGCAAAGGTCCGCGCCGACGGCACCATCATCTCGTCCGACCACCGCGGCTCGATCCACCAAGTCGGCGCGGCGGTACAGCAGGCGCCGAGCTGCAACGGCTGGACCTTCTGGTGCATGAACGTGGAAGGGCGGCCGGTGCCGATCGACCTGCTGCGCCAGAAGCTGCGCGCCGAGCTCGCCTGAGCCGCGCAGCGCGACCGGTCAGATGTGCGCGAGCGCGTGCCGGACGACCTTCTTCATGACCGTCGGCAGCGCGTAGTCGCCGAACGCGTCCGGCAGGCACCAGACGCAACCGGGCGGCGCGTCCGCATTCGCCCGCGCCGCGGCGACCACGAGCTCGAGACGGAAATGGGTAAAGCCGTGCCGGACCTGTCCCGGCAGCACCGACGGATCGGCGATTTGCATCGGCGACTGGCCGAGCGCAAACGCCACTTCGGGCAGCGGCCCTTCGTCCCAGTCGGTCGACGGCACCTCCATCATGCCGCCGAGCAGCCCCTGCTCCGGCCGCCGGCGCAACAGCACTGCGCCGTCGTCGCGCACCAGCCAGAAGGCGACGCCGCGCCGGGTCGGCTTGTCCGCCTTCGGCCGCTTACGCGGCAGCGATTCTGCGGTGGCCTTGCCCGCACAGGCGTCGACCCAGGGACACAGCATGCATTTCGGCTTCTGCGGGATGCAGATGGTGGCGCCGAGGTCCATCATCGCCTGCGCATGGTCGCCGGCGCGACGGTCCGGGGTCAGGCGCCCGGCCAGCTCGTAGAGCGCCGGCTTCGCATCCGGCAACGGTTCTTCGACGCGGAACATGCGGGCAATCACCCGTTCCACGTTACCGTCGACGACTACCGCACGCCGGCCGAAAGCGATGGCGGCGATGGCCGCAGCGGTGTAGCGCCCGACCCCCGGCAGCTCACGCAGTTCCGACTCGAAGTCGGGAAAGCGGCCGCCACAGCGTTCGACGACCGCCGCGGCGCAACGGTGCAGGTTGCGCGCCCGCGCGTAATAGCCGAGTCCCTGCCAGGCGTGCAGCACCTCGTCCAGCTCGGCCGCGGCGAGCGCGGAAACGGTCGGCCAGCGGGCGACGAAGCGCTGAAAATAGGGCCCGACCGTTGCAACCGTCGTCTGCTGCAGCATGATCTCGCTCAGCCACACGCGATAGGGATCGGGAGTCTCGCCCGGCAGGGCGCGCCACGGCAGCCGGCGGCGATGGCGGTCGTACCAGGCAAGTAGACGGTCGGAAAGCGACACGCCGCCGCTCGCTGTGTCCGTCGAAGAACGGTGGGTTTGCGTCATGACCGGTAGTATAAACGGGCGATGAAACGTGGACAGCGGCAATGAGCGGTTCCGATGGCGCGGGCGACAGCCGTAGCGGCGCGACCCGCGCGGTCAGCGCCCTGCTGCCCGGGCTGACGCGCCGAGCGCTCGGCAAGCACGGCTTTTCCTCGGCCACGCTGATCTCGGACTGGAGCCTGATCGTCGGCCCGGAGCTGGCGGCAACCTGCCAGCCGGTTAAGCTCGCCTTCGCGCGCGGCGGGCGCGACGGCGGCGTCCTGCATCTCAACGTGTCCGGCGGCGCCGCGCTGGAGCTGCAGCATATCGCCCCGCAGATCGTCGAGCGCATCAACGGCCATCTCGGCTACCACGCGATTGACCGCCTGAAGCTCGTCCACGCGCCGATGCCGCGCGGCCGCGGCAGCCGCGCGCGGCGGCCGCGGACGGCCGGGGTCGCGCCGCCGGCCGACCCGAAGCACTGGCCGGCGGTCGAGGGCATCGCGGACCCCGGGCTGAAGGAGAGCCTGCAGCGGCTGGGCGCGGCCATCG
>Ga0299906_10005370_pt1 | contig 10452 bp, 11 predicted proteins | sample RVTome_14_FD_200259 | JGI IMG/M metagenome (GOLD analysis project Ga0299906, IMG submission 200259) | Soil microbial communities from uranium-contaminated site in the Upper Colorado River Basin, Wyoming, United States - RVT145D125 (version 2) ...
TGCCGTCGTGGTGCAGGAAGGCCAGGTAGGTGACGAACTCCGGCGTTTCCAGCGGCACCGGGGGGCGCGCATGGACTTCGTCATTGAGGGCTTGGCGCAGCGGGTGTTGTTCGAAGGGCGACATGTCGGCGCACGGGTGGCTGGCGAGTGCGCAAGGGTACCGGCTGGGCGGACACGGGGAAAGCCCCCCTACGCCGATGTCGTGGCGGAATGACACCCGGGGGGGGGGCGGGCCCGCCGGGCGCCCGCCCGCGTCGGACGCGGGCGGGGGCGGACGCATGTGGCGGCTGCTTACTGCGGCTGCTGCTGCTGCGGCACGATCAGCACTTCGACGCGCCGGTTCTGTGCACGCCCGGCCGGGGTGGCGTTTTCGGCCACCGGACGGGTCATGCCGTAGCCGACCGCCACCAGCCGGTTGGCCTCGACGCCGCGCTGGACGAGGTAGCTGCGCACGCTGTTGGCGCGGTTCTCGGACAGCGTCTGGTTGTAGTTCGCCGCGCCCGTGGAATCCGTATGCCCCTCGACCTGCACCACGGTGCCGGGGTATTGCTGGATGCTCTGCGCGAGCTGACCGAGCACCGGCTGGAACTGCGGCTTGACGTCCGCGCGGTTGGTGTCGAAGGTGATGTTCTCGGGGGCCTGCAGGCGGATGGTGTCGCCCTGGCGCTGCACGTCCACCCCGGTGCCCTGCATCTGCTGCCGCAGTTCGGCTTCCTGCTTGTCCATCTGGCGTCCGATGAGGCCGCCCACGGTGGCACCGATGGCGGCCCCGATCAGGCCGCCCTTGGTACGGTCGCCACTGCCGGCCGCCACATTGCCGATCACCGCCCCTGCGCCGGCGCCGATCGTAGCGCCGCGCGCGGTCTTGGCGGTGTCGCCGTAGTAAGGGTTCTGCGCGCAACCGACCGCCAGTACGGTGGCGGCCGCTGCGAAAAGGATTGTCTTTGTCATGCGTGTATCTCCGTAGCGCGGATGCGGGGGGCGATTGTGCCCCCGCGGGATGCGGCCGGCGTGCGCCGCATCGTCAGAAAATGTAAGCGGAGTGGAATACTCCGGGCTGCCGTGGCGGGTCTTCCACGCGCCTCTCACGCCATGATGGGCGCATTGGTGGGGTGCCGTCGTGCGCTGCATCCGACGCCCGCGGCGCCCTGCGCGCCCCTGCCGCCGGGACCTGCGGCCCGCCGCGCGGGGGGGCCGCGTGGGTGGCCGCCCGGCCGCCGCCCGTCGGGCGGCGTGCGCGGGCTGGCGGGTCAGTTGCTCCTCATTGCACCGAGCGGGTAAACGGGAAGATCTTCGTGAAGCCCAGGATGTCGGTGATGAGCAGGACGAAGAACACCAGCAGGATGGCACCGAGCACGCCGGCGCCGGCCGGGGCGCTTTCGATCTGCTGCGCGAGCGTGGCGGCCTCCTCATCGGTCAATGCCGCGATGCGCCCCATGGCCTGCTCGGGACTGACGCCGAGGCGCTCCATTTCGATCTGCACGTCGGCCCGTGCGAGCGCTGCGGCAAGCCGCGCATGCGGTGAGGCGGCCTGCTCGGCGCCGGCCTCGAGGCGCGCCACCTGATCGGTGGTCACGAGTGCCGCCTGGGCGGTCTGGAGCATCGTCGCGTGGGCAAAGCAGACGGCGAGCAGACTTGCGAGGAATCGCTGAAACTTCTTCATTTTTGTTCTCCTCTGGAAGATGCATCACGGGTAATGCGACCGGTTGCCCTCCCGCGCGGGGAACGGACCGGCGTTCTTCATTATATGTAGCGAATTCAGGCTTTTCCGGCACGCGTGCAGTGGCGGTCGCGGCAAGGGGCCGCTGGATGCAGGGATCGGGTAACCTCGGGTGGCGGCCCGATCGCGCGGGCGATCGCCGCGAAGAGGGCGCGCACTACGCGCATGGAATGGCGGCGGTCGGCGCTGAGGAAAGGTGCCCCGGCGCGTTTGCACCCCGCTCCGGTGCGACGTCGCGAGACTATCGTGCGCGACCCGACCCGCCTGCACCGGCGGCGCGGGTTTCGCGCAGGCCGCGCAGGAAGCGGGCGGGCAGCTGCGCCAGATCGGCGGCGACGTCGATGTCATGCAGCGTGGCGCCGACGTGCAGCGGCCAGCCGAGGGCGTCGAAGCGGGCACGGGTCGCGCTGGCGACCGTGGCGCCGCTCCAGGCGATGTCCGCGAAGAGGCGCGCATCGAAGCGGGTGAGCCCGAGCAGCGCATAGCCGCCGTCCGCGCTCGGATGCATGACAGGCGTTCCGGCGCGCAGCACGGCGGCGGCGGCGGCGAGCAGCGGCGGGCCCATTTCGACGCAGTCGGTGCCGATCAGGATCACCGCCGCGCCGCGCTCGCACCCGCGCCGGGCCGCCCGCGCAAGCCGTGCGCCGAGGTCGCCGTCACCCTGGCCGCTCGTCTCGATCCCCGCCGGCAGGCCGATGCCGCGCCAGGCCGGGTCGTACGAATCCGGTGTCGCGCACAATTCGACCGCGCCCACGCCGGCGGCGAGCGCCGAGGCGAGCGTGTGGTCGAGCATGCGGCGCGCGAGCTCGGCGGCCCCGTCCGCGCTCAGCGCCGGGATGAGGCGCGTCTTGGCGAGACCCGGCTGCGGGGCCTTGGCGAAGACGATGATGCGCACGGCACTCATTGGCGTGCGCTCCCGCGGTAGCGGGCGGCCAACTCGGCGGCCGGCGCGCCGCGCCACCACGCCCAGCGCAGGCGCCACATCAGCACGATGGTGCGCCACACGCCGTGCGTTTCCCAGCGGCGTCCCGAGGTGTGCGCCGGGGGGCGCAGGCAGATCGGCGCCGACAGCGCCTTCAGGCGGCGCGACAGCTCGACGTCTTCCATGAGCGGCAGCTCGGGGAAGCCGCCCACCGCGTCGAAGGCCGCGCGCGTCATGAACATCGCCTGGTCGCCGGTGGCGATGCCGGTGAGCCGCGAGCGCAGGTTCATCATGCCGGCGACCACGCGCAGCATGCGCGGGCGCCCGTCGATGCGCACATCGAAGCGGCCCCACACGCCGCGCCCGCCCTGCAACGCGTCGCTCACCAGCTGGTCGGCCGCGGGCGGCAGCCGCGTGTCGGCATGCAGGAAGAGGAGCGCCGTGCCGCCGGCACGGGCCGCGCCGGCATTCATCTGGCGGGCGCGCCCCGGCGGCGAGCGGAGCACGACGACGCCGGCCTGCGCCGCGAGTTCGGTCGAACCGTCGCGGCTGCCGCCATCGACCACGATCACCTCGGCGCCGCGCGCGCGCAGCGGCGCGAGCCGGGCCAGCAGGGGCGGCAGGTTGTGCGCCTCGTCGCGCACGGGAATGACGATCGAGAGCTTCATCCGAGCTTCCATGCGTGGTAGCGCCCGACCCAGCGCAGCAGCCGCTGTGGCGCGTGCGCCCGCTTCCATTCGCCGGCGGCGTACTTGTTGGCCTCGGCGAAGGTCGGATAGGTGTGGATCGTGGCGAGGATCTTGTTGAGCCCGAGGCCGTGGCGCATCGCCAGGACATATTCGGCGAGCAGCTCGGCGGCCTGTTCGGCGACGATCGTCACGCCCAGGATGCGGTCCTTGCCGGGCACCGTCAGCACCTTGACGAAGCCCTCGGTGGCGCCGTCGGCGATGGCGCGGTCGAGCTCGCCGAGCTCGTAGCGGGTGATCTCAAAAGCGATGCCCTGCTCCTTCGCCTCCTGTTCGTTCACCCCGACGCGTGCCACTTCCGGGGCGGTGAAGGTCGCCCACGGCACCACCGAGTAATCGACCCTGAACTTGCGCAGGTCGCCGAACAGCGCATTGACCGCCGCGAACCACGCCATGTGCGCCGCGGTATGGGTGAACTGGTAGGGCCCGGCCACGTCGCCGGCAGCGTAGATGTTGGGATACAGGGTCTCGAGATACTCGTTGGTCGTCACCGTGCGCGCGACCGGAATGCCGATCTCTTCCAGGCCGTAGCCCGCGAGGCGCGCCACGCGTCCGACCGCGACCACCAGCGCGTCGAATTCGATCGTCCGCTCGATCCCGTCACGCGCCACCACCAGGCGCTTCGCCTCGCCCGCGCGTTCGCAGCGCAGCGCGGTGTGGCCGGTCAGCACCTCGACGCCGTCGGCTTCGAGCGCGGCCTGCACCAGTGCGGACACCTCCTCGTCCTCGCGCACCATGAGGCGCGCCAGCATCTCCACCTGCACCACGTGCGAACCCAGGCGCGCGAAGGCCTGCGCGAGCTCGCAGCCGATCGGCCCGCCGCCCAGCACCACCAGCCGCGCCGGCGCCGCGTCGAGGCCGGCGAACGCGTCCCACAGCGTGTCGCTGGTGAGGTAGCCGACCTCGTCGAGCCCGGGCAGCGGCGGCACGAAGGGGCGCGCGCCGGCGGCGATCACGATGCTGCGCGTGGTGAGGCGCCGCGTGCCGCCCCCGTTCAGGGCGACCTCCACGGTCCACGGGTCGATCACCTGCGCGTGCCCCTGCAGCACCTCGACCCCCAGCGCGGTGTAACGCTCGATGCTGTCGTGCGGCGCGACCGCGCGGATCACCGCATGGATGCGCGCCATCACCGCCTTGAAGTCGATGCGCGCGCCATCCGCCGCGAGGCCGAAGCGCCCGGCGTGGCGCAGCTGGTGGGCGAGCCGCGCGCTGCGGATCAGCGCCTTGCTCGGCACGCAGCCGTAGTTGAGGCAGTCGCCGCCCATCCGGTGCGCCTCGATGAGCGTCACCTTGGCGCGCACCGCCGCGGCGATGTAGGCGGTCACGAGCCCCGCCGCGCCCGCGCCGATCACCACCAGGTTGCGCTCGAAACGCCGCGGCCGCGGCCAGCGCGCATACACGCGGCGGCGGCGCACGAGGTCGACCACCCGTTTCGCGACCAGCGGAAACACCCCCAGCAGGGCGAAGGAGGCGAGCAGGGCGGGCGAGAGGATGTCGCCGGGGCTGTCGATGGCGGCGAGCCGGGTGCCGGCGTTCACATACACGAGCGTGCCGGCGAGCATCCCCACCTGGCTCACCCAGTAGAAGGTGGCCGTGCGCATCGGGGTGAGCCCCATCAGCAGGTTGATGAGAAAGAAGGGAAAGACCGGCACCAGGCGCAGCGTGAACAGATAGAAGGCGCCGTCGCGCGCCACCCCCTGGTTGATGGCCTTGAGCCTGTCGCCGAAGCGCGTCTGTACCGCCTCGCGCAGGAGATAGCGCGAGACGAGAAAGGCGAGCGTCGCCCCGATCGAGGAGGCGAAGGACACCAGCACGGTGCCGGTGGCGAGGCCGAACAGGGCGCCTGCCGCGAGCGTCATGATCGCCGCGCCGGGCAGCGACAGCGCGGTGACCGCGACGTAGCCGAGGAAGAACGCCGCGAAGACGCGCCACGGCGAGGCCTCGCGCAGCCCGACGAATTCGGCGTGGCTCGCTTTCAGCGCCTCGATCGTGAGGAAGCGGCCGAGATCGAGGGCGAAGAACGCCGCCACCAGCGCCGCCAGCGCGGCCAGCAGGAGCAGGCGGCGGGGCATGGACGGCTCGCCCGCGCCCCTCACAGCGCGCCGCCGCAACTGCTGCCCTGGCCGGCGGTGCATCCGTAGCAGTGGTCGGCCACGCGGATGGGGCGCCCCGCGAGATCCGCGCCGAGCAGGTCGCGCAGGTGCGGGCGGCCCGTTCCGGCCAGCGCCAGCCCCAGTTGCTGGTTGAAGTCGCAGTCGTAGAGATAGCCGCGCCAATCCACGCTCACCAGGCTGCGGCACATGACGTTGCCAAGGTTGCCGGCGGCGTGGTTCTCCTTCAGCAGGCGCAGGTAGGCGTTGAACTGGCCCTTGGAGACGAGCAGGCTGCCGAAGCGCTGGATCGGCATGTTGGCGAGCGTGTACAACTGGTTGAAGACGATGCCGAAGTGCTCGCCCAGTTCGCGCTTGTAGGTCGCCTCGAGGCTCGCCTGCGGCGGCGGCAGGGTCGCGCCGAGCGGGTTGTACACGAGATTCAGCACCAGCCCGCTGCCTTCGCGCCCGTAGCCGAGCGCATTGAGCGTGTGCAGCGCGGCGATGCTCCGGTCGAACACGCCCGCGCCGCGCTGGCGATCGACGTTCGCGGCCGAGTAACAGGGCAGCGAGGCCACCACCTCCACCCCCGCCGTGGCGAGGAACTCGGCGAGATCCGCCTGCCCCGGCTCGGACAGGATGGTGAGATTGCAGCGGTCGATGACCTTCACCCCCAGCGCGCGCGCCACCTGCACCAGCTCGCGAAAGCCGGGGTGCAGCTCGGGCGCGCCGCCCGTCACGTCGAGCACCGCCAGGCGGCGCGCGGCCAGTACCTGCGGGATCAACGCCAGCGTTTCGCGGTCCATCATTTCGGTGCGGTTCGGCCCCGCGTTGACGTGGCAATGCACGCAGCTCTGGTTGCAGCGATAGCCGAGGTTCACCTGCAGGGTCTCCAGCGTGCGGCGCCGCAGCGGCGGGAAGTCGGTCGCCTGGAGCAGGGGCAGGGTGGCATGCATGGATATCGTCTCCGAGAGCGAACTTGCACAACGCGCGTTCATTTGTCGTATGAACGCGGGAAATCCTTACACTGGCACGGCACGCGCCGGCGCGCGCGGCGCCCCGGCAACCACACGGTGGACACGTGATGAAGACACCCGACGCCCGCGCGAAGATCCTCATGATGCCAGCAACGGCGCACGCCGGCGCGGCGGCGCGCGCAGCCGGTCGCGCCGCGGCCGGGGTGGCGCTGCTGGCGCTCTGCGCGGCGGCCATCGGCCAGGCTTGCGCGGCGCGGTCGGCCTCGACCGCCGCTCCGGCCTCATCCGCCGGTCCCACCGCTGCGACCGCTGCGGCCGCCTCGGGCGGGCCGGACGCCTCGCGCACTTCTGAGGGGTCGGGGTCCCCGGCCGCTCCGGCGGCGCTGGCCGCCTTCTCGCAGGCGGCGCCGGGCGCGGTGCCGGCGCCGTGGCGCCATCAGCCCTTGCCGCGCGTGGCGCGCGAGAACCGCTTCGACCTGGTGGTGGAGGACGGGCGCACGGTGCTGCGGGTGCGGTCGTCGGCGGCCGCCTCCACCCTCGTTCACCCGCTCGCCGTGGATCCGGCGCGCACGCCGCTGCTCGCGTGGCGCTGGAAAGTGTCCGCCGCGGTGGCCGGGTCCGACTTCACGCACAAGGCGGGCGACGACTACGCGGGGCGGGTGTATGTGCTGTTCGACTACCCGAGCGAGCGCCTGCGGGCGGTCGATCAGGCGAAAATCGCGCTGGCGCGCAGCCTGCACGGGGCCGAGCTGCCGACTGCCGCCATCGCCTACGTGTGGGGCACCGCCCAGCCGGTCGGCGCGAGCGGACCCAATCCCTATACCGACCGGGTGCGCATGGTGGTCGTCGCCAGCGGCGGCGCGCGCGCCGGGCAGTGGGTGGCGGTCGAGCGCGACGTCGCCGCCGATTTTCGCGCCGCGTTCGGCGAGCCCGCCCCGCGCATCGTCGGGGTGGCGGTGAGCGCCGACACCGACAATACCGGCGAGACGGTCACCGCCTGGTTCGGCGACCTCCAGTTCCGGGCGCGCGAGTGAAGCGGCTGGTGCTGCACACCGGTGCGCCCGCTTGAGCGCTTCGGGGAACGCTCGCCGCGTGGTGGCCGCTCGCCTGGTGGCGAGACTGGGTATGGCGCTGGAAAGACCGCATCGATCGCGCCTTCGTGGCGCGTTTCAAGCGCCCCGCGGCGTGAGCGGCCCGCCCGCAGCGACGCGGCGCCCGGCGCGCGCGCCTCACTCGCTCTCGAAAAGCCCCTTGCGGAAGCGCTCGGCCGCCCTGCGCAGGAAGCGCATGTGTTTGCGGTAGTTGGTGCAGCCGATGCACATCGCCGTGTGGTAGCGCAGCGCGAGGCGCTCGCCCAGGGTGAGCGGGCGGTCGTGTTCCTGGGACATGAGGCGGGTCGCCTCCTTGCAGTTCAGCATCGCGCAGACCCTCCCTGGAACCAGTTGTCCTCCAGGCATTCGCGCAGCCCGGTGCGGGCGCGGTGCAGGATGACCCAGCAGTTGTTGGTGGTGATGCCGAGCTCCTTGCAGATTTCGGCGGTTTCGAGTTCGAGGAACTCGCGCATCATGTACACGCGGGCGACCTTCTCCGGCAGGTGATTGACGCAGGCGTCGAACACCGCCCAGAACTGCTTCTGCGTGAGCGCGGCGTCCGGGTCGGACCAGGTCGCCGGGCGCTCCTCGCGGCGCCAGTGCTCGCCGTGGCGAAACAGGCGGTCGAAGTCGAAATCGTCCTCGTCGTCCGGCTCGCTCAGGTCGGAGGCCGCGATTTCGCGCGCGGAGCGGCGGATGTGGTCGACGATCTTGTTGCGCAGGATCGCGAACAGCCACGTCTTCAGCGTCGCCCGCCCGGCAAAGCCGGCGGCGTGCTTCATCGCGGCGAGCAACGCCTCCTGCACCATGTCCTCGGCGGCACCGGCGTCGCGCAACTGCATCTGCGCGAAGCGCAGCATGTCGCGGCGCAGCGCGACCAGCGCCGGGTCATCCCAGCGGATACCGCCTGCATCGGTAATCGAGACTTCCATTAGCGCATTCCCCCGTGGCGCGCGGCATGGCGGGCCGCGCGGTTGCGCGCGCGAGCCCGCGCGGCGACGCGCTCATGATAGACGGGGCCGGGCACGCCAACCTTACAGCCGAGGCTCATGGGGGCGGTCGCGCGATTCGTGTCCGGACACCGCCCCCCCATGGCGCACGGCCCGACCCGGCGCGTCACGCGCCCGGTCACTCGCGCGCCGGATCCTCTTCCAGTTGCATGGCCAGTGCGGCGAGATCGCGGAAGAAATCGACGCTGCAGCTGGCGCGCGCGCCGCACATGACGGCATCGGCCAACAGCTCGGCATTGGCCATCTCCTCCGGTTGCGAATAGAGCGGAATCGCGACGGTACGTCCGCGCAGCAGGCCGGGGCGCTCGAGGATCACACGCGCGACCTCTGGCAGGCCGTCCGGCGCAACGGCGACCGGCTCGACGGCGGCTTCCGCGGGCGGGGCGTCGGTGACGCGGCACAGCACGCCCATGCTGCCGTTGTACCAGCAGGTCCACCGTGTCTCGAGGGCTGGCGCAGCGGCGGTTTCGGCACCGCACACCTGGGGGATGACGAGCAGGGCCAGCGTCAGGAGCGAGGTGCGGGCCAGGGTGGGGGAGAAGGTCGGGCTCATGATCGATGCTCCGTTCGGGCGCGCCCGGTGTCGCCAAGACCAAGAATGCCGCGTGTACGGCTCGATTCGTGTCAGTGAACTCCGCGCTGCGATGTGCGCCGATGCCGCCACCGTCGGGCCGCCCAGGGCGGGTATCAGCCTGTCGGCCGCAAGCGGGAGTCGCCAAGTATTCATGCTCCTATCCTAGCAGCGGCGGCGTGCAGCCGCGATCCGGAAAATGGCAAATGCGTGACGTAGTGCCTATGTCATCGCCTTGGGGTGCCCGGCGCACGTCGGACAGCCCGCGCGGTCGCTGCGCCGAGCGGGCCCATGCGGCACAGGGCGCGCGCCGCCGCGCCGTTCGGCCGCTGCGTGAGCCGACCGACCGGGCTCGGCTTTCGCCGTGTTTCCGCCCTTTCTTACATCGGCGCGGAAACTTTTCCCGCTGACCGCTTGCGCCGCGTGCGTCGTTTTACGTGATCGGCGGGCACCCCCCTTGCTGGTGGTTCCCTTGCCAATTCTGGATTTCCGTACAAGGAGGGATGGCCATGGCCGATGAATTGCATTCAGGCGGATCGCAGCAGCCAATGATGACGCCGGAAGGTGAGAACCCCCAGGGCGAGGCGCGCGAGCGGCGCAGCGAGGACGCGACGCAGGCGGTGAAGGAGCAGGCAGGCGCCGTATGGGATGGCGCCCGCGAGAACGTGCGCTCGGCGCTGGCCGAGCAGCAGCAGGCGGCCGCGGCCGGGGTCGGCGACCTCGCCGGCGCGCTGCGCAGCGCCGCCCATGAACTCGATGGGGAGCAGAAGGCGTCGGTGGCCCGCGTGGTCGGGCGTGCCGCCGACGGCCTGGAGCGGCTGGCCGGGACGCTGCGCAGCAAGGACCTCGACACGATCGTGAGCGACGCCCAGACCTTTGCCCGCCGCGAACCCGCGCTGTTCCTCGGCGCCGCCGTCGCCGTCGGATTCCTGGCGGTGCGGTTCCTGAAGAGCGGCAGCGAGCAGCGCGCCGCGCACGCCGCCGGGGCTGCTTCCGCCCCGGCAACGTCCCCGGACGGCGGCCATCTGCATTGACGCACGCGTGGCAGCGGTTCGATCAACCCGCCGATCGGCTGTGCCCGTTCGGCAATGAGGAAGGAGAACGTGATGGATAGCACCACAGCAGGCAATCACGCGGGCGGCCGCTCGCTGATCGGGCTGTTCTCGGACCTTTGGCGCGAGACGTCCACGCTGGTTCGCGAAGAGGCCGAGCTCGCCCGGGCCGAGATTTCCGAAAAATTCTCGCAGGTCGAAACGGCGGTCACCTCGCTCGCGGTCGGCGCCGTGGTCCTGTTCGCCGGCCTTCTGGTGCTGCTGTTCGCAGCC
>Ga0299906_10005371_pt1 | contig 10451 bp, 6 predicted proteins | sample RVTome_14_FD_200259 | JGI IMG/M metagenome (GOLD analysis project Ga0299906, IMG submission 200259) | Soil microbial communities from uranium-contaminated site in the Upper Colorado River Basin, Wyoming, United States - RVT145D125 (version 2) ...
GCGCGTCCTCGTCCCCCGCCTCGCCGATCCCGGCGAGCTCGCGTTCCAGGGCTGCCAGGGACTCGCGCTCCCGGCCCACCGCCTCGCGCTGTGCGCCTCCCCGGGTGAGCGTGCGGAGCGCCTTGCGGTAGCGCCGGAAGGTTGCCTCCAGGTTCTCGGCGGGGGACTTCGTCGGATCCAGGGCGATCGCCACCGGCTCGCCGGTCTCGAAGTCGCGGGCCACCACCTCCCGGTCTCCGCGCGAGACGCGCCCGAGGACGCTCTTGAGGAGCTGCCCCTGGCGCTCGCACGAGGTGGCCGCCTCCGCCTCGGCCAGCTCGCGCTCGAGGCTCGCGAGCGTGCGCTCCAGGCGGCGGGCCTGCTTGCGGAGCGCCTGGTCCAGGCGCCGGCGGAGATCCGCGCCGGCCGCGCGCTCCTCGGCCTCGGCGTAGCGCTCCTCGATCGCCTCGAGGAGCCCGGCGTCGGGCACGCCGGCGAAGCGGTCCTCGCCCTCCCGGGGCGGACGCGACTCGGGGGGCCGCCAGGCCGCGCCCGGCGAGAGCTCGGGGCGCGTCTGCGCCAGGGGCCGCAGGCTGGCGGCGATGCGGCCCCCGGCGTCGAGCAGCACCACGTTGCTGCGCCGGCCCAGGATGGAGAGCAGGAGCGCGAAGCCCCCTTCCGGGGTCTCCAGGTCCAGGGCGAGCTGGCGGTCGCCGCCCTCGATGCGGCAGCCCCGCACCCGGGCGCCCGCAACGTGGGCGCGCAGGTACTGGGCGAAGGCCGGAGGCCGCGGCGGCGCCGGGGGAGGCTCGACCACCCGGGAGACCCGGGCGGAGTCCGCGCCGCAGGCGAGCCTCACGTAGAGGCGGCCCCGCTCGCCGCCGCTGCCTCCGTGGATGCCGAGCACCACCGAGGTGGCGTCGGGCTGCACGATCGTCTGCACCCGCCCGCCCGCGATGCGCGCGTCGAGGACCCGCGCCGCCCGCGTCAGCTCCACGAGGCTCAGCACCGGCTACCTCTGGCACGCGGGACAGTAGTGGGTCCCCCGCTGCCCGACGACCGAGCGGCGGATCGGCCCCTCGCAGACCAGGCAGGGCTCGCCCGCGCGGGCGTAGACGCGGCGCTCGTCCTGGTAGGCGCCGTCGCTGCCGTCGGGCGCCACGTAGTCGCTGATGCTCGATCCGCCGGTCTCGATGGAGCGCCGCAGCACCCGCCGGATCTCGGCGGCGATGCGCTCGTACTCGGCCCGACTCACGCGCCCGGCGCGCCGCGAGGGCCTCACCCCCGCGCGGAAGAGCGCCTCGTCCGCGTAGATGTTGCCGACGCCGGCCAGCACGGACTGGTCGAGGAGCAGGCTCTTGACCGCCGCGCTGCGCCCGCGCGAGTGCCGGAAGAGCCGGGCGCCGTCGGCCTCGAGGGCGTCGGGTCCCAGCCGGTCCAGGCGCGGGTGCTCGGCCCCGGGCGCCAGCCACAGCACCTTCCCGAACTTGCGGACGTCGCGCAGCAGCACGTCCGGGCCGCCGCCTTCGAAGGACAGACACAGATGGGTGTGGGAGTCGGGCCGGAACTCGAGCTGCGCCTCGGGCGCCAGCGCCGAGCGGCGCGCCGCCGAGAGGAGCCTCGGGCTCCGCGCCCCGCTCGCGAAGAGCTGCCCGGTCATGCCCAGGTGCACCACCAGGCGGCTCCCGTCGTCGAGCCGCGCCACCAGGTACTTGCCGCGGCGCCCGAGCTCGGTGGCGGAGCGGCCCGCGAGCGCCCGGCGCAGCCGCGCGGGGGGCGTGAGGAAGAGGTAGCTCGGGCGCGTGGTCCGCACCCGGCCGATGCGCCGCCCCACCAGCACCGGCTCGATGCGGCGGCGGGTGACCTCGACCTCGGGCAGCTCGGGCATCGCCGCCTTGCATAGCCGGCGGGCCGGGGGGCGGTCCATCCCTCGGCCGGCGACCCCGCGGGGGGCCGCCGAGGGCGGGCCAGGGCCCGCTTCAGGCGCTGCGTACGTCCTACCGATAAGTGACCGCAGCCGCAGGGAGAGTGGACCAGATGCCGGATCGACCGCGACTCGGGTTCGGGCGCGCCTCGTTCGTGTCGTACTTCCTGGGCGCGGTGGTGCCCCTCGCCGCGCTCGGCGTCGTCGTCGAGCGCTTCGTGCTGCCGACCCTCGACGACCGCCTGGCCGCGCTCGGCCTGCTCGGCGCCTTCGCGTCGATCGTGGTGCTCTCGCTGGCGTCCTTCCTGGTGCTCGGCCGCAGCACGAACCACTCCCTGCGGCGCATGGACCAGGACAACCGGCGCCTGGCCGCGCTCTTCGAGGCCTCGGGCGCCCTGGCCGAGGCCCAGGACCTCCACGCCGCGGCCGGCACCGCCACCCGGGGCGCGCACTCGCTGGTCGGGGGCGCCCACGTCTACGTGATGATGCGCGGCGAGGACGCCACCAAGCCGCCCCAGGTCGCCGGCTCCGCCGGCGACGATCCGCTCGGCTTCCTGCGCGACCACGAGGACGACCTTCTCGAGCTGGCCGGACTCGTGCTCTCCGAGGGCCGGCCGCTCCTCCGCGGCGGCGCGGACGGCACCGGACCCGCCGTCGCCGTGGCCGTGCCCGGCGAGGCCGTCCCGGCGGGAGTCGTGCTGGTGGCCGGCGCCCCCGGGAGCCGGGACTTCGACGTCGAGCAGATGGACGCCCTCACCACCCTGGCCCGACTCGCCGGAGTGGCGCTCCACAACGTCGACCTGCGCGACGCCCAGCGGAACTTCTTTGCCCACGTGACCGACCTGCTCGTGGCCGCCCTCGACTCCTACCTCGGCTACAACACCGGCCACAGCCAGCGGGTCGCCATGTACGCCAACCGCCTGGGCCGCGCCCTCCACCTGGACGAGCCGCGCCTGCAGCGCCTCCACTTCGGCGCCCTGCTCCACGACATCGGCATGCTGAAGTTCGACCGCTCGGTGCGCAAGAACTCGATCAGCTGCCGCAAGCACGCGAGCATCGGCGCCCGCATGGTGGGACGCATCCGCCTCTGGCAGGAGGTGGCCCCCATCGTGCAGTGCCACCACGAGTGGTACGACGGCAACGGCTACCCGGACGGCCTGGCCGGCGAGGCGATCCCGCTCGAGGCGCGCATCATCGCCGTCTGCGACGCCTTCGACGCCATGACCAGCGACTCCAGCTACAAGGCGGCCATCTCCAGCGAGGCGGCGCTTCGCGAGCTCGAGCGCAGCTCGGGCACCCAGTTCGATCCCCGGGTGGTCGAGGCCATGCTCGAGCTCGCCGCCCGCGGGGGGATCGGCGCCGAGGCCCCGGCCGCCTGACCGCGATCGCGCCTAGACCAGGGTCAGCCCGAGGGTGAGCCGCTCGCCGTCGATCACGGCCTCGGTCACCCGCGCCCCGGCGACCGGCTCGGCGCCGAGGCGGACCTCGTCGGCCAGGGTCTCCCGGGCCAGGGCGTCGAGGCGGGGCTCGACCGCCCGGAGCAGCGGCCCGGCCCCGGCCAGGGTCAGCCGGATGCGGCCGGTGTACTCGAGATCCAGCTCCTTGCGGAAGCCCTGCACGCGGTTCACGACCTCCCGGAAGAGGCCCTCGGCGACGAGCTCCTCGTCGAGGGCGGTGTGCAGGATCACCACGCCGGCCCTCCCGCTGGCCGCGGCGAAGCCGCTGCGCGCCTGGAGCGAGACGGCGATCTCGTCGGCCGAGAGCGAGAGCGCCTCGCCGTCCACCGCGACGGAGACGCGCCCCGAGGCCTCGAGCTCCCGCAAGAGCGCCGCGCCGTCCGCCCCGGCCAGCGCCTGCTTCAGCGCGGGCATGCGCCGGCCCACCCGCGGGCCCAGCACCCTGAAGATCGGCTTCACCTGGTAGGTGACGTAGTCGTCGGCGTTCGGCGCGAAGTGGACCTCGCGCACGTTCAGCTCGTCGCGGATCAGGTCCAGGTGCTCGCGCAGCGCGTCGGCCAGCTCCGGCTCGGCCAGCGCGATCTCGGCGGCGGCCAGGGGCTGGCGCACGCGCAGCTTCTCGGCGGTCCGCACCTGGAGGCCCAGGCTCACGAGCTCGCGCACGGCGCCCATCACCCGGCAGAGCGGAAGGTCCACGACCGCCGCGTCCGGCTCCGGATAGTCGGCGAGGTGGACCGACTCCTCCGGCGAGTCGGGGAAGGGCCGGCGCACCAGGTTCTGCCACATCTCCTCGGCGGCGTAGGGCAGGAAGGGCGCCAGCAGCCGGGCCAGGGCGACCAGGCACTCGTAGAGGGTCCAGTGGGCGTCGAGCTTGTCCTGGGTCAGGCCCGGCGCCCAGAAGCGGTCGCGGCTGCGGCGCACGTACCAGTTCGAGAGCGCGTCGACGAAGTCGGTGAGGACCCGGGTGGAGTCGTAGACCCGGTAGGCGTCCATGTGCTCGACGACCCGGCGGTTCGCGAGGGAGAGCTCGGAGAGGATCCAGCGGTCCGTCAGCGCCCGCTCCCGCGGCGCGCGCCGGCCGCCGCTGCGGGCCGGATCGAAGCCGTCGATGTTCGCGTAGATCGTGAAGAAGGCGTAGACGTTGCGGAGCTTGAGCGGCAGCTCGCGCTGCTGGGCGCGCACGCCGCCGAGCGAGTGCCGCGTCGGGTTCCACGGGGGGTTCGAGGCGTAGAAGAACCAGCGGAAGGCATCGGCCCCCGGCGCCGGCGAGCTCGGGTCCTCCACCCAGAGCTTGCGGGCGGCGGGCAGGTCGGGGACCTCCCGGGGCAGGATGCGGGCGCCGGCCGGCGCGGGGCGGATGCCCAGGGACCCGGCGTCGCCCGGGTTCAGGTGGATGATCCGCCGGGGCAGGCGCCCCGGGCGCAGCTCGATCTCGAGCTCGCGCCCGTTGGCCCCGGAGCGGAGCCCCACCCGGGCCGAGTCGCCGCGGAGATCGAGGCCCTCGTAGTCCTCCCGGGCCACGGTCGCCGAGCCGGCGGCGGGCGCCTCGGCGCCCGGGTCGACGGCCGCGAACTCGAGCCGCACCCGGTCGAGGATCACCTCCGGCGGCGTGTAGTTGCCCCTGCTCTTCGACTCCTTGCGGCCCTCGCGGTCCGCCACGTGTCCGAGCACGACGCAGTTGCGGTAGGGCCGCGGCAGCGGGCGCTCCGGGAAGAGCAGCGTGCCGATCCACAGGAGCGAGTTGAACCAGCCCCGCGTCTGGTCGATGGCCTCGGAGATGAAGTCGGCCGGGAAGCTGGCCTCGAAGTCCTCGCGCCCCCGGTGGGGATAGCCCCACTGGGCGAAGGGCATGGAGCCCGAGTCGAACCAGGCGTCGATCACCTCGGGCACGCGCCGCCAGGTCCCCGGCTGGCCGGGTCGCGTCCACTCGATCCGGTCGATCCAGGGCTTGTGCACGCGCAGGTGGGGCGAGAGCGAGGGATCCCGGCGCCTTGCGGCCTCGAAGTCGTCGAAGGCCCGCGGGTTGCGCTCCAGGATCCCGGCCACCGAGGTCGGCATCTCCAGGGCGCCGGTCGCGTCGTTCTGCCAGACGTTGAGCGGCGTGCCCCAGAAGCGCTCCCGGGAGAGCGCCCAGTCCACGTTGTTCCGCAGGAAGTCGCCGAAGCGCCCGTCCCGGATGTGCTCGGGGAGCCAGCCGATCTGCGCGTTGTTCGCGAGCGCCTCCTCGACGTGGGCCGTGGTGCGGATGTACCAGGCGGGGCGCGCGTACTGGATCAGGGGATCGTCTTCCGAGCGGACGCAGAACGGGTACTCGTGGCGGACGGTCTCGGCGTGCCACAGGAGGCCGCGCTCCCGCAGCTCCCGCGCGAGCCCCCGGTCGCAGTCCTTGACCCAGCGCCCCGCGTGGGGCTCGGGGGCGATCTCCGGGTCGAAGCTCCCGTCCGGGCGCACCGCGCAGAGCAGCGGGAGGTCCGGGTCGCGCCGCTGCTCGGAGCGCAGCAGCTCGAAATCGATCTCGCCGAAGGCCGGCGCCACGTGCACGATGCCGGTGCCGGCGTCGAGCTCGACGAAGTCCGCGGCCACCACGCGCCACAGGTCCGCGTCCCGGAGGCGCCCGGAGAACCAGTCGAAGGGCGGCCGGTAGCGGCTGCCCACCAGCTCCGCCCCCCGGAGCGTGCGCTCCACCGGCAGCTCGCGCCCGGCCTTTGCGGCCAGGGCGGCGACCAGCGGCGCCGCCGCGATCAGGCGCTCGTCGCCGTCGCGGAGCACGGCGTAGTCGACGTCGGGATGGACCGCGGCAAACGTGTTGGAGGGCAGCGTCCAGGGCGTGGTGGTCCAGACCAGGAGCGAGGTGCGCTCGCGATCGCAGAGCGGGAAGCGCGCGTAGATGGAGGGGTCGTCCACCGTGCGGTAGCCCTCGCCCACCTCGGCGGCCGAGAGCACCGTGCCGCCCTGGGCCCACCACCACACGACCTTGTGTCCCCGGTACAGGAGCCCCCGCTCGTGGAGCCGGGCCAGGGCCCACCACACGCTCTCCACGTAGCTCTCGTGGTAGGTGACGTAGGCGTCGTCCAGGTCGATCCAGAAGGCGAGCTTCTCGGTGAAGGTCTTCCACTCCTCGGTGTAGCGGAACACCGAGTCGAGGCAGCGGCGCACGAAGGGCTCGACGCCGAACTCCACGATGGCCTGCCGGCCCGAGATGCGGAGCTCCTTCTCCACCTCGATCTCGACCGGCAGCCCGTGGGTGTCCCAGCCGGCCCGCCGGGGCACGTCGAAGCCGCGCATGCAGCGGTAGCGGGGGAAGACGTCCTTCATCACGCGCGTCAGCGCGTGACCGTTGTGGGGAACCCCGTTGGCGGTGGGAGGTCCCTCGTAGAAGACCCAGCGCGGCCCGCCGCGGCGGCGGGCCAGGCTCTTCTGGAAGATCTGGCGCTCCTGCCAGAAGGCGCGGATCCGGGCCTCGCTCGCCGGGAACCCGACCACCGGCTGGACCCTCTCGAAGCGCGCCTCGGACATCGGGGCGCATAAGCTACCATTCGAGGCCGGTTTCGCAGGAGATGCGCCTTGCCCGAGTACCTGAGCTCCGGCATGCGCCTGTACCTGGATCACCTCGTCGACTGGAAGACCCTGCTCACCCTCTGGAAGGGGGCGGGGGTCGACGTGGAGGCCGAGGTCGGCGCCTATCGGACGCTGCTCGAGACCGCGGCCGGGATCGCCGGCGGACTCGAGGGCGAGGCCCGGGACCACTGGACCGACGTGGCCGAGCTCACCGCCGACGGCGGCGCCGCCTCCCCGGCCCACATCCGGGCGGGCTACGAGAAGCTGCGGGAGGCGGGCCTGGTGAGCCTCACGGTGGGCGAGGCCTACGGCGGCTACGCCCTGCCCGCCCTGGTGAACGGCATCTACCTGGAGATGATCGCCCGGGCCGACCCCAGCCTGATGATGGTGGTGGGGCTCCAGACCGGCGCCGCGGCGGACATCCAGAGCTACGGCAGCGAGGAGGTGAAGCGCCGCTGGCTCCCGCGCTTCGCCTCCGGGGAGGTCCAGGGCTGCATGGACCTGACCGAGCCCCAGGCCGGCAGCGACCTCGGCGGCATCACCACCCGGGTCGCCGACCGGCCCGACGGCTCGGTCGCGGTGGACGGGCAGAAGATCTTCATCTCCAACGGCGGCGCCGAGGTGCACCTGGTGCTGGCCCGGGACGAGGACACCTTCGAGCGCTCGAAGGGCACCACGAACGGCCTCTCGCTGGTGCTGGTACCGCGCCACCGCGACGACGGCTCCCCGAACGGCGTGCGCGTGAGCCGCCTGGAGGAGAAGCTCGGCATCCACGGCTCCGCGACCTGCGAGGTGATCTTCGAGGGCGCCCGGGGCGTGCGCCTGGGCGAGAAGGGCAAGGGCTTCCGGGCCATGCTCGACCTGATGAACGCGGCGCGCCTGGGCGTGGCCGCCCAGGCCCTGGGGATCTGCTCCGCGGCGCTCCACGACGCGGTCCGCTACGCCCACGAGCGCCGGCAGTTCGGCAAGCCCATCGCCGAGCAGCCCCTGGTGCAGTCCATGCTCGCCAAGATGGTCATGCAGACCGAGGCCGTGCGCGGGCTCCTCTACCGCACCTACCGCCTCCTCGACCTCAACATCGCGCGGCAGGCCGCCCTGGCCCGGGGCGACCTGGACGACGGCGAGGCGGTGCGGGCCGAGCTCGAGCGCGACACCACCCGCGTGCGGCTGCTGACGCCGCTCTGCAAGTACTTCGCCACCGAGGTGGCCTGCGACCTCACCCGCGACGCCATCCAGGTGCTCGGCGGGATCGGCTTCACCAGCGCCTCGGACGTGGGCAAGTTCCACGCCGACAGCCTGATCACCACCATCTACGAGGGCACCAGCGAGATCCAGGTCTCCTTCGCGCTGAAGGAGATCGGCAAGGGCGCCCTCGCCGTGGTCTTCGAGACCATCCGGCGCGAGCTCGCCGGGATGCGCTCCGACCCCGCCCGGGCCGCCCTCGCCGCCCGGGTGGAGGAGATGACCCGCCGCATCGACGAGGCCATGAAGGCGCTCTTCGGGAACCTGGACTACGCGCTCCTGCGCTCGAAGCTGCTGGCCGAGATGGTGATCGACGTGGGCGCGGCCACCGAGCTCCTGCACCAGGCCGGCGCCGACCCCCGCCGGCTGGGGCTCGCCACGGCCTACGTGCTGCGCCGCGCCCTCGAGGTGGAGCACACCGGGCGCCGCATCGCGGAGAACGTGGAGGGCCGCCTGCGCCGCGACGCCGAGATCGTGGCCCTGGCGGCGGAGGGCCTCTAGCGCGCCCGCCCGGATCTCCGGCCTTGCAGAACTCATATGAATAGGTATTCATATATATCGTGCCGAGGCGCCGACCCTCCGAGGTCGCTCCGCTCGACCGCTGCGCGGTCCGCGCGGTCGACGCCGATCGCGTCGCGGCCGCCCGCAGGCGGCTCCCGGCGGACGGCGAGCTCGCGGGCCTGACGGACCTCTTCCGCCTGCTCGGCGACCCCACCCGCGCGCGCCTGCTCTACGCGCTGCTCGAAGCCGGCGAGCTCTGCGTGTGCGACCTGGCCGCGGCGATCGCCGCGACGGAGACGACGGTCTCCCAGGCGCTGCGCCTGCTGCGCACCGCCGGGGTCGTCCGGTCCCGCCGGACCGGCCGCCGGATCCACTACCGCCTCGAGGACGCCCACGTGCGCATGCTCCTCGACCTGTCGCGCGAGCACCTCCGGCACAGCGGCGGCGAGGAGGGCTGACCCCATGCCCCGCCTGGCCCTGCTGCTGGTCTGCCTCTCGTTCCTCGCCCTCTTCGTGTTCCGCACCGCGCTCCAGTGGTGGCGGACCGGATCCGGCGGGATCCGCGGGTTCTCCGGCCGCGTGGGCTCGCTCGAGTGGAACGCGGGGCTCCTCGTGAGCCTCGGCATGGCGGCCGCCCTCCTGGCGCCGGTGGCCGCCCTGCTCGGCTGGCCCGGCGGCGCGCTGCTCCCCCTCTCCGACACCCTCCACCTGCTCGGCGCGGGCCTGACGGCCCTGGGCACGGTCGGCGCGCTCGCCTCCCAGGTGGCGATGGGCGACTCGTGGCGCATCGGCGTCGACAAGAGCGAGAGGACGGAGCTCGTGATGCGGGGGGCCTTCCGCTGGGTGAGGAACCCGATCTTCGCGTTCATGCTGCTCTGCGCCGCGGGTCTCCTCGCCCTCGTGCCGAACGCCTTCTCGGCGCTCGGGCTCCTGGCGACCTTCGCCGGGATCGAGATCCAGGTGCGGGCGGTCGAGGAGCCCTACCTGGCGAAGACCCACGGCGCGCTCTACCGCGCCTACGCCTCCCGCGTCGGCCGCTTCCTTCCGGGCGTGGGGCGCCTCGACGCCGCGGCGGGCACCCGGCGCTAGCCTTGCCCCGTGAAGATCCGGGTGCTCGGGTCGTGCGCCGGAGGCGGGCTGCCCCAGTGGAACTGCGGCGGCCCGAACTCGGTGCGGGCGCGGAGCGGCGACCTCCGGGTGCCGGCGCGCACCCAGCCCTCGCTGGCCGTCTCGGCCGACGGGCGGCGCTGGAGCCTGCTCGGTGCCAGCCCCGACGTCCGCCAGCAGCTCGCGGCGTTCCCGGGCCTGCACCCCCGCCCCGGGACGCGCGACGTCCCGCTCGACACGATCCTGCTGACCAACGCCGAGCTCGACCACGTGCTCGGCCTGCTCGTGCTGCGCGAGGCCCTCTCCTACCGGATCGCCTCCACCCACTGGGTGCGGCAGGCACTCCTCGACCACAACGCCGCCTTCCGCCTGCTCGAGCCCGTCTGGAGCGGGATCAAGCTCGACGAGCCCCTGGCCCTCGACCGGGACGGCGCGCTCGAGGCGCGCCTGTTCCCGGTGCCGGGCAGGGTTCCGGGCTTCCTCCAGAAGCTCGCGGCCTTGCACCCGGAGTGCTCGGTCGCGGTGCGCCTCACGGACACGCGAAGCGGGCGCCGCCTGGTCTTCGCGCCGGGCCTGAAGGCGCTCGACTCCGGCACCCTGGCCGAGCTGGCCGCCGCCGATTGCCGCTTCGTCGACGGCACCTTCTTCCGGCCGGACGAGCTCCGCGCCCTGCGGCCCGGCGC
>Ga0299906_10005372_pt1 | contig 10450 bp, 6 predicted proteins | sample RVTome_14_FD_200259 | JGI IMG/M metagenome (GOLD analysis project Ga0299906, IMG submission 200259) | Soil microbial communities from uranium-contaminated site in the Upper Colorado River Basin, Wyoming, United States - RVT145D125 (version 2) ...
ACATGGAGTTCGACCGCACCCTCGGCATGCCCATCCGCTACGGACTCGGCTTCATGCTGGGTGGACGCTGGCTGAGTCTCTACGGCCCGGGCACGGAGCGAGCGTTCGGGCACCTCGGCTTCACCAGCATCATCGCCTGGGCCGATCCCGACCGACAGGTGTCGGCCGCCTTGCTGACCAGCGGCAAGCCGCTGGTGCATCCCGGCGTCTACTACTTCCTCGAGATCCCGAGGCGGATCGGGATCGCCGCGGAGGTGCGCCGGTGACCGAGCATGTGGATCCGGCCGACTTCGTCGGTTGCGACGCGGGCTTCATCGGCTGCCTGCTCGAGGACCACGGGGGCCAGGCGGCGCTGTGGCCCTTCCTGGTGCTCTCGCTGCTGATCCTCGGGATCGCGGCCTGCGCCCTCGCCTACGCCGAGAACCGCCGCGATCGGCCGGCGGTCGACGCGCGACGGGACGGACGGGCACGGGTGGTGGCCGGTCCCGTGCACCGCGACGGGGTGTGGGTTCGCGTGCTCGAGATTCAACCGGGCATGCGGCGTGTCGAGGTGTACGGGGTCGACGGCTGGGTCCAGGCCCATCGTGACCCCTCCCACTTCTTCACCCCGACCCGCCAGCCGGCGCCGGGTCGCCCGCGTAGCGGCCCGCCACGCGCCACGCCGCAGGGCTGACGTTGAATCCTGCCCGCCGATGTGTTGCATGGCGCACGTGGGCGAGGTGCCGCAGAAGGCCCAGGGGACGACCGTCCGGGCCATCGATTGTTGGCTCAACCCGCCGTCCGGATTCGCGGACTACCGGCCCGAGTTCCTCGTGCGCGTCGCCCGGGACTACTTCAAGCGCGAGCGCGAGATGTTCGAGGCCACGCCGCTCGACGAGTTGCTCCGACAGATGGACGACGCCGGTGTGGAAGGCGCGATCCTCACCATCGACGGGAACAAGCCCGAGGTCTACGACGAGATCATGCGGGCCTGCCCCGGGCGCTTCCTCCCCTCTGCCTTCGTCGATCCGACCAAGGGGATGGACGCCGTGCGGCTGGTCGAGTCGTTGGTCAGGCAGCATGGGGTGCAGCTCCTGCGCATCGCTCCCTTCCTGCTGAACCGGCCCCCGAACGACAAGGTCTACTACCCCATCTACGCCAAGTGCATCGAGCTGGACGTGGCCATCTCGATCAACACCGGCATCCCGGGTCCCCCCATGCCCGCCGAGCCGCAGCGACCGCTCTACCTCGACGAGGTGTGCCTGTTCTTCCCCGAGCTGAAGCTCATCATGGCGCACGGAGCGGATCCCTGGTGGGGCGAGGCCATTCGCCTGCTGCTCAAGTACCCGAACCTCTACATGATGACGTCGGCCTATGCGCCGAAGTACCTGCCGGCCGAGCTGATCCACTTCATGAATACGCGCGGAACGGGCAAGATCCTGTTCGCGTCGGATCACCCGGTGCTGTCGTTCGAGCGCTGTCTGCGCGAGGCCGCGGAGCTGCCGCTTCGCGAGGGCGTGCTGCAACGCTACCTCTACGACAACGCGCGGGCCCTGTTTCGCTGGTCGTAGGTACGCGGCGCCCGCGTCGCGGCATTGCGTGGACTCAGCGGGCGTAGTACGCGCGCTGCGCACATGGCGGCAATGGAGGTGGCCATGGGGTCGCAGGCGCGGGCGTGGACGACGCTCGCGCTGGCACGCGGCCTCTCCGCGCGGCGGGCCCTGGCGTTGGCCGACGCGTTCGGCGGCGTCGAGGCGGTCGTGCGGGCCGATCCGGCGCGGCTCGCGGCGCACCGGGTGTGCGCCGAGACGGCCGGCGCGATCGCCGCGGCCCGCGCCGGTCTGGCGGATGCTCTGCGGAGCCTGGATGGCGACGGCGTCGCGATCGTGACCTGGGCCGACGGGGACTACCCGAGCCGGCTGCGCGAGATCCCGGACCCGCCGCTGGCCCTGTTCGTCCGCGGCGAAGTGGCCGACCTCGACCGTCCGGCGGTCGCCATCGTCGGCGCCCGGCGCGCCAGCGGCTACGGCCGGCGGGTGGCGGAAGAACTCGGTCGGGATCTCGCCGCCGCGGGCTTGGTAGTGGTGAGCGGCCTGGCGGCGGGGATCGACGCGGCCGCGCACCGCGGCGCCCTGGCGGCGGGGGGCCGGACCGTGGCGGTCCTCGGGACCGGAATCGATCGGGTCTACCCGCCATGGCACCGGGACCTGGCCGCCGAGATCGCCGGCAGCGGCGCGTTGGCCACCGAGTTCGGGCCCGGGGACCCTCCGCGACCGGGGCACTTCCCACAGCGGAATCGAATCGTGAGCGGCCTGACGGTGGCCACGGTGGTGGTCGAGGCCGGAGAGCGCAGCGGCTCGCTCATCACCGCCCGGCACGCCCTCGAGCAGAACCGCGGCGTCTTCGCGGTCCCGGGGCCGCTGGGACCGCCCGGCCACGCCGGCCCGCATCGCCTCATTCGTGACGGCGCGGTCCTGGTTCGCTCGGCCGACGACGTCCTGGCGGAGGTCGCCCCGGGCCTGGTGGACTGCCTCGCGCAGCGGCGGGCCGCGCGGGAAGTCGCCAGCCTCGAGCCGGGCGAGCGCCGCCTCCTCGAGGCCCTACGGGGAGACGAGCTGCAGCTCGAAGTGCTGATAAACGCTACGGGAATGCGCAGCGAAGCCGTGCTGGAGACGCTCTTGGCCCTGGAGCTGCGGGGCCTGGTCGTGCAGAGCGCTGGCAAACGCTTCCGCGGGCGGGCAGCCTAGGGGACCCATGGCGAAGAACCTGGTCATCGTCGAATCACCGGCCAAAGCCAAGACGCTCGGGAAATACCTGGGCCGGGACTACCAGGTGAAAGCCTCGGTGGGACACGTCGTCGACCTTCCGAAGTCCAAGCTCGGTGTCGACATCGACAACGACTTCGCGGCCGACTACGTCGTCATTCGTGGTAAGTCAGCGATTTTGAAGGAAATAAAGGACGCGGCCAAGAACAAGGAGAACGTCTTCCTGGCCCCCGACCCGGACCGTGAGGGCGAGGCGATCGCCTGGCACATCGCGCAGCGACTCGGGAAGAACCCGAAGAACGTGCACCGCGTCCTCTTCAACGAGATCACGAAGAAGGCGGTGCAGGAGGCCATCAAGCATCCGCGCGAGATCGACAAGAATCGGTTCGAGGCGCAGCAGGCGCGGCGCATCCTCGACCGGCTTGTCGGTTATCGGCTCTCGCCGCTGCTGTGGAAGAAGGTACGGCGCGGGCTGTCCGCGGGGCGGGTGCAGTCGGTCGCCGTGCGCATCATCGTCGAGCGCGAGCGCGAGATCCGTGTCTTCGTGCCCGTCGAGTACTGGACGGTGGATGCCCGGCTGGCCGGGGCGGTGCCACCGGCCTTCATGGCCCGGCTCGCCGAGATCGACGGCCGCAAGGTCGACATCAAGGATAACCGGCTGCCGAGTCAGGCGGTGGTCAGCGACGTCCTGGCCCGGCTGGACGGGGCCGAGTGGCTGGTCACGAAGATCGAGCGCAAGGAGCGCAAGCGCAACCCGACGCCGCCGTTCATCACCTCGAAGTTGCAGCAGGAGGCGTCGCGCAAGCTCGGCTACCAGCCGTCGCGGACGATGCGCGTCGCGCAGCGCCTGTACGAAGGCATCGAGCTCGGCAGCGAGGGGTCGGTCGGGCTCATCACCTACATGCGCACCGACTCCACCCGCATCTCGAACGAAGCGATCGACGCCGTGCGCGGCTACATTCCGGACCGCTTCGGGGCCCCGTACCTGCCGGAGAAGCCGAACTTCTACCGCTCCAAGAAGGATGCGCAGGACGCTCACGAGGCGATCCGGCCCACGAGCATGGAATGGGACCCGGAGCGCGTCGCCCCCTTCCTCGAGAAGGAGGAGCTGGCCGTCTACACGCTCATCTGGAACCGTTTCGTGGCCAGCCAGATGGCGCCCGCCGTCTTCGACGCCACCGCGATCGACATCCAGGCCGGGGTGTGTCGCTTCCGCGCCACCGGGCAGATCCTCAAGTTCGACGGCTTCATCCGCGTCTACACGGAGGGCCGCGACGACGAGACGGTCGACGACGAGGAGCGCGAAGGGCAGCTCCCCGAGCTGGTCGAGGGGCAGCGTCTCGATCTGCAGGAGCTGCTGCCCGAGCAGCACTTCACGCAGCCGCCGCCGCGCTTCACGCAGGCGACGCTCATCAAGGAGCTGGAGGAGAAGGGCATCGGCCGGCCCTCGACGTACGCCAGCATCATGGGGACCATCCTCAACAAGGAGTACGTGGACGAAGACGACCAGCGCCGGCTCCGTCCCACGGAACTCGGCGAGCTGGTGACCGATCTACTCGTGGAGTCGTTCCCCGACGTCCTGAACGCCGAGTTCACCGCCGGCATGGAGGATCAGCTCGACCGCGTCGAAGAGGGCCAGGAGAGCTGGCTCGTTACCATGCGCCGCTTCTGGGGCCCGTTCTCGAAGGATCTCGAGCGCGCCGAGATCGAGATGCGGGACGTGAAGCGGGAGGAGCGCCCAACGGATCTCGAGTGCGAGAAGTGCGGCAAAGGCATGATCATCAAGTGGGGTCGTCGCGGGGAGTTTCTGGCCTGCAGCGGTTATCCGGAGTGTCGCAACACGAAGAACTTCACGCGCGAGGACGATGGGACCATCGTCCCCGCGAAGGAAGAGACCACCGACGAGACCTGCGACGAGTGCGGTAAGCCGATGCAGATCCGCTTCGGACGCTTCGGCAAGTTCATCGGCTGCACGGGCTATCCGGAGTGCAAGGGGATCAAGCCGCTGCACAAGCCGGTGCCGACGGGCGTCGCCTGCGGTACCTGCCACCAGGGAGAGTTCCTCGAGCGGCGTTCGCGACGCGGCAAGATCTTCTACAGCTGCAGCCGCTATCCGGAGTGCACGGCCGTGGCCTGGGACAAGCCGATCGCGGAGCCCTGCCCGAGTTGTGCGGCGACCTTCGTCACCGAGAAGATCACCAAGCGCTACGGCACCGTTCGTCGCTGCGCGGGCGAGGCGTGCGGCTGGCAGGTCCAGCTCGAAGGCGAGGGCGCCGGCTTCGCGCCGTTGCCCGAACGCAAGGCGGCCGCGCCGGTGCGTCGCCGCACGAGCGGGCGTGGCAAGCCGGAGGCGGCGAAGGCCTCCACCGGGCGGGCGAAGGCCCGGACCCCGGCCAAGAAGACGGGCGCCAAGAGCGCGAAGCGGAAGAAGACGGCCACGACCACCCCGCGCCGCCGGCGCAGTGCCGGCACTTCCGGCACCACCTGATGGGGCCGCGCGTCGCCATTGTCGGTGGGGGCCTGGCCGGGACGGAGGCCGCTTGGGCCCTGGCGCGCGCGAAGGTCGACGTCGATCTCTACGAGATGCGCCCGACGCGGGGGACGGAGGCGCATCGCAGCGAATGGTTGGGCGAGCTGGTGTGCTCGAACTCGTTCCGCAACGCCACGCTGGAGACGGCCGTCGGCCTGCTGAAGGAAGAGATGCGCCGCCTGGGCTCCCTGGTCATCGAGGTGGCCGACCGACACCGGGTGCCGGCCGGCGCCTGCCTGGCGGTCGATCGAGAGCGCTTCGCGGCGGAGCTGACGGCGCGCGTGGAGGCCGAGCCCCGCATCCGCATCGTCCGGCAGGAGGTGACGGCCATTCCCGACGGGCTGACCATCCTGGCGACCGGCCCGCTCACGTCTCCGGCCCTGTCCGAGGCGCTCACCGAGGTGCTCGGCACGCGACACCTGTACTTCTACGACGCCATCGCGCCCACGGTGACCACCGAGTCCATCGACATGGACGTGGCGTGGAAGGCGTCGCGCTACGACAAGGGGGGCGACGACTACGTGAACTGCCCGCTCGACGACGACCAGTACGGGGCCTTCATCGATGCCGTCGAGCAGGCGGAGAAGGTGCCGACGCGCGACTTCGAACGCTGTGTGTACTTCGAAGGCTGCATGCCCATCGAGGAGATGGCGCGCCGTGGTCGCAACACCCTCGCGTTCGGGCCGATGCGCCCGGTCGGGTTGATCGACCCGCGGACGGGGCGGCGCCCGTTCGCGTGCGTACAGCTCCGCCAGGACGACGTCGAGGGGCGGCTCTTCAATCTGGTGGGCTTCCAGACCAAGATGACCCACCCCGAGCAGCGGCGGGTCTTCCGGATGATCCCCGGCCTCGGCCGCGCGGAGTTCGTCCGGCTGGGGAGCCTGCATCGCAACACCTACGTCAATTCGCCGGAGCTGCTGCTCCCGTCGCTGCAGGTGATCCGCCGCCGCTCGCTGCTCCTGGCGGGACAGATCATCGGCGTCGAAGGATACGTCGAATCGGCCGCCACCGGCATCCTGGCCGGGCAGAACGCCGCCCGATTGCTTCGTGGCGAGGCGATGACGATTCCGCCGCCCACGACCGCGCTCGGCTCGCTCCTCGTCTACGTCACGCAGCGGTCCAAGGCCGGGTTCCAGCCGATGAACGCGAACTACGGGCTCTTTCCGCCACTGCCGCGACGGCTCAAGGGGCTCGCCAAGAAAGCGGCGCTGGCCGAGCGGAGCTTCGAGGACCTGGCCCGCTGGCAGTCGGGGATCCCCGGCGCGCCGGTGAATAGCTCCGTCGCCTAGCGGGCGCCCGGCGTGGACTTCACCGCGGCAACGCTGGCAGCAGCGGGTGTGCGGGACGCCGCCGCAGTGGCCAGCGCCGCGGCGGGACCCGTCGGAGCGTGGCTGGCCTCGCACGCGGAGGCGGCCGTCGTCCGGGGGCTCGACCGTGCCGCCGATCCGCGCGCCGCCGTCTCACAGCTCGAGCGGCTGGTCGCGGCCGACGCGCGCCGGCTCGAGGACGACGCGGTGGAGACGCTGCTCGTGGTCCTCGGGGCCAGTCCGACCCTGGGGGCGTCTTTGGTGGCCGAAGGAGACGGCTGGCGCCGGGTGTTCTCGAGCATCGCCGACGTGGACGGGGTGCCGGCGGCCGTGCAGCAGGCCGCCCTGGAAGCCGAGCTCGGCGCCGAGCCGCCGAGTCTCGAGGCGCTCCAGATCGTCCTGCGCCGCCACTGCCGGCGAGCACTGCTGCGCATCGGCGGTCGCGATCTGGCCGGGCGGGCGACGGTTGACGAGACGGTACGCGAGGTGAGCCGACTCGCCGATGCGGTGGTGACGGTGGCCCTCGCGGCGACACGGGCCCGTCTGCAGGCGCAATGGAACGTCGCCGTGTCGGTCCCCGTGGTCGCGTTCGGCATGGGCAAGCTCGGCGGCGAGGAGCTCAACTACAGCTCCGACATCGACCTGGTGTTCGTCTACGAGCGGGACGAACCGCTCGACGGCGATCGCAGCGTCCGCGAGTTCTATGCCCGCGTCGTCGAGGAAGTGACGCGCACGCTCGCCGAAGCCACCCCCGACGGCCGGTGCTTCCGGGTCGACCTGCGCCTGCGGCCCGGCGGCGGCGAGGGACCGCTCGCGGTCTCCTTGGCGGGGCTGCTCGAGTACTACGAGAGTTGGGGGCAGACCTGGGAGCGCGCCGTGTGGCTGAAGGCCCGGCCCATCGCGGGCGACGAGGCCCTGGGGGCGACCGTCGTCCGCGAGCTGGAGCCGTTCGTGTACCGGCGCTACCTCGACTTCGGCACGCTCGGGGACTTGGAGCACATGCGGCGACGCGTCGACTCCTCCTTGCGGGACCCCGAACGGCGGCAGCGCGACGTGAAGCTCGGGCACGGGGGGATTCGCGAGGTGGAGTTCGTCGTCCAGGCGCTGCAGCTCGTGCACGGCGGCAAGGACCGTCGCGTGCGCCGGCGCGGGACGCTGGCGGCGCTGGCGCGGCTCGTGGCCACGGACTACGTCGACGCCGCGACGGGGGCGGCGCTGGCCGACGCGTACCGCCATCTGCGCAACGTCGAGCACAAGATCCAGATCGTCCAGCAACGCCAGTCGCAGACGATTCCCCGGGCAGCCGGCGAGGTGGCCCTGATGGCGCGGCGCCTCGGCTACGGCGGCGACGATCCCGCGGCGACGTTCTGGCAGGCGCACGCGGTACACACGACCGTGGTGCGCACGACGTTCGAGGCCATGTTCCGCGGTGACGAGGCCAGCGCCGGGCAGCACGACGAGCTCGTCCCCCTCTTCGACGACCAGCAGCGCGACCTCGACCCGGCGCCCGCGCTGGCGCGCCTGGGATTCCGCGACGTCGAGGAGGCCGGGCGTAGTCTACGCCTCCTGCGGGACGGGCCGCGGCACGCGCCGGCTTCCCCCCGGCGGCGCCAGGCGATCGTCGCCCTCGGCCCGTCGCTGCTCGCGGAGATCGCGCGTTCGGGAGCCCCGGACCGCGCGCTGCGTCTGATGGCCGAGTTCGTGGCGACGGTCGGGGCGCGCAGCAGCTATCTGCAGCTACTCGAGCGGAACCCGGCGACGATGCGGCTCCTCGTGCGGCTCTTCGCCAGCAGCGAGTTCATGTCGCGCTTCTTCATTCGGCATCCGGAGCTGCTCGACAACCTCGTCCGCGTCGACCTGGTGCGCATCGTCTGCAGTCGCGACGAGTTGGCGACGGAACTCGCCGACCGCCTGGCCGCGGCGCCCGACCTCGAGGTCGAGCTCGACGTCATCCGGCGCTTCCGCCACGAGGAGTTCCTGCGCGTCGGGATCCACGACCTGGAGGGCGAGCTCGACGGCCCGACGGTCGAGACGCAGCTCTCCGACCTCGCGGAGGTCTGTCTCGAGGCGGCGGTCCGCCTCGCGACGCGTGAGACGCGCCGGCGCACGGGAGTGTCCGCCGGGCCGGCGACCGAGGCGCTGGCGGTGATCGCCCTCGGCAAGCTCGGCGGCCGCGAGCTGAACTATCACTCGGACCTGGACCTGGTCTTCGTGTGGGACGTGGCCGAGGAGGCGTGGGACGAACCGGTGCATCCCCAGGACTTCTTCACGCGCGTCGTCCAGCGGACCATCAGCGTCCTGCAGACGCCGACCGGCGAGGGGCAGGCGTACCAGATCGACACCCGGCTGCGGCCGTCAGGCAATCAGGGGACGCTGGTCACCTCGCTGGCGGCGTTCGACGCCTATCACCGCGACAGCGCCGCGGTGTGGGAACGTCAGGCGCTGATCAAGGCGCGGGTGGTGAGCGGGCCGGCGGCCTTGCGCGATCGACTGGCGCCGGTCATCGAGGCGAACGTGTACGGCCGGGGCCTGCTGCCGCCGGAAGTCGAGGATCTCCAGCGCATCCGGCGTCGCATCGAGAGCGAGCGCGGTGCCGCCGCCGACATCAAGACGGGGGAGGGCGGCGTCGTCGACGTCGAGTTCGCGGTGCACCTCCTGCAGATGCGCTACGGACACGAGAACGTCGCGCTCCGGACCCCGGCCATCCGCACCGCGCTCGCCGCGCTCGCGGCGGGCGACTACATGGCCGCGGACGTCACGACGGCGCTGGCCGACGGGTACGCGTTCCTTCGCCTGCTCGAGAACCGCTTGCGCATCGAACGCGACCAGGCGGCGCAGGTGATCGACGACGACCGGGGTGCGCAACTCGCCCTGGCGCGCCGCCTCGGGTACGAGGACGACGACGACGCGGCCGTGGCGCGTCTGCGGGCGGACGTCGCGCGTCACCGCCGCGCCATTCGTGACGCGTACGACCGCGTGATCGAGGTCGTGACCGTCGCGTGAGCTTGCCCGTCACGGGGCTTCGGGTTACGCCTGACCGATGCAGACCACCGAACGAGTCTGGTTGGACGGGACACTCGTCCCGTGGGACGAGGCGCGCGTTCACGTCCTCACGCACACGCTGCACTATGGTCTCGGGGTCTTCGAAGGCATCCGGTGTTACGCGGGGGCGGACGGTCGTTCGGCCGTCTTCCGGCTCGAGGAGCACGTGGACCGTCTCTTCGGTTCCGCGCACGTGCTGGATCTCGCGATGCCATACACGCGCCAGCAGATCGCGGATGCCTGCCTCGAGACGATCCGCGCCAACGGGTTGAAGGAGTGCTACGTCCGCCCGCTCGTGTTCATGGGCGACGGCGAGATGGGGCTGGCGTCGCGCCCACCGACCCGCGTCGCCGTCGCGGTCTGGCCATGGGGCGCCTACCTGGGTGACGAAGGCCTCGAGCGTGGCGTACGCCTCAAGACCAGCTCGTTCCAGCGCCTCCACCCGAACACGATGCTCACCAAGGCCAAGGCGGTGGGGCACTATGTGAACTCCATCCTGGCGGCGCGCGAGGCCCGCGACGCGGGTTTCGATGAGGCGCTGCTCCTGGACGTGGACGGATACGTCTCGGAGGCGAGCGGGGAGAACATCTTCATCGTATCTCGGGGCGTGGTGAAGACCACGTCCTTGCCCACGGTGCTGGCCGGCATCACGCGCGACGCGGTTCTCGAGTTCCTGCGGGACTTCGGGGTACCCGTGCGCGAGGAGCGCTTCACGCGCGACGAGATCTACCTGGCCGACGAAGCCTTCTTCACCGGCACCGCGGCCGAGGTGACGCCGGTGCGCGAGCTGGACGGGCGGACGGTCGGATCCGGGAAGCCCGGACCCG
>Ga0299906_10005373_pt1 | contig 10449 bp, 10 predicted proteins | sample RVTome_14_FD_200259 | JGI IMG/M metagenome (GOLD analysis project Ga0299906, IMG submission 200259) | Soil microbial communities from uranium-contaminated site in the Upper Colorado River Basin, Wyoming, United States - RVT145D125 (version 2) ...
CGGCCGCGTCGTTGCTGCTCGGGCACCCCGTGAAATGGATCGAGGACCGGAGCGAGAACCTGATCTCGACGGGCTTCGCGCGCGACTTCCACATGCACGGCGAGATCGCGTTGAGGGCCGACGGGACGATGACCGGCCTGAGGGTCAAGCTGGACGCCGACGAGGGTGCGTTCCACGCCGACGCGCAACCGTCGAAGTTCAAGGTCGGCCTGTTCCACATCGTGAGCGGCTCCTACGACCTGCCGACCGCGCACGTCACGGCCGACGGCTACTACACGAACAAGGCGCCAGGAGGCGTCGCGTACCGGTGTTCGTTCCGCGTGACCGAGGCCTCCTACATGATCGAGCGGCTCGTGCAGAACGCGGCGTACGAGATCGGCATGGACCCGGCCGAGCTCCGGAAGAGGAACTTCATCGAGAAGGACCAGTTCCCGTACACGTCGGCCACGGGCTTCGAGTACGACTCCGGCGACTACCAGGGCGCAATGGACCTCGCGCTCGAGAAGGTCGGGTACGAGCGGCTCCGCAAAGAGCAGGCGGAGGCGCGCGGCCAGGGCCGGCTGATCGGGATCGGCCTCGCGAGCTTCACCGAGGTCGTCGGTGCGGGACCGCACAAGGACTACGACATCCTCGGTCTCAAGATGAACGACGGGGCCGAGCTCCGCGTGCACCCCACCGGCAAGGCGATCCTCAAGATCAGCTCGAAGACCCAGGGCCAGGGGCATGAGACGACGTTCGCCCAGATCGTGGCCTCCGAGCTCGGGATCCAGCCGGAGGACATCAAGGTCATGCACGGCGACACGGACAACACGCCGTACGGGCTGGGGACCTACGCGTCCCGCTCGACCCCGACCGTCGGTGCGGCGACCGCGATGGTGTCGCGGAAGCTCCGTGACAAGGCTAGGAAGCTCGCGGCGCACCTGCTCGAGGTCTCCGAGGACGACGTCGAGTTCGAGGCGGGCCGGTTCACCGTGAAGGGGGCGCCCGACAAGGCCGTGACGATCCAGGACGCCGCGTTCGCGGCGTACACGAACTTCCCCGACGGGATGGAGGCCGGCCTGGAGGGCGTGACCTACTACGACCCTCCGAACCTCACGTTCCCGTTCGGGACCTACGCGGTGGTCGTCGAGGTGGACGCCGACACGGGGGTGTGGAAGGTCGACCGCGTGGTCGCGGTCGACGACTGCGGCGTCCGCATCAACCCGATGATCGTGGAAGGCCAGATCCACGGCGGCCTGTGCGAGGGGTTCGGGATCGCCGCGATGGAGCAGATCACGTTCGACGAGGAGGGCAACTGCATCGGCGCCAACTTCCTCGACTACCTGCTGCCGACGGCGTGGGAGACGCCGCGGTTCGAGCTCGGCGAGACCGTCACGCCCTCGCCCCACCACCCGATCGGCGCCAAGGGCGTCGGCGAGTCCGCCACGGTGGGATCCCCGGCGGCGTTCGTCAATGCGGTGATCGACGCGCTGTGGCCGCTCGGCGTGCGCAACATCGACATGCCGCTCACGAGCGCGAGGGTGTGGGAGGCGATCCAGGCGGCGAGGGCGGGAGCGCCGAGCGCGTGAACGCCGACGTCCTCGCGCTCGCGGCCGACCTGTCCCGTCGGGGCCGGCCGTTCGTTCTCGCGACCGTCGTGTGGCGGCGCGCGCCGTCCTCGGGCAAGGAGGGCTCGACCGCGCTCATCACGCCCGATCGCCGCGTCCGCGGCTGGCTCGGGGGCGCCTGCGCCGAACCCACCGTGATCCGCGAGGCGCTGCGGGCGCTCGAGGAGGGCACGTCGCGGCTGCTGTTGCTGGGTGGGGAGGAAGAATTGTTGCTGGAGGCCCGGGGCCGCGAGGGCATCGTCACAGTGCCGATCGCCTGCCAGAGCGAGGGAGCCTTGGAGGTCCATGTGGAACCCGTCCTGCCGCAACCGCACCTGGTCGTGATCGGTCGCTCGCCCGCCGTGGGGACGCTCGCCACGATGGCCGGAGCGCTGGGGTGGCGAACGGTCGTGGTGGACGAGGGCGGGCTCGCCGAGGACTATCCGGGCGCGGACCGCGTCCTCACCGCTCTCGAGCTGTCGGACGCCGACGTGACCGATCGCTCGGCGATCGTCGTGGCGACGCAGGGGCACTACGACGAGGCCGCGCTGGAGGCCGCGCTCGCGACCCCCGCCGCCTACGTGGGCCTCGTCGCCTCCCGCAAGCGGGCCGGCGCGGTGCTCGGGTACCTGCGAGACCGCGGCGCGACCGATGACCGGCTCGCCCGCGTCCACGCGCCGGCCGGCCTGGACCTGGGCAAGATCGCGCACGAGGAGATCGCCGTGGCGATCCTGGCCGAGCTCGTGCAGGAGCGCGCGGCCGGCAGGCGGACGTCGGCGTCCCCGACGGAGGTCCCCACGCACGAGGCGATCGACCCGGTGTGCGGCATGACGGTCGACGTCGGCTCGGCCGTGTACCGGTCGACCTACGAGGACGCGACCTACTTCTTCTGCTCCGCCGGGTGCCTGCAGCGGTTCCGGGAGGAGCCCGCGAGGTTCTCGGCGAGCGTTCGGGGTATCTGAGGAAGACGCGACACCGTCGGGTGATCGCGACGACGCACGGAGGAGGGGGCACCGATGGATGAGACGACGACCGGCGACAGGACGCTGTCGGACGAGGACATCCTGACCGTGGCACCGTCGGCGAGCTCGGCCGAGACGGAGCAGCCGAGGAAGGACGACACCGACTCGCAGGACGCGGACGGTCAAGACGGTGACGCGACGGACCAGCAGGACGGCGACACCAAGGACCAACAGGACGCGGACGGCACCGATACGCAGGACTCCGACACGACCGACTCGAAGGACTCGGACGGGACCGACGCCGCGTCGTGACCTCGGTCGCCGAGCTCGAGCGGACCAGCGGCTCGCGACCACCGCCGCTCGCCCGATGCATCGGTGACGCCGAAGGCTTCCTGCGAGGCACGTGGGGCCGGCGGCCCACGATCCACGAGGGGGAGGGTCGACTCGGGTTCGCCGACCTGCTGACGCTGGACGACGTCGACCGGATCCTGTCGACCACCTCGCTCCGAACGCCCGCGTTCCGTCTGGTCGAGGCGGGCGAGCAGATCCCCGAGACGGCGTACACGCGTTCGGGCACGACGGGTTCGAAGCCGGTCGCGGGGATGGCCGACCCCGCCCGGGTCTTCGAGCTGTTCCGGAACGGGGCCACGATCGTGTTCCAGGGCCTGCACCGCTACCACGAGCCCGTCACCCGCTTCTGCCGCGAGCTCGAGGTCGAGCTCGGCCACCCGTGCCAGGTCAACGCGTACGTGACGCCGGCGGGCGCGCAGGGCCTCGAGCTCCACAACGACCCGCACGACGTGTTCGTGCTCCAGGCGTTCGGACGCAAGTCCTGGGAGATCCACGCCGCACCGGGCGAGGACGAGCGCGAACCGCTCCGCGCCGAGATCGGCCCCGGCGACTGCATCTACATGCCGACCGGGACCCCACACGCGGCGTCGACCCAGCGGTCGCTGTCCGGACACCTCACCGTGGGCGTCCACGTGGTGTCGTGGCGCGAGCTCGTGCGCGCCGCGCTCGAGCGCGTCGCCGCGGACCCGTCGCTGGACGAACCGATCCCGCCGGGGTGGCCGGCCGACCTCGACGGGCTCGAGCGCGCCCTCCGTGCGCGGCTCGAGGCCACGGGCGACGCGCTCGATGCCCTGGAGGCGCGCGAGATCGTCGACGCGCGCCTCGAACGCTTCCTGTCGACCCGGCTGCCGGTGATCCGTGGCGCGCTCGTCGACCACGGGGCGCTCGACGGGATCGCGGACGGGTCGCGGCTCGCTCGCCGGGGAGGTTCGATCTGCGTGATCCGGATCCGCGGCGACCGCCTCGTCGTGCTGCTCGGCGATCGCCGGCTGGAGATGCCGGCCTGGCTCGAGCCGGCGATGCGCCGGGTCGCGGCGACGCCGTCGTTCGTGGTCGGGGATCTGGCGGACGTCCTCCCCGACCGCGGGGCCCGGGCGGTGCTCGCGCGCCGGCTCGTGCGAGAGGGATTGCTCCGCCCTCTACCCTGAGCGATGTGCTGACGCGGCCCGAACGGTGCTCGCAGGAGAGCGAGACACGCAACGAGCCGATGGCGGGCACCGCGTCGACGGTCCGCTCCTGGATCCTGCTCGAGGATCCCGGACCCTGGGGGAGCGACGCGCTGCGCGACGCGCGGTTGCCAGAACGCGTGGGGCTCGAGCTCCAGCGACGGTGCCGCGCCGCGGGCGTCCGCCCGCTCCTGATCCGTCGCGCGTCGACGAACGCCTCGGCCGCCGCCTCGTCATCTGGCTCGCCCTCTGGCTCGTCCTCCGGCTCGTCTTCTTCTGGCTCGTCCTCTGGCGGCCTCGCGTGCTTCGCGATCCGTTCGGGGCCCGAGCCCCCGTGGATCGAGCGCACCCGGTTGGCGAGGGTCGCGGACATCCTCGACCTCGATCTGCCCGCGCTCGGTCGAGGGGCCCGGCTCGGGTTCGAGCCGGTCGACGGACCGCTGTTCATCGTGTGCACGCATGGGCGTCGCGACGTCTGCTGCGCCGAGCGCGGCCGTCCTCTGGCCCGGTCCCTCTCCGGCGCCGCCCCCGATGCGACGTGGGAGAGCAGCCACGTCGGCGGCGACCGGTTCGCGGGCAACCTCGTCGCGTTCCCGCACGGCCTGTACCTCGGCCGCGTGCGGCCCGACGAGGCCGCCGAGGTGGCCGGCGCGTACGCGGACGGGAGGGTCTCCCTGCGGCACCTGCGCGGACGGTCGTGCTACCCGATGCCCGTCCAGGCGGCCGAGCACGCGCTCCGCACGCGCGAGGGGTTCGACGGCGTCGACGACGTCGGGCTCGAACGCACCGAGCGGCGCCGAGGCGTGTCGACCTCCACCTTCCGAACGCCGATGGGGCGATTCTCGGTCTCGGTCGCGATCGAGGAGTCGGGCCCCACCTTCCTCACGTGCCACAGCCTCGCTGCCGAACGCGCCCCCGCGTACCGGACGATCGCCGTCGTGCGCCGGCCCGACCTCGACGGGAACGCCTCCTGACGACGGCCCGTGACGAACGACGCGCGACGACGTCCGAACCGCGCCCCGGGCGTACCATCGGAGCCATGAGCGAGCTCACCGACGTCCTGTCGGCGATCGAGTCGCTCTCGGCGCGTGGCAGCACGCTCGCGCTCGCGACGATCGTGGCCGTGAGCGGTTCGACCTACCGTCGCCCGGGCGCGCGGCTGCTCGTCCCGGAGGAGGGCGAGCTCGTCGGGAACATCTCGGGCGGTTGCCTGGAAAACGACGTCGCCGACGTCGCGAAGGTCGTGATGACCGAGGGGATCGCGCGCATCGTGTCGTTCGACCTCACCGCGGACGACGACGCCGTGTGGGGCTGGGGGCTCGGGTGCAACGGCGCGTTCGAGCTGTTCGTCGAGCCCGCCGACAAGGCCGCCGAGGTCGCGGGCGCGCTTCGGATGGCCCTGGAGGAAGAGCGACCGATCTCCATGGTGACGGTGCTCGGTGCCGATGTCCCCGGGGTGGAGCAGGGCGACCGGATGCTCGTGAAGCCGGACGGCGTCGCCGAACGATCGCTGGGCGACCCCGCGCTCGACCGTGCCGCGCGCGCCGCCGCACTCGAGCAGCTCGAGGCCGAACGGAGCGAGGTGCGCACCCTCTCCGGCTCGAGCGGCCGGGTGCGCGCCTTCGTCGAGGTGCTCGAGCCGCCGCTGCGGCTGCTGATCTGCGGGGCCGGCCACGATGCGGCGCCGCTGGTCGAGGCGGCGGCGGACCTGGGATGGAACCCGATCGTCGTGGACGACAGGCCGGAGTTCCTGCACCGCGAGCGCTTCCCCAAGGCCGCGGACTTCGTGCTCGTCGAGCGTCCGGACAAGGTGGCCGAGGTCGCCCCGGTCGACGCGCGCACCCACGTCGTGGTGATGACCCACAACTTCCTGCGCGACAAGGACTACGTCCGCTCGCTGCTCGGCTCGCCGGCGCGCTTCGTGGCGATGCTCGGGCCCGCCGTGCGGACCGAGCGCCTCCTGACCGAGCTCCGCGACGAGGGCGTCGACATCTCGGAGGCGGACCGTGCGCGGATCCGGAGTCCCGCCGGGCTCGACCTCGGCGCCGAGGGCGCGGAGGAGATCGCCGCCGCGATCGTCGCCGAGATCGTTGCCGTGAAGCGGGGGCGCGGAGCCGGGTTCCTCAGGGACCGCCGGGGCCCGATCCACGAGCGGCACGCACACGCACGACCGGCCTCCTAATACCAGTCCGCGGGCGGTCCTTTGTATTCCTGGATGGTGTTGCCACCGTCCACTACCAGCGCCTGCCCGGTGACGTAACTCGCGCCCTCCGAGGCCAGGAACGCGATCGCCTCCGCCACCTCCTCCGGTCGGCCGCTTCGGCCTACCGGAGAGTTGCGACCCGCGATCGCCTCTTCCGGCTCCTGCGCGCCCGTCTCGATCCATCCGGGCTGAACCGAATTGCACGTGACGCCGCTTCTGGCCGTCTCGATCGCCACCGAACGCATGAGGCCGTCCATCGCTGCCTTGCCAGCGCCGTAGCCTGCGGCCTCCGGGTTCGTGACGACCGGTCCGGTGACCGAACTCACCATCACGATCCTTCCGTAGCCACGTTCGATCATGCCCGGGAGAGCCGCCTGCGTGACGAAGACGGCCGTCCAAAGGTTCAGCCCGAGGTGTTGCCCGAACGCGGATGCGGGGAGGTCCACGAACCGGACCCACACGCCCTCCCGACCACTTTGAACCATCCCCGCGTTGTTGACCAGCACATCGAGGCGCCCGAAGCGCGTTTCGACGGCCCGAACCAGCCCGCGGGCCTGCTGCTCGTCGGTCAGGTCGGCGGTGAACCCGGCCGCCGCCATCCCCTCGTCCTGCAATTGTTCGGCACGATCGACGATGCGGTCGGTCGTCGCCGTGACCGCCACCCGGGCTCCACCCGAACCCAACAACCGAGCCGTCGCGAACCCGATCCCCTCGGGACTCCCAGCGCCGGTGACCAGGGCCACACGTTCGTCGAAACGACCCATGCGCGGCCGACGTTACCAGCGAACGACGTCGGGCTCGGATAGGCTCGCGGGACGGCGAGGAGCATCGATGGAGATCGAGAACGAGTTCGACGTCCCGGCGCCCGTGGACCATGTCTGGACGTACCTCCTCGACGTGGAGCGCGTGGCGCCGTGCATGCCCGGCGCCGAGCTCACCGAGGTCGTCGACGACCACACCTGGAAGGGCAAGGTCAACATGAAGCTCGGGCCGGTCTCACTCGCGTTCGCCGGGACGGTCACGATGCAGGAACGAGACGACCAGGCCAAGCGCATCGTGCTGGCCGCCAAGGGGATGGAGCAAAGGGGGAAGGGGGCCGCCAACGCCTCGGTGACGAGCTGGCTCGAGCAGGGCGACGGCGTGACCAACGTGAAGATGCGCGCCGACATCCATCTGACTGGGACCGTGGCGCAGCTGAGCCGAGGGCTGCTGCCCGAGGTCAGCCGCAAGCTCACCCAGCAGTTCGCCGACTGCCTACTCCAGAGCATGGGAGCGGCCGAGGTGCGGGCCACCGAGTCCGCCGATCTGGCGGCCGCGGTGACCGCCCCGGTCGAGCCGTCAGCGCGGCCCAAGCCGATCGGAGGAGTCCGCCTCGGGCTCGCCGCGATCTGGGCATCGATCAAGGGTTTCTTCCGGCGTCTGTTCGGCAAGCGCGAGGCGTGATCTCCGCCCTCGTCCTGGCGGCCGGCGAGGGCACGCGGTTCGGGGGCACCAAACAGCTCGAGATCCTCCGCGGCAGGCCGCTCGTCCAGTACGCGGTCGATGCGGCGTCGGCGGCCGGCGTCGGAGAGATCGTCGTCGTCCTCGGCCACGACGCGATCCGGGTGCGCGACGCGCTGGACATGCCCGAACGAGCGCGGGTCGTCGTGAACGAGCGCTACGCGGACGGTCAGTCGACCTCGCTCGCCGTCGGACTCCGGGCGCTCGACCCCGCGAGCGAGGCCGCGATCGTCCTGCTCGCGGATCAGCCGGGGATCGCGGCGCGCCACGTCCGGGCGCTGGTGACCGCGTTCGAGGCGGACGCGCCCGAGATCCTGCGGATCCGGTTCCGGGACGGGCCGGGCCCGGCGATCCTCGCGCGCTCGGTCTGGGACGAGGCGATGCGGCTGACCGGCGATGTCGGCGCGCGCGCGCTCGTCGAGTCCGAGCCCGGACGCGCCCGCTGGCTCGACGTCGAGGAGGATGCCCCACCCGACGTCGACCGCCCTGCCGACCTCGAACGCGCCTGAAGGGTGAACGAAGTGAGGCGCCCCGGCCGCCTTTGCGGCCGGGGCGCCTCGTCTCTACAGCTAGGTCGGGAGGGGCTAGCCGTAGAAGATGACGGTCACCCAGAAGTTCCCATGTGACTCGACGACGCCGACCGCGACGTGGTCGAACTCCCTGTTCAGGATGTTCCGGCGATGCGGCGTCGAAGCCATGAAGGCGGCTTCGAGGTCCGCGAGGCTCGGACCCATGCCCACGTTCTCGCCTGCGATCGACCAGCTCTTGCCCTTCAGCTTGGCTGCGAGATCTTCCGTGTGGAAGATCTCTCCCTCGTCAGCCATGTCCCGCGAGTGCCTCTTGGCGTAACGGGACAGCTCGAGGTCCAGCTTCAACGCCGCGCGGTCCTTGTCCGTTCGGTCGTCGTTGATCAGCGGGACCATCGCGCTCCGCAGCCTGGTGCCCGCGTGTGCGGGGGTGATCGCGATCCCCGACCAGACGAGGACGGCCGCGAGCAGGAACACGAGCGCCATCCGGCGCCGGTTGCCCGACTTCGTCATGCCGCCTCCCTCGTCAGGGTCCCTGCAGGCTCGGGCTCCGGATGGAGGCCCGGTCCTTCGGCAGCTCGGCCACCCGCGCTCCTTGTGAGCGGTAGGGCCCGGAGCTTTGCGTCGCACCGTTCCCGGCGCTTTGCCGTTATCGGGACCAACCCTTCGGGGGGGTTATCGGTGCGAGGGGGAGGGCAACTGAGTCTCGGCGCGTGGTTCGAGCCGGAAGCGCTAACCCGGATGACGACGGACCGGGCATCGGACCATCGGCCGAAAGGCTTAGCGGTGCAAGGGCTCCGTAGAGAGCGGGCTTGTGGGGGAGGCCTTTAACAGGAGGGCTGCAGCCTCCGGTGTCGAAGGGACGGCAGGATCTGCCGGACCTGCTCGACCCGAGCGAGATCCAGCTCCGCGAAGGTGACCCCGACCTCGTCGGGGGCCTCGGCCAGCAGGTTCCCCCAGGGGTCGGCGACTAGGCTGTGGCCGTAGTTCCGGCGCTCGCGGCCGGGCGGCCCCCAGGTCCCCCACTGCGCCGCGGCCACCACGAAGGCCTGATCCTCGATGGCCCGAGCCCGGAGCAGGGGCTCCCAGTGGTCCACGCCGGTCTCGAACCGGAACGCTGCCGGTACGAACAGGATCGTCGCGCCCCGGACGGCCAGCGCTCGGTACAGCTCGGGGAACCGGAGGTCGTAGCAGATCGACAGGCCGACCCGGCCGAACTCGGTCTCGGCCGTGACGACCTGATCCCCGGCCGAGAAGACGGCCGACTCGCGGCTGGGGACCGCGCCCGGGGGATCGGCGTCGAACAGATGGATCTTGCGGTAGGAGGCGACCAACTCGCCCGACCGGTCGAACAGCACACTCGTGTTGAACACGCGCTCGCCGTCGCGTTCGAGGACGCTCCCGCCGTGCACCCACATCCGATGCCGGGCGGCCACCTCGGCGAGCCGGGCCGTGCGCGGCCCCGGGATCGGCTCCGCCGCCTCGCGGACCTGCTTCGCCGAGCCCTGCCGAGGCCAGACCTCCGGCAGCGCGGCGAGGTCGGCCCCGTCGGCGGCGGCCCGCTCGAGCAGACCGAATACCTGCTCCTCGTTGGCGGCGACGTCCTCGCCGCAGTTCGTCTGGCAGAGCGCGACCCGCATCCCGTGGATGGTACGAGCAAGGATCGTTTCCGTACCCTGCCGGCGGTCCCTACCGGGCACCCCGGCGCACTGCCGCCCGACCGTCCGCAGCGTTTCGAGCGGGGAACGCCCGTGCCTTCCCCGTGAGCTCGATCCGGACGGCCGTGCCCGCTTCGAGTTCGGGGTGCGGTCCCATCACCCGCACGTCGAGTTCCGTGTGGTCGCCGAGGGCACACGTGACGAGCTGATCGTGCCCGTAGAACTCGACACGGACTACGCGAGCCTTCGCCCCCGGATCGGGCACAGCGCTCAGGGACTCCGGCCGGATGAGGATCTGACCGACTCCATCCGGAGCGCCCGGCACGCCGATCTCGCCGAGGACCGTCGACGCGACGCCTGCGGCGATCCGTGCCGGCACCAGGTTCGTCTGGCCGAGAAGCCGCGCGACCGCCGCGTCGCCGGGATCTGCGTAGATCTCGTAGGGCGTTCCGCTTCGCCGGATGCGGCCGGCGATCATCACCGCGATTCGATTCCC
>Ga0299906_10005375_pt1 | contig 10447 bp, 11 predicted proteins | sample RVTome_14_FD_200259 | JGI IMG/M metagenome (GOLD analysis project Ga0299906, IMG submission 200259) | Soil microbial communities from uranium-contaminated site in the Upper Colorado River Basin, Wyoming, United States - RVT145D125 (version 2) ...
GCCGAGATCGGCCGCGAGGTGGCGGCGATCCTGCAGGCCGTGCGCGAGCGGGGCGACGCGGCGCTGGCGGAGCTGACGCGGCGCTTCGACCGCTTCGATCCAGCGGCGGCCGGCTTCGCCATCGGCCCGGCCGAGGTGGCCAGAGCCCGCGCGGCGGTGCCGAAGGAGACGCTGGCGGCCCTGGAGCTCGCGGCCGAGCGCATCGAGGCCTTCCACGCCCGGCAGCGGCCGGAGGACTTCTTCTACGAGGACGGCCTCGGCGTGCGGCTCGGACAGCGCTGGACGCCGATCGACGCGGTCGGGCTCTACGTGCCAGGCGGCACCGCGGCCTATCCCTCCTCGGTGCTGATGAATGCCCTGCCGGCGCGGGTCGCGGGCGTGCCGCGCCGGGTGATGTGCGTGCCGACGCCGGAGGGCCAGGTGGCACCGCTCGTGCTGGCGGCGGCGCATCTCGCCGGCGTCGAGGAGATCTACCGCGTCGGCGGCGCGCAGGCCGTGGCCGCGCTCGCCTACGGCACCGAGACGATCCGGCCGGTCGACAAGATCGTCGGGCCGGGCAACGCCTGGGTCGCCGCCGCCAAACGGCAGGTCTTCGGCCAGGTCGGCATCGACGCGATCGCCGGGCCTTCCGAGGTGCTGGTGCTGGCCGACGCGGAGAACGATCCGGACTGGATCGCCGCCGACCTCTTGAGCCAGGCCGAGCACGATACGGCGGCGCAGGCCGTGCTGGTGAGCACCGACGGCGCCTTCCTCGCGCGCGTCGGCAAGGCGGTGCAGGTCCAGCTGCAGAGCCTGCCGCGCGCGGCGGTGGCGCGCGCGAGCTGGGAGCAGCAGGGCGCGCTGATCCTGGCCGCGAGCTGGGAGGAGGCCGCCGCGCTCGCCAACCGCATGGCGCCGGAGCATCTCGAGCTGGCGCTGGCCGAGCCGGAGCGGCTGCTGCCGCTGATCCGCCACGCCGGTGCGATCTTCCTCGGCCGGCACACGCCCGAGGCGCTGGGCGACTATCTGGCCGGACCCAATCACGTGCTGCCGACCGCGCGCACGGCGCGCTTCGCCTCCGGTCTCTCGGTGCTCGATTTCCTGAAGCGCAGCGCCGTGGTGGCCTGCCCGCCGTCGGCGCTTGCCCGGCTGGCACCCGCCGCGATCCGCCTGGCCGAGGCCGAGGGGCTGGAGGCGCACGCGCGCTCGCTGGCGCTGCGCCTCAAGTCGCGGGATGGCTGAGCCCCGCTCCAGCCTGGCGAAGGTGGCGCTGGACGAGCGAAGCGTCGTGCGCCGCAGTGCCGAGGTGGAGCACGAGCGGGCGGTCGCGCTCTACGACCTGATGGAGGAGAACGACTTTCGGCCGGCGGTCGACCATCCCGGGCCCTATGCGCTCCTCCTGCGCATCGAGGAAAGCCGCCTGGTGCTGGACATCCGCGACGAGGAGGAGGCGCCGCTCTCGGCGGTGCACCTGTCGCTCGCCCCGTTCCGCCGCATCATCAAGGACTATTTCGAGATCTGCGAGAGCTACTTCTCGGCAATCCGCACGGCGAGCCCCTCGCGGATCGAGGCGATCGACATGGGCCGGCGCGGCCTGCACAACGAGGGCTCCGAGCTGCTGCGCGAGCGGCTCCAGGGCAAGGTCGACATGGATCTCGACACCGCCCGGCGCCTCTTCACGCTGATCTGCGTGCTGCACATCCGGGGATGAGCGGATGGCCGCGGAGCAGAAGCTGCCGGGAGCGGTGCTCTTCGCCTGCACCAACAACTCGGTGCGCTCGCCGATGGCCGAGGCGCTGCTGAAGTTCCTGCTCGGCCACCGCATCTACGTCGACTCCTGCGGGCTGCGCAGCCAGACGGTCGACCCCTTCGCAGTCGAGGCCATGGAGGAGCTGGGCATCGACCTGTCGCGCCACCGCGCGAAGACTTTCGACGACCTCGAGGACAGCTCCTACGATCTCATCGTCTCGCTCTCGCCCGAGGCGCAGCATCGCGCCGTCGAGTTGACCCGCACCATGGCCTGCGAGGTGGAGTTCTGGCCGACCTTCGACGCCACCGCCGTGGAAGGCACGCGCGAGCAGCGCCTGGCCGCCTACCGCCAGGTGCGCGACATGCTGAAACGGCGCATCGAGAGCCGTTTCGCACTGGACCTGAAGCCGCAGGTGTGAAGCCCCTTGTCGCTCCTCTCGGCCGGCGGCTAAGATCGGCTGATACCGACTGATCGGTTTGGAAAAAAGCCGACGCCCTGGACAGAGGAGATGCAAGATGGCGAGACTCGGCTCATTCGGCCTTTCGACGGCGCTTTTGGCGATGGGTGCGGCGGCTGCCGCACCGGCCGCCGCCGACCAGACGCTGACCTACGTTTCCTTCGGGGGCGCGCTGCAGGCGGCCGAGGAAAAGGGCTGGCTGGAACCCTTCGCCGCGGAGAACCCGGGCGTGGAGTTCGTCTACGACTTCATCGACTACGCCAAGCTCAAGGCCATGGTGGAGTCCGGCAACGTCACCTGGGACCTGGTCACCACCGGCAACGATTTCGGCCTTAACAACGACGCGGCACTGCTGGAACCGCTCGACTGCAGCATCCTGCCCTGCGACAAGCTGCAGCCAGACCGCTTCCCGACCACCGGCTACCGCGTTCCGGTGAACACCTCGGGCCTGGCGATCGGCTACAACAGCGAAGCCATGCCGGACGGGAAGGTGCCGCAGGGCTGGGTCGACTTCTTCGACAACGAGACCTTTCCCGGCAAGCGGGTGATCATGGCCGATCCGAGCTCCTACCCGCTGGAACAGGCTCTCCTGGGAGACGGCGTGGCGCCGGAGGATCTCTACCCTCTCGACATCGATCGCGCCCTGGTCAAGCTCGACTCGCTGGGCGACGACCTGATCGTCACGCCGAGCTACCAGGGTTGCGCGGAAATGATCGGCAGTGGCGAGGCGGTGATGGGCGGCTGCTGGACCGGGCGTCTACTGGCCATGGCCGACGCCGGCCAGCCCGTGGCGGTGCAGTGGAATCAAGGCATCATCTCGCCGGGCTACTGGGCGATCCCGAAGGGCGCTCCTAACAAGGATCTGGCCATGCGCTTCATGGCTTGGGCGCTCTCCGCCGAGCACAACGCCGCCATCTCCGACTACATCCCCTATGGCCCGACCAACGTCGACGCGATCGGCATGGTGGATCCGGCGGTCGCGCCGAACCTGCAATCGAGCTATCTTGACCAATCCGTCTACACCGACGACCTCTGGTACGATGCCAATCGCAACGAGGTGGTGCAGGCCTGGACGGAGTGGCTGGCCGGCGCGCGCTGAGGGCGGAGGCGGTCTATCCTGCCGCAGCGAAACTCGACCGACACGACAGCCATGAACGCCGCCGCAGCGAGGCGCTTCCGCCTCGACCTGCCGCAGGGCGAGGCGGCTTGGCTGCTGTGGCTGGTGCTGCCGGCGTTGCTGGTGCTGCTGCTCTGCTTCGTGACGCCGCTCGGCGCCATGGTCGTGCGCAGCCTGACCGATCCCTCGCCGGCCAACTACCTGCGTTTCTTCGAGAAGTCGTTCTTCCCGCTGTCGCTCGCCTACACCGTCGGCATGTCGCTGGCGGTGGTGGCGCTCTGCCTGCTGCTCGGCTACCCCGTCGCCTACCTCATGCACCGCAGCACCTTCGGCTGGCGCATGCTGCTGACGGTGGTCGTCCTGCTGCCCTTCTGGTCCAGCCTGCTGGTGCGCACTTACGCCTGGACGATCATCCTGCGCGACACCGGGCTCATCAACTGGCTGCTACTGGAAAGCGGGCTGATCGAGCGGCCGGTGCAGCTCATGGGCAACTCGATCGGCGTGCTGATCGGCATGACGCACATCATGCTGCCCTTCCTGGTGCTGCCGCTCTACGCATCGATGCAGCGCATCGACGAGCGCTTGCTGATCGCCGCGGCCTCGATGGGGGCGACGGCGGCCAGGACCTTCCGCCAGGTCTTCCTGCCGCTCTCGCTGCCCGGCGTGATGGCCGGGGCGCTGCTGGTCTTCGTACTGTCCATTGGGTTCTACATCACCCCGGCGCTGCTCGGCGGCCGCACCGCCTTCTACACGCTGATGATCGACCTGCAGATCAACCGCCTGCTGGATTTCGGCTTCGGTTCTACGCTGGCCGTGATCCTGCTGGTCGTGGTGCTGGCAGTCATCGGCCTCGGCGGCCGGGTGGTGCGCCTGGACGCGATCTTCGGCGAGGGGGCGCGACGGTGAGGCCGATACTGCAGGAACGCATCAGGGTGGAGGAACGGCGGGCCGCCATCGGCCGGCCGTCCCCCTGGCTGCGTCTGGCGGTGCTGCTGGTGGCGCTGTTCCTGATGCTGCCGTCGGTCATCGTCGTCATGATGTCCTTCTCGTCGGGCAAGCTGCTCACCTTCCCGCCCCCCGGCTACGGGCTGGACTGGTACGCGCACTTCTTCGATTCCCGGCAGTGGACCGACTCGACGCTGATCTCGCTGCAGATCGCCCTGCTGGCGACGGCCGCCGCCACGGTCCTCGGGACGCTGGCGGCCATCGCCCTGGTGCGCGGGAGGCCGCGCGGTGCCGGCCTGATGCGCGCGATCCTCCTGAGCCCGATGATCGTGCCGTTGATCGTCACCGGGCTCGGCATGTACATCGCGGTGCGGCAGGCCGGGCTCGCGTCCTATCCCGCGCTGGTCGCTGCCCACACGGTCCTGGGTGTGCCCTACGTCCTGCTCGCCGTCTCCGCTTCGCTCTATGGCCTGCCGCGCGAGTACGACCACGCCGCGCACAGCCTTGGCGCCAGCCGCGGCTACACGCTCTGGCACGTTACCCTGCCGCTGATCCGGCCGGGCGTAGCGGTCGGCGCGCTCTTTGCCTTCGTCACCTCCTGGGACGAACTGGTGGTGGCGCTGTTCCTCAGCGAGCCCACCACGCGCACCCTGCCGGTGACGATGTGGGAGCAGGCGCGCTACACCACCGACCCGACGATCGCTGCGGCCTCTTCGATGCTGACGATGGTGACTTTCCTCGTCCTGCTGGCCGCGCTGTTGCTCCGTGGCCTGCGCCGCGCGCAGCCGGCCTGAGGCCACGTGCCGCCGCTCAGCGCCTACGCCGCGCCTCCAGGAGCGCCAGCAGGGAGCGCTCCATGTGGTCGGGGCTCAGCGTGAGCTGGTCAGTGACGAAGACAAGCGCGGCCAGGCCGTTGACGTAGCCGTCGCACTCCTCGGCCAGCTGGCTGACATCGGCCTCGTCGAGCGAGCCATCGCGCGCGGCCTCGGCGAAGATCGCCCTGAACTGCCCCTGGAACAGGCGGCGCCGCTCGTGGATCACCTTGGCGAGCGCCGGCGCGGTCAGCGCCTCGGCCAGCGCCATGATCCAGATGCGGTGCCCCTGGCGCTCCTCGGGGCTGCGGCTCGCCAGGCCGCAGTCGACCATCGCCCTCAGCTTGGCGCGCGGGCCCTCGGCCGCGTCGACCGCCCGCTGGGCGCGGGACTGGAAGCCCTCGGAGACGTAGACCAGCGCATCCACCAGCATCGCCAGCTTATTGGCGTAGTAGTGGTTGATCATGCCGGTGGAAACCCTGGCCGCCTCGGCGACCTGGGCGATCGTCGTCCCCCGGAAGCCGTTGCGGGCGATCACCTTCGCGGCGGCGCGCCTGATCTGCTGGCGCCGGATCGGCTCCATCCCGACTTTCGGCATCTCCCTCCCTCGCCGCGGACGGTGGCCCCCGAAGGCCCCCCGGCGCCCTCGATCTAGCCAGCGCGCCAGCAATTTACCGGCTGCCGGACGAGGCGCCAACCCTGGCGGCTCGGCTCAGGCGAGCGGCGCGAACCCCTGGGGCAGGGGCCAGAGCTTGTTGCGGCCGGTGCGGTCCTGGCCGCGCAGCAGGTAGATCGGGCGCTCCTCGGGATCGAGCGGCACGCCGTCGCCGCCGACATAGGGGGCAATCGTGTAGTCGTAGCGCGAGGAGCCGGGCATGAAGCGGTAGAGCAGGGCGGTGCGCGGCCTGTCGGACCGGTTGGCGGTAGAGCCGTGCACGGTGTGGCAGTCGAAGATGCAGAACTGCCCGGGCTCGAGCACCACGGGGACCGCCTTGGATTCGTCGAACTCCGTCGGGTCGAGCTTTTCCTCGAAGCCGGGCAGCTCGGACTCCTGGCGCGTGTGCTTCAGGACGCCCCGCCCGTGCGAGCCGGGGATGTAGCTCATGCAGCCGTTCTCCAGTGTCGCACCGTCGAGTGAGATCCAGTAGGTCGTGGTGGCGACCGGCTGGATGCGGGTGAGGTAGGGGCTGTCCTGGTGCCAGAAGATCGCCTTGCCGACGCCGGGCGGCTTGCGGATGACGGCGCAATCCCAGAGGATTAGGTCGGGGCCGATGAGCTGCTCCATGATGTTGAGCAGCGACCGGTAGGCGCCGTATTCCAGGAAGCGCCGGCTGCCGGCCACGCCGCTCGGCCCGTTACCCTCCTCCTCGATGTTGGTCAGCACGAAGGGCGCCCGGTCCGGGTTCTTTTCCAGCAGCTGGCCCACCATCGCCAGCGCGCCATCGACGAAGGAGCGCGGCAGGCGGTAGCGCGGGATAACCAGCCCGTCGCGCTGGTATCGCGCGATCTCCTCCTTGCTCAGGATCTGCTCGGCCATCACCACCTGCTTCGCCTTTTCTAAACCGATCAGTCGGTATGAAAAAACTAGCAGCGCCGCCGCCGGCCTGTCAACGGCGGGGGCGGCGGCAAACACCAACAGGCGAGCCGCCTCGCGCTCGACCGCCCGACGGAGTGCGCGACATGCTGAAACGGCGCATCGAGAGCCGCTTCGCCCTCGATCTGAAGCCGCAGGTGTAGGCGCAATGTCGCCGATCGGCGACAGGCGGGATTACAAAGAGGCAATATCGAAAAGGCGCAGTCGCTGCCTCAGCCCACTCAACAAAGAGTCAAGAACCTTGCGCTGCTCGGGACCATCGATCTGCGGCGCCAGTCGCTCCTCTACCTTATCCGCAGCGGCGATGACCTCCCCGAAAATTGCTTCGGCGGTCGCCGTCGGCAAGCCTCCATCCGCCGCGCTTTGCAGGAAATGGCGCGGGGCAATGCTGCCATGCCGATAGTGGCGATGATGGCCTACGGCCATGGCGAGCTTGGTCGCCTTGGACTGCAGTTGGCCGGCATCAAGCATCGGTTGGACGGAGAGCACGTCGTAAAGCGGGGTTAGGCGGAAGCCTCCGCGCGCATTCAGATGGATGCTGAAATTCTTGGCATGGCCGTCGGTGGCGCCGACCAGCCAGAAGACCACCTGCGCCTTGAAGAAGAGGGCACGGTCGGTTTGCGGGTCGTCGCTTCCCTGCAGAAGCTTGAGAATCGCGGCGATTCCGGGACCGCCCTCACTCTCGTATTTGCGCGCCGAGGGAATGCCCAATGCCTGGCAACAGTCCTCCTGCGGCAGCCGAAGGAGCCGGCCGTCTTCGGTCCAGAGTCGATCAAAGCGCTCGACGACAAGGGCACGACTGCTGCCGAAGTCGCGAATCTCGGTCCCGGCGACGGGCAGGCCCAGGCTCTCCACCAGGCGCATGGTGACATGCTCGTTTTCAACGCTGTGTGACAGGTCGATCCCATTGCGGAGACGGCCGATCTGCGGCTTCAGAATATGTGTCGTGGCGCTCGTCCCGTGCGGCACCAGCCATCGCCCGCGCAAGTGCAGCAGCGCGGTCTTCTCCTGGGCACCAGCCAGCGAGATGCGAAACTCGGCGTCGCGATCCATGCCGAGCGGAGCGGTGCCCAGCCTGGCAAGAAGCGCGCCCACTTCTGCTTCCTTGAGCGTGCGCCCGAAGGGCTTTCCAGGAGCGGCAGGCTCCTCGCCCTCCGGCAGGAACTGGAGAGCTCCCACACAATCGCGGCCGACGGCCGTCAGCAGACTGAAGGGGTCGGATCCGGCAGCACCGACCCGTTCGGCCAGCCGGCGACGGATGCCGACATCGTCCGGCAGCAGGTTGTCGAATACAGCAAGCGCGGTGTCGCCGCGGTAGCTTTCTTCCCGAAGCGGCAGCGAAAGCGAGATCGCGATGGCCGGCGGCCAGTCCAGCCAGCTGTCGTCGTATCGAAAAACGATGGCGCCGTCGGGCCGTCGCGTGAACCAGCCGACGAGGCGGCCGTTCAGCAGGACCTGCAACGGCCTGGAAAGCGGTCGCCGCCCCATCAGGAGAGGTCCGGCATTTCGGCCGGTCCGGCTTTGATACGTGGCTGCACGACGATCTCAAGGCCCAGGGCGGCGAGCGCGGCGACCAGAGTGCCAAGCTGCGTGCCCTCAGCTCCACTCTCGAGGCCCGAGATGGTTGCTTGCCGGAGGCGGGTCCTGCGACCGAGCTCCTGCTGCGTCAGGCCCAGGGCTCGGCGCTGACGGCGCAAGGCCTGGCCCAATTGCTTCGCAGTTCGCACTGGTTGTTGCATCGCTGTCTCCATACGCTAGAGCGTATTTGCTTTTTCTATACGCCAAAGCGCATAGAAGCGCAATATACGGATCAGCGTATACCCTGGGCGGTGCATCGCGTAGGGCAGGACCGCCTGTGATGATCGTTGATTCAGAGCCGCAGCCGATACTTCTGGCCTTTGCGCCTTTGCTGTAGTATCCGCCGCTTCACGCAGAGGGGAACTGGCGCCGGCGGTGGCCGATCTCCATATCTGCGCCAGGTTCCGACAGCAAAGACGGAAGGCATGGCGAAGGAAGATCTGATCGAATTCCAGGGCACGGTCACCGAGCTCCTGCCCAACGCGATGTTTCGCGTGAAGCTCGACAACAACCACGAGGTCCTGGCGCACACCGCCGGCAAGATGCGCAAGCACCGCATCCGCGTGCTGGCCGGCGACCGCGTCAACGTCGAGATGACGCCCTACGACCTGACCAAGGGCCGCATCACCTTCCGCTTCAAGTGAGTGAGGCGGGCGAGGCGCCCTGCTGACCGCCCTGACCGCCCGCCTGATCCTCGCCTCCGCCTCGCCCCGCCGGCTCGCGCTCCTGGCGCAGGTCGGCGTCGTGCCGGATGCGGTCGACCCCGCCGCGATCGACGAGACTCCCGGCAAGGCCGAGATGCCCCGCCTCTATGCCCGCCGCATCGCCCGCGACAAGGCCGCGGCCGTGGCCCCGCGGCACCCCGGCGCCTTCGTGCTCGCCGCCGATACCGTGGTGGCGCTGGGCCGGCGCATCCTGCCGAAGGCGGACAGCGAGGCCGAGGCGCGCCGTTGCCTCGAGGCGCTGAGCGGGCGGCGCCATCGGGTCTGGGGTGCGGTCTGCCTGCAGGGGCCGGAGGGGAGGCGGCGGGAGCGGCTGGTGGCGACCGACGTCCGCATGAAGCGGCTGTCGTCGCGCGAGATCGAGGACTATCTCGCCAGCGGCGAATGGCAGGGCAAGGCCGGCGGCTATGCGATCCAGGGCCGGGCCGCTGGCTTCATTCCCTGGATCGGCGGCAGCCACGCCAACGTCGTGGGCCTGCCCCTGGTGGAGACCCTGGCCCTGCTCGGGGGAGCGGGCTGGCGATGAGTCCTCCTGGGAACGCCATCCTCTCGCTGCAGTACCTGCCGGGCGAGACCCGCGCCTTTCTGGAGGAAGACGGCCGGCTGGAGGGTCTCGCCATCCTGCGCGACAGCGGGCCGCTCGCGCTCGGCACCCTGCTGCTGGGCCGGGTGCGGCGGCTCGACCGGCGCCTCAACGCCGCCTTCGTCGCCTTGCCGCAGGGACCGGACGGCTTCCTGCCGCTCTCCGAGGCGCCAGCCACACTCTCCGAAGGCACGCTGCTGGCGCTGCGGGTGACCCGCGTCGCCGCGGAGGACAAGGGGCCGCGCCTGACCGGCAAACTGGAAAGCCGCGAGCGGGCGCCGGCGTCCGGCGACGAGCCGAGGGTGCTGCAGAGGGGAGGCTCGCTGCTGCCCGCATTGGCGGCGCGGGCCGCGCTGGTCCGCGCCGACGACCCGGCCGCCTTCGCCCTCGTGCCGGAGGGGATGGAGCGACAGCTGCTGCCGGCCGGACTGCCCGAGCAGGCGGCCTGGGACCAGGCGATCGACGCGCTGCTGCAGCCCGAGGTGGCGCTCGAGGGCGGCGGCAGCCTGATCGTCGAAACCGGGCGCACGCTCTGCGCGATCGACGTCAACCTCGGCAGCGGCGAGGCGGCGGCGGTGAACGAGGCGGCGGCGCGCGCGCTGGCGCGCCAGCTCCGCCTGCGCGCGCTGGGCGGCCGCGTGGTGATCGATTTCCTGGACAGCCACGAGAGCGGCAAGCGCGCGGCTGTCGAACGCACGCTGAAGGAAGCCCTGGCGCAGGATCCGGAGCGGGTGAAGACGCTGGGCTGGAGCCGCGGCGGCCTCTACGAGCTGACCCGGCGGCGCAGCCAGCCGGCCTTGCACGAGATCCTGCTGGAGCCCGCCGGGGACTACGGCAACCGGAGGAAGCGCGCGGCGACGCTGGCCTTCGAGGCCTTGCGGGCCCTTGCGGCAGCCGCCCGGGCGCGGCC
>Ga0299906_10005376_pt1 | contig 10446 bp, 7 predicted proteins | sample RVTome_14_FD_200259 | JGI IMG/M metagenome (GOLD analysis project Ga0299906, IMG submission 200259) | Soil microbial communities from uranium-contaminated site in the Upper Colorado River Basin, Wyoming, United States - RVT145D125 (version 2) ...
TCGCGGGCATCCTGCAGATCGATCCGGCGAGCCTCGAGGACGGCACCCATCTGGTGAACGATCTGGCGGTCGATTCCCTGGACGCGCTCGAGTTGGCCTTGAAGATCCAGGAGCGTTTCGGGATCCAGCTCGACGAGGAGGAGTTCGCACGATTCACGACCTACGGCGAGGTCGTGGCCTGCGCCCGCGACAACGTGGCGCCCGCGAGCGTGAAGCCGTGAAGCCATGACGTCGATCGAGCTCAGCGATTCGGCGCGGCTCCGGTTGCATCCGCTTCGCATCACCCGTTTCGGTGACGAGCACTACTCCGTCATCCGGCGCGGTGGGCGGAGGGAGGTTGCCACCCGCGCCGTCGGCGTCGAAGCCCTGAGACGGTTCCAGGCGGGGGACAGCATCGGGGAGACGCGCCGTTGGCTCGCGGAGCGCTTCGAGACGCGACCCGAGGCCGTGAAGCTCGAGCCCCTGATCCAGGTCCTCCTGGGGGCGGATCTGGTCGCCCGCTTGGACGGCGTTGCGATCGAGACCCCTCGCGTCGGCGTGCAGGACCTGGTTCGGTTCCATCTTCGCTTCGAGACCTTACCAAGGCTGGTCCGCGCTACGCGGCGTCTGCCCCTGCCGATCGCTCGCCCCCTGCTGCGCCGGCTGTTCGGGCAGATGCTCGAAGCGCCGTGCCGTCGGAAGGTCCGCCGTGCGGGCGCCAGCTTCGAGAGGATCTTCCCCGGGGCGGCTCCGGGCCGGCGAGGCGCGTTCGAGCGAGAGTATTTCGACCACCTCGTGTGGAACGTGGTGGACCTCGAAGCGCTCCGGAATCGCCCCCTGGAGCAGATCGAAGGCTGGTTGGACGCGTTCGTTCGGCTGGAGGGCGTGGAGGTCTTCGAGTGGGCGAGGCGCCAGGGGCGGGGTGTTCTCCTCTCGGGTTTCCACTTCTCCTCGAACCGGTTGCTGCCCGTGGCGCTGATGCGGCGCGGATACTCGCTGCTGAGCATGGGCGCGATCAGCATCGGCTGGGGAGCCCAGGCCACAAAGAACCAGCTTGCGTCCTGGTGCGAGGCGCGCCCGTCCTACGGCGCGCTCGAGCTGGTGGAGAACCTCGACTTGGGAAGCGTCAATCGGCTGGTGGAAGCGTTGCGGCAAGGCGGCACCGTCCTTACCATGCCCGACGTTTACTCGCTTTCGACCTTCGAAGACTCGTCGGTCGCCGAACGTGCCCGCTACTTCGGCATCGTGCGCTCGCGATTCCCGCGGGCGACCTTGCCCGTGCGTTTTTTCGATCATTGGATCGACGTCAATCCGTGGGGCGGGTGGCTGGCGGCCGTGAGCCGGCCCGTCGTGCTGCCGGTCTTGATCGAGCGGACCGAGCGGCACCTCGTCTGCCGCTTCGGTGAGCCGCTCGATCCGCCGGAGGAATCGGGCTCCAAGGCTCGGATGAACAAGATGACGGAGAAGCTGTTCGAGCGGTTGCAGGCAGAGGTCGAGAGGTGCCCCGCCCAATGGTTCGGGTGGCACAACCTGGACAAGCTGAATCCGCGACCGGTTCTTGCGACCGGCCGCGAGGAGTCGACCGATCTTGGGGAGGATCTCGTCGTTCAACCGTCGTTCCCCAAAGACCAAAATGGAAAGGAGGTGAAACGTGATGAACGAACAGGATCTGGTCATCGAGGCCGTGGAGCTGGGTGACATCGACGCTCTCGAGGAGGAGATCGTCCCCTGCACCGGCTGTGGCTGCGAGTGCCACGAGGTTCCGGAGCAGTCGGCGTAGCCGCGAGAGGAGCTGGAGATGCTCCGGCGTCTTCAGCTCCTCTTTCCTCTCCCGCTGCCCATCGGGAAGCCGGTGGATGGAGACAGGAGATATCCAATGACCACGATGACTGAGCAATTCCGAGAGCTCGAGACGTTGCAGTTCTCCTCCGGCTCGGTCCACGTTCTCTTCGCACCCGAGACCCTCCAGCTCTTTCGGCTGAACGAACAGGCGAGCGAGTCGCTCGCCGAGATCCGCGACGGGCGGTCGGTGGAGGAGGTCTGCACGGAGCGCGGCCTGCGTCCCGACGCGCTCGAGGCGTTCCTGCGCGGAGTCGTCGATGCGGTCCATGCAGCGCCGCCAGCGGCGCGACCGAACTCCGGCTCCGACGTGGACACGTTCTTCGGGCCCGTCCTCCCCAAGCTCGTATTCATGGTCAACAACTACTGCAACCTCGCGTGCAGCTATTGTTACGAGCACGACACCGTCTTCAAGGAGCGGGCGACCGTGATGTCTCACGAGACCGTGGACGCCGCACTGGAGAGCTTCCACCAAGCGTTCCGCGGGTTCGGAGAGCTGATGTTCATCGGTGGCGAGCCGACCCTGAGCGAGGAGGTCATCGAGTACGCCTGCGAGCGCTCCCTTGCCGAGGCCGAGCGTGGGGGCCGGGACGTGAGCTTCTCGATGATCACGAACGGAGCGCGGCTGACGGAGAAGATGTTCGAGATCATCGATCGTTTCGACGTGCAGGTCACGTTCAGCGTCGACGGCCCGAAGGAGGTACAGGACGCGGAGAGGGTCTTCCGAGGCGGGGCCGGCAGCTTCGACAAGGTGATGGTCACTATCGGCCGGTACCGGGAGAAGCACGCGAACAAGCTCGGGGTGGAGTGCACGCTGACCAAGACCCAGGCCCGAAAAGGCGTGACGGTTTCCGATCTCAGCCGGTTCTTCGCCGACGAGGTCGGAGTCTCGGCGCCTCACATCGCCGCGGCCGGTCTGCAGCCGGGAAACCCTCTGGACCCCTGGGAGGGCGAGCCGCCGAAGCTCGAGGCGGAGTTCGAGGAGGCGGCCGCCCGTGCCATGGACGAGCTGCTCGAGGAGCTCGCAACCCCGGGCGGCCGCGGCCGGACCCGCGCCGGCCTGGACCTCGTTTCGGGCATGGTGAAGAAGCTGATCCGCCGCCGTGCGAGCCTTCAGATGTGCCCTGCCGGCACGTCTCAGCTCGTGGTCGACCCCCACGGCGACGTCTACCCTTGCTGGATGTTCGCCGGCATGCCGAGCTTCCGCATGGGGAACGTGGCGCGGGACGAGGTGTTCAACGGCGTCGCCACCCGGATCCTGCAGCGGATCCTCGACAACGATCGGACCCGCAACCCCCAGTGCAGCAAGTGCTATGCGCGCTACGTCTGCAACGTCTGTCTCGGCAACAACCAGAACGGCACCGGGAAGATGGAGCAGATCGACGAGCGGTACTGCAACACGGTGCGCCGCACCCTGAGGACGGTGCTCGTCAAGCTGGGGGAGGCCCAGGCGGACTCGGCGAGGTGGAAGGCGGTCCGCGAGCGTGCCACGAGCTCCCAGGAGCTCGAAGACGAGGGCTCGGTCTGCTGAGGATGGTCGTCTGATGGCACCTGGAGCGCCGCTACCTTCGGATCGGCCGGATCTGCCGCGGCTGGTGGACGGGATCTCCAGCTGGCCCTTCTTCCCCGAGAAGCGAACTGCCGACGGGACGCTCAGGGAGGACGGCGTGAGCATCGTCGGAAGCCTGGAGCTCGACCGCTTCATGACGGTCCCCCACCGGAAACTGGCCGCGGTGGAGACCATGCTCCAGAGCCTGAGGGAGTCCCGCAGCTTCGAGGAAGCGGAGCAGCGGTTGCGCCGGCAAGGTATCGCGACCGACCTGTCGGTGCTCTGCGACAAGCTGTGGGACGCGGGCCTGGTCCTCGACGAGACGGGGCGCCCGGTTCCGGCGGACACGCCGCTCGAGCGCAACTTCGTCCGCCTGGCGAGGGTCAGCCTGCGGCCGGTCGAGCCGGCCTTCCGGTGGATCGGGCGGAACCTCCCGGGGGTCTCGATCGTCCTGGTCCTCCTCTTGGTCCTCGTCTGGTCCTTCGACCTCCTCGGCGGCCTGAGGACGCTCCCGGGCTTCCTACCGCCGGAGGGTGCCACGTGGAGCGGAGTGATCAGTGGACTGTTGCTTCTCGGGGGCAGCTTCTTCTTTCACGAGCTCAGCCATGGCGCCGTGGCGGCGCGTTTCGGCCGCATACCGAAGCGGTTCGAGCTGGGCTTCTACCTCGGTTTCCTGCCGACCTTTTTCCTGCGGGTCGGGGGGCTCTACACCCTCACGCCTCGGCAGCGGGTCTGCGTCTGGGCGGCCGGCCCGGCATGTAATCTCGTCCTCGCCGCCACGACGGCGTTGCTCGCGCTCAATACCGACGGGAAGATGGAGGCCCTTTGGGCTCGGGCGATGTACCTCAACCTCGCCCTCGGCCTCTTCAACCTGGTTCCGTTCCTGCCTACGGACGGCTACTTCATCGCCTCGACCCTCCTGCGCCGGACGAACGTCCGGCGCCGGGCCTGGTCGTCGGTTCGGGACTTCCTGGCCGGCGGCCGGAGACCTGCGCTCGTGCTCGGACTCTACGCCGCGGGCTTCGCCGGGGTGGTGGGCTTCTTGTTCGGGGGCCGTCTGATCCGGATCCTCGGCGAGCTCCCCGAGCATCCATTGAGCTCCCTGGCGCGGCTCGCCCTGATGTTGGGGTTCATCGGGCTGGTGGTGGCCCGGTGGCGCAGAGCGAAGCGGACCCGCGGCCGGAAGCGGCAGCGGGACGGCGGAGTGGCGACGTCCTGACCGGAGGTATTCAGACCATGTTCGCCCATCATCTCCGGCTCGCCCTTCGGACGCTGCGGCGAACCCCCTGGTTTACCCTCGGGGTCGCGCTGACCCTGGGTCTCGGCATCGGAGCCAACACGGCGATCTTCACGATCTCGGACGCGCTCCTGAACCGTCCGCTCGATTTCCCCGAGCAGGACCGGCTGATCTCGATCCTGGAACGGAAGCCCCAGGGGAGCTGGAGCATCGCCTCGGCCGCGACCTACCTCGACTGGGGCCAGTCCACCTCCACGGAGTCGATGGCCGCCTACGCGTGGTGGGACGCGAACCTCTCGGGGATCGGGGACCCGATCCCCGTCAAGGGCTACCGGGTGACTCCGGGGTTCTTCGAGGTCCTGGGCGCGACGCCAGCCGCGGGCCGCGGTTTCATGGACGCCGAGGGCGAGCCGGGGGGCGAGGAGGTGGTGGTCCTGAGCTACGACCTCGCCCAGAAGCTGTTCCAGGGGTCGCAGGAGGCGGTGGGCTCCACCCTCCGGCTGAACGGTCAGGTCCACGCAGTGGTCGGCGTCATGCCGGTGACCTTCCGTTTCCCCGTCGGCGGCACCGAGCTCTGGGTCCCCCTGGCGCTGGGGCCCGAGGAGCAGGCCGACCGGGACGCCCGATATCTGAGCGTGGTCGCGAAGCTGAAGCCCGGGATCTCCTTCGAGCGGGCGGAAGCGGAGCTGACGGCCATCACGGAGGAGGTGGCCAGGAAGTACCCTGAGACGAACCGCGGGTGGGGCGTCCTGGTCCGGCCGCTCGTGGACCTCGTGGTCGGGCCGGTCCGGCCGTTCGTGCTGCTGTTGACGGGTGTCGTGGGCTTCGTGCTGCTCATCGCCTGTGTCAACGTCGCGATCCTCCAGTTCGCCCGGGCCTCGGGCCGACAGGTGGAGATCGCAACGCGCTCGTCGCTCGGAGCGTCCCGGCCGAAGGTCGTTCACCAGCTCTTGGTGGAGAGCGTCGTGGTCTCGATGCTGGGAGGTGCCTTCGCCTGGGGCCTGGGCTACCTCGCGGTGACGACGATTCGCGCCAACACGCCTGTGGCTCTGAGCCGATGGCTGTCCGGGTGGAGCGGTGTGGAGATGAACTGGAAGGTCTTCGCCTTCACGCTCGCGGTCGCCTTGGTCTGCGGCGTCGCCTGCGGTCTGGCTCCGGCGCTGCAGCTGTCGCGGACCGACCTGAGCGTCAGCATGAAGGGATCGACAACGGTGGGTGGCAGCAGGCGCTCCCGCCGGTGGCAGGAGGCCCTGGTGGTGGCGGAGGTGGTGCTGGCCGTGGCGCTCCTGGTGGGCACCGGCGTCATGGTCGATGCCTTCCGGACGCTGGTCGACAAGAACAAGCCCTTCGCACCCGAGCAGGTGCTGGCGGCTCATATGGTGCTCTCCGGGAGCCGGTATGGAGACCCGCGCGAGGCGGCGGACTTCTACGAGCGGCTCGTCGCGGAGGCCCGGGCGCTGCCGGGAGCGACCGACGTCGCCGCGGTCAACTACATGCCCTTCGCAGACTTGAACGGCACCACCGCCTACGTCATCGATGGAGACTCCCAACCGCCCGGAGTCGGCAAACCGAGGGCCAATCTCCGATCGATCACGCCGGGGTTCTTCGAGACCCTGCGGATCCCGCTCAAGCGGGGGCGCACGTTCACCGAGATCGACCGGGCGGACAGCACTCCGGTGGCGATCGTCAGCGAGAGGTTCGCCGCGCGGGCATGGCCGAACCGGAGTCCCCTGGGAGAACGCGTCAAGGCCGAGGATTCGAAGCTCCCGGACCGATGGCTCACCGTGGTGGGGGTCGCGCCCGACGTCCGGCACAGCTGGTTGGAGACCGAGATCCAGCCCACCCTGTACATGCCGATGTCGCAATCGCCCGGCCGCCGGATGGACGTCCTGGTCCGCGTCGCGGGGGACCCGATGAGTCTGGCGGAGCTCTTCCGGAGGATCGTGACGCGGCTCGATCCGGATCAGCCGGTCCACTCTCTGAGGACCATGGAGCAAGCGATCCAGGAGGTCATGATGGGGCTGAGCTTCGTCGTGGTCCTGATGATGGTCGCCAGCGGCGTCGCGCTGCTGCTCGCGACCATCGGCATCTACAGCGTGACGACCTACCTGGTGCGGGAGCGCTCGCGAGAGATGGGCATCCGCGTCGCCGTCGGTGCGGCACCACGGCAGATCGTACGTCTCTTCATGGGCCGCAGCCTGCGGTTAATGGCGGTCGGTCTCCTCCTCGGCAGCCTCGGGGGGATCGGGCTCGCCAAGCTCATCGGCAGCCTGGTGTACGGGGTCCAGGTCCTCAACCCCGTGACCCTGATCGCGGTGCTCGTCACCCTCACCCTGAGCGCCGTGCTGGCGAGCTACGTCCCGGCACGATCGCTCGCTGGCGCGGACCCGATGCTCGCTCTGCGCATGGAGTGACCAAGCGATGAACTTGCTCGACGTCAGCGCGATCTACCACGCTGGCGGCACGATGCTCCTTCTCAGGGTCGCCTGTCTGGTGGTGGCCCTGGTCGTGGCGATGGTGATCCAGCGGTGGCTGAGCCGGCGGTGGCTGACCATTGCGAGGGTGGCGCAGGTGGGGCTTGCCGCCGTGGGCGTCCTCGCGGCGGCATGGCTCGTCTGGGTGGAGGTGGCCGTCTTCCGGGTGGGCTGCCCTCCGTGCCTGGTCGCCTCGGGGGCGCTCCTCGCCGGCTTCGTCGTGGCGTGCCTGCGGCCGGACTGGCGCCGTCTCGGAGCCGTGGCGGTGCTCTGCGTGGGAGCGCTGGGCTACCTGTTCCCCTTCGGGACGATTCCCAAGATCTTCGCCGTCGCCGAGCCGGCGCCCGCGGCCGACGGCCTCAGCACCGGGCGGCTTCGGGGCCGGGGAACGGTGCTGGTGCAGGAGTTCGGGGACTTCCAATGCCCCGCCTGCGCCCAGATGGACCGGATCCTCGAGCAGCTGCTCGAGCGCAACGAGGACCGGTTGCGGCTCGTCTTCCGCCACCTCCCGCTGAGGTCGATCCACCCCTGGGCGGAGCCGGCGGCCCTCGCCAGCGAGTGTGCCGCCCGGCAGGGGAGCTTCTGGACGACGAAGCGGATGCTGTTCAGCCGGCAACCGGAGCTCGGCGGGCTCCTGAGCGACCCCGGCGATCCTTCATGGGGCGTGCCCGACCCGGAGGCCTTCCGGGACTGCATCGAGGGCCGCGATGCCGAGGCCGCGGTGGATGCGGACGTCGCCGAGGCCAGGCGGTTGGGGTTGCGCTCCACGCCCAGCGTCCTGATCGGTCAGATGCTGGTGATCGGCTCCACGTCGATCTCGCGCCTCGAGGCCGTCCTCGAGGTCTCGGGGAGCGCCGTGTCCCTCGGCTCCACGCCGCTCGAGGCGCTGGGCGCCGCCGCGACCGGATGCGGGGAGGGAGAGGCGGCACCGTGCTCCGAGAGCCTGCTGCCCTGAACCGCGCTCGCACGGTGTTGACCTAGTTTAGTTAGCAGGGAACCGCGCGCCGCCCGCTCCGTCCGGCGCGGCCCGGTACGGGTCCGGGCACCGGAGCCAAAGGGGCGCCAGCGACCCGGTTCGTCCCGGTTGAGCCGGCCCGGCGCAGCGCATACAATCGCCCCGGCCGCCGCCCCCCCCGGCCGGCGCCGCACAGCAGCGTCCCTCCAACCGCCGTTCACCCTCTTGCGGCCCGCGACCGGGGTGGCTAGTATGGGCGCCCGCTTGTGAAATCTGTCACAAGCGGGCCGACGCGATCCCCCCATGGCCCAGCTCTTCCACCGCAGCACCAATCAGCTCTCGAAGGTCAGCATCGTGCTGCTCCTCGCCGGGCTGGGCGGGGTGGTCTGGGGCGGCGCCTACCTGAGCACCTCGGGCTACGTCACCGGCGAGGACGTGGTGCTCAACCAGCCGGTTCCGTTCTCGCACGACCACCACGTCTCGGGTCTCGGCATCTCCTGCCTCTACTGCCACACGTCGGTCGAGAGGGCGGCGTTCGCGGGCATCCCGCCGATCTCCACCTGCATGAACTGCCACAAGGAGATCTGGACCAACGCCGAGCTGCTCGAGCCGGTGCGCGCGGCCTACCGTTCGGGGATCCCGGTGCAGTGGGAGCGGGTGCACGATCTGCCGGACTACGTTTACTTCCACCACGGCGTCCACGTCGCCAAGGGGATCGGCTGCCAGTCGTGCCACGGCCGCATCGACCAGATGCCGCTGGTCCGCCAGGACCGCTCGCTGACCATGAAGTGGTGCCTCGACTGCCACCGCGCGCCGGAGAAGTTCGTGCGACCGCGGAGCGCGATCTACGAGTTCGACTGGCCGCCGCAGGGGTGGGACCAGTCGGTCGAGGGGCCGCGCCTGGTCGAGGAGTACGAGATCGAGAGCCTGACCTACTGCTCGGTGTGCCACCGGTAGGCGCGCGGAGCGGGTGAGCGCGGTCGAGAGAGCGAGCGTGAACGCGGCATGGACATCCTGAGGATCCTGCGTGACGAGGAGGAGGCGGCGCCGGCGGCGGCCGAAGGAGCCTCGCGCCTCGACCTCGCCGCCGCCCGCGAACGCCTCGCCGCCGCCAGTGGCCGCGGCTTCTGGCGCAGCCTCGAGGAGCTGGCCGCGGCGCCGGAATCAGCGCCCGGCTCCGACCTGCCGCCGGACGCGGTGACCCGGCGTCAGATGCTCGGCTTGATGGGCGCCTCGCTGGCGCTCGGCGGGCTCGCCGGGTGCGTCAAGCAGCCGCCGGAGAAGATCGTCCCCTACGTCGATCAGCCGCAGGAGATCGTTCCCGGCCAGTCGCTCTTCTTCGCCACTGCGGCCAACCTCGGCGGCGCCGCCGTCGGGCTCCTGGTCGAGAGCACGATGGGGCGGCCGATCAAGGTCGAGGGCAACCCCGAGCACCCGGCGAGCCTGGGCGCCACCGATCTCTTCGCTCAGGCGTCGATCCTCGACCTCTACGACCCCGACCGGATGCAGGCGGTGAGCTATCTCGGCCGCACCCGCACCTGGGACGCCTTCGTCGCCGAGCTGTCCGGCAAGCTCACCGCCCAGGAGGCGCTCGGCGGCGCCGGGCTGGCGGTGCTCACCCCCGAGGTCACCTCGCCGACGCTGGCGGCCCAGCTCGACGCGCTGCGCCAGCGCTTCCCGCGCATGCGCCGGCACGTTTGGGAGCCGGTGGGCCTGGCCGCCAGGATCGCCGCCCGCCGCGCCTTCGGCGCTCCGCTCACGGCACGCTACGACCTGACCCGGGCCTCGGTGGTGCTGGCACTCGACTCCGACTTCCTCACCCGCGGGCCGGGGGCGGTGCGGTACGCGCGGGAGTTCACGGCCCGGCGCCGGGTGTGGGGCGGCGACGCGGAAGCGCCGGCGGGCGGCATGCTCCGCCTCTACAGCGTCGAGTGCGAGCCGACCGCCACCGGCACGATGGCCGACCACCGGATGGCGCTGCCGCCCTCCGGCGTCGCCGCCTTCGCCCTGGCGCTCGCGGGCCAGGTGGGCGTGGCCGGGGCCGAGGGCGCCACGGCGCCGACGAACCCCGAGGCCGAGCGCTTCCTGCGCGCGGTCGCCGCCGACCTGCGCCGCGCCGGCTCGGCCGCTCTGGTGATGCCCGGCGACCACGCCGCGCCGGAGCTGCACGTACTCGCCCACGCCATCAACGCCGCGCTCGGCGCCGCGGGCTCGACGGTGGTCTACGGCGAGCCTGTCGCGTCGCCGACGGCGGAGACCGACCCCGGCGACCCCGCCGCCTCGCTCGCCGCGCTGACCGCGGCGATGGCGGCCGGGGAGGTCGACCTGGCGGTGATCCTCGGCGGCAACCCGGTCTACACCGCGCCCGCCGATCTCGGGTTCGCCGAGGCGCTGGGGCAGGTGCCGTTCCGGG
>Ga0299906_10005377_pt1 | contig 10444 bp, 8 predicted proteins | sample RVTome_14_FD_200259 | JGI IMG/M metagenome (GOLD analysis project Ga0299906, IMG submission 200259) | Soil microbial communities from uranium-contaminated site in the Upper Colorado River Basin, Wyoming, United States - RVT145D125 (version 2) ...
ATCACGCGATATCCCGACGCCCGCCGGATCCCGGGCCTGGTCCTCTTTCGCTGGGATGCTCCGTTGTTTTTCGCCAACGCCGAATTGTTCCAGGACCGTGCGCTGGACGCGGTGGCCGCATCGCCCACGCCCGTGCGCTGGCTGGTGGTGGCGGCGGAGCCCGTCACCAGCGTCGACGTCACCGCGGTGGACATGCTGGCCGAGCTGGACGAGACCCTGCGCGCGGCCGGCATCCAGATGTGCTTTGCGGAGATGAAAGACCCGGTCAAGGACAAGTTGAAGCGCTTCGGGCTGTTCGCGCGGCTCGGCGCAGAGACTTTCTTCCCGACCATCGGGGCGGCCGTCAAAGACTATCTCCGTGCCTGTCCGGTGGAATGGGTGGACTGGGAGGATCGGAATCCGGCAGGCGGTTAGCCGGGACGCACGGCCGGGGTCGGGTCAGTGGCGATCGACGAAGAAGCTCCTCGCCCCGGAGGAGAGATCGTCCATGAGGTCGAAATGGATGACGCCGATGTCACGGCCGTCGTCGGTCTCGATCTCCACGCGCCACCGGCCGGGCTGATAATTCCTCTTCGTCGCGAAGGCGCGAAACCCGTCGCCCCGACCGCCCCGAATGCCGAGTTGCGCCCTGCCCTGATCGAGCCACCCTCCCTGCTGCCCCTGCCACAACCAACGCACGTAGATGGCGTCACGGAAGCCGTCGGGCGCGAAGACGCGCGCGAAACAGAAGACGATGTCGCCCGGTCGCGCCGCGAAGTCCTGGTCGCCGTTGTGCCACACCTTCCACCAGGGTCGCTGGTGCCGGAGCGCGTAGGACCGGGTCGGCCGCGGATCTCCGGCCCCGGGCGCATCCTGTGCTCCGGGAGGAACGACCTCGTGATAGATGCCGATGAACTGCACCGACAGCGGCACGGGCGGGATGGCCCCTGCGAAGTAGGCCGCGACCATGAGCGCCTGCATCCCCAGGGCCGGTCCCGCCACTCGCCGGTGGACCGACGGCGCGTCGCCGGTCCAGCGACGGAGCGCCCGCACCAACCACCCGATCGCCGCACACGCTAGGACCACCGCCGCGACGAACAGCCACGTGCTGAGGAAGCCCAGGATGACCGGCAGGACGAGGGCGCCGTACGAGGTCATGCAGAGGCTGAGCAGCGCGAAGCGGACGACCGGGCCCCGCTCGCGAAAGCGGGGCAGCTCATTGGCGACGAGCAGCGCGCACAGGATCGACAAGAAGAGGACGGAGGAGAACCCCGAGCTGCTTTTCAGGTAGAAGAGCGTGAACGAGCTCAGCAGGCTGCCGAACAGGAAGTGAATGGCGTCTTCGGACCAGCGCCACGCTTTCGCCAGCGGTCGTGGTGGTGTCGCGACGCCTGCACGATAGCGCTCATCCAGGATCATCAGCCCCCCCAGCAGGACCAGGTACAGCCCCTGCTGGACGAGGCTGGCGACGTCGTCGACGCGGGAGAGCGTGAGGATATCGAACAGGAACCCCGCCGCGAAGAAGACGGCGATCTCCGACCCGGCGTGCCGCCGGCGGAACGCCTGCAGCCGATGATAACCTGCGTTCAGCTTCGCTTCCGCCGCACCCATGATCACCGCCTCGGGCCGCAATGTAATGTCCGGCCGGTTGCAGGTCGAGGGGCGCGATGCCCCGGCCCTGCCCGCGTGCCGGCTGCGAGGCGCACAGTCATGGCGGGCGGTTACAATAGGCGGCATCGGCGGGCGGGCGTCGTCGGTTGCCGCCACGCAACGGCCGGGCAACGATCGGGCCCGAAAGATGAACAGGGTGTAAGACCGGGCACGCCTGTGCGTCTGCACGGGTGAACCGCGCCGAACCGGGACCACCATGGTGGCGGGCCGGGCGAGGCGCCTGATCGGGAAGGGAGACCCCGATGACCAACCCAACAGAGAACTCCTGCTCCTGTTGCCCGTCGTGTGCCTGCACGCCCTGCGTCTGCCGGCAGAAGGCCGCGCCCGCGCCCCGGTCGGCCTGCTGCGAACCGGTGCAGCCGTCCGATCCGCAGGCCGGGCGCGCCTGCGGGTGCTGAGGAGCACTCGCGGCCCCGCGGCGCATCCTCGTCGCGGGGCCCCGGGCATGCGCTTGCGGGAGGTCGATTCATGGAGCCGAGCCAGCACACCGACGCGCCCGACCCGGCGACGCTTCCAGCGTCGCCGGAGGTCGTCGCGGTCCTCGTCCGGAACCACCGCCGGTTCCTGGCGTTCCTGGAGCGCCGCGTCGGCTCGCGCGAGGTCGCGGAGGATATCCTGCAGGACGCATTCGTGCGCGGCCTGGCGCGCGCCGGCCAGCTGCGCGACCAGGAGTCGGTCGTCGCGTGGTTCTACCGGTCGCTGCGGAACGCGCTCGTCGACCACTGGCGCAGACGTGGCGCCGAACGACGGGCCTTCGAGGAACTCGCCGCCGGCTCCGATTCCGAGCCGTCGGTCGATCCGGAGCTGATGAAGACCGTGTGCGAATGCGCCACGGCCTTGCTCGACACGCTGAAGCCGGAGTACGCGGACGCGCTGCGCAAGGTGGAGATGGAAGGCGTCAGCGTGAAGGATTTCGCGCGGGAGAAGAACGTGTCCCCGAACACCGCCTCCGTGCGGCTGTTCCGCGCGCGGGAAGCGCTCCGCCGTCAGGTCGAGCGCAGCTGCGGCACCTGCGCCGAGCACGGCTGCCTCCAGTGCTCCTGCGGCGGGCCGGCGTGCGGCTGACGGTGACCCGTTCGCGGTTCACGCAGCGCCCGGGCGGTTCCGTCCGGTTCGCCTCCCGCCCCTGTTGCGCCGGAGCGTTGATCAACGGCGGTCTCCCGTCGCCGCCGGTCTCCGCGAGCGTGAAGAAGCACATGATCGCCATCATCGCGGGCCTCGTTCGCCGGTCGCCGTCATCGATCCAGGACCGGTCGTCGCGGTAACGCACGGCCGCGAAGGCGGCGGTGGGCTCGTCCTCGCCGCCTCGCATCCGCACCACTTCCTGCCGCGTCCCCGGGCCCGTGCTCCGCCCCGGCGACCTGCATCTCGCGCGGCAGCCGCCGCGTGCGTCATCCCGATGAGCCGGTTTGGTCGCGGGTCGCTTGCGTCCTTCACGACGTGGCCTCGGCCGCGGCGTGCACGTTGTCCGACGATCGGATCGGCGTCCGCGCGCAGCTTTCCGTGCGTGCCCACATATCCCCCTTCGCCGCGCCGGGGTCGACGGGATCGATGACAGCGGGCGTCCTTCGACGTGACACTTCATGCCAACGAACCGACCCGACGCTTACGGAATTGGGGGCTGCGATGACCGGATTGTCACCGGGAGCACCCGGACTCGCCCTCAACTGGCCGCGGAAAGGCGCTTTCAGCCGGATCCGTTCTTGGCAGGGCGATTGCAAGCTCTCGGGCGTTGCTGCGGGGAGGGATAGCCCGGTCGGCCGAGGCGGGCTTGCTTCGCTCGCTCGATCGCGTAGTCGGTGAAGGGAGGGACACCATGGCCCGACGCAACCGGATCACGAGCACACTCGCCATAGAACCCGGCGGGGGTTTCACCCACCCTCCGTCCGATCGCCGGGCGCGCGTGCGTTGCGAGTTTCTTCCGGCTGCAGCGCGCGCCTGCGTCGTCTCCGCTCTCCTGCTCTGCCTGGGCGGTGCCCACACCTGGGCGCGGCAGAACGACCAGGAGCAGATGCGGGGCCTCGACGAACAGATCCAGGAAATCAAGTCAGACGTCCTCGGCATCGCGGAGGAGCTGAGCCGGCTGGAGGAGAAACTGCTCTTCCCGTCGGGGACACAGGTCGCGATCTTCATCGCGCTGGCCGGGGGCGACACGATGCGCCTCGACTCGGTGCGGCTGCAGATCGACGGCCAGCTCGTCGCGCACTACATCTACAGCTTCAAGGAGCTGGAGGCCCTGCGCAAGGGCGGCGTGCAGCGGGTCTACGTCGGCAACGTGGCGACCGGGGATCACCAGCTCGAGGTGCTCGTCGAAGGCAAGCTCGAGGGGGGCGCGGACTTCAGCCGCACGGACAAGTTCGCCTTCCGCAAGGAAGCGAAGCCGAAGCTGCTGCAACTGTCGCTGGCCGGACCGGATTCCGGCAAGGCGCCGATCGCGATCGAGGACCGGTAGTCGATGCGCATGCGACCCGAGCTGCTGGGACTCATCCTGGCCCTGGGACTCGCGGCCCGGCCGGCCGTGGGCGCCGACTTGAGGGACCTCTATTTCGGCGAGGCGCTCTATCACGCCTACCAGGGGCAGTATTTCGATGCGCTCCAGCGGCTCGACGCCGAGCTCGCCCAGTACCACGGTCTCGACGAGCCCGGGCTCGATACGCTTCACTTTCACATCAACGACGCCGAATTCTCGGTCGGTGACTTCGAGCTCAACTACCGCATGCACCACCGCGCGGGGCGCGCCATCAAGGCGGTGCTCGAGGGCGCCGTCGATGAGGCCGTACGGAACGAGGCCGCGTTCAGGCTCGCCCGCATCCATTTCCAGAAGGATCAGCTCGACGACGCGCTGCACGCGCTGGCGCGGATCGAGGGCACGGTGCCCGGGGAGATCCGGGACGACGTCGAGTTCCTGCGGGCGAACATCCATATGGCGACCGGCCGGCCGGGCGAGGCCGTCGCGGTGCTCGGGCAACTGCGCAGCGATGAGAGCCTCTCGGGATTCAGCTCCTACAACCTCGGCATCGCGCTGTTGCAGGACGGCCGGCCACAGGAGGCGATCGAGCAGCTGGACAGGGCCGGGCAGATCGCGGCCGGCGATCGCGCCGGTCTCGCGATCCGCGACAAGTCCAACCTGGTGCTCGGCACCATGCTGTTCGAATCGGCCGACTTCGAGCGGGCCAGGCAGTCACTGGACCGCGTCCGTCTCGCGGGCCCCTTCTCGAACCAGGCGCTGCTGCGGGCAGGCTGGGCCGAGGCTACGGCCGAGCAATACGACCGCGCCCTCGTTCCCTGGAACATCCTGGTGGAGCGTGAGCCGACGGATGCCGCGGTCCAGGAAGCCATGCTCGCCGTGCCGCATGCGTACGCCAGTCTGAACCTGCACGGCCGCGCCGCGCTCATGTACGGGCGCGCGCTCGAGCTGTTCAGCAACCAGATCGAGAGAATCGACGCCTCGATCGGCAGCATCAGGGAGGGGCGGTTTCTCGATGCGCTGATCCGCGAGGAGACCCGGCAGGACACGAACTGGGTCATCCGCCTGCGCACCCTGCCCGACGCCCCGGAGACCTACTACCTGATGGAGCTGATGGCGTCCCACGACTTCCAGACCGCGCTGCAGAACTATCTCGACCTCGAGGATCTGCGGTCGAAGCTCATCGCCTGGAGGACCAGCCTCGATGCGTTCGACGACATCATCCGGCTGCGCGGACGGAACTACGAGCCGCTTCTGCCGGAAGTCGATGCGCAGTTCCGGGAGCTGGATTCGCGCATCCGCCTGCGCCTCGAGCAGCGCAAGCACATCGCCGAGCGCCTGCAGGCGATGCTGACCGCGCCGCGGCCGGATCACCTGGCGACCGCGGACGAGCGGATCGCCGGCGAGCGCCTCGCGCTCATGGAAAAGCAGCTGGGCGACTCCGATCGTCCCGAATCGCTCGCGCTGCGGCAACGCGCGGCCCGCCTGCGCGGCGTGCTCACGTGGCGGCTCGAAACCGAGTACCACGAGCGGCTGACCGCGGCACAGGTCCACCTGAACGAATTGAATGCGCACGTCGACGCTCTGACCCGGCAATACGACGCCTTCGTCAGGACCAGGCAGGCGGCGACGCACAGCTACGTCGGCTACGACACCCGGATCGGGCGGCTGCGCGAGCGCGTCGGCGATGCGCTGCAGCGCGTCGACACCGTAATGGCCCGTCAGGGACACATGATCGAGACCGTCGCCATCAACCAGCTCGATGCCCGCCGGGAACGCCTGGTGGCCCAGCAGACCCAGGCGCGCTACGCCGTCGCCGATAGCTACGATCGGGCCGCGCGCGCCCAGCCGGTTACGGGGGGACGCTGATGCGCCGCCTTCCCCTTCCGATGGTGCTCGCGCCGGCTCTCCTCATCGGGTGCGGCGCGCATCACGACACGTCGAGGCTGACGACGCTGGCGGAGCTGCGTCACGTGCGTCCGGACCTGCAGGAGGTGACGGTCGAGCATGGCCTCGATCAGGCCATGCAGGGCTACCGGCGCTTCCTCGAGGAGACGCCGGAGACGGCGATGACTCCGGAGGCGATGCGGCGTCTCGCCGACCTGCAACTCGAGAAGCAGTTCGGCATTCGCGCCGGCGGCGGTGAGGCGCGGCAATTGGCCGCCCCCCTGTACGCCGAGGCGCCCGCGAGCGGGCTGGCCGATGCGCCCATCGAGGACGTGACGGTCGCCGATGCCGGCCCGTGGGAGTCCGAGCTCGATTTCGAGCAGCGCACGACCGCGGAGGGCGGGATACTGCCGGACAGCGGCGACGGCGGCTTGCCGGCGGGCGCGGATCCCGCGGGTCCACTCGAAGCGATCGCCCTCTATGACCGGCTGCTCACCGAATACCCGGACTACGAGCACAACGACCAGGTGCTCTACCAGAAGGCGCGGGCGTACGACGAGCTCGGCCGCACGGAAGAGGCCGTCGAGACCATGGAGCGCCTGATCGGCGCGAATCCGCATTCCGAGCACTACGACGAAGTGCAGTTCAGGCGGGGCGAGTACTTCTTCACGCGCAGACACTATCGCGACGCCGAGAGCGCCTATGCGGCGATCATCGGCCTGGGCGCCGGCTCCTCGTACTACGAGCTCGCGCTCTACAAGCTCGGCTGGACGCTTTACAAGCAGGAATTCTACGAGGAGGCGCTGCACAAATACATTGCGCTGCTCGACTACAAGGTATCGATCGGTGACGACTTCGATCAGACGCAGGTGGAGGACGACGAACGCCGCGTCGCCGATACCTTTCGAGTCATCAGCCTGAGCTTCAGCAACCTCGGCGGGCCGGAGGCCGTCCTGGGCTACTTCTCCACCTTCGGGAATCGCGCCTATGAGGACCGCGTCTACAGCAATCTCGGCGAGCACTACCTCGCCAAGCTGCGCTACGACGACGCGGCGAAGACCTACAAGGCGTTCGTGGCGCTCTATCCGTTCCATCGTGCCGCGCCGCATTTCAGCATGCGCGTCGTCGAGACCTTCACCCAGGGCGGGTTCCCCAAGCTCGTGCTCGAGTCGAAGCGGGAGTTCGCGGCCACGTACGGACTGCAGGCCGAATACTGGCAGCACTTCACACCCGAGGAATCGCCGGAGGTGCTCGACTACCTGAAGGCGAACCTGAAGGACCTCGCGACGCATTATCACGCCCAGTATCAGAGCACGCAGGATGAAAACGAGAAGGTCGCGCACTATCGCGAGGCCGTGCGATGGTACGGCGACTACCTCGAGTCCTTCCCGACGGACGCCGATTCGCCGCCGATCAACTACCAGATGGCGGATCTTCTCCTCGAGCACAAGGATTTCGATGAGGCGGCCAGGCAGTACGAGCGCACGGCCTACGGCTACCCGCCGCATTCCCAGTCGGCAGCCGCCGGTTACGCCGCGGTCTACGCTTACCGGGAGGAGCTGAAGGTCGCGGGCGAGGAGCGGCGGGAGGCCGTCAAGCACGACACGATCGCAAGCTCGCTCAGGTTTGCCGACGCATTCCCGGAGCACGAACAGGCCGCTGCGGTCCTGGGAGCGGCCGCCGATGACATGTACGAGATGAAGAACTACCTCGCCGCCATCGCCACCGCCCGGCGCGTCATCGAGACATATACCGTCGCGGAGGCGGCCATCCGGCGCTCCGCGTGGATCGTCGTTGCGCACGGCTCGTTCGACCTCGCCGACTATCCGCATGCCGAACAGGCCTACGCCCAGGTGCTGACGGTCACACCGGAGGCGGACGAGTCGCGCGCCGCGTTCATCGACAACCTCGCCGCCTCGATCTACAAACAGGGTGAGCTCGCAAACGACGCGCAGGACTATCGCGCCGCCGCCGACCACTTCCTGAGGATTCGCTCGGCGGCGCCCACGTCCGCCATCCGCGCGACGGCCGAGTACGACGCGGGCGCCGCGCTGATGGCGCTGCAGGACTGGACGGCCGCCGCGGGCGTGCTCGAAGCGTTTCGCGGCGCCTACCCCGAGCACGAATTGCAGGACGAGGCCACCCGGCTGATCGCACACGCCTACCGGGAGAGCGGCCAGTTGTCGCGCGCCGCCGGCGAATACGACCGCTTCGCATCCCAGTCCGAGGACCCGGCTTTACGCAGCGAGGCGCTGCTCGTCGCCGGTGGCCTCTACCAGCAGGCCGGCGCCGGGGATCGCGCGCTGGACGTGTACATGCGCTACGTCAACGAGTTTCCCCGGCCGGTCGAGACGGCCCTCGAGACCCGCTTCAAGATCGCCGAGATCTACAAGGCGGGGCACGACGAGTCGCTCTATCGACAGGAGCTGGCGGACATCGTACGCATCGACGCGGAAGCCGGACCGGAAAGGACCGGCCGGACCCGGACGCTCGCCGGACGCTCGGCATTGGTCCTCGCCGAGCAGAACTTCGGGGAGTTCGTGGCCGTGAAGCTGCTGCAGCCGTTCGAGATCAGCCTGCAGGAGAAGAAGCAGCGCATGGATGTCGCGATCGATGCCCTGGCCAGGCTTGTGGAGTACGAAATTTCCGAAGTGACGGCGGCCGCGACGTTCTACATAGCCGAGACCTATCTCGATTTCAGTCGCGCACTGGCGGAGTCGGAGCGACCGGCCGACCTGGAGCCCGCGGACCTGGTGGAGTACGAGCTGGCCCTCGAGGAGGAGGCGTTCCCGTTCGAGGAAAAGGCCATTGACGTGCACGAGAAGAACCTGGAATTACTCCAGGCCGGCGTCTTCAACGCGTGGACCGAGAAGAGCCTCGGCAAGCTCGCCGAGCTGATGCCGGGGCGCTACGCGAAGAGCGAGATGAGCAGCGGCTTGTTCGGCGCGATCGACAGTTATGTGTACCGACCGCCCCTATCGCCGGTCTACGCTCCGACGCTGAACGGCGCCGACACGACGCCTGTGGGCGAGCCGGACCAGACGACGCCTCCGGCACCGGCGGCCGAGGACGACGACGTGGTGGAACAGGTCGACGGTCCGACGCTGGACGGCGCCGACACGACGCCCGTGGGCGAGCCGGACCAGACGACGCCTCCGGCACCGGCCGACGACGACGAAGCGGTGGAACAAGTCTACGGTCCGACGCTGGACGACGCCGACACGACGCCTCGAAGCGAGCCGGACCAGACGGTGCCCCCGGCGCCGGTGGCCGAGGACGACGAAGCGGTGGAACATGCGAGTCATGAATAAGAACTGCTCCATGAAGGTGATTCGCCGCGGCGCGCCGTGGCTGGTCCTGTTCCTCGCCGTGGGCTGCTCGACTGTTGCCCGACGCACGGCGCCCGCCGACGGGCCGGCGACGACGAACGAGCCGACGGAGCAGCAGGCAGCGGAGGTGGACGTCGTGCAGGATGCGGGTGGGATCGCGATCACGCAGCGCGTGAGCGTCCCGGACGCAGTGCGCGCCGACTACGAGGCGGCGGTGCGCCTGCTGGAAGAGGAGAGGTACGAGCCGGGCATCGCCTTGCTGCTCGAGGTGACGGAACGGGCGCCCGCGGCGGCGGCGGCGCACATCGCGCTCGGCATCGCGTACGCGCGCACCGGCGACCTGGACCACGCCGAGGGCAGTCTGCACAGTGCGCTGGAGCTGACTCCGCAACACCCCGCCGCCTACAACGAGCTCGGTCTGGTGCAGCGGCGCAAGGGACTGTTCGCCGAGTCGCGCGCCAGTTACGAGGCGGCCCTGGCGCAGTTCGCCGATTTTCACTATGCGCACAGGAACCTCGCCATTCTGTGCGACCTGTATATCGGTGATTACGCGTGCGCACTGGAGCACTACGAGGCGTACAGCCGGATCGTTCCGGGCGATGCCGAGGTCGGCAAGTGGATTACCGACCTGCGCAACCGCACCGGCCAACAGGAGGTCCCATGAGCCGGAACCAGTTGTTCGTGCCGCTGCTGCTCCTGCTGCTGGCGGCGGGTGTCGCGCTGGCCGATGACGCGCCCGAGGACAGGCGCGCCGGCGCCGCCGAGGCGCAGGCACAGACGGACGACAAGGCCGTGCCGGTCGCCGACGTCGCCGATGAAAAGGCGCGGACGGAAAAAGGAGCCGATCGCGCCGCCGGCGCCACCGAGGCGCAGGCACAAGCGGATCAGGGTCCGAAATTGCTCTCCGGCATGTCGATCCTGGGCAACCAGGAAGCGCCCAAGTCGCTGGTCATCGTTCCCTGGAAGAGCTCGGAACTCGGCGACTCGCTCGGCATCTCGACGATGCTCGACGACTCGAGGCAGCCGATCGACAAGGACGTGTTCATGCGGTCGCTGAGTTACTACGAGGTCAGATCGGAAGCGAAGCCGTGAAGGGCCGTCGCGATTGAGT
>Ga0299906_10005378_pt1 | contig 10444 bp, 6 predicted proteins | sample RVTome_14_FD_200259 | JGI IMG/M metagenome (GOLD analysis project Ga0299906, IMG submission 200259) | Soil microbial communities from uranium-contaminated site in the Upper Colorado River Basin, Wyoming, United States - RVT145D125 (version 2) ...
AAGTCTTGTCCGGCATTCGCGGTGCGGGTCTTCCCATCCCGGTTGCCAATGCTGCCGGCCCTCCGCTGATTCCGCGAGGAAAGATCACGGTGATCCTCTGGGATGAACACTCGAAACTCCCACCCAGCCCGCCATTCGCCCCGTCCCAGAAGCTGAGTGCGGCACCCCAGAAGTCGAGGTGATGGCCCTGGGGTTGTCGTAATACGGGTTCCTCTCCGCAGCAGGCGACCGTAACGCGTCCGTTACAACCGAGTCTGCACCGCATTCCTCGGCCAGTCGATCCGCGTCCACAGCCCGGCAGCGTCGTCGTCGGAGCGTTGTGTGCAGTTGGCGACGTCTGCGGCGGCTGGCCTGGCCCGTTCTTCCGTGTATCAGCTCTGAAACAACTCGGCCCTGTCGATGCGCCGGATCGGTTTGCGACAAGGAGCGATTGACTCAGCAGATCAATTGGTTGCCGTGCGTTTAGCGTGATGGCATAAGAAATGCAGTTAGGGACTTTCTGGGAGGCGACATCGTGTCGATCCCGGTCATTGAGAAGGAGGCAACGTCGATGAAGAAGACCCTAATTGCAGCGGCCATCGCGATGGCGTTCGGGGTGGCGCCGCAGACATTCGCGAACCCCAACAACACCAACAACGCGGACACCGCGGGAGAAGCCGGCGTTACGCAGACGGCCGAGGCGACTTCGACACAAGGCGGCGACGGCAGCCCGCAGGCGAACGAGAACGCCTCGGCGACTCTGGATAACAGCCAGCGCACGAAGACTATTACAAAGACGGAAACGGAAACCGAGACGAAGACGATTACCAAGACGAAGGACTCCAACAACACCGACAGCTCCACGAACAACTCCGGCAACACCAAGACCAAGACCAAGACCACGACCGACAGCAACAACAACAATTCGGTCAATGGCGATGCGAAGGCGAAGAAACGCGGGATCGCCGCCAACAACGGCAGCACCATCAGCGATGCGCTCAACGACAGCAGCACCCACTCGAAGTGGACCGATTCGTTCAACTCGAAAGTGGTTGCGCTGAGCAAGCTGGAGGCCACTGTTTCCGGCAACACGGTCTCCAACATCGGCAACATCGCCAACGGTGGCACCGGTGGCAACGGCGGCAAAGGCGGCCGGGGCGGGACCGGGAATGGCGGGACAGGCAATGGCGGGACCGGCGGCAATGGCGGCGATGGGAATGCCGCGGCTTCCTCATCCGCAGCCGCTGGAGACGCCGGAGACGGTGCCGACGCCAGCAGCAGCGTCAGCAACGGCAGCGCCGAAAACGGCAGCGCAACGGCGGGCGCCGGCGGCGCCGGCGGCAATGCAACCGGCGGCAACGCCAACGCCAAGGCGAAGTCGGCCGCACTCAGCTTGGCGCTTGCGAAGGGCGGCAAGGCCAAAGGGGCCAACGGCGATGACGGCGGCAACGCGAAGTCCAAGGGCGCCAACGGCGATGACGGCGGCAACGCCAAGTCCAAGGGCGCCAACGGCGATGACGGCGGCAACGCGAAGTCCAAGAGTGCCGCGGGCGGCGACGCCGGCAGTACCAACGCGGGCGGTGCAGGCGGCGCAACCGGCGGAAACTCCACCGGCGGCGCAGGTGGAGCAGGCGGAGCCGGGACTCCCGACACTGCGGGTGGCGCCGGGGGCAATGGCGGCAATAGCAACGACGGCGGCGCCGCTACCGGTGGAAGCAATACTGCAGGGAGCGGTGGCAACGGCGGGGCCGGCGGAACCAACACTGCCACTGGCGGCGCGGGTGGTGCTGGCGGGACCAACACTGCCACTGGCGGCGCGGGTGGTGCTGGCGGGACCAACACCGCTACCGGCGGTGCGGGTGGTGCTGGCGGCTCCAACACCGGTGGTGCCGGAACTGCGACCGCCAACCCGACCAGCACGGCAACCGCGGCCGGCGGCACGGGCGGTAACGCTGACGCAACCGGCGGAGCTGGCGGCTCGGCGACAAACGGCAGCGCCCAGAACGGCAGCGCGACCAACGGTGACACCACCGCAGGAGATGGTGGGGCCGGGGCGGCGGCCGCTGCGGCAGATGCGGCGGAGGGCATCGGCGGCGCAGGCGGTACCGGGGAAGGCGGGACTGGCGGTGCCGGTACCGGGGGCTCCGCGGCCGTCGGCGGCGCAGGCGGCAACGCGAATGCCGACGCTGGGACCTTCAACGCCTCCAATACCATAAGCGGCGGCTCGTTCACCAACAGCGCGGGCATCACGCAGGCGGCCCTGAACACGGGCCACGCGAGCCTGATTCAGCAGAGCGTCAACGTCCAGGCGAACGTGAACATCGGCCAGCCGTGATTTGCTGTTGATCTGAACTCCCCGGCGGGTTGCCCTGGGCAACCCCCGGGGGTTCTCCGCCTCACGCGGGCGGAGGGGGTCGATGGCAGTGGAGGAGGAGCAAACGATGAAAACGGCTCTGGCAGGGGTGGTGGCTGGATGCGTGCTCCTTGCAACGGGGGCTCAACCCGCACTCGCGCAGCAGCAACAGAAGCAAAAGCAGCAGGAGAACGCCGGGTTCGTCATGTTGGGCAAGCCCGTCGCGGCGGCGGCGCTGGATCGCGAGCGCGGAGGGAAGAACCTCGTGATCAACAAGATGCAGGTGGATGGCACAGTTCACGACAACAACGCCGTCAACACGGTCAGCGGCGCCAACTTCATCAGCGACAGCGCGTTTTCGCACGCGAGCGGACTGCCGGTCGCGATCCAGAACTCCGGCAACAACGTCAGCATCCAGAACGCGTACATAGTCAACATCCACACGGACATGCAGTGAGGGCCGCGATGAAGCGCGCGGTCCTGGGTGCGGTTCTAGCGCTCATCCTTCTCGCGCCCGTGCATGGGTGGGCGGGGGAAGTGCGCCTGCTCGGACTCGGGGGCGGCAACAGCGGCGAGTATTCCGTGCGCGTCGCGAGCTTCAAGGAAGCGAAATTCCGGACCACCGTCAAACAACAATACGACTACAGCTGCGGGTCCGCGGCCTTGGCCACGCTGCTCACTTTCCACTACAGCGACCCGGTGACCGAGCAGCAGGCTTTCCAGTACATGTATGAGCGCGGGGATCAGGCCAAGATCCAGCGCGAGGGATTTTCGTTGCTCGACATCAAGGTCTATCTGGAGTCGCACGGGTATGCGGCCGACGGATTCGAAACCACGCTCGACAAGCTCGAGGAGGTCGGCGCGCCCGCGATCGTGCTGATCGACGAGAACGGTTATCACCACTTCGTGGTGATCAAGGGGCTGCGCGAAAGCGAGGTGCTGGTCGGGGATCCCTCGCTCGGCACGCGCTTCATCGACAAGGAGCGGTTCGAGGAGATGTGGGTGAACCGGATCGTGTTCGTCATCACATCGCACCGCGAATCCGCGACCTTCAATGCGACGTCGGACTGGAAGTCGGGGAAGGCGCCGCTGGGAGTGGCGGTGAGCCGGGAAAGCCTCGCCAACCTGATGATTCTCGTGCGCGGACCGAATGACTTTTGAGAAGGCTATCTCTTGAGGAGGCGGCAATGGAGACCATCCTTCGAGGTTGTGTGGCTGCAGCGCTGTCGGTCGGTGTCGCCGCGCCCGCTGCTGCGGCAGAACGGCCGGCATACAGCTTCGATACCTGCATTGCGAAGCGCGAGTGCCGCCTGGTGAGCCGACCGGAGCTCGCTCGATTGCGCGGTGGCTTCACCATCACGACGGGAGGCGGCTCCGTCGAGTTCACTTTTGGCATCGCGCAAGCCATCTTCGTCAACGATCAGCTGGTCGCGGTGACGCAAGTCGTGTCCGACCTGGGTCAGACAATAGCTCGTCTTGCTCCGGGTGCTGTCCCGGCGGAGGTTCTCGCCGCAGCGCTGCAAAACGCGAGCGCGGCGGTCGGTTCTTCAACGAGGGCAGCGGCGGGCGGCGCGCAGACGGCCGCCGGAGCGGCAACGCAGGGCGCACAAGCTTCGCAGCCGGCCGTGCAGACCGTTTCGAACGCGGTCACGAACGCCACGCAAGCGGTGAAACCCGCGGTAAAAGCCACCTCGAGCCCGGCGTCCGGGGCGGCCGGCGCGGCGGCGCAAGTTGTTCAGTCGGCGACGCAAGCCGCTTCGAACGCAAGATCCTCGGTGCCCGTCGTGGTCGTGAACGGGACATCGGTCACTCCGGGCAACCCCGTGCTCAACCTCCCGACCGCCGCGGAGCTTCGCTCCCTCGTCATTCAGAACGGGCCCGGCAACAGCGCCCCGATCGTCGGCAACGCAGCGGCGGCGACCATCATTCAGAACACGGTGGACGGCGCCGCCATCCGCGCCATGACGGTGATGGAGGTCTCCGCGAAGGTGAAGGAGGCGCTGAGCGGTTTGCGGCTGCAGAACTCCATCAGGCAGTCGCTGTCGTTGCCGTAGCGAGCACAATCATACAAGGCATCACAACACTTGCAGAACGAGAACCGCCTGCATGGCCTCGGGGGGGGCCGGGTCAGTTGCGAGCGCAGCGCTCGACGCGCATGGAGCATCGCGGCCGGCGCGTGGCTGTTCATCGCGCTCGCCGTTCCTGCACACGCTCAAGGGGAGAACGGCGCGCTGACCGCCGAGGAGCTGATCAGAAGAATCGAGCGACAAGATCGCGTCCTCGCCGAGCAAAAACGGCGGATCGAAGAACAGGAGAAAACGCTCCGAGAATACCGGAAGGCGCTGGAGCAAATGCTCGCGAGAGAGAAGCTCCAGCGCCAGGAGCTCGACGCTCGACGCGGCGGGCGAGGGATCTCTGCCGGCGCGGCGCCGGCCCAGTCTGACAAGCCGTTGCCAGCACAAGCGAGCAAGGGCGCCTCGGACGGGGCTGTAGTCGCAGAAAGCCAGACGCAAGAGGCTGTGCCGACCCCAGACGCTCCTGCCGGCCAGCCGCCCGAAAGCGCCACGCGCCCCCCGGAGGTGGCCCCCCTGTCGGAACTGCAGTCGGTGCTGACCCCGCAGGGCAAGCTCGTGCTCGAGCCATCGCTCGAGTTTTCCACCTCCTCCAGCGACCGTGTTGCCTTGATCGGCTTCACCATCATCCCGGGGATCACCATCGGGCTGATCGACGTCCGTCGGGTCAAGCGGGAGTTCGTTTCTCCCGCCATCACGGCGCGCTATGGTCTGACCAGACGAGCCGAGATCGAGGTCAAGGTCCCATACGTCTTTCGCTGGGAGTCCACGACCGCGCGTCCTCTGGCCCAGACCGCCGCAGCCGACCAAGTCTTCGATGTCGACGGCAACGGGCTGGGTGACGTCGAGCTCAGCGCGCGCTATCAACTCAATGCGGGCGGCCCCTCCAAGCCGTTCTTCATCGGGTCGCTTCGCTTCAAGACCACCACCGGCAAAGGCCCCTTCGAAGTAGACACCTTCGAACCGATTGCGGATTTGACGATTCCCACCGAACTGCCCACGGGTACTGGTTTCTATGCGCTTCAACCAGGCATTACGGCGCTGTTTCCTTCGGACCCCGCGGTGTTTTTCAGTACGCTGACCTACACGTGGAACATCGAAAAAAGCGTCGACCGAGACGTGTCGGGCAATTTCATCGGCGACTTCGACCCGGGTGATAGCGTGGGTGTGACCTTCGGTATGGGGCTGGCGCTCAACGAGCGCGCATCGTTCAGCGTCGGCTACGAACACAACCTCTTTTTCGAGGACAAAGTCAACGGGCAGAAGCTGCCGCTCGGGCAAGATATTCATATTGGCCGGCTGTTGTTCGGCTACTCCTACCAAATCGCCCAGCACACGAACTTCAACCTGTCCTTGGGCGTTGGCGTGACCGACGAATCACCCGACGTAAACCTTACGCTACGCATGCCGGTGACGTTCTGATCGTCGTGTCCGCACGGATGGCGGCCCGGCTCGCGCGCCGGCTCACCTCGTCTTCAGCACGAAATCGTGGCTGCCGTAGTGGATGTAGTCGGCCCAGTCCACCGACTTGCGCTCCCACACGGTGCGGCGGCCGGCGAGCAGGGCCTCGCCGATGCTCTGGCCCTTCATCAGCGACCGGTAGAACTGCTCGGCGAACAGCTTCGCCGGCTCGTCGCCCACCGGCCAGTAGGTGCCGACGTAGTTGGCCACCCCGCCGCGCAGGAAAGCTTCGGCTAGCCCGACGTTGCGGTCGATGCGCTCGCGCATGCTCGGTGCTGGCTGCCTTCCGCGCCCGGCGCGGCGCACGCGCCCCGCCTCGCACGCGTTGAAAAACACCAGTGCGGGGAGATTTCCCAGGCCGGCGAGGTCGCGCCCGCTCAGCACCGCCTTGCCGGCACACAGGATGCCGCTCGCCGCCGGGTCGGCTTCGTCGAAGAAGGCGTGGCCCGCGTAGTGGATGACGTCGTACTTGCCGGAACGGAACGCGCGCTCGAGCGCCGGGCGGCTCGCGTCGCGGCCGCGCAGCTCGTCGATGCGCACTGCCGGCTCGCCCGCCAGCAGTTCGCGGATGCGGCGGCCTTCTTCCTCCGCGCCGTCGAGGTCCAGCGTCGGGTTCACCACCAGCAGCATGTTCAGCTCGAGATCCTGCCTGCGCTCCTCCAGCCACTTCGCCACCGACAGGTTGTCGGCGACGTAGCGCCGGCTCAAGCCGCCCTCCTTGGCGAGCAGCGCCGTGGTCTCCCCGCTGCCGGGCACCGCCAGCAGCTCCCAGGGGATGCGTGAAGACTCCGCGTCGTGCACGACGACCACGTGCCGGTCCTTCAGCGCACCGAGCGCGGCCAGCGCCTCGTCCGAGACCACCAGGCTCGCGAGCTCGCGGCCGTAGGCCGGTGCGCGATCGAAGCGGAAGCCGCTCGACTGCAGCTCGTCGAGCTTGCCGTCCAGCTCGATGCGCTTGAGCTGCCGCACGCCGCTCACCACCGTTGCCTTGCCGCCGGCGCCCAGCAACGAGGTGCGCAACTCCAGCTGGCTGCCGGTCTTGCCTTCCTGGCGCACCAGCAGATACACCGGATCGGGCCGCACCACCATCTGCCGTCCGGCGGGCGCCATGGCCGCTGCCGGCGGCAGCCGCTCTTCGAAGAAGGTCACCTCCAGCTCGTCGAACAGGGGTGTGCTCGACAAGCGGAACAGCTCGCGCTTGATCTCCTCGTACCGCTCGGGGTTGCCTTCGCACACCGTCAGGCAGCGGAAACGGTGCCCGGTGTCCGCATCCATCAGGCCCTTCACGAAGCCGGCCAGCAGGTTCTCCACCGCGGATCGGGCGCCGGCGCCCGAGCCGCCGCCGATCAGCACGGTCGCCACGTCGTAGATTCCGCCCAGCACCAGCGTGCGGATGGCGTTCTCGGCGGCGATGCGCAGCACCTCGTCGGTGAAGGTGTCGAACGCGCCCAGGCCGATGAACGCGACCATGTCCGGACGCAGCGAGCGCTGTGCGGTGGGCAGCAGGAACACCTCGCCCACGTTGCCGGAGAACATGCGCCGCTGGGTCAGCTCGGTGATTGCACCGTCCAGCCTCGCGTCGATCGCCTTCGCCGCTCCGCTGGGCGCGACCGAACGGTAGATGCCGATCACCAGCGCGTCCGCATTCACGTCGCCGACGTCGCCGAGCGCCAACCGCAGGTCCATGCGGTGCTGCCGCTGCCGCCCGATCACCAGCCGATCGAAGCGCTGCGCCAGCTCGCCGGTCGGCGCAGCGGCCTCGGCCGCGGCCAGGGGCATCGGCTGTTCGGCGTCGCGCGTCTCGGCGGAAGCGAACTCGGACAGCACCTCGCGCAGCTCGCGCTGGCTGAGCCGACCCTGGCGACGGCCGGGGTAGGGCTGCTGCATGGCCAGCACGCTCTCCGACACCTCGCGCGTGACCTCCCGCCGCACGGCGCTGACGCTGTCGGGCAGCAGGCTGGTTGCGCCGGTGCTCAGGATGTCGGCCACCGCGCGCGCGACGGTCTTGTTGTTCGGCAGGCTGCCGTGGCCTTCCTCGACGTAGTAGGTAGCCTTGACGCCGGGCAGCTCGGCCAGCGCCAGCGGGACGGTGCCGTCGCCCGCCATCGACAGCTGGAACACGAACTCGTCCTTCTGCTCGTCCTTGCGCAGCCCGGTCACCGTCTCGCGGTTGATGCCGGCGATCAGGTAGAAGCGCTCGTCGGCGCCGGCGAGCTTCTTCAGCACGCCGGGCACCTGGCGCAGCACGTCGGCCTGCGGCTGCGGGCCGCTGGCCGGCCAGCGTCTGGCGTCGAACAGATCGATGGCAGTGAAGCGCTCGGGCGAGGGCAGCAACTGGCAAAAGCCGGGCATGGGCGCCAGCACGTCGGCGACGATCTGCTGCGCGTCGTGGCGCTGGTCGAGAAAGGCCAGCTTCTTCACCGTGTCTCCCTGCGCGCGCATGGTCTGCACGGCGCAGAAGGAGCCGAAGTTGGGCGTGCCCAGTTGCACCACCCGCGCGATCTTCTTGCCCGCCGCGCCCAGCGCCACGACCGCCGCGCGGGCGACCAGCCCGCCCATGCTATGGCACACCAGGCTGACCCCGTCGAGCGCCGGATCGTTGCGGACGCGCTCGGCGAGCTGCGCCCCCAGCGTGTCCACGCTCTGACGCCAGTCGTAAGCGTGGAAGTCGGCGTCGAAGCCCAGGGCGCGCAGGCGCAGCTTGAGCTTCAGGTAGTACAGCAGGATCACGCCCAGCGGCACCACCTTGACGCCCGAGCTCACGGCGAGCTTGCTGATGGCGCCGAAAGCGAGCTCGACCGGGTCGAACCAGACGATGTTCTCCTGGCCGTTCGCGGCGATCTGGCCGAGGCGCGAGCCGGTGATGCCGGGCAGGACCAGCACCTTCGGTCCGGCCGCCGCGCGCTTGGCCGCGCTCTGCTGCGCGAGCTCGCGCAGCTCCGCGTAGTCGCGCGGACCGAAGTAGTCCTCCAGCACCCCGGCATCCTGGCCGGTGCGCAGCGCGCGCTCGATCTCCTCGTTGTCCATGACGAAGGCGGCGGCCGCGCCGGCAGGCAGCGCCGGCGCCGCGGCCGCCGCCGCACTCGTCGTGGTGCGCGTGCGGCGTGGCGCCGCCTTGCGAGCCGTCTTCTTCCGAGCCATGTGACCCTCTCCGATGCAGTGAAGGCGGGTGAAGATGGTGCACGAAACGGCGCGCGGACACAAACCTCGCCATGCCTGCGTCACACGGGCATATCCGCATGTCGTCCCGCAGAGACGCACGCTCGGCCCCGGGATATCACGAACGATGGGCTTTCCCTTTGGCGAATTTTTCCTTAGCCTTGCGATCTGGATGGCGTGCGCTCGGCAAGCGCAGCGGGCGCGTTCCCGTCCGGCGCTTCGGTGGGCGCAACGCGTGGTGTGCGCGCCCGGCCTTCGCGCAAGGCCGGGCTCTGCATCTCGCTATGGCGCCGCACAAAGTTCGCTTCGCAGGGAGGATGCAGGCATGAGAACAGCAGGGTTGTTCGGGCTCGTCATCGCGGTTCTGGGCGCCGCATGGTGGGTCATCGCCGACCCACTTTCGCCTACCGCGCAGCTCGCTCCGGTCTCGCAAGCCGTCGCGCAATCGCCGGCGGCGCCCGAGCCTGGGCCGAAGAAAGGCACCGAAGCGATCTATCAGGATGCCGGCTTCCGCTTGGGCGAGGCGGCGCTCGGTCCCTCGGAGGTCGCCGGCCGCGAGATCTGGTACAAGGCCACCGCCGGCAACGCGCGCTTCCACACTTACGTGTTCCAGCAGCGCATGGGCGTGCTGATCGACTGGTACCGGGTGCTGCGCAGCGACCTGCGGGGCCAGCGCTTCCGCACCTGGGGCCTGATCAACGATCCCGACTGCTGCACGCCGGGTGCACCCGACTGCCCGGCGCAAAGTTTCGAGGAGACCTACGGCCTGGACTACTGCCCGGGCGACGCCGAACTGCTGCAGTACGTCGGCAAGGACGGCTACCGCGATCCGGCCTGCGACATGAACGACCCGCCGCTCGCCGAGGGCGACGTGCACGGGCCCAATGACCAGCGCCAGTCCTCCTGCGATCTCGCCTTCGGCACCTCCACCGGCGCGCTCGGCTTCCGCAAGTTTCCCAACCCGCGCTTCGACGCGGAGCAGTGGCGCAAGCTCAACGACGGCAAGCTCGGCACCTGGGAGGGCTTCAACCGGCGGCTGTCGTCCAACCCGAATACCACGGACGGGCGCACCAGCCGGCTGTCCGACGGTGCCGTCGAGCCGCCGTTCCTGATCGGCACGGCCTGCGGCTCGTGCCACATCGCCTTCGATCCGCTCAATCCGCCCAAGGACGCCGAGCATCCGCAGTGGCAGAACCTCAAGGGCGGGATCGGCAACCAGTACCTGCGCATCTCCGAGCTGATGGTGTCGGGCATGCCCACCGACAGCCCGGAGTGGCAGATCTTCGCGCACGCGCGTCCCGGCACCTCGGACACATCGGCGATTCCCACCGACCAGCTGAACAACCCGGGCACCATGAACGCGTTGATCAACACCAAGCAGCGGCTGACCCACGCGAGCGAAGACATCATCAAGTGGCGC
>Ga0299906_10005379_pt1 | contig 10444 bp, 9 predicted proteins | sample RVTome_14_FD_200259 | JGI IMG/M metagenome (GOLD analysis project Ga0299906, IMG submission 200259) | Soil microbial communities from uranium-contaminated site in the Upper Colorado River Basin, Wyoming, United States - RVT145D125 (version 2) ...
TACGTTCCCGCTCGGATCGCCTCGACCGGTGTGACACCGCTCGCCGTCGAGCACTCGCATGCATTGGCGGTCGCCGAGCTTCCCGACCATCACCGTGATCCGTTCGACCGCATCCTCGTGGCCCAGGCGGTGCTAGAGGCCGTTCCGATCGTCAGCGGTGATCAAGCACTGGCGCGCTACGAGGTCGAGGTGATCCGGCCGGGGTGACGTCGGCTCCTGCCTGTCAGGTTGGCCGGACGACCCCAGGCCTCGTCGAGCCGGCATCTCACGATGGCCTACGAGGCGGCCGCCTCGGTGAGGGCCGCCTCGGCGCCCACGAGGAGGAGGTAGGCATCCTCGATGGTGGGCTCGATGGTGGCTGCTCCGGCCGGCGCCGTGCCGATGTGGCGGTAGCGGCCCTCGCCGGTGCGCCAGGCGACCCGGGCGGCGGGATCACGCTGACCGGACATCCAGACCTTGCCTTCGGCGGTGGCGGTGAGCTGTCGCGGCTTGCCCCGGAAGGCGACTCGGCCCCGGTCCATGACGAACACCGCGCTGCAGAGGGCGGCGATGTCGTCGGTCTGGTGGCTGGACAGGATCACGGTGCGGTCCTCGGCGAGGCGGGAGATCGTGTCGCGGAAGCGGAGCCGCTGCTCGGGGTCGAGGCCGGCGGTGGGCTCGTCGAGGATGAGCAACTCCGGGTCGCCGATCAGCGCCTGGGCCAGCGCCACCCGGCGGCGCATCCCGCCCGACAGCGCCCGGATCTTGTTGTGGGCGACGGGGGAGAGCTCCACCAGGCCGACGACCCGGCGCACCTCGTCGTGGCGGGCCTTGCGGTCGGTGAGCTCCTTGAGGATGGCGACGTAGTCGACGAACTCGATGACGGTGAAGTTGCGATGGAACCCGGGCTCCTGGGGCATGTAGCCGAGGCGGCGCCGGATCTCGACCCGCTCCCTGGCGTTGCCGGGGTCCCGGCCGAGCAGGGCGACCGCGCCCGAGTCCGGGGCGAGCACGGTGGCGGCGATGCGCAGCAGCGTGGTCTTGCCGGCACCGTTGGGGCCGAGCAGCCCGGTGACCCCTCCGCTGATCGACGCGGTGACGTGGTCGAGCGCCACGGTCGACCCGTAGCGCTTCGTCAGGTCGGTGATGTCACAGGCGACGTCGCTCACGGTGCTCCTCCGCTCGTTCATCGGCAGGTCGGGTAGGGCTGGTCACCGAGCAGGTCGTGCTCGAAGAGGTCCAGCGGGTAGGCGGCGAGCGACTCGGCGAACTCGGCGGGGTCGAGGCCGCCCCGCGCCAGCCACTGTTCCGGAGTGGGAGCCGGCTCGAGGTCGAACTCGTCGACTATCGCGTCGATCGGTGTTGTCGCATCGGTCCACACGTTCCAGTTCTCAGCGATGCTCGCCGCCACCTCGCCCTGGGGGCGGTCGAGGAGCTGAGCCGCAAGGTCGGTGGCAGTCGGCGAGCCGAGGACGGCCGCGGTGGAGGTGTCCGCGCCGTAGGGATTGGCGCGCAGCCACCCCAGGCTGGCCCAGCTCACGCCTCTCACGGCCGGCCCGGCATCCGGGGCATACTCGTAGACAGCATCCCCGCCGTAGCCAGCGTCTGCCGCGCCCGGCCCGCCGGCGCGTATCCGGCGATACGAGTCGGCCAGACCGTCGCTCGCTCTGGCGGCCAGCCACGCCGCCACCACCTCGCGGGCCTGGCCATCGGCGCTGCACGCCAGGGTGAGTTGATGGCGGTCACCCGGCTGCGGCGAGGACCCGGGAGCTTCGCCGGGGGTCGCCTTGGGCGGTGCCGGCTGAAGGCCTCCATCGCCGAGTCCCTCCTCAACGAACGGGGCCGTGATGGCGGCGATCTCCTCATCGGTGAACGGACGTCCTTCCATCGAGACCGGTGCCAGCGGCAGCCCGGCGGCCCGGTGAGCGACGGATACGGCGAGCGGTTCGAGCTCGGCGAGGTAGGTGGTGGCGTTGACACGAATCGGCCAGCGATCGAGGCGCCCAGACCCGAACAAGCCGATCGCCCAGTCCAGGGCCTCGCTGCGGGCGCCGAGGGCATCCGCCGCAGCGCTGCCGTAGCCGAATTCCTCTTCGAGTTGGCTCAGGTAGGGGTGGTGACGCTCCTCGACGACGAGTGCCGGCCGCTGCGCCACCGGGATGGGTGCCAGGGTGCGTTGGATCACCGGATCCCACTTGTCGACCCAACGCTCGTAGCCGGGGTGCACCCGGTAGGTGACGCTGCCCTGCTCGATCGTCACCCAGAAGCGCTCTGGCTCCTCCACGTGGACGAACAACTCGTCGACGGCGGCGTCGCGCGGTGGCCGCGCCTGCACGGCGCCGGCGGCGGCCGTCGTCACCAAGCCCGCTGCCAGCAGCACCACCGGAACCGGTCGCAGTCCGTGGCGCAGCATGGTGACTGCGCCGACTGCGGCCAAGACGCCGGCGAGGTAGCCGAGGTGGCCCCAGGTGGGGCGGATCCACAGGTCGGGGTTGGGGTGCCACAACACCGTGTGCCACCAGGCGAACCAGTGGCGGGTGCCGGGGGCGTCCTGCAGCCAGATCTGGACCCCGGCCAGCACGCCGAGGGCGAGCAGCCCGATGAAGCGGTTGGGCAACCAGGTCCCGGCGGCGACCCCGGCTGCGGTGGCGAGGCCGGCGACCACCGGCCCGACCAGCAGCTCACCGACGTCGGGTGTCCCGGCGCCGCCGCGGAGATACAGGTAGGCCATGTAGGCGACGGTGAGCGCCGCGGCCGCCAAGACAGCTCCGGCCGTGGTGCCCACCAGGCGTCCCAGGGTGCGGGCCCGCTGGACCGCCGGGGCGGTCGACTCGATCTCGAGGGTCTGGTGGCGCTGGGCCCGCGACGCCGCCAGGTGCCCGACGAGGAGGACGCCGCCGGCGAGGGGGGCCAGGCCCAGGCCGACGTAAGTGGAGAAGCCGCCGAGGTGGGGGACCTGGTCGGGGTTCATCGACCACAATACCCAGGCGCTCGCCACCAGCCCTGCCAGCAGGAGCGGGTGGCGCAGGGTGAAGCGCAGCTCGCGCCGTGCCAGCGCCGCCCATACCGGCGTCGCTCGACTCGGGACGCGGTGTGCGGCGACGGGCTCCGCCATCGTGGTCGTCACGGCGCCGCCCTCCTGATCCGGCCCGACGTGGCCGCAGCCCAGCGAGCCAACCGGCCCCGGGCGGGGCCGCGTACCCCGACGGCCAGGGCGACCCATCCGGCGGCGGCGATCGCCGCCCAGCGACGGTGGGCGTCCACCCACACCTCCCAAATCGGCGACGGCGCCTCTCCCGGCAGCGGCGGGCTCGCCGGCGAGGCGAACACCCGCCACCGCTCCGGCAGCATCAGCAGGGCGACGACAGCGCCCAGCAGGGCGACGGCCGCCACCAGACCTCCCGCTTCCCGGCCGCTGCGCACCACCAGGGCGGCGAACCCGAGCACGATGCCGACGAACGCTGCGAGCTCGATGGTGAGCGCCACGCGTGGCACAGTGGTCGCCGCCGTCTCCGGTGTCGACTGCATCTCGGCCTCCATCCAGTCCATGAGCAGCCACCAGCCCGCGGCCGGCACCGGGAGCACCAGCGCCAGCCTCGCGAGGCGCGGCAGCCAGAGCGGTACCGGCTTGCCGTCCGTCACACTCAGCGCCGGGTCGTCGAGCACGAATGCCAGGCTCACCGCCAGCGCCACGGCGCCGACCCGCAGCCCGAACACGACGTCATCGACGTAGTCCGTGCGGCGGGTGGCGGCGAGGGCGACAGCAGCGACCAGTCCCAGCACCAGGTGCCACCACGGCACCAGTCGCGCCGACCGGTACAGCACCGCGGGAACCACCCGAATCGTGGTCATCGGCGCCGCCCGATCTCGAAAGACTCCCGGCGCAGGACCACGAGGATCACCGCGGTGGCCAGGGCGACGGCGAAGAGGAGCTGCCCGGTGCGGCCGAACGCGACCAGGGTCCGCGGCCCGACCTCGATCACCGTGACACCCACCAGCCACACCAACGCGCATCCGCCGGCCGCCACCAGCGGGGAGACGAACGTGCTCGCCGCCAGGGCGGCGCTCGCCAGAGCCAGGCTCGGCAGGATCCAGGCCGCCGCCATAACGCCGGCGTTGGGGAGCAGTAGCGCCAGCGCCAGGGCGACGGTCGTCGAGGTCGCCACCACGGCGACGGTGCGGATCAGTAGCAGTCGGAACCCATGGAAGGGCGACGCCACCGCCACCTCGTAGGCGGGATCCACGACGGGTCCGAACGCCACCGCTACCCCGGCCAACGGCACCAAGGGGGCCAGCAGCAGGAAGGGGAACAGCCCGGACCGGGCGCTCGGCGCCGGGTCGCCCGCCGAGCTCCACGCCATCGCCAGCCCGAGCCCGAGCACCACGGTCACCGCCGCCAGCCAGGGAACCGTGAGCGACGGGGTGGCCGCCAGGAGCCTCGCCAGGTGCTCCGGCACGCCGACTGCGCCCAGCGCCTTCTCCACGACCGATCGCCGAGGGGCGTCGACCTGTTCCAGGGTGGCCTCCCAAATCGCCTCGAGCCGGGCCGGTCCCGGCAGGTAGGCGGCGCCACGCCGGCAGGGATCACAGCCGGCGACGTGAGCCTCGATCGACCATGCCTGCGAGGACGGGAGCCGGTTGATCGCATATGCGGAAATGGCGTCGACGGAGGGGTGCCACGTCATGTCGCCATGTCCTCCCGCAGCAGTCTCCTTGCCCGCATCATGCGGGTCTTCACCGTGCCGGCCGGGATTCCGAGCAGCGAGGCGGTCTCGCGGGCGGTGAGCCGGTCGAGCACCATCGCCTGCACCACCGCCTTCAGCTCGGGCGACAGCCGGTCGAGGGCGGCGCCGGCGGCGCCGTGCTCCACGCCGATCATCACCTGGTCCTCGGCCGACACGACCACGCCGGGCTGGATCCACTCCGCCACCGGCTCCCACCGGGACCGGCGCCGCATCCGGTCGAGGAGCCGCCGCAGCGCGATGCCCCACAGCCACGCCGCCGGCTCGCCCTCACTCCGGAAGGAGGCGGCCCGGCGCCACACCGCCACGAAGGTGTCCTGCACCGCCTCGTTCACCACGTCGGGGTCCCCGCAACGCCGAGACAGCCGCAGCACCAGCCACCCGGCGTGTCGCTCGTACAAGATCCGCAGCGCGTGGCGGTCACCGCCGGCGATGGCTGCCAGTAGCTCGGTGTCAGATGGGTCCACAGTTGTACTGTCGCAGTCCGACCCGGTTTCGGTTCACACGATCTCGAAAGACCCGGACGACGGGCCCGATCGACCCCGCCGGCGGTGGCGTCGGACTGAGCATGCGGTAGCGTCGGGGTGCCGCCTTCGCACGATGAGGGGGACTTCTGAGGCCAAGAGCACCCACTCGAATGGCGGCGATCGTGGCGGTGTCTGCGCTCGCCGTCCTCGCCGTGGTTGTTGTGTGGGTCGGCGTCACCCGGACCGGTGACGACGTCGACGCCACGCTGGCCGATGCGGTCGACGCCGGCGATGTCGAGTTGGCGCGCTCGCTCCTCGCCGGCGGCGCCGATCCCGACGCGCCGCGGGTCCACGCCCTCACGCCCCTGATGAGAGCCGCCATCCGCGACGATGCCGCCATGGTGCGGGTCCTGCTCGGCGCCGGAGCGGACCTCGCGGCCACCGACAATGACGGCCAGTCGGCTTGGCACGTTGCCGCCCAGACCGACTCGGCCGTGGCCCTGGCGGCGCTGATCGAGGCGGGGGCCGACCCAGGGTCACGCTCGCGCAACGGCATGAACACATTCGAGCACGCCGCGGCATGGGGGAGCGTCGAGGTGATCGCCCAGGTCGCGGGGCTGGGCGTCGACATCGACGCCCGATCGGAGGTGATCACCCAAGGTCACGGGCACCCCCGCGATGTCGGCTCGACTGCGCTGGGCATCGCCGCCCGCGCCGGGCAGGTTGCAGCGATCGAGCTGCTGCTCGGCCTCGGTGCCGCCGTCGACGAACCGTCGACGACCGGGCATTCCCCGCTGATGTTGGCCGTCTTCTCCGACCAATCGCCCGAGGTCGTCTCGGCGCTGCTCGCCGGCGGCGCCGACCCGCTGTTGGCGGCGGGCAGCGACCAACGCACCGCGCTGGATTGGGCTGGGGAGTTGGAGCGCGAGGAATTGGTCCCGCTGCTCGAAGCAGCCTCCGACAGCCAGGCGAACGACTGACGAAAGCCCTTGCCCGGACCTGGTGTCACACAGGCGGCGCGGGTGGGAGCACCCGCACCGCGTCGGGCGGCTGCGGGCCGTTGCGCGCTGCGGCTGCCTGGTGGAGGTGTTCGACGAGTGCGGTGACGACTCGATCGAGCCTCGTGACGCGTGGCGGCCGGCGCCGCAGCCACGCCCAATCCCAGGCGTCGCCGAGCCGGACCTCGGCGGCGTATCCGAGTGAGTGCAGCGACGCGACGGCGAGGAGAACGAACGCGACGTAGGTCGGGATCGACGTGATCCATTGCGCCATGACGAGCGCACCGACGGCGGACACGACGCCGACGATGACGTGCGTCCTGGCCTTCGCCGCCCGGATGCGAGCCCGCTCGATATCCCTGGCCCGCGCCCAGGCGCCATGCAGGCTCCGATGCTGGGAGACGGGTTCGGGGTCGGGGGCGGCGAGGAGTCGCCAGTTGTGCCTGGGGTGGTCCCGCAGGCGCCGGATGTGGTAGTCGCCGTTGTCGTAACCGTCGACAACCCGACGCCAGTCACCGTCCACGAAGGTGGCCATCGCTCCCTCCGGATCGCTCTCAGGGCCAGTATGCGCCCGATCGCGCCGTTTGTGAACCGCGGGCGGCGTTCAGGTGACGATCGGAGGCCGGACGCCCCACTCGTGCTCGCCGCCGCTGCCGGCTCGCTCGTAGATACGGCGCCCTAGCAACAGGATGCCCGCCGTCTGGCCCGACCGACTGCTGGCTGAGAGAGTGCGGTGCCGGGGCCCGGCCCCGGCGGGGTCAGTCTCCGCAGCCCTGAGCGAGATCGAGCGGCAGCCTCTCCAGCGCGCGGCGGGCCTGCAGGTCAGACCACGAGTCGCCGAGCACGCCTTGCGCCTGTTGTTTCGAGACGAGCGCGGTGCGATGGCGCGCCAGTTCCCGCTCGACCGTGCACAGTCGGCTATCGCCGCTCGTCACGAGGTCGACCAGCACGGGTAATGCGTCTGGGCTCAAGCTGGAGACGTACTCTTCGGAAAACTCGGCTCCCGCCGCGTGCCGGTCCCAGTTGACGCGCACGATGAGAGCGTCGGGGTTGGCGAGGTTGAGCCCGGCGATGACGGCCACTCCGCTCGCCAGCAGACCGATGGCGAAGCGGCTCTGCCGGTTGCGTAACACCGTCCAGATGAACCAACCCAGCACGAAGCCGAGCCACACCATGAACACCGAGGTGTAGAGCCGCAGCTCGGTGAGCCCGAACTCCTTCACATACAGCCACATGCGGTTCATCGCCGATGCCATGACCATGGCCGTCAGGGCGATGAGCGCCACAGCCAATCGGTCGAAGGTCACCGCACGCCGGCCGTCGTCTCCTCTCGTGAGCCAGTCGAACAGCAGGAGGACCGCGAGCACGAGGATGGCAACGGTGAGGAGCTGGAAGAACCCGCTCCTGGCGTTGCGCGAGAAGTCGCTGGGGCTGACCAGCTCTGGATACCGCCGCAACACCTGGGTGATCTCGAACAGACCGAAGAGGGCTACGAGGCAGGCCAGCACCGTCGCACCGGTCGCCGGGTCCATTCGACGGTGAGGCACTCGGAGGATCGACTCCGGTGTCGGCGAGGCCGACCGGCGAGCAGCGCGCCAGAAGCCGGCGACCGCAGCGGCGATCGCAAGAGACCACAACAGCCGCAAGAACAGCGCGTCGGTGGCCAATCGCGATTGGGTGTCGTGCAGGTACGCCTGGAAGCTGGCGTCGGCCGATGCGAACAGGCTGGTGAACACGGCGACGAAGGGAAAGGCGATGACGATCCCGGTTGCGACGGCGCGGACTCGAGTTCGCCGCTCGGGTGCCAGCTCAGAACGGAGATCAACTTCGACAAAGCGAGCAGCACCCGTTACCGCCTCGACGGCGAGCGACCCGGGGTGGCGGGTGTAGTCCGCCAGGGTCCAGCGTGACAGGTCGTCGGCGGTTCGCACCTGCGAGATCACAGCGACCAGGGCCAAGGCGGCGCCGACGTCGAGCATCATGAGCACTGGTGACGACCGGACGGCGACGAACCCGGCGAGGACGAGCGCTGCGGCGACGAATCCGTAGACCGCTGCGGGCCGCCGGAGGTCCATCAGGGGGCCGATCGCGGCTGCAGTGAGGATCACGACCCACAACCCGAGCGCCACCCCTACCCCGGGAGGGCGGTGAAGGGCCAGCGCGTCGATGGCGACGCCGATCGCCACGGCGAACCCGGCGACCACCCACGGATGGGCGAACACGGGGGTCGGACGCCCTGCGTGGGCCGGCCATTAGACCCCGCGTACGGTGTTCGTCGCCTCCCCCATGTGCGGGCTCAACGTCGGCGGTCCGAGGTCCGGTTCCCATGGCTCATTTCCGGGAGGCGCAGTGGCCCGAGGTGAGGGCATTGGTCCCTAATGCGCGAGACCACTCGTGACGATGGGGTGTGGACATGAAATCGCTTGCTCCGGTCTTCGTTCGCCGGGCGGGAACGCTCGTCGCCGGCGCGGCCTTCCTCTTCGCCGTCATGCTCGGGTTCGGCGTCATGGGCGACCGCACCGCCCTCGTCGTCAGTGACGTCGTCTATCCCGCCGTGGCGCTCGCCACCGGGGCGTTGCTCGTCATCGGCTCGTTCAGTCGCAGCGGGGCCGACCGGCGATCCTGGGCCGTGATCGGCGGCGGCGTGGCTCTCCTCGGCATGGGTGAGCTCGTCTGGGGGTGGTACGAGTTGGGCCTCGGCGTGGAGCCGCCGTTCCCCGGCCTCCCCGACGTCTTCTACCTGGCGGCGTACCCGGTGCTGGCGTTGGGGATGCTCGCGATGCCCCGACTGTCCGCCAGCCGCTACCAGTGGAGCCTGCAGATGATCGACGCACTGGTGGTGACCGCGGGGGTCGCCATCCTCGCCTGGCTGATGGTGTTCGCGCCGATGTATCAGGACTCCAGCGGCAGCACCTATGCCGCGTTGGCGGTGGGAGCCGGGTATCCGGTTGGCGACGTGCTGCTGATAGCGGTCATCGGAGCGGTGGGGATCGGCAGGAGCCTGCACCTCCGAGACCGGTCGTTGTGGTGTCTCATCGCCGGACTGCTCGCCATGGCGGTGGGCGACATCGTGTACCTCACTCAGAGCTGGTCCACGTCGTACGAGTCGGGGTCATGGCTGGATGCGACGTGGCTGGCGTCGTACGGCTTGTTCGCCCTCGGCGCTGCATGGCTCCCCGATCGTCTGGAGCGACGACGGCCGCGAGAGCGCCGCCTCCCGTTGTGGCACGTCCTGGGGCCGGTGGCCGTGCTCGGCGCCATCGTCGGCCTGCAGATCGTGCGCAAGGTGCAGTCCGGTGACGGTGGGAGCATCGGCTATGACCTGGCGATCACGCTGCTCGGCTTCGTGGTGCTCGCGAGGATCATCCTCTCGGTGGCGGAGGACCGGAGGCTGCTGGCCGCCGAGCGCGACCACCTGATCTCGGTCGTCTCGCACGAGTTGCGCACGCCGTTGACCGCCGTGCAGGGGTATCTCGAGATGCTCGACGCCGAGTGGGATGCATTGGACGAGCCGGCGAGGCGCGAGATGGTGGCGGTCGCCGAGGATCAGGCGCGATTCCTCGGCAGGATCGTGACCGACCTGGTCGCCGCGAGCCGTGACCAGCTCAACTCGACGGACCTGGTGCGCGAGGCCGTCGACGTCGCCAGCATCGTTCGCCGCGTGGTGAACGACCTCGGGCTCGGGCCTGTCGCGAGCATCGCGGTGGCACAAGGCACAGGCGTCGTGGCCGACCGGGAGCGCCTGGTGCAGATCCTCACGAACCTCTTGACGAATGCGACGCGGTACGGCTCGGGGTCGATCGCATGTGTCGCCCGCCGTGTGGGTGGCCAGGTCGACATCGAGGTCCACGACAACGGCCCTGGAGTACCCCCCAGGTACCGGGACAGCATCTGGGACCGCTTCGAACGGGGGGCGTACCGTTTCGATGCGGCGACCCCAGGCTCCGGCCTGGGCCTCGCCGTCGTGAGGTCGCTGGTCGAGGCACACGGCGGCGCCGTCGGGCATCGCCCATCGCGACTCCTGGGCGGCGAGTGTTTCTGGGTCCGGCTTCCCGCACCCGTCGAGGAGGCGGCCATCGGTCCGGCCCGGGCCCCCGAAACCGCCCCGGCCTGACGCGTCCCGCCGGTCGGTTTGACGCCGGCTCCCGGCCCGACATATCCGCGTCCTTGACGGGACGGCCAAGCTGTGCGACACTCCCTGCAGGCCGTGAAGCCCCGTCAGGGGCTGCGCGGCTGTTGTTGTCTCGGCTGTTGTTGT
>Ga0299906_10005380_pt1 | contig 10441 bp, 6 predicted proteins | sample RVTome_14_FD_200259 | JGI IMG/M metagenome (GOLD analysis project Ga0299906, IMG submission 200259) | Soil microbial communities from uranium-contaminated site in the Upper Colorado River Basin, Wyoming, United States - RVT145D125 (version 2) ...
GCCGCAAGTTCCGACACCGGAATCGAGCGCGAGATCGTCGCCGACCATGCTGACGCGCGTGAGCACGTCCGGTCCGTTGCCGATCAGCGTCGCGCCCTTCACCGGCCGCGTCACCTTGCCCTTCTCAATTAGGTACGCCTCGGACGCCGAGAACACGAACTTGCCAGACGTGATGTCCACCTGACCGCCGCCGAAATTCACGGCGTACAGCCCCTTGTCGACCGACGCGATGATTTCTTTCGGATCGTGTTTGCCCGCGAGCATGTAGGTGTTGGTCATCCGCGGCATCGGCAAATGCGCGTATGACTCGCGCCGGCCGTTGCCGGTTGGCGCCACACCCATTAACCGCGCATTCAGCAAGTCCTGCATGTACCCGACCAGCACGCCGTTCTCGATCAACACGGTGCGGTTCGTCGGCGTGCCTTCGTCATCGACGTTGAGCGATCCGCGCCGATCTTGCAGTGTACCGTCGTCCACAACGGTCACCTCCGCCGACGCCACATTTTGGCCCAGGCGCCCGGCGAACGCCGAGGTCCCTTTGCGGTTAAAGTCGCCTTCGAGTCCGTGGCCGATCGCCTCGTGCAGCAAAATTCCCGGCCAGCCGGGACCGAGCACCACTTGCATATCCCCCGCCGGTGCATCGACCGCCTCGAGATTCACCAGCGCCTGGCGCACCGCTTCGCGCGCGAACCCGAGCACGGTGTCGCCCGCCAGCAGTTCGCGATACGTGAAGCGCCCGCCACCGCCGCCGGTGCCGACTTCGCGCCGGCCGTTCGACTCCGCGATCACGGTCACGTTCACCCGCACCAGCGGGCGCACGTCGCCGGCGAGCGTGCCGTCGCTGCGCGCGACCAGAATCACTTCATGAACGGCGGCCAAACTTGCCATCACTTGCTTCACGCGCGGATCTTGCGCGCGCGCTTCGCGCTCGATGCGCTCGAGCACGGCGACCTTTTCCTGATCGGGAATGCTCGCCACCGGATCGGCGACCTGATACAGCCGCCGCGCCTCGCCGGCGCGCCACCGGATCGGCGCCGTCGCGCTTTCACCTTGCACCGCGATCGCCCGCGCGGCGCCGGCCGCTTCGAGCAACGCCGGCAGCACGATGTCGTCGGAATACGCGAACCCGGACTTTTCCCCCGCCACCGCGCGCACGCCGGCGCCGCACTCGATGCTGTGCGCGCCGGATTTCACCTGACCCTCTTCGAGCGACCACGACTCGTGCCGGCTGTGCTGAAAATAAATGTCGGCATAATCGACCTGCCCGCTCAGCAACCGGTCCATCAGCCGCGCGAGATCGTTCTCGCCGAGCCCGGCCGGTTCGAGCAAGGATCGGCGCGCTTGTTTCACCAAATCTTTTGACGTATCCACGAAATCTCCCGATGTTCCTGCCTTCCGTATAGTCGGGGTTCCGGCTGCGAGACTCAAGACGCGCGAGCCGTGAATCCGCCTGAAGGCGGGATTCAGTTCGTTAATGGCGGATTGGATGTGCGGCTATGGGTGGAGTTGTCGATGTACTTGGTTGTTCGCCCTTCGGGCGATCGTCTCAGATCGTAGGGCGCAATAGCGAAGCGTATTGCGCCGCATGTTAATCGTCGTAGCGAAGCCCATCGGCTCCGGGGCTACCGGCCCAGTCCCGCGGATAGATGCTCATTCTCACAAGTCGATAAAACGTTGAGTGCGGCCAATCGGCCACGCGCTTTACCAGGCGGTGCTTGACGGGATTGATATGAACGTAATCCATGTGCGCCGCGAAGTCGGCCTCGTCCCGTATCAAATGCTCCCAGTATCGGCGCTGCCAGATGCCGCGTTCGCCCCGGCGTTGGCGCACAAGGGAGCGACGCTCCGTCACGGGCAGCGCCTTGGAGAATCGCGCTTTGATCAAGCGCCAGCGCAGCGCGAAATCATCATCGCCCTCGGGTAGCGATATCACGCAGTGCAAGTGATCCGGAAGCACGACCCAGCCGTGGATGGTGAAGGGATGAGCTTGCTGAACGCGCCTCACTGCCGCTCGCAACGTGTCGATCTCTCGCACGAGAAGATCGTTGCCAAATCGCTCCAGCAAGTTGACGGTGAAAAAATAAGTACCGCCCGGATGCCAGGCACGTCGATAGTCGGGCATTGGGAGAGTGTTTCGTAGCTTGTCGTGCGGCGCAATACGCTTCGCTATTGCGCCCTACATGAACTGGGTATGTAGTTCGAGTCCCCGTATGGCGCGGCTTTGAGCATCGCAGGGTTTGGGGTGAAGCCCGTCAGGGGAGCGGATAGGATGTCCGCTCCCGAATCACAGCACAAGGATGTGTTGTGATTCGGCGAGGGCCCCAAACCCGAGAAGCGCAGAAGCTGATTGCGCCATCCGGGGTGTCCTTCTCTTTGGGTACTTTCGCTTGGACAAGCAAGAGAAAGTACCCCGACCGCGGTTCGGGAACCGCAAGTACAACTTCATATACCGACAATCGCCCGAAGGGCGAACCAAACAAATGATACCCCTCTCCCTCACCCTCTCCCGCAGGGGGAGAGGGATTAAAGAAGGTAAGAGCGCCCACCGGGCGCTCTACCTAATCTTCCGATGCTCAATGCTCGGTAGCTGCGAGCGAAACGCCCGCATCGCGGCCAAATCGCAATCCGCCAACGCAACGCCCGGTTCGTGCGGAACCCGCGACAATATTTCTCCCCACGGATTCACGATCATGCTATCGCCGTGCGTTTCGCGGCCGTTCGGATGGCGGCCGGTTTGGGCGGCGGCGATCACGAAGCAGAGATTTTCGATCGCGCGGGCGCGGACCAGCGTTTCCCAATGCGCGCGTCCGGTATAAGCCGTGAACGCGGACGGGATCGAGAGAATCTCGGCGCCGGCATCGAGCAAGCGCCGGTACAATTCCGGAAAGCGTATGTCGTAGCAGACACTCAACCCGAGGCGACCGGCCGGCGTGTCGACCACGACCGGCGTATCGCCGGCCTCGAACGCATTCGACTCGAAGTGACGCTCGCCGTTTCCCAGCTGCACGTCGAACAGATGAATCTTGTCGTAGCGTGCCATGCGTTCGCCGCGTTCGTCATACAGCAGGCACGTCGCCCGCACCTTCTCGCCCCGCGTTCGCAGCGGAATCGTTCCGCCGACCAGCCACAACCGATGTGCGCGAGCGGTCGTCGCCAGGAATTCCTGGATCGGACCGGTGCCGTCGACCTCGGCGACCGCCGAGCGCTGCGCGTTGTTGCGCGCCATGATCGCGAAATTTTCCGGCAACACGGCAAGCCGCGCGCCGGCACTTGCGGCTTGTGCCAGCAGGCGCTCGGCCTCGCGCAGGTTCGTCGCCACGTCCGGCGCGGACGTCATTTGTATCGCGGCAACGCGCGTCATCGATGCGGCTCCCGGTTCCCTAGCGGCATGATCGCGTTCATTGCGTCGGTTCGGCCGCCGGCGACGCCGGCGCCTCTTTCGACAACTTGGTGACCTGTGGATTGCTCCATGGGCCCTTGATGAAATACGTGACGCGCGTGCCCTCGCTAATCTGCTTCTTGAACAAACTCTGCAGCGCCAACACCGCCGCCGCCACTTGCGGCCCGAACAGGCCCCAACTCGTCAGTGTCAACGTGCTGCCGATGCGCGGGCTCGCTTCGATCGCGAGATCGTAATCCTCCTTCGCCAACCCGACGCGACCGGCGATCCCGAGGTTCAGCGCGGGGCCGCTGACCACCAGGTTGTCGGTGCGTGCATTGCCACGGTTGATCGCGATCTTTCCGTGGATCGCGTCGAACGCGAAACCCTTGCCAAACGCCGGACTGAAATCGAGCGTGAGATAGCGGGCGATCGATCGCAAATCGAGAAAACCAAACAGCCGCGCGGCGCCGGGGTCCAGCTTGAGGAATCGTCCGTTCTCCGCGCTCACTTCGACGGTTCCGTTCATGCCGGCGGCTTGCGGTTCGGTCGGTGCGCCAGGCCAGGAAAGATGCGCGAGCACCTGAACCTTGCCTTTCGCCATCTGGTCCTTATACCCGAGCGCATCGAGCGACGTTCCCATGTCGTCGCTTTGCCACTGGATATTGAACTCCGATTCGTCGACCGCGTCGCGTCGCCGCCAGATACCGTCGACGGCGAGCGTCAGCTCCGGCCGAGTGAGCTTCAGCCGATCGATTCGCCAGCCCTGCGAATCCGGCGCGGCGGCGAAATTCAGCTCGCCCAACGATCGCTGTTTGTATTCGAAGTCTCGCGCGCGTAGATCCACGGCCGGTAGACGCCGCGGGTCGGTCGGTCGATCCTTGACGGCGCCCTCGCGGGCGGCCGGCAACCGAAGATACGCCAAGTCGAAACGCCAGCGCGCCGGGCGCCCCGCGGCCGCCACGACGCTGCCTTCGCCGGCGGCGGCATCGCTGTCCACCACGATCTTCCACTCCTCGCCCCGGCGCGCAAGATTCAGAAACGACCGACCCCATTCACGATTCAACAATACGAACTGTTTTATTTCCGCACGCACGCCGCTGACCAGCGACAGCGTCTCGCCATGATCCGCGCTTTCAACCAGCGGCAGCCATTGGTCCGCGTCGACGGCGTCGACGTTCAAGCCGATCTCCAACCCTTCGCGCTGCGGCAGCGGCGCGGTCGGCTGACCGAAATTGATTCGCCCGCGGTTGAATTGCCAGCGGTCCTGCCGGCGGTCGAAGGCGAGCGTTCCGCCCGATCCGGAACCGGCGGCGATCGACAACACCAACGCGTCCGGGCGACTGATGTCCGTGGTGACCGCCAACCGGTCCGCTCGATCGCCGCGGCGGCGATCGAGCGGCGCGGGAAGCCGCGTGCGCAGTTCGCCGTAGTCCGCGCCGGCCCGCAACCGCGCACCCTCCGGCCCGTCCTTCCAATCGAGCGACCAGTCCACCGAACCGCTCACGCGGCTGGCGATCGCGGGCCGACCGCGTAACAGCTCGGCCGGCTGCAATCTCCCGCCGGCGCTCAGGTGCAAACCGTCCGACTGGTACGACGACACCAGTGTCGCCGGCCCGCCGAACAGATTTCCCTTCAAGCTGCTGTCGTGCAATCCGGCGTCGGTGAAGCGCGCGACCCCGTTTAGCGCGTCGGCACCGCTGCCGTCCGCGAACTTGAGCGCCGCGTCCCGTACCCGATACGTGGCGAAAAACGTGTCGTCTATTTTTTGCGTTAGCGGCACCAACACCTCGAGTTCGAGCGTTCCGGTGCCGGCCGCGGAAGCGAGCTTGCGAACCGCCGCTTGCCAAGCGTGATCCTTGTTCGTCTTGGCCGACTGCAAGACGCGCAACGTTTCGGCGACTGGGCCGTCGAGCCGGCCGCGTACGTGCACCTGGCGCGTCACGGCATCGGGCCGGTGACCGACGTCGACACGCACGTCGTGCGCCGTCAAAGCACCGATGCGGCCGCCGCCGGTGATCAGCGCGTTGGAACCGTCGACGGCAACGCTCACCTGCGCCCGCGTTATCGGCGGCCACCCGGGCAGATAGCGATAAACGCCGTCGCGCACTTGGGCGCGCAACTCGAATGTTCCCTGCTTTTCGTCGAACGGAAACTCGCGAATCGGGCCGTCATACACGAGATGACCCGACGTGACACGGCCATCGACGATGGACGATTCCATCCACTCGAGCGAGCGCGGCGGCAGTTTATGAATCGGATAGTAACGCGCCGCATGGGCGCCGTTGCCATCGCGAAAGTCGACACGCAGCTTGAGCACCGGCGATCGCGATTCATCGAACGGTACGTCCAGCGTCAGCGACCCGGCGCCCTTGCCGTCGTCGCCTTGTATCTGCAAGGCATCGCCCGCGATGTGCCAGGCATCGTCGGTCTTGCGCCACTGCACCTTGCCGCTGGCCCGGGCGGCGAGCAGCGGCGCGCGAAACACGCGCGGCAAACTGAACGAGAAGTCCTTGGAATCGATGTCGATGCGCCCGGCCGTGTTGTCGAACGACACGCGCCCGCTCAATCCGGTGACGCTCGGCAGCCGCTCGTGCGCGGCGGTGCCCAAACGCGCCAGCCGCGCCTCCACCTCGAAGGCGCTCGGCTCCGCGAGCGGCCCCCGCGTCTTGATGCGCAGCGCATCGATCGCCCCCGACGGACGCAGGTCGGCCCAGTGCCGCAGCAGCGGATGCTGGGTTTGGTTGGTCACGACAAAACGCGTGAGATCGTCGAGATCGAGGTGATCGATTTCAAACCGGTTTTCCGCGCCGGCGTACTCAAGGTGCAAGCGGCCGGCCGACCATGGTGCATTGACCAGTCCGAGCGACAAGCGATCGAGATCGAGACGCCAGCCCGCGTCGGTCCGGCGCCATAACACGCCGGCCGACAGTTGCCGCAGCGCGATCGATTGCGCCTTCGCGCCGAACGGAAAGCGCACTCGCGTCGCCGCCGCTTTCCCGCGCACGATCACCGGCCGCGCGTTCCGCCAGTCGCTCCACAGATCGAGATCGAAACGACCGCGCACGTCGCTCGGCAGACGTTCCCGCAACACCAACGGCAATGTTTGCAGGTCGATGCCATCGGCGCGCAGCGCGAATTCGCCGTCCCAGGATTCCGCCGCCGGATCGCCGGTCACGTCCGCGGTCACGGCGCACTTGCGGCAGAGCGCGTCCGGAAAATCGGCGCTCGCCCGCAACCGGTGGCGCGTGCCGCGATTGCGCAGTTCGAGATCGACGGCCGCGATCTTGAGCAAACCGGTGGCGGCGCGCGCATCCTGCCAATTCAGTTCGCCTTCGCGAACTTCCACGCGCGCCATCGCCGCCAGCCATGCGAATTCGGCGCCGGACGGAACCTCATCGGGCGGCGATAGATCGGCGACGCCGATGCGCCCGTCGCGGTCGCGCACGAGCGTCAAGGAAGGACGAACCAGTACCAGCCGATAAACTTCCAGGCGTCCGCGCAACAGCGCGAGCGGTTCCACGCTGATCTGAACTTCGCCGATCCGAATGCCGGCCCGCCGCTCGTCGGGGCCGTGGACCGTTACCCCGTAAATACGCAGACCCGGATTCAAACCTCGCCAATAGCTTTCGATTCGCCCGAGATGCACCGGATGGTTTGCGGCGTGCGTCAGGTACGCCTCGATGTCGCTTTTTTGCGCCAGCAGCGTCGGCAGGTACAGTCGTGCCGCGACATACAGGGTGAGCAACAATACCGCCGCCGCGACGCCGGACCAGGCGGCGTATCGCCCGGCCCGGCGCCAGCGTCGCCGTGTACGGAGCGGATGAGCGGATGCGGGATTCATGTGCGTGATCGGACGGCCGCGAGAGGGTTTGTCAAATTATACGCAGTGGTAGAACGACTTCCCGCCGGATCGTTCCGTATCCTTGCGTTGGGAATAACCTGATAAGTTTCCAAACGCCCACTCTCACCGCAAAGGCGCAAAGTTCGCAAAGAAGAAATGACGGTTATCCAGAACTTTGCGCCCTTTGCGTCTTTGCGGTGAATCAAGTAATCGAGACGCGCCTTAAGAGTCCGTTGAAAAAGTCCCGTCCAGGGACTTTTCAACTCGTTCGCGCGGCGCATGTCCGCGCTCACTCCCGAAATTTCAACCACTTGCGTGCTTGAAATTTCGGCGCGCCACTTTTCGGCTGCGCCGTCCATGCTTCGCCGAAAAGTCCAGGGCCGAAATCCTCTCGGCCCGTTCGCCGCTTCGCGGCTCAACCTTGTGGCGCACGGGGTTTGTTTTTTCAACAAACTCTTAAAGCAAGACCACATCGTACTGTTCTTGCTGGTACTGCGGCTCGACCTTGAGTTGGATCGGCCGGCCGATGAACCCTTGCAATTGCGCGACGCTGTCGGCCTCCTCGTCAAGCAGCAGGTCGATCACCGCCTGCGACGCCACCACCAGGTATTCGTCGGCGCCGAACTGGCGCGCTTCGCGCGTTATTTCGCGAAAGATTTCGTAGCATACCGTTTGCGCCGTCTTGACCGACCCGCGCCCCTGGCACACGGCGCACGGCTGGCACAACACGTGCTCCAGGCTCTCGCGCGTGCGCTTGCGCGTCAGCTCGACCAATCCGAGCGACGACATTTCGGTCAGGTACACCTTGGTGCGGTCGCGGGCCAGTGCTTTTTCCAGCGCGCGCAGCACCGCGCGGCGATGATCGATGTCCTCCATGTCGATGAAGTCGATGATGATCATCCCGCCGAGGTTTCGCAGCCGCAGCTGGCGCGCGATCGCCTGCGCCGCCTCGAGATTGGTCTTGAACAGCGTGTCTTCGAGATTCTTGCGCCCGACGTACGCGCCGGTGTTGACGTCGATCGTGGTCATCGCCTCGGTTTGATCGATCACCAAGTAGCCGCCGCTTTTCAGCAACACTTTCGGCGCGAGCGCCTTCTGAATTTCATCCTCGACGCCGTACAAATCGAAGATCGGGCGCTCGCCCGGATAGTGCTCGACGCGATAGGCGACCTCGGGGATGAACTCCATCGCGAATTCCTGCGCTTTGACATAGGCCTCGCGGGAATCGATGCGAACCCGTTGGACGTTGTCGCGCACCAAGTCGCGCATGACGCGCAGCGGCAGCGTGAGATCTTCATGAATCAGATCGCCGAACTTGGCGCTCGCGAAGCGCTCCTGGCATACCGCCCAGACGCGGCGCAAGTAACGGATATCGTTGTGCACTTCCTCTTCGGTGGCGGTCTCGGCGAGCGTGCGCAAAATATATCCGCCCTGACCCTCGTCGCCGATCGCCGCGCGGATCATGGCGCGCAAGCGTTCGCGTTCGTTGTCGTCGCCGATCTTCTGCGACACGCCGATGTGGTCGTTGTGCGGCATGAACACGACGTAGCGCGCCGGCAGCGTGAGCTCGGTCGTCAAGCGCGCGCCTTTGCTGCCGAGCGCGTCCTTGATCACTTGCACGATCAGTTCCTGGCCTTCGTACAGTAACTGGTGAATACGCGGCACCGTCGATGGGGCGCCGCGCGGCGATCGCGGCACGCCGTCCGGGCCGGCGGTCTCGAACACCGGCGCGCGAACTTCCGTCTCCGCCGGCACGCGGATATCGGCGGCATGCAGAAACGCCGTGCGATTCAGACCGATCTCGACGAACGCCGCCTGCATGCCGGGCAGAATGCGCACCACCTTACCTTTATATATGTTGCCGACGATGCCGAGTTGGCGCGCGCGTTCGATGTAGATTTCTTGCAGCACGCCGTTCTCGACCACGGCAACGCGGGTTTCCTGCGGCGTGACGTTTATGAGAATCTCTTCGCTCATATAAAAACAGTGGCAAGAAGCAAGTTTCAAGTGGCAAGAAAAAGGAACGGTCAGTTTACTTGCTACTTGTCACTTGCTACTTGTAACTTGTAACTTGCTACTTGTTTTAGCAGTTGTACCAATTCAAACAACGGCAGTCCGACGATTCCGGAATAGCTGCCCTCGATGCGCGCGATGAAAGCGCCGGCGACACCCTGAATCGCATAGCCGCCGGCCTTGTCCGCGGGCTCGCCGGTGGCCCAATAGCGCGCGATGTCGGTGTCCGACAGGGCTGCCAGCGTGACGCGGCTTTCGGACGTCGCATCGTACGCCGCATCCTGAGCGAGGAGACTGACGGCGGTCAACACTTGGTGCGTGCGGCCCGACAATCGCCGCAGCATATCCATGCCATGCACGCGATCGCGCGGCTTGCCGAGGATTTCGCCGTCCAACACGACTTCGGTATCGGCGCCCAATACCGGCCGCGGCGGCCGGCCGGCCGCACGCACCAGCTCGGCGCCCCGGCGCGCTTTTGCGCGCGCCAATCGCGCCACGTACTCCGCGGCCGGTTCGCCCGACCGCGGCGTTTCAACGACGTCCGTGGCGACGGTTTCGAAACGCACGCCGATCTGGCGCAGCAACTCCGAACGACGAGGCGAGGCGGATGCGAGATAAATGTCGGCGGTCAACCGTTCCTTTTTCTTGCTACTTGAAACTTGCCACTTGCCACTGTTTTTATCGGTGATAGGGCAGTTCGTTGATGATGCTCCACGCGCGATAAATCTGTTCGGCCGCCACCACGCGCGCGAGCGGGTGGGCGAGCGTGAGACGCGACAGCGACCAACGCGCGTGCGCGCACGCCAGGCACTCATCCGACAGGCCTTCGGGCCCGCCGATCAGCAGCGCCATGTCACCGCCGCGGGCCATGCGCGCACGAAGCTCCGCGGCCAGTTCATCCGTCGAAAGCTCGCGCCCGGCGCGGTCGAGCGCCACGACATACGAACCCTTCGGTACCGCCGCCAGCAACCGCTCCCCCTCCGCCCGCACAACCCGGGCGATATCGGCACCTTTCGTGCGCCGACCGGCTTTGATTTGCCGCAAAACGAGCCGCGGCTGTCCGGTCAGTCGCTTGGCGAAGTCGTTGTATCCGGCCTCGACCCAGGCCGGCGCCCGCTCTCCCACCGCCACTAGATGAATCTTCATCGAACCGTCATTTTAACGGGACGGATGCCTGACAGGGCGACCGTGGTGAACGCACCCGG
>Ga0299906_10005381_pt1 | contig 10440 bp, 9 predicted proteins | sample RVTome_14_FD_200259 | JGI IMG/M metagenome (GOLD analysis project Ga0299906, IMG submission 200259) | Soil microbial communities from uranium-contaminated site in the Upper Colorado River Basin, Wyoming, United States - RVT145D125 (version 2) ...
CGAGGAGGTCCTCGAAGCGGCGGAACAGATGATCGCAGATCACCATGCCCAGCACGGCATCGCCGAGAAACTCCAGCCGCTCGTTGCTCTGGAGGCGGTGGTCCGACAGCGAGGCGTGGGTCAGCGCCTGCTCCAGCAGTCGCCGGTCACGAAACGTGTGACCCAGCAACTGCTCCAGGCGTTCGATTTCTCTGGGATCGCGGGGGTCGCGCGCGTTCACGGGGCCCGATCTCGATGGCCTGTGACGGCCCCACCCGCGGTGAACGGACTCGTCGGCGGCCGGAGCTCCGCCGATCACGGGAGGACCTGGGCTGCATGGCAGCCGGGCGGGCTTTTCAGGCGCGTGGGGCCATGTGTCCAGGCGACCAAAAAACGCGTCCGGCGGGGCGACGTCGCCCCTCTTCGGCTGACTATAGACCACATTCGGCCGGAACGGGCGCCGGGTTTGGCGAATCCCGCCGGATTCGCGCGTCATGCGGTTCCCTGGCCGGGGCTTTCGTTCAGTGGCGACGGTCGACGAGTCGTGCTACACTGCGTGGCTCGCAATCGGCGGTGCGTCACCAGTCATAGAGTCACGGAATCTCGCCCGATGTCCATTCACTACCCCAAGCGGCTCAGCAACGTCAAGCGCAAGCGCCAGTTCGGCTTCCGGACGCGCATGAAAACGCGGCTCGGCAGACAGATGATCAACCGCAAGCGCCGCATGGGCCGCCGTCTCACGCCGCTGGACAAGTAGGCCGCCGTCGCTTGATGCCGCCGGGCCGGGGACCGCACCCGCAGATCAGACGCCTTCCACCATGCCGCGCACCCAGTCGGCGATGGCGTCGGCCGTCGCTTCGACACCGGCGTGGTCGGTGTCAATGACCTGGTCCGCCAGCGCCAGATAGACCGGTTCGCGCTGGCTCAGGATCGCGTCGACCTCGTCCACGGGATCGGCCCCGGTCAGACTCGGCCGGTCGCCGCGATGGCCTTCGAGCCGGTCTCGCAGGCCTTCGATGCCGCACCGGAGGTATGCGACCCTCGCCTGACCGGCCCGGCGCAGCGCATCCACGCGCTGCCGCGCTTCCTCGATCATCGGCACGCCGCCGCCGAGGGCGACGACCTGGCGATCGGCCTTGAGCACCGCGTCGAGCATTCGCGCCTCGGCGGCGCGCCAGGCCGCCTCGCCGTAGGTGGCCCAGATCGCGGCGACGGTCGATTCCTTGAAGCAGGACATGACCCGCTCATCCAGGTCCACGAACACCAGGTCGAGAATCGATGCGGCAAGCCGGCCGGCGCTGGTCTTTCCGCTTCCCCGAGGTCCGATGAGCAGGACATTCATGGCGCGCATCCTACGCCCCCACCCGGCCGCCGCTCCATTGATGCGGATGCCTCGATTCGACGGCGAGTGCCTCGAGCGCGGCTCAGGCGGCCGCGCGTCGGGCCGAGACGCCGAGAAACGCCAGCAGCCGCGCGCGATCGCCCTCGCTGAGGAAATCCGTGAAGCGCAGGGCCATTCGGCGCGGGCCGGGATCATCCTGATCATCGTTGACCCACACGACCTCGCCGGCGACGAATGTCCTCGTGGTCTGACCGGGCAGCTCCAGGTGCAGCGCCACCTCGCGGCCGACGTCCACCGGCTCATCGAGCTCGATGCGGACTCCGGTTTCGCTGATGTCGTACGCGTGCCCCTGCCAGCCCTCGACCGAGAGATCGTCGACGCTCTGGACCATCACCGGCGTGTGCATGGGCGAGAGCCGAATGCGCTCGTGCCCGCGCCGATCCGTCTCCTGAACCGAGGTCGTCATGGGGATGATCTCCGATGGGCCGCCGCCTCAGGCGGGGTATGCTTCTATCGGCCATCGAGATATCGGTCTTCAGCGGCGGCGCGGCAGGTCGGCGGGGGCACCGGAGATGCACGACGACCGGAAACGACATAACTGCCTGACATTCATCGAGATACCCCCGTCGCCCGCCCGTTGCGGCGGCTCAGGCCCGCAGGGGCGCCCGCCGGCCGATGAGCTGGACGTTCACCCCGTCGATCGTCACCCCGAGCTCACGCTCGATCTCTGCGAGCACGGCCTCGGGCAGTCGATCGAGCAGCTTGCGGCTGAGCCTCGGAGGAACATCCTGAATCTCCCCGGTGTCCTGGTAACGAACGTGCAGATGCTCGGTCATGTCCGCATCATAGCGGCAGGTGCCGGTGGCGGTCGGGAGCTTGCGCGCCAGGCCCGCCTCGCACAGCGCATCGAGCGTGTTGTAGACGGTCGCCAGACTCAGACTTTCCATCTGCGGCTTGACCATCTCAAACAGTTCTTCCGCGGTGGGATGCGACTTGCAGGCGCGCAGCGCCTCGAACAGCGCGGTGCGCTGCGATGTGCAGCGCAGGTTCCGTTGCATGAAGAGCTGCCGGGCCGATGTCACGTCAGGCGTTCCTCCGCCGTCAATCCCGGAACCGACGAAGCTATTATTGCGTTGGAAGCGACACCAATCCACTGTTCGCTCGCAGTCGCGCTGAAATGCGACGCAGTCTCAGCGGGATCGTCCGCGAACGAAGCGCCACGGCATCCGCGTCAATGGTGGTCCGGGAAAGCCCGGGCAGGCCGAGGCCGATTCGAGATGCTCTCACCGCCCGCCTGCGGTCACGAGAGTTGCCAACGCCGCCCTCTGCCGCGGGAAGATTGCCCGGCTTGACACCCGGCCTCGACCGACCGCAGTCCGATGTGCGGTGCGAGCCGCGCCGGCTGCGATGCCGCCTCGGCGACAATTCGAGAACTCACCGACGTGCGAGGCCGATAAGGTTCTGCCGCGCGGCGAACATTCGGCCGCCGGGCATCGTCGTCTTTTCACACGCCGCACGCCCTGAGCACAGGTTGATCCGAGGACCCGTTGAATCTGCTCGAAGCCGCCATCCTGGGCCTTGTCGAAGGGATTACTGAGTACCTGCCCATCAGCTCGACGGGCCACCTGATCCTGGCCACGGCCCTGCTCGGTCTCAACGAGCCGCCCGAGATCAAGCACGCCGTGGACGCCTACGCGATCGTGATCCAGGGCGGGGCGATCCTGGCGGTGCTGGGGCTCTACCGCGCGAGAGTCGGGCAGATGATCCGCGGGCTGCTGGGGCGGGACCGGACGGGCCTGAAGCTCGCGTTCAATCTCTTCATCTCATTCCTCCCGGCGGCGGTCCTGGGCGTGCTCTTCGCCGACATGATCGAAGCGCGGCTGTTCTACCCGTGGCCGGTCATCGGCGCCCTGGCGGTGGGCGGCGTCATCATGCTCGGGCTGAAGCGCTGGCAGCGGCGGTTCTTCCGCGGACCGGATGATGCCGCGCCAAAGAACATCCACAGCTTCGTGGACATCGAGCACCTCACCTGGCGGCGGGCGCTGCTCATCGGGCTCGTGCAATGCCTGGCCATGTGGCCGGGCACCAGCCGCAGCATGACCACGATCGTGGGCGGCATGTTCGCCGGACTGCGCCCGAGGCAGGCGGCGGAATACAGCTTCCTGCTCGGCCTGCCCACGCTGGGCGGCGCGTGCGTGTACAAGGGCGCGCGCAATCTGCTCGATGGCGGGCCGACCATGTTCGATGTGCTCGGCTGGCCGGCACTCATCGTCGGCTTTCTCGTCGCGATGGTGTCGGCGGCCCTGGCGATCAAGTGGCTCGTGGGCTACCTCGGCCGCCACGGCGTGGCGCTGTTCGGCTGGTACCGGCTCGCGCTGGCGGCGGTCTTCGCCCTGCTGATCGCGCGCGGGCGCCTGACGATCGCGCCGGCGAATCCTCCGGATGCAGCGCCGGGGGTCACCGCTCCCGCGACTCCGCCAGCACCTGGTCCATGAGGTCGCTGTAGCCGGCGCTGATCGCTTCGCCCAGTGTCGGCGCGAAGATCTCGCGCAGCTCGTCGAGGGCCTCGTGGCACTGGCGGATGTCGAACTGCCGCGACACCATCGCCTCGAACTCGATGAAGTCGCCGATGCGGGCGACGCGGTCCAGGTGAATGCGGACATCCTCGATCATCCACAGTTCGCGCAGCTTGGAGACGGTCAGCCATTCGCGCAGGCCGTGCGTGCCCCAGCGCAGTCTCGCCTGCTCATCGGAAAGGATCGTGTAATTGCACAGGCGCGGGCGGATCCGGTCCGGCCGGTGGTAATAGACCCACTCGACCGGCTCGCCCACCGCCTCCCGCCGCTTCAGCCGGCCGTCCACCAGCTTGAAGTACGTGTCCACCTGCTTGAGCACGCCGATGAACTGGGCGCCGATGGCGCGGCACTGGCCGCGGGCGGCGGGAAGGTCCCTCAGCTCGGCCTTGAATTCGACGTTCTGCATGGGATGGACGGCAGGCGTTATGGGTCGGTGACGGACGGCTCGCGTGCCTCTTCTTCGACCGAATGTCCCGGCGGATCGAGCACGAGGCCGCGCTGGGCCTCGATCGTGCGCACACCCTGCACCTCCAGGCCCTGCTGGAGCCGCGCGAGCTGCTGCTCGACCGCGAGCCGGTCCGGGAGCAGGTATTCCTCCACGATCGCCAGCGACTCGTCGATCCGCTCGATCCGCCACAATTCCTGCGGATGGTGCGATGCCAGCCCGGCGTAGTACAGGTTGTCATCGACGGCGATCGGCCCGGCGCCCTCCACCCACGTCTTCATGCCGATCGGCGCCGGGTCCTGGCCGTCCGGCCCGGCCGCCATGAACTGCCAGACGATGCGCCCCCGGCCGGGATCGTTCCCGCCCATGGAGACCTTCCAGTAGCAGCGGTGGCCGCCGAACAGGATCGACTCGAATTCCTTGACCTCCGGCCGCGGGAACAACGTCCCGCCGAGCGCCCAGGCGAGCAGCGCGGCGAAGACCACGAACAGCGCCAGCTTGATGAGCAGGCTGCGGAATCCCAGTATCACCTGTCCCATGGATCCCTGTCGATAATTCATGGCGATTCTGGTGGAACAGGCGTCCCGCCTGTTCGGTCCATTCTGCCTCGGTGTGTCACGGACTTCACGTGCTCATGCTACTGCCCCATGACGCGTTGTTGAGCGACTCGATCAGCTTCTTTTCGTCCCAGACTTCGACGCCGAACTGCCGCGCCTTGTCCAGCTTCGACCCGGCCTTCTCGCCGGCGATGACCAAGTCGGTCTTCTTCGAGACCGACCCGGAGACCTTGGCCCCCATCGACTCGAGCCTTTCCGTGAGGTCCTCGCGCTGGAAGTTCTCCAGCGTGCCGGTGAGGACGATGGTCTTGCCGGCGAAGGGCGAATCCGTCGCCGCCGACCTCGCCTGATAGAGGTCGCTCGCGAGGCTGACGCCAACCTTCTCGAGCCTCCTGAAGGTGTCCCGGCCCTGCTTCGAGTGGAGATATGCGTGCAGGATCTCGGCGGTCACCTCGCCGAAGTCCGGTAGCGCCAGCAGGTCGTCGCTGGACGCCGCCAGCAGGGCGTCGGCATCCGGAAAGTGGCGAGCCAGGGTCTTTGCCGCCGCAGCGCCGATCTGGCGAATGCCCAGGCCGGCGAGCACTCGGGCCAGCCCGCGCTGCCGGCTCGCCTCCAGCGCCGCCAGCAGGTTGTCCGCCGACTTCTCTCCCATGCGTTCCAGCGCCAGCAACTGATCGCGCGTGAGCGTGAACAGGTCGGCGAAGTGCTCGATCAGACCGGCGTCGGCGAGCTGATCGACGAGCTTCTCGCCCATGCCGTCGATGTCCATCTGCCCGCGGCCCACGAACCATTTGACCTTCTCGCGGAACTGCGCCGGGCATTCCGGGTTCACGCAGAAGAGCTTGGGGCCTTCCTGCTCGACCACGCCGCCGCACGCCGGACACGTCGATGGCGGTTCGATCGGTTTGACGCCCCTGCCGCGCTTCTTTGTGATGACCTCGACGACCTGGGGAATGATCTCGCCGGCCTTCTCGATGATCACGTGGTCGCCCACGCGGATGTCCTTGCGGCGGATCTCCTCGATGTTGTGCAGCGTCGCGTGCTGGACCGTCGTTCCGGCGAGAAAGACCGGCTTCATGGTGGCCCGAGGCGTGAGCGTGCCGTTCTTGCCCACCTGCCACTCGACCTTCTCCAGCACAGTCTCACCCTGTTCCGCCGGATACTTGTAAGCGATGCACCATCGGGGGGCCTTGCTTGTGGAGCCCAGCTCGGCCTGCTGGTCGAAGCGATCCACGCGGACGACCATGCCGTCCACGCCGTAGTCCAGCGTTCGCCGCTTCGATTCAAAGTCGGTGATGACGTCGACGATCTCATCGAGCGTGGCGCAGCGCTTCGTCAGCGGGCTCACCGGCAGGCCGAGCGACTTGACCGCCTTCAGGAACGCCCAGAACGTTTCGACGCCGTCCAGACCCTTGATCTCGCTCCGCCCGTGGGTGACGAAGTTGAGCTTTCGCGCCGCGACCACCGACGGATCGAGCGTCTTGAGCGTGCCCGCGGTCGAGTTGCGGGCGTTGGCGAAGACCGGCTCGCCCGCGGCCTCGCGCTCGGCGTTGATGCGCTCGAACTCCCGGTTGGGCATGAAGATCTCACCGCGGACCTCGATGACCCCGGGCGCTGACCGATGACGCGATGATCGCAGCTTCAGCGGGATCGCTTCGATTGTGCGAACATTGGCCGTCACATCGTCGCCCGTCGTTCCATCGCCGCGTGTCACCGCGTGCACGAGTCGGCCCTTCTCGTACCGCAGGCTGATCGCGACGCCGTCGATCTTGGGATCGGCTACGAACGCCGGGGCGTCGTCGCCGAACAGCGATACATCGCCCCCGGCGTCCAGGCCCAGGCCCTTGAGCACCCGCACGTGCCACGCCCGCAGGTCGTCGAGACTGTAGGTGTTGTCGATCGACTGCATGGGCACCGTGTGCCGCACGGTCGTGAAGCCGCCAATCGTCGCCCCGCCGATGCGCTGCGTCGGGCTGTCGGGATCGCGCAGCGCCGGGTTGGTCTCTTCAAGGGCCTTCAGCTCCTCAAGGAGCTGGTCGAAGTCCCGGTCGGACATGATCGGTTCGTTCTCGACGTAGTACGCGTAGTTGGCGCGCTCCAGCAGCTCGCGCAGCTCGTCGATCCGGGCCTTGTCGTCCTTCTTTGCCTTGCTCATGGCCGCCGCATGATACGTCATCCCCCGGAACGGTCTCCGGAACGGCCCCCGGAACCGTCTCCTGCCTGTTCTGACGCCCGCCTCAGATACTCCCACATCGCGAGCGCCTGCTTGTCGGCCAGACCGTCGAAGTGCGCGCGCAAGCCCGACCGCCCGCCCACGAAGAACGCCGGCATCTTCGTGGTCGGCCTCACCTGCGTCGGGTCGATCACCCAGCGGGCGAACCACTCGTATCGCAATCGATGCGGCATGGCGAGCAGGTCCAACCCGGGATACATCATCGATGGCCGATCACCCAGGGCATGACACATCGTGCAGTTGAACCCGCGACCGCCGATCAGCGCCTCCCCCGCCGCCGCGGCCCCGGCATCGATCGCCGCCGCATCGCCGGAAGCGGGTCTGGCGCCGGCGGCGGCCGCCAGCAGCGCCGGCAGGTGTCCGACGTTCGCCTCGCCGAACTGCGGCATGCGCGTGGCCAGATACGGCCGCGCGCGGCCCGCGGCGGTCAGCACATCGCCGAGCCAGCCGGGCGTGAGATGCGCCCCGGCGTGGGACAGCGGCGGCGGCAGGCGCCCCTCCGGACCCAGGTCCATCCCCGACGCCTGTTTCAGATACGGCACGATCGCCGGTTCGGGGCCGGAGGCGCTGTGATAGACATGGCATGCGGCGCAGTTGAAACGCTGGAATGAAAGGGCCAGCTCATCGTGCGGCACACTGTCGCCACGCCAGCCCGCCAGCCCGTCTAGACTCGCCGCAAGGCGCGCCAGCTCAACATCGACGAAGCCAAACGCCGGCACACCCGGTTGCGGCGCCGATGCCAGGCAACCATTGCCGGCGCCGGCGAGGGACTCGAGCGCCGGCGCATCGTCGCCCCGCCCGGCGCCCATCGTCTCCAGACCGGCCTGATGGCAACTGCCGCATCGAAGCCGCTCGAATGCCGCGCGGCCGCGCTCGATCCGCTCGTCATCCAGGGCAAACGCGTTGTCGGCGATTGGTTCATCCGTTGCGAACCGGCCATCGAGATAAGTAGCGATCGCTTCCGCTTCCTCGTGCGAGAGCAGGAGTGACGGCATGCGCCCATCGGGATGCGTCGCCAGCGGATCCTGGAGGAATCGCGTCAGGGCGGGGATCGATGTCTTGCCGCGCAGGACGGCCAGCGATCGATAGAGGCGTCCCGGCGCGGGCGCATCGGCCGGCGCCGCGCCGCCGAACAACTCGGCCGGCGTCTCCAGCGGCCCGTGACAGGGGACGCAGCCGACTTCGTGAAAGAGCCGCCGGCCTGCCTGCACGGTCTCCGCGTCCGGATTCTCTTCGTGCGCCTCGAACGGCCCGCCCATTGACGAAAGGAAATGCGTCAGGTCCTCGATCGTGCCCGGATCGCCCTCATCGCCGTGGAACAACCGCGGCATGCGCGCCGTAGGATCGACCGCCGCCGGGTCGGTCAGCCACGAGCGGATCCAGGCCGGATGCGTGCGCTGACCGATCAAACTCAGGTTCGGCGCCGATGCCGGCTCGAGCATCCGCTGGACCGCCGCCCGATCGCTCCGATGGCAGGACGCGCATTGGCGATCGATCGCCTGGGCCAGACCCCCGGCGTTGCCGCCTTCGACCAGACCCAGTCCGTAGCTCGGCAATTCGTGCGCAACCGTGGCCTCGAGCGGCCGCCACATCGCCCGGAACTGTACCGGCCACGGCCCTTCGGCGACGAAGACGAACTTCAGGGTTTCCCTCGGGCGGCCCAGGATGACCGGCTCAAGGGTCATGACCAGTTTCGACTCCGCCTCGGCGTAGCTCGAACGCAGCATCTGCTCATCGCGAAAGACAATGAGCCCGCCGCCCCTGATCTCCGCCCCGATGTACGCATCGCGGACCTCGCCCCGGTCGAAGGTCACGAGCAACTCGGCTTCGAACGGCCCGGGCGGCAGGCGTGGATCCAGCGACTGGGCCTCATCGAGCGTGAACGATGCCGCCGGCAGCGAGCGCTGAATCTCGATTCCTCCGGCCCGGACGGTCACCACGACGCCCGGCTCGGTCGCGGAGACAGCCGTCGATGCGCTGCCCGTCGGCCCCGCGGCCGGGGCTGGGGCCGGGGGCGAGGGAGCCCTGCCGCAGCCCGCAACCATCGCCATCAGGCCGACGACGATGGCCGCCGTTGCTCGCCGTCCGGGCACTGTCCGGCTCCTGACCATGCCGCATCGTATTCACCCCGGTCCGCCGGGGGCCGCGCCCGCGCGGCTGTGGACGACCGTCCGTTTGGAGCGGGCTCGCGCGGGCGGCCGATATGATCGCCGGAGCCGGATCCACAACCACGCACAGGAGGACTCCATGCATCGATTCTGGCGCCTCGCAGCGCTGTGGCTGGCGGTCGCATCCCTCGCGGCGACCGCGGCCCGGGCGGACCTCGAAGCCGACGTCCGACTTGAGATTCAGCGGTCGCAGATCACCCGCGGCCTCATCGGCGTCAGCGTTCGCGACGCCGACAGCGAGCGGGCGCCGCTGGCATCGATCCTCTGGACCAACGGCTCGTTCAGCACGGCGGCCGATTCCCCGCTGATTCCGGCCAGCAACATGAAGCTCCTGACCACCGGCGCTGCGCTCCACACGCTCGGTCCGGAGTTCGCCTTCCAGACACGGCTCCTGCGCGATGGCAACCGCCTGATCATCAAGGGCGATGGCGATCCGGCGTTCGGCGATCCGGAACTGCTGGCCACCATGATTGCGGGCGAGCGGCAGGGCCTGAGCGTCGACGAGTTCATCGCGCTGTGGGTCGAGCCGGTGGCGGCCGCGTCGCTGCGCGGACCGGTGGAGATCGTCATGGACGATCGCATCTTCGCGCGCGAGTACGCCCACCCGGCGTGGCCGGCCGACCAGCTCACGCAGCGCTATTGCGCGGAGGTCTCGGGCTTCAACTTTCACCTCAACGTCCTGCACTTCTATCCCCGCCCGTCGGCGTCCGGCGACGGTCAACCGGACCTGTCGATCTTCGAGCCCCGCGCCGGGTGGCTTTCGCCGCGAAACCGCGCCACCAGCGCGCGGGGCGCATCCGACCAGAGCACGGTGTGGATCGCGCGGCGTCCGGGGGCGAACGACCTGACCTTCTACGGCAACGTCAAGTTCGCTTATCGCTCGCCCGTGCCGGTGACGCTGCACGACATGCCGACGTTCTTCGCCCACCTTTTCGCCGAGCGTCTGGAGGAGCGCGGCATCAGCGTTCGCTCCTGGCGCCTCGCGTCCGACGATGACGGCCCGCTGAGCGGCGCCGACGCGGCCCCCATCATCAAGACCCCCCTGGCCGTCGCCCTCGCCCGCTGCAATACGGACAGCCAGAATCTCTACGCCGAGGCGCTGCTCAAGCGCACCTGCTACGAGCGGACGCGGCAGTCGGC
>Ga0299906_10005382_pt1 | contig 10440 bp, 8 predicted proteins | sample RVTome_14_FD_200259 | JGI IMG/M metagenome (GOLD analysis project Ga0299906, IMG submission 200259) | Soil microbial communities from uranium-contaminated site in the Upper Colorado River Basin, Wyoming, United States - RVT145D125 (version 2) ...
CGGCCATCGGCGAGGCTCACGATCCGGTCGCAGCGTTTGGCGAGCGAGCGGTCATGCGTAATGAGAAGCAGGGTCGCGCCGGTGCGCTCCTTCAAGGTGAACAGGAGGTCCATCACTTGCGCCCCGGTGACCAGATCGAGATTGCCAGTGGGCTCGTCGGCGAGGATGAGGGCAGGCCGCGGCGCGAGCGCCCGGGCGATGGCCACCCGCTGCTGCTCACCGCCCGAGAGCTGGCCGGGGAAATGGGACTCGCGATGAGAGAGGCCGACTTCAGCCAGCGCCGCGCGCGCCTCGGCGAAGGCGTCGTCATGGTCGAGGAATTCGAGCGGCAGGGCCACGTTCTCGAGCGCCGTCATGGTGGGCACGAGATGGAAAGATTGGAAGACGATCCCGATATTGGCGGCACGCAGGCGGGCGAGACCGTCCTCGTCGAGGGCGGCATAGTCGGTGCCTTGCACCGTCACACGTCCTTCCGTAGCACGTTCGAGCCCGGCGACGACCATGAGCAGGGTCGATTTGCCGGAGCCGGAGGGACCCACCACGGCGATGGCGTCGCTTGGCGCCACGCTGAGGTCGATGCCACGCAGGATGGCGACGGGGCCGGCGCGCGACGGGAGCGTCACATGCACGGCTTCGAGCTTGATTGCCGCGGTGCGGGGCTGTTTCAGATGCTGTTCCATGGGCGGGGCGCAGACAGTGACTGACAGATGGCACGGGGATCGGCAATAGAGAAGGTCAAAGAGGTCGAAAAGATGAAACGCGCCTCTCTCATGGTCATTTTGGCCGTGGGCCTTGTGCTCGCGCCGCTGCACACAATTAGAGCAGAGCCGCGCGCGCCGGTGATCGTGGCGTTGGGCGATAGCCTGACCGCCGGCCTCGGCTTGCCGCAGAATGAGGCCTTCCCCGCGCAGCTCGAGGCCGCGCTGAAAGCGCGCGGCACCGAGGTGACGGTGGTCAATGCCGGGGTTTCCGGCGACACCGCGGTGGCGGCATTGAAACGCCTCGACTGGGCGCTGCCGGAGGACGCAAGCGCGGTCATCATCGAGCTTGGCGGCAACGACGCGCTGCAAGGGATCCCGCCCGAGGGAACCAAGGCGGCGCTCGCGGCGATCATCGAGAAGGTGCAGGCGAGGGGGCTGCCCATCCTGCTCGCGGGGATGGAGGCGCCGCGCAATATGGGCAAGGACTACATGGATGCGTTCCGCGCGCTCTATGCCGATCTCGCATCGCGCTACGGCGTGATTTTCTATCCGTTCTTCCTCGACGGCGCGGCGCTCAATGACGGCCTGATGCAGAGGGACGGCATCCATCCTAATGCCAAGGGCGTGGCGGTGATCGTCGAGAGAATCCGGCCCAAGGTGGAAGAGCTTCTGGCCAAGGTTGAAGTCAAGGACTAGGAGAGGGCTGGGCCATCCGGGCCACTGCGCTGGCCCCGCAGCCGCGAAAGCATTACAACATCCCGTCCTTCCGGCGCCGGGGCAGCGCTTTGCTATCCAGCATCTATAGCTTCAAGCCGCACTTCCAGAACCTGCTCAGGCCGCTGTCGGAGCGGCTTGCGCGCGCGGGCGTGACACCGAACGCCATCACGCTCGCCGCGCTCGCCCTCTCGGTCGCGCAAGGCGCGTGGCTCGCGCTTGAGCCGGTGTCGCGCTGGCCGCTGCTGCTGCTGCCGGTCACGCTGTTCTTGCGGCTTGCACTTAACGCCATCGACGGCATGCTGGCGCGCGAGCACGGCATGGTGAGCGCGCACGGGCTCGTGCTGAACGAGCTTGGCGACGTTATCTCCGACGCCGCGCTCTACCTGCCCTTTGCGCTCATCCCGGGCGTCGATCCCGTGCTCGTGGTGCTGATCGTGGTGGCATGCCTGATCGCCGAACTGACCGGTCTGCTGGCGCCGCTGGTCGGCGCCCCGCGCCGCTATGCCGGGCCCTTCGGCAAGAGCGACCGGGCCATCGGCTTTGGGCTTCTGGCGGTGCTGCTCGGCGCCGGCCTTGTAGCCGGACCGTGGACCAGCCTCTATCTGTGGCTTCTGTTGATTCTGGCGGCGCTCACCGTGCTCAATCGCGCGCGCTTCATCCTTGGAGCTGCGAAGGAGCCAGGCGCATGAGCGGGCCGTTCGGCATTCCCGCCAATGTGGTCTACGCCACTTCCGGCATCTACGCGCTGCTCGTGCTCGCGACGCTCGTGGTGTGGCTGCTGCGCTGGCGGAACCCGGGGGAACGCTACCGCGAACTCGCCGATCGGACCGAGTCCTGGTGGTGGATGATCGGCGCCTTCACTTTGTGTGTCCTGCTCAACCAGACGGTCGCCATCGTCTTTCTCGCCTTCATCTCCTATCTCGCGCTGAAGGAATATCTCTCGCTCATACCGACCAGGCGCATCGACCGCGCGGTCCTGCTGTTCGCCTATCTCGCCATTCCCATCCAGTTCTATTGGGCGGCGATCGACTGGTACGGCATGTTCATCGTGTTCGTGCCGGTATGGATGTTCCTGTTCTTCCCGGCGCTGATGGCGCTCAAGGGCGAGACGCAAGGCTTCCTGCGCGCGGTCGGCACGCTGTCCTGGGGCCTGATGATGACGGTGTTCACGCTGAGCCATATGGCGTGGCTCTTGGTGTCGGGCGACAAGGTCAACCCGGTTGCCGGCGGCGTGGGGCTGCTGTTCTTCCTGGTGGTGCTGACCCAGTTCAACGACGTGGCGCAATATTGCTGGGGGAAGCTCGCCGGCCGCCACAAGGTCACCCCCAGCGTGAGCCCCAAGAAGACCTGGGAGGGGCTGATCGGTGGCGTCGCCACCACCATTGCCGTGGCAGCGTTGATTGGGCCCTACCTCACGCCCATGGACTGGCGCTGGTCGGCGCTTGCCGGCGCCATCCTTGGGGTCTCAGGGTTCCTTGGCGACATCACCCTATCGGCGGTGAAGCGCGATCTCGGGGTCAAGGATACCGGCGGGCTGATCCCCGGCCATGGCGGCATTCTCGACCGGGTCGATAGTCTCACCTATGCGGCGCCCGCTTTCGTGCATTTCATCCGCTATTTCTTCTTTCCATGAGCCAGAACCCCATCACGAAGCTGCTCAGGTTCCTGTTCTTCGCCGTCGTGGTGCGGGCGGTGATCCTGGTTGCGCTCGGGTTGACCGTGCGTCATCGCGAGCGGCTGCCTTCAGACGGGCCTGCCGTGCTCGCCGGCAATCACAACTCAAATCTTGATGCGCTGGCCATCATGTCGCTAATGCCGTTGCGCCTGTTGCCGAAGCTCAGGCCGGTGGCGGCGATGGACTATTTCTATACGAGCAAAATTCGCGGCTGGTTCGCCAATAACATCATCGGCATTATTCCGGTGAAGCGCGGCAGCGGCAAGGAAGGCGGCAATCCGCTCCAGCTTGCCGAGGAGGCGCTCGATCGGGGCGAGATCCTGGTGCTGTTCCCCGAAGGGACGCGGGGCGAGCCCGAGACGCTGCAAGCCTTTAAGAAAGGCATCGGGCATCTCGCGCATGCGCGGCCGAAGGTGCCGGTCGTACCGATCTTCCTGCATGGGCTCGGCAAGGCTCTGCCCCGGGGCTCGATGCTGCTCGTGCCGTTCAACGTCACGGTGAATGTTGGTGAGCCCCTTTACGGGACGGAGTCCTACGCAGAGTTCGTATCGAAACTGGAGAGGGCCATGACCCTTCTCGCCGCCGAGGAGAAGGTGCCCGCGTGGGAGTGATGCCTATTCATGCGAGGGCGCCGGTGCGCCGCCTTCGACCAACGCCCAAATGAAAGAGGCCGCGGCGGCGAGCGAGCCGATCCACCGCACATGGTTCCATAGGCCCCAGGTGGCGCGGAACTCGGTCCAGAAGCTCGCGCCCTCGGCGCTCTTCGGCTTGACTGCGGCGAGCCTATTGTTGAGCGGCAGGTTCTTCATCAAGGTCACGCCGAAGGGGCCATTGAGAAAGAGCAGGCTGCCGAGAAGCAGGTAGCCCGACCCGGGCTCCGACCATCTCAGCGGCGCGGCAAGTCCGAGCACACCGGCCAGAGCGGCGGTGCCGAAGAACACGACGAGAAAGAGCGGGCCTTTGATCGCGGCGATGATGGACTGCATGGCGGCAATGCCTGACGGCGCCGGCAGGCGTCCGAGAGCGGTCATCACGAAGGCGGCAAAGGCGAAGAACGCCCCGGCAATGAGCCCGCAGCCGAGCACAGCCAGAACGGTCGCTACGAAAAGCAGGCAGTCGATCATGCGGGACTCCTCTCTCGGCGGAGCGCGAGAGCCCGGACAGGCTCAGCCCAGCTCGACATCTTCCCAGAAGCCGAAGCGATCCGCCACATGGTTCATCGAAGGGCGCGGGGCCTCGTAGCGCCAGGCGGCGCGCTCGTGGCGGGCGCCGTCGATCACCACATCGTAGAACTGGACACCGTGCGGGCAGGCACGGTCTGACGCCGTCTTCTCCGCCTTCTCCAGCAGATCGACCCGCACGTGGGCGTTCGGAAAATAGTGATAACCGCCGTGCTCGACGATGTCGTCGCTCTCGGCGATGACGCGGCCCTTGAGCACGGCTTTCATGGGAGCCTCCGAACCCTCACCATGCGGGATTGGTGCAGCGGATTCCTTTGGCTTTGATCGAGGCGATCTGGCCGGTCTCGAGCGAAATCTCCCAGGCGCGGCGCACGTCGGTCCACCATTCCTTGGTTTCGCTGCCCTTGGCCTCGCCCATGAATCTCAGCGTACCGTCCTCGCCCTGCACGCAAGAGATGGAGAACGCCACGTCCTTTTGCGGGCTCGGCACCACGAGCGCGTCGGCCACCACGTAAGACGCCGGCGCGTTTCCGGTCGCCTTGGCCACTTCGCGGCTGGTCAGAACGAGATAGGTGCCGTCAGCCTCGCGCTGATATTGGCGGATATAGATGGGAGGCGCGACCAGGCCGCCGCCGAGATCGATCCAGCCTTCGATGTCGAGCTCGTCGTCATAGGTCTTGCCGAGGAAGCTCTTGGCGAAGGTGACGTCGGCGGATTCCTCTTCGGTCGGCGGCTTAGGCTCGGCCAGCGCAAGCTGAGGCATCAGCAGAACGGCGGCAAGCGAGAAGCGGGACAAGGAACGGCGGATGCTGAGCATGGGTGTTCCCTCGGCACAGTGCTAGGCGCGGCCCACAGTCTAATCACAATCGTGACAAAATCAGCACCGCCCGGGGCCGTTTTCCCTGATATGGCAGGGCCGGCCCAGTTGAGGCCGGCCCCGCAATTTTCAAGGCTCAAGACGGTCAACGCGGGACCGTGGTCCGCGGGACGATGCTGGCGGCCGGCGGCTTGCAGCTCTTGCCGTCCCAGGTCCAGCCCTTCTTTCGGCATTCGTCGGCGGGACTCGTCGGCGGCAGGCAGCGCTGGCCGGTCCAGTTCCAACCCTTAGCCTTGCAGGCGTCGGCGGGGCTGAGGCAGCGCTTGCCATCCCAAATCCCGCCCTTCTTGCGGCACTCATCGGCCGGGCTGGTCGGCTCGACGCAGCGCGTGCCGGTCCAGTTCCAACCCTTAGCCTTGCAGGCGTCGGCGGGGCTGAGGCAGCGCTTGCCATCCCAAATCCCGCCCTTCTTGCGGCACTCATCGGCCGGGCTGGTCGGCTCGACGCAGCGCGTGCCGGTCCAGTTCCAACCCTTAGCCTTGCAGGCGTCGGCGGGGCTGAGGCAGCGCTTGCCGTCCCAAATCCCGCCCTTCTTGCGGCACTCATCGGCCGGGCTCACAGGCGGCAGGCAGCGCTCGCGCTTGTCATCCCAAACGCCGCCTTTCTCTCTGCAGTCTTCGGCAGGGTCCGACTCCTCGACGCAACGGCCATACTTGTTGCGCTCAAAACCGGGCTTGCACACGCACTGGCCTTGCGCATTGCGCATCTCGTTCGGCCCGCACGCTGTTGGCGGGGTTGGCGGCGCGACGCAACGTCCATTCTTGTCGCGCTGGTAGCCCGATTTGCATACGCACTGACCTTGCGCATTGCGCACCTCGTTCGGCCCGCACGCTGTTGGCGGGGTGGTCGGCGGCAAACAGGTCTCGGTCTTGTCGTTCCAGACCCAGCCCTTGTCTTCGCATTCGCCTTCGGGGTCCTCCTCTTCGATGCAGCGTCCATAGCGGTCGCGCTCGAAGCCCGACTTGCACACGCACTGATCCTGCTCATTGCGCCGCTCGTTCGGGCCTGGCTCGCATAGCTGCGGCGCTTCCGGGCAGCGCCCGCTCTTCGGCACCGGCTTGCCGTCGGGGCATAGCTGCGGCTCGGTGACTGGCGGCTCAGTGAGCGGCGGCTCAGCGAGGCCGACGCACTGGCCGTTCGCGTTGCGGACAAAGCCCGACTTGCAGACGCAGGCCCCGCTCTCGCTGCGGAGCTCGTTGGTCTTAGGCTCGCATTGCGGCCGGTCAGGCTTGACGCAGCTCTTTGACGGGATCTTGGCCCAGGCTGAAGCGGCGTCGTCGCCGGCAACGTTGTTGAACCGCGTGGGGGCCTCGGGCCGCGTCATGATGGCAGTGTTCTTGAGTCGGCATTGCTTGCCCTCCGGAACGGTGGCCGTCACCTTGAGCTCGGCGCTCTCTCCCATCTCGAGGTCGACATTGGGGAGCGTCAGATGATAGCTCGCGCCACCTCCCGAGTGACCCCATTCCGGCGAGAACGTGACCGATGACGGCGCAAAGCCGAACAGCTCGTCGATCTCGATCAGACCCTTGTAGGGATCGGGACCCTCATTGGTGACCTTCACCGTGTAGTCGCAGCGATAACCGCCCTCAGAGGCGACGCAGTCGCCCTGTGCAACCTTGGTCAGCTTGAGATTGGTGGGATCGCAGGTGACCAGCACCTCGCCGGTTGGCAGCACCCATTCAATGAAGGCGTCGGCCAACGCGGTACTCGTGTCGTCGCCAGCGAAGAAGTTGGAAACGGTGCCGGCAGCCGGCACGGTGAGCGTCGCGGTATTCGGCATGGTGCAGCCGGCGATCTCCAGCGGGGCGAGCGGGATTGTCATGCTCACCGGGACGGTGATCGAGCCGCTAACGGGGATTGCCGCAGCGGCCAGGCCGCAGGTCAATGGTGGGCCGAACACGCAGCCCCAACCCGCTGGGAAGGGAGCAACCAGCGTTGCCGCTGCTGGAAACGTGTCGTCGAAAGTTACGGGACCGAAATACGGTGAGGGACCGTCATTGATGATCTCGATCTCGTAGTCGCAACGAATGTCGATCCCCGCCTTGTAGCAAGCGCCGCCATTCAAGGCCGTCTTGACCATCCTGAGATTGCTCAAGGGCGGAGGTGCGCCGACCGGCACCCAGACGCAGCTTGCAGCCGGACTGGTCGCGCCAGGTGCGAGCGGCAAGGCGGGAGGCGGCAGGCCGGGGGCCGATACCGCGAAGCAATTTTGAACCCAATAGCCAGGGAACGGACCCGCCAGCGGCATCGGCACCGTAATGTCAAAGGTCTGTGAGCCGCCGGGCGGCAGAGTGAGGGTTGCAACGCACGAGAAGTCGATCGCGGCCGGGGGCGGCGCGCAGCCAAGATCGGGCGCAATTGCCGTGATGGGTAGGCCAAACGGCCCGGGGAACGGCCAGCCCATGAACATATTGTCGGTCAGCTGCACGGGGCCGCTGAAGCCCAGCGTGCCCGTGTTCGTGATGGTCACGGTAAAGGTGCAGTCGGCGCCGGGCACGCACATCGCCGGCGCGGTCTTGGTGACGGTGATGTCGGTGCCGCCGTCGTCGCAGGCGACATCGTCCCAGGGCTCATTGAGCACCGCACAGTTGCGGAAGCCGAAATCGCCGGCGGCGAATAGCGGGCCGGTATCGATCCACACGTCGATCGATCTTGTCTCGCCCGGATCGAGGGCATCTGGTGGCAGGCTGCACCACAAATCGGGCGTCGGTGTCGGCGAACAGATCCAGTCGGGGCCGTCGGGGGCGACGCCGGCGATGATGATGCCGCCGCCTGCGCCAGGACCGGACAGGATTGTCGCGGCATCCCAGATGTCGATCGGGTCGGACGGCGTCTCACCGACATTGGTGACGGTGATGGTGCAATGAATCTCACCGCCGAAGATGGCGGGACCGCAGAGTTTGTCGATGAAGATGCCGGGCCCTACGTGCTCCTCCGGCTCCTCCGGCTCCGGAAGGGGCGGATAGTATGGGAAGAGCGGTGGGTACGGCAGCGGCTCGGACTCGGCGATCGTCCGCTTATCGCACGGATTGAAAATCGCGATGTCGCCGACATGGCCGTAGACGTTGGCGTCCAGGAACAGGCCGTCATTGTCGACGAACCAAGATTCGTGAGGGGGCACGTTGGCCGGACGCACCTTGCTCTTGTCGTTGCCTTGCAGCCCGTGGATGATGCTCGCACCGCCTTGAGCGATGCGCTCGGCGTCCTCACCTTCACGCAGATGCTCGCCCGTGGTCCACAGCGTTGCGCGACATTGGTTGTAGTCGATGTTGCCGTCAGGATCGTAGCCGTAATTCAGCGCGATGCCGCCTTCGCTCGAGCGGTGCGGGGGCTTGAGGCCGATAGCGTAATCGTCAGGCTCAACCGACCAGCGCTGGTCGGTTTCGCTCCAGACATAGCGCAACACGGCCGAGGCTTCCGGCTTGGCGAAGACGCTGTAGTCGTAGCTGCCAACGATCTCGCCCCGCTGCGCGAGGTAGAGTGAGCCGGCGCCGTCGAACGCGATAGCGGTGATGACATTGCCATTGGGCGTGCCCGTGACATCGATCTCGAGCTCCGCGTCGTCGGCGAAGCTGCCGTCCGGGTTGAGGCCGACCGACCAGATCTGCGGGCCCTCGTCGACCGAGTAGTAGAGCCGTCCGTCTTGCACCGCGACGGCGAACACTTTGCGGCGCTTGTCGGCGAATCCCCAAGTCGACGGATTCTCGATGTCGAACGCGGGGCTCTCAATGCTCATGCGTCCTGCGTCATCGTAAGCCACAGGCTCAAGACCGGCCTTGGCGCGGCCGGCGGTGCCATGATCGAAGGTGCCATGATCGCTGCCGTCAAGGCCGAGGCGGTGGATGAGCCCGGTCTCGAGGTCGCTGACGAAGAACTGGTGCGTCGTGGGGTCATAGGCGATGGCACCGAGGCCGGGACCGGCATTGTCCTTGCCGTCGTGCTCGATGTTGGCGAAGAGCGAGATCAAGCCGGTCACCCCGTCGATCTTCCACACCGAGCCGGGCGTGCCGCCCTTGCCGAGGCCGAACTGGCCGGTCATCCAGCGGGCGCCAGGCTCGCCTTTGACCAGGCGATCGCCTTCGGCACTGACGATCTGCAAGCCAAACAGCGAGGTCGACGTGACGTAGATATTCGGCGTCGCATTGGCCGTGTCGCCGTCGAGCGTCACGCCGAACACCTGGCCGATCTCGCCGGCCGTCGCCTGGAATTTGACCGGCGCATTGGCGACCTGACCGGAAGGCCCGCCGCCGAGCGCAGTCAGGTCGAACACCTGAAGCGTGGCGCCGTTGGTATCGATGAAAGTGAGATCAAGCGGATGGAGGTCGGGCGGCACCTCGCCCACTTGCCGCGCGCCGGAGAACGCCGTGACGGCGGCATCGCCGCGGGTCATGATGGCGGTGTCTTGCGCTCGCGCGCCGAGTGGGAGGGAAAAAATCGCGGCAAGGCCGAGAACAGCGGCGCACAGCCATCTTGTCGCCCGGTACCGGGCATCGAGAACCGCGCAATGGCCCATGATCACTCTTCCCCCAAGGCAAGGGGACGTGAGAGGCAGCACGCTATTCGGCGCGATTATACACTCCGCATACTGACGCGGACGGGAAAAATGAGCGCGGAGGGTAGTCGGCATGGTTGGTCTCCTAGCGGTGACAATGGGCACGTTTGTCTCGGCCCTTAGTCGCGCCAACCCAGAAAGAGGTTCACGGCCGCGCCCGCGATGTGCCCGCTCAGGGTTAAGACCCGGATTTAGCTGTTGAAATTGCGTTAGCCTCGAGATGCTGGGTGGTCTTTGCCTGTTCTTTTGGCGGCCGATCTGGCATGGTTTCGCGACATGCCGCCTGCCGTTTGAACCTTTTGGCCCAGCGCGGCGTCCAAGGTTTCGCGAGCGGCGGTGATGCCATGCAATCGCAGGCCGAAGAGCGAGCCCTGCTGAAAGCCATCGCGGCCGGCGACGCAAAGTCATTGGAGCGTCTCTTCGCTCGCGCGCAGACCCGCGTGTTCCGCTTTCTCGTGCGCGTGGTGAAACGCCAAGAAATAGCCGAGGAGCTCTTGAACGAAGTGTTCTTAAGTGTTTGGCAAAACGCGCATCGCTACGAGGGACGGTCTGAACCGCTGACCTGGGTTCTATCGATCGCCCACAACAAGGCCATGAGCGCGCTGCGCAAGAAGACGGAGGTTCTGGGCATCGCCGATGAAGCAGCCAGGGATCTCGTGGCGGAGGAGGACACTCCCGATGTTGCCGCACAGAAGCACGACAAGAGCGCCAAGATACGAGCCTGCATCGGTGAGCTA
>Ga0299906_10005383_pt1 | contig 10435 bp, 8 predicted proteins | sample RVTome_14_FD_200259 | JGI IMG/M metagenome (GOLD analysis project Ga0299906, IMG submission 200259) | Soil microbial communities from uranium-contaminated site in the Upper Colorado River Basin, Wyoming, United States - RVT145D125 (version 2) ...
CCGCGCCGAGCGCGCCGGCAAAGAACGCGGACAGCGCGAACCCGGCGATCTTCGCGCGCCGCGTGTTCACGCCGAGCGTCTGCGCGCGCTCCTCGTCGGCGCCGATGCCGGCGAGCGCGAGCCCGAAGCGGCTCGCGCGCACCGCGAGGCAGGTCACGATCGCCGCCGCCGCCAGGAACAGCACCGTCAGGTACACCGTCGGCGCCTCGGGCACGTCGGTGAGCACACGCCCCACCGTGTGGGCGTAGCTCTTCTCCGAGTAGGTGATGGCGTGGCGCACGAGCTCGCCCAGGCCGAAGGTGAGCACCGCGAAGTAGGCGCCACGCAGATGCAGGATCGCCGCGCCGATCAACGCCGCGAACGCCGCGGCGGCGAGCCCGCCGAGCGGGACGACCATCGCGTAGGGCAGCGTCGCCAGGCCCCAGGCCGTGACGTACGCGCCGATCCCGAAAAACGCCGCCGTAGCGAGCGAGAGGTAGTTGGTCGCGCCCGAGAACATCGCCCAGCTCACCGTGAGGCCCGCGTACATCAGGCACGTGAGCAGGAGCGAGAGCGCGAACGCGGACAGCGCCCACGGCGCCGCGGCCAGCACGATCCCCGCCGCGAGCGTCATGACGACGGCGTTGCGGAGAGTCATCGCGCGAACAGCCCCTTCGGGCGTGCGAGCAGCACGAGGATGAACACGCCATACGAAAGCAGCATCTTGAGCGACGGGCTCGTGAAGTGCATCCCGAACGCCTCGACGACCCCGAGGAGGAAGCCGCCGAGCAGCGCGCCGAGGGTGCTGCCCAGCCCGCCGAGCGTGATCACGATGAGCGCGGTCACCGTGTACGGCTCGCCCATCGCCGGCGAGATCTCGTAGACCATCGAGAGCAGCGCCCCCGCGACGCCGGCGAGCGCGAGGCCGACGCCGAACACCGTCGGGTGCAGCACCGCCGTGTCGATGCCCACGAGCTGCGCGCCGGTCGGCGACTGCATCATGGCGCGCACCGCCTTGCCGACGAGCGTGAATCGCAGCACCGCGAGGAGCGCGAGGCTCGCCGCGACCGCGAAGCCGAGCACGACCAACCGGTTCGCGGTGAACCGGGCGCCGGCGATCTCGACCGGCTCGTCGAGGAAGGAGTAGCCGCGGAGGTCGGCGCCCCAGGCGAGGTACGCCGCGTTCTGCACCAGGAACATCAGTCCGAAGCTGACGAGCAGACTCCGGGCCTCGATGATCTCGACGCTCGGGGAGGTCCGCGAGATGCGGCGGAAGCACAGCCGGTACACGCCCAGGCCGATCAGGAACAGCGCCACCGCCACGACCGGCAGGAACACGAGCGGGTTCACCTTGAGCACGGTGTGCGCGAGCCAGGTGAAGTACGCGCCCAGCATCAGGAACTCGCCGTGCGAGATGTTCATGATCCGCATCAGCCCGTACTGCAGGTTCAGGCCGATGGCGACCACGGCGTAGATCCCGCCGGTGATCAGCCCGGAGGCGACGAGCTCGAGCCAGAAGCCCATCAGTTAAGGGGCGAGGAAAGCAAAAACGGCTCCGCGGGCGGGCCGCGGAGCCGTAGTGGTTCGCTGCAACCCGATTACCAGGCCGGCTTGGGATAAAGCGCCGCCGAGGTCGAGCGATCCGGCGGCCAGACGACCTCGAACTCGCCGCCCTGCCACTGGCTGACGACCCCCGGCGTGGTGACGTTCTCGCCGTTCTTGAATCGGATCTTGCCGATGATCGTGTCGAACTCGTTGTTCGCGATGTAGTCGCGGAGCGCCTTGCGGTCGAGCCCGGCCTTCGCCACCGCCTGCTCGAGGATCTGCAGGCCGGCCCAGGCATGCGCGCTCGCCCAGCGGTCGGGCTCCTTCTTCCAACGGGCGACGTGGGCGTCGAAGTAGGCCTTCGCCGCGGGACTCGTCCGCGGATTCCAGGTCCCGAGCCCCATCACGCCTTCGGCGACCTTGCCGAACTTGTCGCGGTACACCGGGAAGGCCGCACCCACCGCGACATAGAACAGCTTCGGGTTGAAGCCGATCGCGCGCGACTGGCCGGTGATCAGGAAGGTATCGGGAGGATAGCTGAGGGCGATGAACGCGTCCGGGTTCTTCGCCTTGATGTCGTTCAGCACCGGCTGCAGGTCCTTGACGCCGAGGGGATAGCTCTTCTTCTCGACGATCTGAATGCCGCTCGTCTTGAGCGCCGCCTCCAACGCGGCGAGCTGCTCCAGGCCGAACAGCTCGTCGACGTACACGATCGCCGCCGTCTTCGCCTGGCGCGCCGCGAGGTACTCGGCGAGCGCCTGCATCATCCGGTCGGGCTGCTGCAGCAACGCGAAAAAGTACGGGTTCTTCATCCCGAGCAGCTTCCGGCCGGTCGCCGTCGGCGCGAGGAGCGGGTAGCCGTACTTCTGCGCGAGCGGCATCATGGCGAAGTTCGCCCCGGTGCTCCATGGCGGCAGGATGAGATCGACCTTGTCGCTTCCCATCAGCTTCTCGTAGGTCCGCACGACCGTCTCGGTGTCGCTGCGGTCGTCGAAGCCGATCAGCTCGATCTTGCGCTTCACGCCCTTGACGTTCAGGCCGCCGGCGGCGTTCACCTGCTCGGCCCACATGATGAAGTTCGGCTCCTGCGTGACCTGCGCGCCCGCGGCCCACGGCCCGGTGCGTGCGATGGCGTAGCCGATGCGCACCGGATCCTGCGCGAGCGCCGGCGCGGCCGCGGCAACGGCGAGCGCCGCCGCCGCCAGGTACTTCAGGCTGGTTGGAAGCTGCATGCGAATCCCCTCCTCCAAAGGTCGATCGTTCTGGCCCGGGCAACCCCGCGGGGCGCCGGGCGCATCTGGTTGCGGGAGGGATGTTAGCCCGGCGCGGCGGAACGGCACAACCGCGCTGCGAACGGCCCTGGCCGGGTTCCCGCGACTTGGCTTACGAAACCCCGCGCGAGCTCTCCCGCAGTGCGCGCCAGACCTTCTCCCGGGTCGCCGGCATGTCGAGGTGCTTGAGGCCGGTACGCGCGTGGAGCGCGTCGACCACCGCGCTGATCACCGCCGCCGGCGCCCCCACCGCGCCCGCCTCCCCCGCGCCCTTCACCCCGAGCGGGTTCGCCGTGCACGGGGAGTGGTTGAAGCCGCAGTCGAACGACGGCACGTCGTCCGCGCGCGGCAGGGCGTAGTCCATGAACGAGCCGGCGAGGAGCTGTGCCGTCTCCGGGTCGTAGTAGCCGTGCTCGAGCAGCGCCTGCCCGACCCCCTGAACGGTACCGCCGTGCACCTGCCCGGCGAGCAGCAGCGGGTTGATCGCCCGCCCGAAGTCGTCGACGATCGTGTAGCGCTCGATGCGCGTCGCGCCGGTCTCCGGGTCGATCTCGACCTCGACGATGTGGCAGCCGTTCGGGTAGGTGTACCGCTCCGGGTTGCGCGTGTGCGTGGCGGCGAGCCCGCCGGCCCTGGCCGCCACCGCGAACAGCGACACGCCGCGATCGGAGCCCGCGATCCAGTACTGCCCGTCGCGGTACTCGACGTCCGCGGCGGCGGCCTCGAGCAGGCTCGCCGCCGTCTCCCGTCCCTTCGCGACCGCCTCGTCGGCGGCGGCGGTCGCCGCCACGCCGCCGATGGCGAGGAAGCGGCTGCCGCCGGTGAGCCCGTCGGGGACGACATCGGTGTCGCCCTGCACGACCTCGATTGCGTCCGCATCGATCCCGAGCCAGGCCGAGAGCACCTGCTTGAAGCCCGTGACGTGGCCCTGCCCGTTGTCCTGCATGCCGGAGATCAGCGTGACCTTGCCGTCGCCGCCGACGCGCAGCGTCACGGTGTCGGGGCTCCCGGCGCCGCAACGCTCGATGTACATGCCGAGGCCGATCCCGCGCAGCCGCCCGCGCGCGGCCGCGGCGGTGCGACGCGCCGCGAATCCTGCCCAGTCGGCCTGCTGCATGGCGAGCGCCATGGTGCCGGCGAAGTCGCCGCTGTCGTACTCGCTCTCGACCGGCGTCTGGTAGGGGAACGCGTCGATGAAGTTGCGGCCCCGGATCTCGTCGGGCCCCAGCCCGAGCTCGCGCGCCGCGACGTCGACGATCCGCTCCGCGAGATAGATCCCTTCCGGCCGTCCGGCGCCGCGGTAGGCGTCGACCGGCACGGTGTTGGTGACGACGCCCTTGACGTTGAGGGAGATCGCCGGGATGCGGTAGACGCTCGAGAGCACGACGAACGCGAGTTGCGGAATGAACGGGCCGAAGTTCGAGAGATAGGCGCCCATGTTGGCGTAGGTGGTCACGCGCAGCGCGAGGAACTTCGCGTCCCCGTCGAGCGCGAGCTCGGCGACCGAGTAGTTGTCGCGGCCCTGAACGTCGGAGAGGAACGTCTCGCTGCGCTCGCCGGTCCAGCGCACCGGGCGCTTGAGCTTGCGCGATGCCCAGACGACGAGCGGTTGCTCGGGGTGCAGGAAGATCTTCATGCCGAACCCGCCGCCCACGTTGCCCGACACGACGCGCAGCTTCCGCGGATCGAGCTTGAGGATCTGGCCGGCGAGCTGGCCGTGGATCAGATGCGGTCCCTGCGTCGGGGTGTAGAGCGTCGAGCGGTCGGTCGCTGGATCGTAGTCGGCGACCGCCGCCCGCGGCTCGAGCGGGTTCGCCACCAGGCGGTTGTTGACGAGCTCGAGCCGGGTGACGTGCTTCGCCCGCGCGAATGCCGCATCTACCGCCGCCCGGTCGCCGAACGCGATGTCGAAGCAGACGTTGTTCCCGACGTCCGCCCACACCCGCGGGGCGCCCGGCTTCGTCGCGGCGTAGGTGTCCGCGACCGCCGGCAGCGGCTCGTAGTCCGCCTCGATCAGCTCCGCCGCGTCCTTGGCACGCTGCAAGGAATCGGCCACGACGAGGGCGACCGGGTCGCCGACGTGGCGCACGCGATCGATCGCGAGCAGCGGCCGCGGGGTCTCGCCGCGCGGCGTGCCATCGACGTTCGTGACCGGGATCATGCAGGGGATGTCGCCGAGCCCGTCGGCCCTCGCGTCGACGCCGGCGAGCACGGCGAGCACGCCCGGCGCACGCCGCGCGGCCGACACGTCGAGCCGCCGGAGCGCAGCGTGAGCGTGCGGCGAGCGCAGCACGAACGCGTAGGCCTCGTTCGGCAGGCGCACGTCGTCCGCGTACCGCCCCGCACCCTTTACCAGGATCAGGTCTTCAGCCCGGGAGACGGCCTGGCCGAGCGCGAATTTCGCCATAACAGCAATGCCCTCGCATCGTTTGCGTCGTGCCAACTATGCTACGACAACTGCCGAGAGGGATGCTTTAGACTACGCGGACTTCGCAACGGCGCGGAGCGCATCGCCGCAGCCGCCGTCGGCGAAGCGCGAAGGACGAGGCGGGATTGGCATCCGGGTCGGGTAACGAACGCGAGGGGCTCGAGCGCGGCGAGTCCTTCATCGGCCCCGGCACGCCGGTGCCGGAGGAACGCCGCCTCTGCCGCGAGGATCTCGTCGACAACGTGATCCGCCGCTCGCTCGAGCACTCCGCGCTCGCCGCCCAGCTGCTCTCCGAGCAAGCCCTCGAGGCGTCGCTGCAGGCGGCGCTCGGCGCGCCGCATCGCCAGCCCGACGTGTGGCTGTTTGCGTACGGCTCGCTCGTCTGGAACCCGGTGTTCGAGTTCGACGAGCGCATGGTGGCGACCGTGCACGGCTACCATCGCAGCTTCTGCCTCTGGTCGCGCATCAACCGCGGGACCCCGGAGAAGCCCGGACTGGTGCTCGGGCTCGACCGCGGCGGCCGCTGCACCGGCGTCGCCTACCGGATCCCCGCGCGGCTCGCCGAGAGCGAGCTGCGGCTGCTGTGGCGGCGGGAGATGCTGCTCGGCTCGTACGCGCCGCGCTGGGTGCTGGTGACGCACAGCCGCCGCAGCCTGCGCGCGCTGGCGTTCGCCGTGAACCGCGAGCGCTCCGGCTACGCGGGCCGCCTCCCCGCCGAAGCGATCGTGGAGCGGCTGCTGCACGCGCGCGGCACGATCGGGACGGGCCTCGACTACCTGCGGCAGACGATCGACGGTCTCGCCGCCGTGGGCGTCCGTGATCCGCACCTGATCCGCATCGAGGCGCTCGCCCGCCAGCGGCTGGGCGAAGACGAACCGCACCGCCCGCGCGCCGACCTGCAGCTCTAGCGCGTCACCAGGAAGTCGCGAACGACCCCGATCTGGTCGTCGGTCATCAGCCACGGCGCGTGGCCGATGCCGGGAAACTCGACCAGGCGCGCCCGCGGGCCGCGCTCGGTCATCTGCTTCGCCGTCGCCTCGAGCAGCAGATCGGACTCCGCGCCGCGCAGCACGAGCGTCGGGCACTTGATTCTCTCCCACTCCGGCCAGAGGTCGACGCCCTGCAGGAAGTCGCCGCCGAACTCGATGTCGCCGTGGTTGCCGCGCCGGATCGCGCTCACGATGCCGGGGTCGTACGCGAGGCTGTAGGTGCCGTCGTCGTTCCGGCGCACGCTGTGCCGGGTGACGTGCCGCCACTTCCGGTCGCTCAAGGGTCCGAAAGCGGCGCAGGCCGCACGCAGGTGCTGCTCGGCCTCGCCGAGATTCTTGAACTTCGCGTTCAGCCCCGCGTTCACGTTCTTCAACCGCACCAGCCCCGACCATGGCACGAGCGGGCCGACGTCGTTGAGCACGAGACGGCCGACCGGCGAGCCCGCCTTCGCCGCGAGGATCATGCCGATCATCCCGCCCATCGAGGTCCCCACCCAGTCGATCCGCCCGGGCCGCCCCAGGCGCTGCAGGAGTCCGGCGAGCCACGCGAGCACCCCGCCGGAGCGCGCCGTCACGTGCGCCAGCAACGCCGCTGCTTCAGACTGGTAGAGCGCGAACCCGTAGTCGGACTTGTCCGGCAGCCAGTCGCTGCGGCCGCGGCCAGCCACGTCCATGCACACGACGCGACAGTCGGACGCCAGCCGCGCGGCGAGGTAGTCGAAGTCGCGGCTGTTGCGCGTGAGGCCGTGCACGCAGATGACGACGTGCGGGTTGTGCGAGCTTCCCCACTCCGTGTAGGCCACGCGATGGAAGCCGCTCGGGCCGAGGCTGGGGAAGTGACGGATGCGGGGGATCGCGAACATCGACTGCTGGGGCACGCCGGTCGCGGCGCGCCGGCCGCGGGGGCGCGGGCCCGTGATTGTGGTCGGAGCGCCCCGGCCCGGCAAGCACCGGCGGCGCGTCCCGAAACGAGCGCGGTGCACCGAACCGGTGCCTCCTGGCATCCCGCGGCCGTCCGTGGAACACTTCCGTACGGCGCCCGAGCGCCCGCTGTCAACCGCGGGGCACGCCGCTCGTTGGGCTCCTTGCTCCCCATGTCCCTGACCCGCGACGACCTGAAGAACGACCGCCTGCGGCGGCTCTGGACCGAGTGCGGTGCCCTGCCTCGCCCGCTGTCCGATGCCGAGCTCGAGGCGTCGATCGGCTGGGCCCTGTCCGGGGCGGGCGAAGGGCAGGATGTCTGGGTGTTCGGCTACGGCTCGCTCATGTGGAATCCGCTCTTCCACCACTCGGAGCAGCGGCCGGCCACCCTGCGCGGCTTTCACCGTCGCTTCTGTCTGTGGTCCATAACGAGCCGCGGGACGCGCGAGCGTCCCGGATTGGTGCTCGGCCTCGATCGCGGCGGCTCGTGCCAGGGCGTCGCCTACCGGCTGCCCGCGGACCAGGCGCCGCACGAGCTGAAGCTGCTCTGGAATCGCGAGATGGTGCTCGGCTCGTACGAGCCGCGCTGGGCGCGGGTCGAGGCTGCGCCCTGCCCCGCGAGCCAGGGCTGCGTCCAGGAGCTCCGCGCGCTCGTGTTCACGGTGAACCGGGAGCATCCCAACTACGCGGGAAAGCTCCCGCTCGACGCGGTCGTGGCGGCGCTCGCCGCTGCGTCCGGCCACCTCGGCTCCTCGGCCGAGTATCTCTTCCACGCGGTCGATGCGCTCGCGGCGCACGGGCTCCGCGACTCGCACCTGGAGACCCTCCGCCGCCGCGTCGAGCAAGCGGCCGGCTCGCGCTAGCCCCCGCGTCCGCGGGGGCTCCCCGCCTCCCTTGCCTATTCGGCAGTCCGGCTGCCGAGCGCTTTCTCGGCGGCGCGATGGAGCTTGGCGAGCAGGCGCTCGAGATCGCGCTGCTCGCCCGGGGCGAGCGCGGCGAGCAGCAACCGCTCGCGGGCGCGCGCCAGCAGCGTGGCGCGTCGGTAGAGCGCGCGGCCCTTGGTCGTGAGGCGAAGGACCGTCCGGCGCGCATCGAACGGGTCGTGCGTTCGCTCGACGAACCCGCGCCGCGCGAGCGCCTGGGCGGCGCGGGCCGCGCGCCCTTTTTCGATCGCGCCGCGCGCCGCCGCCTCCACCATCGACACCGGCGCACCGTCGCCCAGCACGGTCAGGACGCGCCATTGCGCCGCGTCCAGACCGAACCGGCGGGTGTGCAGCCGCACCTCGGCCGTCCCGAGCAGGGCGGCGAGCGCCGCGATCCGCGGCAGCGGCGAGCTCGCCGCGCGCGCGCGCCGATGCCGCCGCGCCCCGGCCCGACCGCGGTTCGGCTTGCGGCGCGTGCTCACGGAGCGATTATCGCGACTTCGCGGGTTCCAGGGCGTCGCGGCCGCGAACTGACCGTGCCGCTGGCCTACAATCCTACAGTCCTACAATTCGCCGTGAACCTCCGCCGGGAGACTGCCATGCCGGAGCTGTGGGACAACCCCATGGGCACGGACGGCTTCGAGTTCGTCGAATACGCCGCGCCCGACCCCAAGGCCATGGGCGCGCTCTTCGAGCGCCTCGGCTTCAAGGCCATCGCGCGCCACCGCCACAAGGACGTGGTGCTCTACCGCCAGGGCGAGATCAACTTCATCGTCAACGCGGAAGCCCACTCGTTCGCCCAGCGCTTTGCCCGGCTGCACGGGCCGAGCATCTGCGCGATCGCGTTCCGCGTGGCCGACGCCAAGGTCGCCTACGAGCGCGCGGTGGACCTCGGCGCCTGGGGCTACGCGGGCCACGCCGGGCCGGGCGAGCTGAACATCCCCGCGATCAAGGGCATCGGGGATTCGCTCATCTACCTCATCGACCGCTGGCGCGGCAAGCACGGGAAGACCACCGGCGACATCGGCAACATCGGCTTCTACGACGTGGACTTCGAGCCGCTGCCGGGCGCGGACCTGAACCCCGCGGGCCACGGCCTCGCCTACATCGACCACCTCACCCACAACGTGCACAAGGGCCGCATGAAGGAGTGGGCGGACTTCTACGCGCGCTTGTTCGAGTTCCGCGAGCTCCGCTACTTCGACATCGAGGGTCAGGTCACCGGCGTGAAGAGCAAGGCGATGACCAGCCCGTGCGGCAAGATCCGCATCCCGATCAACGAGGAAGGCACCGAGACGGCCGGGCAGATCCAGGAGTATCTCGACCGGTACCACGGCGAGGGCATCCAGCACGTCGCCCTCGGCTCGACGGATCTCTTCCGGACGGTGGATGCGCTGCGCGCGAAGGGCGTGAAGCTCCTCGATACGAACGACACCTACTACGAGCTCATCGACAAGCGCATCCCCGCGCACGGCGAGGACGTCGCCGGGCTGAAGGAGCGCAAGATCCTCATCGACGGCAAGGCCGGAGCGCTCCTGCTGCAAATCTTTTCGGAGAACCAGCTCGGACCCATCTTCTTCGAGTTCATCCAACGCAAGGGTGACGAGGGCTTCGGCGAGGGCAACTTCAAGGCGCTGTTCGAGGCGATCGAGCTCGACCAGATCCGGCGCGGGACGCTTGACGTCGAAGCGAAACCCTAGGCGCGAAGGGATCGCGCCGCTTACCGGCGACGCGGCTAGCGAGCCCGGGGCGCCGAGGTTTCGCCGGGCGCATGGGCCCGGACCGCCGGCGGCGTCGGGCGACCATCCAGTCCCAGCATGACGCAGAGGATCGCAGCGAAATCCTCGGTCATGACCGCGGGTTCCCCCGCGGCCCGCCTGGACCGGCCTTCCTGGCCGCGCGAAAGGACAAGGCGAAACCTCGAAATCAGAGTGCGCATGGCGTTCTCGACGAAGCTGTTCACGGCCACCATTCTTCCCGCGGACCGCAGCCGCGCCAATCGGGGCGCCCCCGAACCGCCCCCTGGAAAACCCCTAGGCGGGTCGCGCGGTGCGTGACGAATTCCGCACCGGACAACCGGTCCGACCGGGCGTCGTGACGGGCGACCCGAACCGGTAGCCGGCCGCAGTAAACTTGCCGGGCAGATCCCCTCACAGGAGCGCACCGATGAGCATCCCCAAGCTGACCGACGCCGAGATCGCCGCCGCGCTCGCCGGGCTGCCGGGCTGGGCGAGGGTCGACGGGCGCTCGGCCATCGTCAAGAAGTACCAGTTCGCCGACTTCAACGAGGCGTGGGGGTTCATGTCCCGCGTCGCGCTGCTCGCCGAGAGCCAGAATCACCACCCCGAGTGGTTCAACGTCTGGAGCCGCGTCGAGATC
>Ga0299906_10005384_pt1 | contig 10435 bp, 7 predicted proteins | sample RVTome_14_FD_200259 | JGI IMG/M metagenome (GOLD analysis project Ga0299906, IMG submission 200259) | Soil microbial communities from uranium-contaminated site in the Upper Colorado River Basin, Wyoming, United States - RVT145D125 (version 2) ...
CGCGCTCTCACACAATGTCGGGCTTCACCAGAGGTTCCTCATGGGCCGTCTGACCGTTCCAGAACGGATCATTCGCTCGGAGCATCACGCGGCCTCGCGAATGATCCGGACAGCGGCGGTAGAATCGCGGGGTGGCGCGCGTGACGGCTCCTCGCCGATCGTCACAAAACGGTCCGACCCGGCCCCTGGCTCGGCTCCCCGCCGCGCTCGTGCGCCTTTTCTGGGATTACTCCGGACGTACGCTGAGTGTGGCTCGCGACCGTGACCTGGTCGTGCGACGGGTCGCCGGCGAGGGCGGGCTACGTGAAGTGCGGATGCTGCGGGCGAGCGTCGGGGACGCGGCGATCCGGGACGTGATCGAGCGGACTGCGGCACGCGGAATGAGCCCGCAGCGCATCCGCTTCTGGCAGTTGCTGATCGGGTTGCCCGCCCGACGGGCCGACGCGTGGGTTCGCGCGGCGCGGGCGTCGACCTGGGCGAGCAGAGCGCGGCGGTGAAGCTGCATCTCGATGGGCCTGGTCGACGATGAAGGCCACGATACGGCGCCGGGTCGGCGTCGTCGCGCAGGCTCGGTAGTCGCGAACGGCTCTAGGGACGCTTCAGCTCGCGTACCCAGACGTTGCGGAAGCGGATCGGATTGCCATGGTCCTGGAGGCTCATCGGCAAGGCCTCCGGATGGGCGGAGTAGGGCGTCCGCACCTTGTTCGTCGTTGGCCCGATCAGCTCGCGGGCGTGCTGGACCAGCACGCCGTTGTGGAACACCGTCAAACGCGCGCGCTTCGTGACGGCGCCCGCGGCGTCGAAGCGCGGCGCCTCGTACGCGATGTCGTAGGCCTGCCACTCCCCCGGCGGGCGCGAGGCGTTGACCAGCGGCGGAAACTGCCCGTAGAGCGACCCGGCCTGGCCGTCGGGATAGGTCTTGCTCTCGTAGCTGTCGAGCACCTGCACCTCGTAGCGGCTGCCGGCGAAGAAGACGCCGCTGTTTCCGCGGCCCTGGCTCTCTCCGGTCGGGGGAGTGGGTGTCATCCACTCGATGTGGAGCTGGACGTCGGCGAAGCTCTGGCGCGTCTCGATGGCGCCTTTGCCCTTGACGACTTCGAAGTAGCCGTTCTCGACCTTCCAGGCCGCGGGCGAGCCGTCCTTCTGGCTCTTCCACGCCGAGAGGTCCTTGCCGTCGAAGAGCACGACCGCGTCCGAGGGCGGAAGGCCTGGCACGGCCGCGGGCACGCCGGCGACCGGCATCACGACGCGAGGCGGCGGACGATTCAGGTCGTGCTGCGGGATGCCCTCCGGGTCGGGCGGCGGCGTCTGGGCGAAGGCGGGGCTCGCGGCGATCAGCAGCAGGGCGGCGATTCTCATGGTCGTGACCTCCTCGGTACGCATCGCGTCGGCGACAGGCGCGTTTATACCACCGCGCGAGGACCGAGAGGCGACGCGGCCGGAGCCTGCGTTTCGGCGTGCTACGATCCGCCGCACTCGCCCCATGAGTCTCACGCCCGGAACCCGCGTCGGTCCCTACGAGGTGCTCGCCCCCCTCGGGGCGGGCGGCATGGGCGAGGTGTTCCGCGCCCACGACACGCGCCTCGAGCGGGAAGTCGCGGTCAAAGTGCTCCCCACGCGCCTGTCTCAGGACCCCGAGGCCCTCGCCCGCTTCGAGCGCGAAGCCAAGGCCGTGGCGGCGCTCTCGCACCCGAACATCCTGGCGATCTTCGATTTTGGCCGACACGACGGGACCGCCTACGCGGTCACCGAGCTTCTAGAGGGCGAGACCCTGCGCGAGCGCCTGAAGGCCGGAGCGCTCCCGGCCCGCAAGGCGGCGGAGCTCGCGATCCAGCTCGCCCACGGCCTGGCGGCCGCGCACGCCAGGGGCATCGTGCATCGCGACCTCAAGCCCGAGAACGTCTTCGTGTCCAAGGACGGGCGTGTCAAGATCCTCGATTTCGGCCTGGCGCGACAGCTGGACACGGATGCGCCCGGCGACTTTAGCGGCTCTCCCACCGAGGCGCACCACACCGAGCCCGGCGCGGTGCTCGGCACCGTCGGCTACATGTCGCCGGAGCAGGTGCGCGGCCAGCCCGTCGACCATCGCTCTGACATCTTCTCGCTGGGATCGGTGCTCTTCGAGCTCTCGACCGGCGCGCCGGCCTTCAAGCGCGACACGAGCGCCGAAACGATGACCGCGATCCTGCGCGACGACCCGCTGGAAGCGCCCGAGCCCGCGAGCCGCTCCTCTCGGATCACGCCCGGACTCGAGCGGATCCTGCGTCACTGCCTCGAGAAGGCCCCGGAGGAGCGCTTCCAGTCCGCACGCGACCTGGCGTTCGACCTCGAGGCCCTGTCGGGCTCCACCCAGAGCGGCCTGGCGAGCGCCGCGGGTGGCGCAGGGCCTCGTTCCCGGGCGCGGCCGCTTGCCGCCGCAGTCGGTGCGCTCACGCTGCTGGCCGCGGGCTTCGGCCTCGGGCGTCTGGGACGCGGGGGTGCTCCGCCTTCCGCCGCGGCGCGCGCGAGCTTCACCCAGCTCACCTTCCAGGCGGGCGAGCTGAGCTACCCGAGCGTCTCTCCCGAAGGCCAGTCCTTCGTGTTCGCGGGCGAGAGCGGTGGCGACCTCGACATCCACCTGCAGCGGGTCGGCGGCACGAACCCGATCAACCTGACCCCCGACTCGGCCGCGGACGACACCGAGCCTGCCTTTTCGCCCGACGGCGCACAGATCGTGTTTCGTTCCGGGCGCGACGAGGGCGGCATCTTCCTGATGGGCGCGACCGGAGAGTCGGTGCGGCGCCTCACCGACGTCGGCCGCAATCCCGTCTGGTCTCCGGACGGGACCGAAATCGTGTACAGCACCGAGTCGATCCAGCCGTTCAACCCCTACGGGAGGTCCGGCTTCGGCGAGCTGTGGGCGGTGAACGTCGCCTCGGGCGAGAAGCGTCGCCTGACTCCCGCCGGGGTCGACGCCGTGCAGCCGAGCTGGTCGCCCCACGGCCACCGCATCGCCTACTGGGGCTTGCGCCCGGGCGGACAGCGCGACCTCTGGACGGTCGGCCGCTCGGGCGGCGAGTCGAGCGTCGTCAGCCTGACGGAAGACGCCGACCTCGACTGGAACCCGGTGTGGGCCCCGGACGGCCGCGCGCTCTACTTCGCGAGCGACCGCGGCGGCGCAATGGGCATCTTCCGCCTGCCGATCGACGAAGCCTCGGGGCGCGTATCGGGCACGCCGCAGCCGCTCGCGGTTCCGCTGCCGTTCGCCTGCTACCTGAGCTTCACGCGCGACGGTCGGCGCATGCTGGTGGCGAGTGCGTTCGGAACCGATTCGATCGAGCGGCTCGCGTTCGATCCCGCGACGGCGCGGGTGCTGGCGCCGGCCAGCACCGTCTTCGCGAGCTCGCTGCAGCTGTTCTCCGCCTCCGTGTCTGCGGGCGGCGAGCGGATCGCCATCTCCACGGCCGGCCGGCAGGAGGACCTCTACCTCCTGGACCGCGACGGCACCGGCCTGCGGCAGCTCACGAACGATGCCCACAAGGACCGGGGTCCCGCGTTTTCCCCGGACGGCGGACGGCTCCTGTTCTACTCGAATCGCTCGGGATCGTACGAGATCTGGAGCGTGCGCCTCGACGGCAGCAGCCTCACGCAGGTCACGCGCACGGTCGGCAACGAAACGACCGAAGTCGGGATCTCCCCGGACGGGTCGCTGCTGGCGATGAACCTGGATCGTGGAGTGGGACTTGCCCGACTCGGCGCAACCCTGCCCGTGTCCCCAGAGCCCCTGCCTGCCGCCGGCGGCGACGCGTTCTTCGAGTACCCGCGGTGGTCGCGCGACGGACAACGACTCGCGGGGATTCTCAGGCACGCTTCCGGCCGCCGGACGCTCGCGATCTACTCGCTCGACTCGAAGACCTACCTGGACCTGGAGGTCGAGGCGGCCGAGCCCGTCCGCTGGGTGGGCGGCGAGCGGAGCATCCTGTTCATGCAGAAGGACCGGCTCGTGGCCTTGGACGTACAGTCCCGGCGCGTGCACGACGTCCTCGCGCCAGCGGCCAAAGCCGGCAGTCGCGCGGCGCCCCTGATCTGGGGCTTCGACCTTCCCGCGGACGAGCGATCGCTGCTCGTCGTGCGCTCGGGCAACCAGGCCGACATCTGGCAGGTGACGCTGCCCTGAGAGGGGGCCTTCGAACCGCAGCTCGAGCTTCCCATAGACGCTTGACAGGAAGCACGGCTGCGCCTACCTTCCCATCAAGGATCTATGGGAACCGAACGGTCGAGCGGTGAGCTGGTGCAGGGCACGCTCGACATGCTGATCCTGCGCACGCTCGCGCGCGGACCCAGCCACGGCTGGGGCATCGCCCAGCACATCCGGCAGGTGTCGGACGAGGTGCTGCGCGTGGAGGAGGGCTCGCTCTACCCGGCCCTTCACCGGCTCGAGCTCGCCGGAGATCTGGCCGCCGACTGGGGCGTCTCGGAGAACAACCGGCGGGCGCGCATCTACAAGCTCACGCCGCGCGGCCGCCGCCGCCTCGAGGGCGAGCTCGAGCGCTGGGGGCTGCTGGTGGGCGCCATCGCGCGCGTGCTGGAGACGGCATGATCGGCGCACGCTTCAGGGCTTTCCTGCGCCGACTCGCGCTGCTGCGCCGGCGTCCCGAGCTCGATCGCGAGCTGGACGACGAGCTCAGCTTCCACCTCGAGATGAACGCGGCCCAGGAGCGCGCCGAAGGAGCGAGCGAGGACGAGGCACGCCGCGCCGCGCGGCTGCGCCTCGGGAACCCGACCCGCCTGCGCGAGGAGAGCCGGGCGGTCTTCGGCTTCCCGCGGCTCGAGGGGCTCGCGCGCGACGCCTCGCTCGCCGCGCGCCGGCTGCGGCGCGCGCCCGGCTTCACACTGGCGGCGACCGCCACTTTGGCGATCGCGATCGGCGCGAACGCGGCGCTCTTCGCGCTCGTGGACGCCGTCGTGCTGCGGCCGTTCCCCTACCCAGAGGCGCATCGCCTCGTCGCCCTCGTCGAGCATACGCGCGGCTCTCGAAACTCGATCGCACCCGCCAACATCGCCGATTACCGCGTGAAGGCGCTCGAGGCGCTCGCGGCGTGGCATTTCACCGAGATGGACCTGAGCGAGGGCGATCGGCCGGAGACGCTCGTCGGCCACGCCGTGGCCTACGACTTCTTCGCGGTGCTGGGCAAGGGCCCGACGCTCGGCCGGGGGTTCCTGCCCGAAGAGGACCGCGAGGGCGGAGCGAAGGTCGTGATCCTCTCCGATGGCCTGTGGCGTGGCCGCTTTGCCGCGGATTCCGGGATCGTCGGCCGGACGATCCGCCTCGATCGCCTGCCGTACCAGGTGGTCGGGGTGCTCCCGCCGGATTTCAGCCCTCCCGCCGGGATGGCCGGCCGCACGGTCTCGCTCTACGTTCCCGCGGCTTTCCCGGCGGAGCTCCTCGCCAGCCGCGGCGACCACCAGACGAATCTCGTGGCGCGGCTGCGGCCGGACGCGAGCCTCGAGCAGGCGCGGGCCGAGGTCCGGACCGTGTCCGAGCGCCTGGTACGCGACTTCCCGGACGCGAACCGCGACCTGAGCACCGAGGTCGTTCCGCTCGACCGCGACGTCACGCGCGCCGTGCGCGGCTCGCTGCTGCTGCTGTGGGCCTCGGTCGCCGCGGTGCTCGCGATCGCCTGCCTCAACGTGGCCAACCTGCAGATGGTGCGCGCGCTCTCGCGCCTGCGCGAAATGGCGATCACGAACGCGCTCGGCGCTTCGCGCGCGCGGCTCGTGGCGGGGCTGCTGGTGGAGAGCTTGCTGCTCGCCGGCGTGGGGGGCGTCCTGGGCCTGGCGCTCGCCCACGGGCTGCTCTCGGCGCTCGTGGCCCTGGCGCCACCCGGAACGCCACGGATCGAGGCGGCCGCGCTCGACGGCCGAGTCCTAGGTTTCTCGCTGCTGCTGACGCTCGCGACCGGCGTCCTCTTCGGACTGCTGCCGGCACTCACCGCCACGCGCTCGATCTCGGCCGGCGTGCTGCAGACGGGCGGCCGCGAGCACTCGTCGCGCACGGTGCTGCGCTTCCGCGGAGCGCTCGTCACGGGGCAGGTGGCGCTCGCGCTCGTGCTGCTCCTGGCGGCGACGCTGGTGGTGCGCAGCATGCACCGCCTCAACGCCGTGGCTCTCGGCTTCGAGACCGATCGCGTGGTAGCGGCGCGCGTGAACCTGCCGCCTTTGCGCTACCCCGACGCCGTGCGCCGGCTCGCCTTCTTCGAGGAGCTCGAGCGACGGCTCCTGGCACGGCCCGGCGTCCTTGCCGTGGCCTTCGCCAATGCGCTCCCGCTGCGGGGCGGCTGGGCCACCGGGATGGTGGTGGAGGGCCGGAAGCCCACGGGCCCCCATGGCTCGGACAGCGCCGACGCCCAGGCGGTGAGCCGAGGCTACTTCCACACGCTCGGGATACCGGTCCTGCGCGGTCGCGGCTTCACCGAGGGCGACCGGGAAGGCGCCCCCTACGTGGGTCTCGTGAACGAGGACTTCGTGCGGCTGTTCTCCCCGGGAACGAGCGTGCTCGGCAAACGCTTCCGCCGCGGCGAAAAGGCCCCGTGGATCGAGGTCGTGGGAGTGGTCGGCTCTCTGCGCCGCGACGGACCGGACGCCGATCCCACGCCGCAGATCTACCTGCCCGCGGCCCAGACCGGCAGCTACCCGGTGCGGCTCGCCGACTTGGCCGTGCGCGGCAACGGCGGACAAGGCGCGCTCGCCGCTCTCGTACGCGCCGAGGTGCAGGCGCTCGACCCCGAGCAGCCGATCTCGCACGTGATGAGCCTCGACGAGGCGCTCGCGCGCGGCGTGGCCCCGCGCCGCTTCGGCCTGGCGCTGCTCGCCGGCTTCGCGCTTACGGCGCTGGTGCTCACGCTCGTGGGCATCTACGGCGTCGCGGCCTACTCGGTGGGCCAGCGCACGCCCGAGCTCGGCGTACGCATGGCGCTCGGCGCCGACGGCGCGAGCATCCTGCGCCTCGTGGTGCGAAGCGTGCTCGTGCAGGTGTTCGCCGGCGTCGCGATAGGCCTCCCGCTCGCGCTCCTGGCCACGCGCGCGCTCGGCGGGCTGCTGTTCGAGATCGCGCCGACGGATCCCGCCAGCTTCACGCTCGTCCCCCTGCTGCTGCTCGCCGCCGGGCTCGCCGCGGCGCTCGGACCCGCCCGGCGCGCGGCGCGCGTCGACCCGGTCGCCGCGCTGCGCTGGGAGTAGCCCGGGCTCGCCCCACTCGACGCGAACCTCCACATGGTAGACTGGTCGATGACTGGTCGATTGTGGAGGACACATGGCGAAGGTCACCGCGTTCGAGGCCAAGACCCGCTTCGGAGAGCTGCTGGAGCGCGTTGCCAAGGGAGAAGAGGTCGTCATCACGCGCCACGACAAGGCGGTCGCCCGACTCGTTCCGGAGGGCGCGCAACGGCTCGACGAGGTTCGGCGTGCGGTGTCGGGGCTGCGCGAGCTGCAGAACCGCATCCGCCGCAGGTCCAGGGCGAAGCTCTCGGACCGTGAGGTTCGCTCGGCCATCGAGGAGGGTCGCTCGTGACGCGGGCCTTCGTGGCGGACGCGTCGGTCGCGATCGGTTGGGTGCATCCGGCTCAGGCCACACCCCACACGGCCTCCATGCTGGATGCGATTGCCGACGGCGCCACGGTCGAGGTGCCCGCGTTGTGGCCTTTGGAGGTGGCAAACGCGCTCACCGTCCTGCAGCGCCGCCGAAAGCTGACTCCGGACGAGCGGCAAGCCGGCCTGGGTTGGCTGCGCGGCCTCCCTCTCCGCATCGACCACGAGATGGCATTGCTCGCCTTCTCCCGCTTGTCGGACCTGGCATCCGCCCACCAGCTCTCGGTCTACGACGCTACCTACCTCGAGCTTGCTCAGCGACGGCGGCTGGTGCTGGGTTGCAAGGACGGCCCGCTGCGGAAGGCCGCGAGGCAGGCTGGCGTCAACCTGTGGGAATGAGCGCAGGACGCGGGCGGGGCTGAGGGCCCGCAGCACTGCGGGGCGGGCCCCTGCCGCAGCAGGACCGGTGGCGCGGCGGTGGTAGAGTCGGGGCATGCGAAGGATGCGGCCGCAGATGACCGTCGTCGTCCTCGCGGCGGTGCTGGCGGCGGGCAGCGTGTCGCGGGCCCAGCAGCAGGCACCCGGCACCCGCACCGAGGTCGTCCAGCTCGACGTGATCGTGACGGATGCCGACGGCAAGCCGATCCGGGGGCTCACGCGGGACGACTTCGCGGTGTTCGAGGACAAGAAGGCGCAGCGCCTCACCAACTTCCTCTTCGTGGAGGGCCGCCTGCGCGCGCAGGGCACTAGCGCACCTGCGGCGACTCCCGAGCCGACGCCAGCCGAAGTGGCGAGCGCCGCCGAGGAGAAGCCCGCGAGCCCGGGGCGGCACCTCGTGATCGTGATCGACGATCTCCATATCGCGCCCGGGAACCTCGAGTTCGTGAAAGGGGCGCTGCGGCGGCTCGTGGACGACTTCCTTGGACCCGACGACTTCGCGGCCCTGCTCACCACCAGCTCCCCCGCCGGGTCCCGGCAGCTGAGCCAGGACGCGGCCTCGATCAAGCAACAGGTCACGCAGCTCGCCTTCAAGCAGGCGCCGATGCCGCCGGCGGCCGGCACGGAGATGACGCCGGCCCAGGCCGAGCTGATCCTGCGCGGCGATCGCTCGGCGCGGAGGCTCGCCGGGCGGAAGCTGATCGACGAGCCGGGCAGCGTCCTGAACCCGACGAGCCCGCAAGCCGCCACCCAGGAAGGATCGGGCGCCATCTCGGCGGCGGGCGGCGCGGGCGCCTCGCCCGAGGCAGTGGAGTCGATCGCGGAGCGCGAGGCCGAGCGCCAGGCGCGCGCCGTGCTGAACGACGCGTTGCGCTACTCGGCGGCGAGCCTGCACACGATCGAGGACGTGCTGCGCAGCCTGGCGCCGCTGCCGGGGCGAAAGATCTGTCTGCTGGTCTCCGACGGCTTCCTGGTCGGGACGGGCACGAGCGAGGAGCGCACGCGCGATCTGCGAGGGATCGTGGACGCGGCCACGCGCTCGGGGGCGGTCGTGTACGCGATCGACAGTCGCGGCCTCCAGGGCTCGATGAGCGACGCTGGCACGGCCGGGTCGACCTCGTCGGGGAGCGGTCTGCAGACGAGCGTCGACCGCCAGTCGGCCCAGCTCTTCCGCATGACGCTCGAGACGATCTCGGCCGACACCGGCGGTTTCCTGGTCTCGGGCACGAACGCCTTCGATACCGGCATGAAGCGCGTGCTCGCCGAGAACGACAGCTACTACCTGATGGCGTACGAGCCCGCCAACAAGAAGCGCGACGGCAAGTTCCGGAGGATCGAGGTGAAGCTGCCGCGCCACGCGAGCTACGTCGTCCGCACGCGGAGCGGCTACCTGGCGCCCGACGACAGCAAGCCCGCGGGGCGCGCCGCCGTCCGCACGGCCTCGGCCATGCCGGAGCCGCGCGGGATCGTCGAGTCCGAGGCACGCGCGATCATCGACGCGGCGCTGCGCGAGAAGGGTCTGCCCGTGCGCCTCGCCGCCGACTACGTCGACGTGTCGCCCGAGGGATCGCTCGCGATCGTGCGCGCCCACGTGGACGTGGCGTCGCTCGCCGCCGACGGCGGCGCGTCGTTCGCAGTCGACATCCTCGGGGGCGTCTACGATACGACCGGCAAGCCGGTGGGGCCGGCGTTCGGGAGACGGAACGAAGTCGCCGCAGCCTCGGTCGCGAAAGCCCGCCAGGACGGAGTGCCGTTCTACCAGCGCCTCGCGCTGCCTCCCGGCCGCTACGAGATCCGGCTCGCCGCGCGCGACGAGAAGCTCACGCAGCTCGGCGGCGCCAGCCAGTGGGTCGAGATCCCGAACCTGAAGGACGGCACGCTCACGCTCAGCGGTGTCTTCCTCTCGACCGCGGCGCCCAAGGCCGGCGGTCCGGGCGGCGCGACCGCGGCCGAGGACCTGCGCGACGTGCAGGCGCAGCGTCGCTTCAACTCGCGGGACAACCTCTTCTTCCAGGTCTACGTCTACAACCTTCGGCAGGACGCGGACGGCAACAGCGATGCCGTGCTGCAGGCGCAGCTGCGACAGGGCGAGACGCTCGTCGCGGCGTCGCAGCCGCAGCCGATCAAGGTCCAGCGCAAGGACGGCATGCTGCTGCCGCAGACGAACGGCATGCCGCTCGAGGGCCTGGCGCGCGGGCGCTACGAGTTGCGCGTCGTGGTGATGGACAAGAAGGCGAACGCCACGATCTCGCGCCAGATCGACTTCAGCATCGAGTAGCGCTCAGGGCTGTCGGATCTCGAGCGACTGGTTGGCCTTCACGTTCTCGAGCCGGGTCGTCGTCTGGTCCGGCCACAGCACTTCGACCCAGTCGGCCTGTGTCGCCTTGCCCAGGCCGAAGTGCTGGCGCTTGTCGTCCTGCGAGATGTAGCT
>Ga0299906_10005386_pt1 | contig 10429 bp, 11 predicted proteins | sample RVTome_14_FD_200259 | JGI IMG/M metagenome (GOLD analysis project Ga0299906, IMG submission 200259) | Soil microbial communities from uranium-contaminated site in the Upper Colorado River Basin, Wyoming, United States - RVT145D125 (version 2) ...
CTTGGCGCCGATCGCGCGCTGGCCGATCAGCACCGCGACCGGTCGCGGGGCGCATGCCGCCGCGGGCGCGTCGCCCGTCTGGTTCAGAAGCGGAACAACAGCCCCCCCGAATAGAGGTCGAGGTTGAACTCGCCGGTGTTGGCGTCGCCGAGTTTGATGTAGCGCTCCCACACGAAGCGCAGCGTCACGTTCTTGGCGAGATCGTACTGCACGCCCAGGCCGTACGACCAATTCGGCTGGTCGATCGAGGCGTTCGCGTTCGACGCGGTGGTCACCGTCCCGAAGGTCGAGCGGGTCGTTCTGGTTTCGGAGAGCAGGACGCCCACCTTCGCGAATACAGCGAAGCGGTCGCCCAGCGGGAGCATGGGGACCGCGTCGATATACAGCCCGATCACGCGGATGTCCGCGTTCAGCGCGCCCGCGGTCGGCGCCGTCACTTGGGTCGTGGCCTGGAACTCCCCCAGCCAGGCGAAGCCGCCTTCCACTGCGAAATAGCGATTGAAGCGGTAGGCGGCAAACACCTTGACGCCCGGGTCCCGCGAGTCCGTCAGGAAGACGGTGGATGCCGCTCCGGTGACCGGCACGGCCTCCTGGGTGATATTCGCGTTGGACGAACCGAGCGTGAGACCGATGTACCAGCCGGCCTCGGCCCTCGCGGGCCCGCTCGTGCCCAGCAGCGTCGCGCCCATGCACATCGCGACCAGGGTGAGAGAGCTCCTCATGGCACCTCCTCGATTGGTGGTGCGAGGAATTCCATGATAGTCCAACCCGTGCGCCTCGACCCTGCCCGGCGACGGCGCGGCGCGCGAGCACGCTCATTTCCGGAACACCTTGGCGCCGATCGCGCGCTGGCCGATCAGCACCGCGACCATGCGGCCCGAATCGAACGCCAGCCCCGCCCCGGCCCGCACGGTCTCGACGATCCGCTCGGCCTCGTCGGCGCGCAGGACGATCACCCCCATCGCCTCGAGCGCGGGGGCCGTCGCCTGCCCCATCGCCACCTGCCAGGGGTTGAACTCCCCCCATTCGCCGCGCATCGTGACGAGCATCAGCAGCGGGATGCGGCACTCCGCGGGCAGCGCCAGCGCGTTGATGCAGTTGCCGACGCCGCTCGACTGCATCAGCAGGACCCCTTTTTCGCCCCCGAGATGCGCCCCGGCGAGCAGCCCGATCCCTTCCTCCTCCGTCGTCAGCACCACGGTGGTCAAGGCGGCATTCGCATGGGCCAGCTCGATCAGCCGCCGATGGCCCGCGTCGGGGACGTAGGCGATCTGCTTGACGCCGGCGGCGAGCAGCGCCTCGTAAACGGCGTCGGGCCACGTGGCGACGGTCACTTGCGCCCCGGCCGCCTCAGCCCGGCAACCGGGCGGCGAGGGAGGGCGCCGCCCGTGCGAGATCGGAGCCCGGTCGGCCCTTGAGCCGCTCGAGCAGGCGCCACGCCCCGCAGAGGTTGGACGAGAGCAGCGGCACGGCGGAGTCGGGCCCGGCGGTGACGATCGCGTCGAGCGTGGCAACGCCGGTGCCGTCGAACACGACGGCCTGGATGCCGGGCGCGGTGACCTGACCCAGCCCGGCGAGCACGTCGGCCGTCCGCAGCTGATACGGACGGAACTCCTCCGAGAGCTGGACGACCTGGGCGACGCGGAAGGCCGCGCTCTCCCAGTACGCGACCGCGCGCTTGGTCAGCCACTCGGGGTAAGGGGAGACGAGCGCGATCGTCCGCGCTTCGAGTAGGCGCAGCGTGTCGATCACCGCGATGCTCGCGATCTCGACGATCGTCCCGGACTCGAGCGACAGCGCCGCGGCGAGCTCGCGATCGCGCGCTTCCCCGAGGACGTAGCTCGGCGCGGTCGCGCCGATGTAGATCGCCTCGAGCATCAGCTCGCCGAAGCTCTTCACGGCGGCCGGGTAATGGAAGGGATAGCCGTCGACGCGGTCCCGGAGGTCGCCGGCGAGCACCGGCAGCCGGCTCGCGTACAGACCGAACTCGGGCGGCATCAGCCGCCGCATCTCCGGCTCGACGGTCGGGTTCGCGGGCGGGACGATCACGCCCAATCGCTTCGGCGGCTCGCTGGGCTTCATCGGTCCAGGCGGATCATAGCCGGCCATTGCGGGACGTGCCGCGACCACCGTTGAAACGCCCGGGCCGTTGGAGTACCTTCACGATTCGACGTGGGGGTCCTGGGCGCGTCCGCTCCGTGCGGTGCCCGGGTGAGAGAGTCCCTTCGAACCTGATGCGGGTAATCCCGCCGTAGGAAAGCGTCGGCAGTCCCCCGCCTGCCCGCGCTCGCTCCGCACTTCTTGGAGAAGCGTCATGGTCGCCAACCCGAAATTCAACGCGCAGCTCGCGCACGTCGACGACGCTGCCATCCGGCCGCTGCCGAGCTCGCGGAAGCGTTACGTGCCGGGCTCGCGCCCCGACCTCCGCGTGCCGATGCGCGAGATCGCGCAAAGCCCGACGCCGGCGTCGTTCGGCGCCGAGGCGAACCCGCCGATCTTCGTGTACGACACCTCCGGCCCGTACACCGACCCCGAGGTGAAGATCGACATCCGGCGCGGCCTCGCCCCGCTCCGGCAGGGCTGGATCGGCGAGCGGGGCGATACCGAGGAGCTCCCCGGACCCACGTCGCGCTACGGGCGCGAGCGCCTGGTCGACCCGAAGCTCGCGGAGCTGCGGTTCGACCTCAAGGGCCGGCCGCGGCGCGCGCAGGGCGGCCGCGCCGTCACCCAGATGCACTACGCGCGGCGCGGGATCGTGACGCCCGAGATGGAGTTCATCGCGATCCGCGAGAACCAGCGGCGCCGGGAGTACCTCCAGGCCCTGCGCGCCGGCGGGCCGGCCGGGGCGAGGCTCGCCGAGGCGCTCGGGCGCCAGCACCCCGGCCAGTCGTTCGGCGCCGCGATCCCGGACGAGCTCACGCCCGAATTCGTGCGGAGCGAGGTCGCGCGCGGCCGCGCCATCATCCCGGCGAACGTCAACCACCCGGAGAGCGAGCCGATGATCATCGGCCGCAACTTCCTGGTGAAGATCAACGCCAACATCGGCAACTCGGCGGTGACCTCCGGCATCGCCGAGGAGGTCGACAAGATGACCTGGGCGATCCGGTGGGGCGCCGACACGGTGATGGATCTGTCCACCGGGAAGCACATCCACGAGACGCGCGAGTGGATCATCCGGAACGCACCCGTCCCGATCGGGACGGTGCCGATCTACCAGGCGCTCGAGAAGGTCGACGGCAAGGCCGAGGAGCTCACCTGGGAGATGTTCCGCGACACGCTGATCGAGCAGGCCGAGCAGGGCGTCGACTACTTCACCATCCACGCCGGCGTGCGGCTGCCGTTCATCCCGCTCACCGCGAAGCGCATGACCGGGATCGTGTCGCGCGGCGGCTCGATCATGGCCAAGTGGTGCCTCGCGCATCACGCCGAGAGCTTCCTCTACACCCGCTTCGCGGAGATCTGCGAAATCATGCGGGCCTACGACGTCTCCTTCAGCCTCGGCGACGGCCTGCGCCCCGGCTCGATCTACGACGCGAACGACGAGGCGCAGCTCGCGGAGCTCCGGACCCTCGGCGAGCTCACGAAGGTCGCCTGGGACAACGACTGCCAGGTGATGATCGAGGGGCCCGGCCACGTGCCCATGCAGCTCATCAAGGAGAACATGGACCTCGAGCTCGCCGACTGCCACGAAGCCCCGTTCTACACCCTGGGGCCGCTCACGACCGACATCGCGCCCGGCTACGACCACATCACCAGCGCGATCGGCGCGGCGATGATCGGCTGGTACGGCACCGCGATGCTCTGCTACGTCACGCCCAAGGAGCACCTGGGGCTGCCCGACAAGGACGACGTCAAGGACGGCATCATCGCCTACAAGATCGCCGCCCATGCCGCCGACCTCGGCAAGGGGCACCCCGGCGCCCAGATCCGCGACAACGCCCTGTCGAAGGCCCGGTTCGAGTTCCGCTGGGAGGACCAGTTCAACCTGGGCCTCGACCCGGACAAGGCCCGCCAGTTCCACGACGAGACCCTGCCGCAGGAAGGGGCGAAGCTCGCCCACTTCTGCTCGATGTGCGGGCCGCACTTCTGCTCGATGAAGATCACGCAGGACGTGCGCGACTACGCGGCGCAGCAGGGGGTCCGGGAGGACGAGGCCCTCGCCCAGGGCATGGCCGAGAAGGCGAAGGAGTTCGTCGCCCAGGGGGCTGAGATCTATCGCAAGGCGTAGCCGGGGTGGCCGGGGTGTCGACGGGGCTGCCGCAGCTCTCGCTCCTCGAGACGCGGGTGCTCGGCGTCCTCGTCGAGAAGGAGCGCACCGTTCCGGACACCTACCCCCTGTCCCTGAACGCGCTCACCGGCGGGTGCAATCAGAAGAACAACCGCGACCCGCTCCTGCAGGCGACCGAGGCCGAGGTGCAGGCGGCCGTCGACGCGCTGCGCCCGCTGTCCCTGGTCATCGAGTCGAGCGGCTCCCGGGTGATGCGGTACGCGCACAACATCGGGCGCGTCATGAATCTGACAGAGCCGGCGGTCGCACTGCTCGCCGCGCTCATGCTCCGCGGTCCCCAGACCCCGGGCGAGCTCCGGATCAACACCGAGCGCCTGCACCGCTTCGCCGACCTCGCCGCCGTCGAGGCGGTCTTGCAGGCGTTGGCGGCCCGGACCGGAGCCGAGGGCGGACCGTTGACGGTCCAGCTGCCCAGGGTGCCGGGGTCCCGCGAGCACCGATGGGCGCACCTTGCGTCCGGTCCGGTCGAGGCGCCCGCCGCCCGACCGGCGGCCGCGACCGGTGGTGCCGAGGCCCCGCCGGCGGGGGAGATCGCGGCGCTGAAGGCCGAGGTCGCGCGGCTCGCCGGGGAGACGGCGGAGCTGCGGGCGCTCGTCGAGCGGCTCTACCGGAATCTCGGCGGCGCGAAGTAGACCTGGCGGAACGTCTCAAGCGGCTGTTTCGGCAGGTTTCGTGGGCCCGATCCTCGTCGGCAAAATAATCGGCATTAATAGTGGCGAGTCACGCCGGAATATGGAATGATTATTTCTTTAAATCAGTAAGTTGATTAACGAGTGCCTAAAGAAGGAAAGTCGGCAATGGGGCGCCGTCGCTCGGGGGTCTACACCGAGCCCGCGCAGTTCGAGCCCCTGCTGCCGCAGAAGGATTTGGAGGGGTTCCGCAGCCGCGCAGCGGCGATCAGCGAAGCATCGCTGCGGCTCGCAAGCAAAGCCCATCCCTCCACGCGCGCGCGCCTTCGCGAACTGCTGCGCGCCATGAACTCGTACTACAGCAACCGAATCGAGGGGCAGAGCACGCATCCACTCAACATCGAGCGGGCCCTGAAGCGGGATTTCTCGGACAAGCCCGAGACCGCCAAGCTGCAACGGATCGCCCTCGCCCACATCGACGCGGAGCGGGAGCTGGAGGAGAAGGTCGCGGCAGGAGCGAACCCCCTCACCGCAGCGTTCGCCCTCGAAGCGCACCGGGCCATGTACGGCCGGTTGAGCGCGGCGGACCGGACCAGCCCGGACGGCGTGGTCGTGCGACCGGGGGAGATCCGGACGCAGACCGTCCGGGTCGGCGAGCACGTCCCGCCCGAGCCGCGCTCGATCGGTCGGTTTCTCGGCAGGTACGAGGAGGTCTATGCGGCGAAACGCTCGCACGACGAGCGCTTGATCCGCATCGCGTGCGCCCACCAGCGTCTTGCCTGGGTCCACCCCTTCGTCGACGGGAATGGCCGGGCCGCTCGGCTCGCGACGCACGCGGCGCTCTACCCGATCACAGGGGGGGTATGGTCCGTCTCCCGCGGGCTGGCCCGAAGGCGCGACGAGTACTACGCGCGGCTCGCCGACGCCGACGAGCCGCGGCGGGGCGATCTCGATGGCCGCGGGAATCTGAGCGAGGAGGGTCTGCGCCGGTGGAGCAGCTTCTTCCTCGATGTCTGCGAAGACCAGAGTACCTTCATGGGGCGCTTGCTCGACCTCGACGGCGTGAAGACGCGAACCACGGCGCTGATCGCGTTCCGCTCGACGGCCGACAAGCGGATTCGCGCCGAGGCTGTGCTTCCCCTCTATCACCTGTTCACTGCCGGGCCGGCCACCCGGGCCGAGTTCCGTCAGATGACCGGGCTCGGGGAGCGGACCGCCCAGGCCCTCCTTTCGAGACTGCTCGCGACGGGTCTTGTCGAAAGCGACACACCGCTCGGGCCAGTGCGGTTCGGGATGCCGCTCGCTGCCCTGCAGTTCCTGTTCCCCGATCTGTACCCCGAGGCGGCGACGCGTCCGGAAGCATAGGGGCCGGGGCTGGATCGAGGGTCCACGAGAATGGCCGCCTTCGGCAGCCGTTCTCCTTCGTCGTCTCCGGCCGGACGATGCGGCCGTCATAACGCCGTCACCTTCGTCGGTGTCAGGACCGCGGGCGAGCGGCGACAGATCAGCACCGTCGTCGCGCGTGCGAGAGCCCGCCCCTGTCACAATTCTTCACACTCGCGCATCCACCTTGCGGCCTAGACTTGTAGACGATTGAACGGATCTGTGCGTTTGAGACACTAACGGGTATCGAAGCGACCACCGGACGACCACCGGACCTCCCGAGGCAAGCGAAGTGACTGCGCCGGACGACATCAGGCTCTACGAGTGGGCGGAGTTCAATCTCCCGGCCGAGCTGCTGGATCGTCCGCGCAGCGTGTCGCCGCTCGCCCGTCGCGTTCTCGTCGATGCCCGTGCCTCCGGCACGGCGGTCGAAGCGGCGAGCCCGCGCTCCTTCACCCGCTTCGCCTCGCTGCTTCTCCCCTTCGGCTTCCGGACCCTGCCGAAGCCCTGACACCGCCGGCCGGGCACCGGCCTGGGCGGTTTTCTCCGTCACCCTGAAGGCGCGCCGCGCGGCGTGAGCACGACCGTCGCGGCGAGGTAGAGCACCCAGGCGCTAAGGAGGTGCCAAAGGAAGTGCGTTCCGGTCGGCCACGCCGGACAGAGCGGCAGGTCCACCGTCCGGATGGCGATCGCAACGGCGAACACCCCCACCGTCGCGGCGAGGCGGGGCGCCGCCGGATGGGCCCGATGCCGGGCATACCAGGCCAACGCGGCAAGCGCCAGCACCGGCGGGAGATAGAGCAGCGAGCCGCCCATCGTTCCAGGCGGGACGGCGGCGAGCACCCCCCGCTCGAGGACGGCATACAGGACGAGCCCGGCCAGGACCCCGCGCCACCCCAGTCCCGCGACGCGGGCGAGGCACAGGGCGAGGAGCAGGTAGACGAACGCCGCGATGAACACGAGGTCGAGCCACCGACCCCACACGGTCGCGAAGGTGTGGAACAGGAGGCTGCCGACCCCGACGAGCGCGGTCAGTACGGCGAGGGCCGCCGCATCCCAGCCGAGCCGGCCTCGCTCGCGCCGGGCCACGGTCGCGATCAGGATCGCGGCGACGAGAAAGGCGAGATTGGTGAGAGCGTTCAGCGGCTCCGACCAGAAGCTCGCGTCCGTCCGTTCGCAGTAGAGGTCGACCGTCGTCCAGGGATCCATGCGGCGATTCTGACAGCCGAGCGGGGCGCCCGGGCGACGTCCCGGTAGAATGCCCGCCGCGATGGATCTCCCGCTGCTCGGCAAGGCCCTCGTGCTCGGCATCGTCGAGGGGCTCACCGAGTTCCTCCCCGTCTCGAGCACCGGTCACCTCATCCTCGCCGCCGATCTCCTCGGGTTCAACGGCGAGAAGGCGAAGACCTTCAATCTCGCGATCCAGACCGGCGCGATGCTGGCGGTCGTCTGGGAGTACCGCACGAAATTCCTGGGCGTACTCGCCGGGCTCGGGTCGGACCGCGCCGCGCAGCGCTTCGTCGCCAACCTCCTGGTCGCGTTCATTCCTGCTGCGGTGCTCGGCCTCGCCTTCGGCGGCCTCATCAAGGCGCATCTCTTCGCGGCGGTGCCGGTCGCCACGGCGTTCATCCTCGGCGCGTTCGTGATCCTGTGGGTCGAGCGGAAGGCGCATCGCTGGCGCATCGAAAGCGTCGACGAGATGACCTGGCGCGACGCGCTCAAGGTGGGTTTCGCGCAGTGCTTCGCGCTGATCCCGGGCGCGTCACGCTCCGGCGCGACGATCATCGGCGCGATGCTGTTCGGGCTGTCGCGCAAGGCGGCGACCGAGTTCTCGTTCTTCCTCGCGGTGCCGACGCTCGTGGCCGCCGGCGCCTACGACCTCTTCAAGCACCGCGCGGCGTTCTCGGCCGCCGACCTCGAGATGCTGGCGGTCGGGCTCGTCGCCGCGTTCGTCTCGGCGTTCGTCTGCGTGCGGTGGCTGATCCGCTACGTCGCCACGCACGACTTCAAGCCGTTCGCGTGGTACCGGATCGCGTTCGGCGCGATCGTCCTCGTCACCGCCTACACCGGGCTCGTGGACTGGACGGCGGGCTGACCGGGCGCACCCGGTCAGCGAGGGAGCGTCACGACCAGCGTCTTGCCGTCATAGCCCTTGGGCTTGTGCCGCGCCCGGACGGTGACCCGGTCGACCCCGGGCGGGATCTTGACCCCATGGAGCTCACGGGTAAACGGCTGCTCGTCCTCATGCGGGTGGAGCAGGACGCGCGTCCCGAGCACCTTGCCGTCGGGGGCGAGGACCTCGAACGCATCGCAGTAGTGCTCCCAACCCTTGTCGTTCGACTTGATGGTCACGTCGAAATTGTAGGTACCGTCCCTCGCGCGCGCGACCTTGGCGCCGACTACGTCGGCTTCACCGGCGATGGCAGTGCCGGCCAGAACGAGCGCGAGTATCGCCGCGAGCCGCTTCATGTCTAGAACGCCGCCACGCTGCCGTCCGAGCGCGGATCGGCGCCGCCTTCGAACGCGCCGTCCGCATGCCGGATCGCGCACCCCGCGTGGCCCATCGTCTCGTCGTAGGCGTCGAGCACCTCGACCTCGTGGCCGCGGCGGCGCAGCTCGTCGACGACTTCGGGCGCGAAGCGCGACTCGAGCTTGAGCGTGTCGGTGGTCTGACCCCACGTCCGGCCCAACAACCAGCGCGGCGCCGTGATCGCGGCCTGCGGCGCCATGCCGTGGACCAGCGTGCGCGTGAACACCGCGCTCTGCGTCTGCGGCTGCCCGTCGCCACCCATGTTGCCGTACACCATGGTCCGGCCGTCCGCGAGGAGCGCAGCCGCGGGGTTGAGCGTGTGGAAGGGCTTCCGCCGCGGCTTGAGCGCGTTCAACGCCTGCTCGTCGAGGCTGAACGAGCAGCCGCGGTTCTGCCAGCAGATGCCGCTCGAGCCCAGCACGACCCCCGAGCCGAACTCGTGATAGAGGCTCTGGATGAAGCTCACCGCGCGGCCGTCGCCGTCGATCACGCCCATCCAGACCGTGTCGGCCGGACCGCGGCTTGCGCCCCAGGGCGCGGCGCGATCGCGGTCGATGCGGCCAGCGAGCTCCGCGAGCTTCGCCGGCGCGAGGAAGCTCTGGGGATCGACGGTCATGTACGCGGGATCGGTGATGTGGCGGTCACGGACCGCGAACGCCTGCTTGACCGCCTCGACCGCAAGGTGCACGTAGTCCGCGCCGAGCGGATCGAGCCTCCCGATGTCCAGCCGATCGAGCATCCCGAGGATCAGGAGGCTCACCAAACCCTGCGTCGGCGGCGGCATGTTGTAGACCCAGCCGAGCGAGTGCTCGAGGGCGAGCGGGGTGCGCCACTCGGCGCGATGGGCTTCCAGGTCGCCGAGCGTCACCGGGCTGCCGGCCGCCGCCAGATCCGCCGCGTTCGCCCGCGCGAGCTCGCCCCGATAGAAGTCGTCGGGGCCCGCGCCTGCGAGGCGGCGCAGCGTCTCCCCGATGCGCTTCTGGAGGAAACGGCTCCCCGTGGCCGGGATACCGCCGCCCGGCAGGAACGCGTCGGCGAAACCCGGCTGCGGCTCGAGCTCGGTTCGCTTCGCGGCGGTCGCCGCGTTCTGGCTCGCGGTCACCGGAATGCCGTGCTCGGCGTAGTGGATCGCGTCCTCGAGCAGGCGCGAGAGCGGGAGCCGGCCGCCGATCGCGCGCGCACGCTCGTGCGCCAGCGCCCAGCCCGAAACCGTCCCGGCCACTGTATTCGCCGCGACGCCGCCGCGGAACGGGATCGAACCCTTGATCCCCTGCACGCCGTACCACGCGATCGATGCATTCCTCGCCGCCGCGCCGCAAGCGTCGATGCCAGCCGGTGGCTGGCCCGGCACGAGCACGAGCCAGAACGAGTCCCCGCCGAGCGAGTTCATGTGCGGATAGACGACGGCGATGGTCGCCGCGGCGGCGATCATCGCTTCGAGCGCGTTGCCGCCTTCGCGCAGCACCGCGAGCGCCGACTGCGATGCGAGCGCGTGCGGCGCGACCGCCATGCCGCGCGTGCCTCGGGTGGGGTTGAGCATGAAGAGTCCGGGAAGCGCTGCACTGGATCCCCGCTTTCGCGGGGATGACCGCACTAGGC
>Ga0299906_10005387_pt1 | contig 10426 bp, 8 predicted proteins | sample RVTome_14_FD_200259 | JGI IMG/M metagenome (GOLD analysis project Ga0299906, IMG submission 200259) | Soil microbial communities from uranium-contaminated site in the Upper Colorado River Basin, Wyoming, United States - RVT145D125 (version 2) ...
CATTTTGTTTACCTCAGGCACGTTCCAGGCACTAACAATTAATCTTCTGGAATTGGGATTTTTCTTAATTTGATCCATCAATAAAGAGATCTGATCAACCGTGGTACCATCCGGGGTGGGCCAGCTTCGCCACTGGTGACCATAGACAGGACCCAGGTTGCCATTTTCATCCGCCCATTCATCCCAAATTCTAACCCCGTTTTCATTCAAATATTTAATATTGGTATCCCCATTGAGGAACCAAAGCAATTCATAGATTATGGATTTCAGGTGCAATTTCTTCGTAGTTATCATAGGAAATCCTTTCTGCAAATCAAACCGCATTTGGTATCCGAAAACGCTGAGTGTTCCTGTTCCTGTTCTGTCTTCTTTCTTTACCGCGCTGGTCAGGATATGTTTCATTAATTCATGATACTGCTGCATTATCTGGTACTCTGGTTGATGAACAAAATTAATAGGTTAACCCTAAAAATTAAATTTAGTTTCCACATTAATTTCTCTGACTTACCTTTGGTGATTGAAAAAAAGCAAATAATGAAAAATCTTTTAATTCCTTTTGTGATTAGTCCGTTACTTTCAGTAGCTCAATCCGATTCTCTGATTATCAGAAACATATTTAATGAAGCCTTGTTAAATGGAAAATCTTATGAAATGCTTGATTACCTGACAAATAAGATTGGTTCGAGGTTGAGTGGTTCCGAAGGTGCAGCGAAGTCAGTTGAGTGGGCTAAAATGCAAATGGACGAATTGGGTTTTGATAAGGTTTATCTGCAAGAAGTGATGGTGCCAAAATGGGTTCGTGGAAAGGAAGAAGTGGCCCGAATTACCCAAACAGATGGAACTGTGACAAAGGTAAATGTCTGCGCCCTTGGTAATTCTGTTGGTACAGGTGCTTCAGGAATATCCGGGAGGATTGTCGAGGTTCAGGACTTTGAGACATTGGCAAATCTGGGTCGCGAAAACGTGGTAGGAAAGATTGTTTATTTCAGCAGACCTATGGATTCGAAGCACATCGAAACTTTTCGTGCATATGGCGGCGCTGTGAATCAAAGAGGTTCAGGTCCTGCTGAAGCCGCAAAGTTGGGCGCAATCGGAACAATTGTTCGATCCATGACTTTAGCTTTTGATGATCATCCTCATACGGGTTCTACTAATTACGGTGAAGGGGAGAATAAGATTCCAGCCATTGCTATCAGCACTATGGATGGAGATCATTTAAGCAAACTACTGAAAGAGGATCCGGAGCTAAGTTTCTATTTTGAAACTCATTGTGAAATGCAGGAAGAAGTGTTGTCATTTAATGTCATTGGTGAAATAACGGGCAAAGAGTTGCCTGCGGAAGTTATAGTGGTTGGTGGACATCTTGATTCCTGGGACCTTGGCACCGGTGCTCATGATGACGGAGCAGGCTGTGTTCAATCCATTGAAGTAATTAGGGTAATAAAAAGTTTGGGGATTAATAATAAACGTACCATCAGGGCGGTAATGTTTATGAATGAAGAGAATGGATTACGTGGCGGAAGAAAATATGCAGAGGATGTAATCGCAAAAAATGAAAAACATATAGCCGCAATTGAGTCTGACCGTGGTGGTTTTACTCCCAGAGGATTTGGGATGACCGGAACACCTGAACAACTGATTAAATTTCAAAGTTGGGCTGAGTTGTTTGCTCCCTATATGATTTCAGAATTTGTTGCCGGCGGCGGTGGAGCTGATATCGGACCTCTCCGACCAACCGGTACTCCTCTTATCGGGTATATTCCGGATTCTCAACGATATTTTGATTTTCACCATTCTGAACTGGATGTATTTGGTGGAGTAAATAAACGTGAATTGGAAATGGGGGCTGCAGCAATGGCGGCATTGGTTTACCTTATTGATAAGCACGGGTTATAAAAAAAGCCGGCAATTGGCCGGCCTTAATCATAATCTAACCACCAAAACTAAATTAATCGCGAGACAGATCAACGGTTGCTGAAGCTCCGTTGCTGGTAACCACGACTATGTTATCGCATTCACCATTACCAAAGTCAACTTCAAACACTCGCTGGCCTCTTGTAACTATTTTCTTACCGTCAACCGGTAGAAATACCTTATTCAGAGTGCAGGATACCTTCCATACCAAAGTTTCTGTAATTTCCATAGCGTATTCCACTCCATTTCTACCTACGCCGGTAGCACTTCCTTCCACATGGAATTCATCCTGCAGGATATTCGCGCCGCGAATCCAGGTTCTTATTTCCGTCATATTTCTGGTTACAAAAGTTTCGTCAGGAAAAGTAAGCTTTCCTTCAACCAGGACAATCTGAAATTTAGGCGGAGAATCTTGTCCTTCGGTAATGTTGGTCAAAGTTCTGACGCCCTCTACTTTAATTCCATCAAAATAGTAATCTTCAAACCGCACCGTTATTACAGATCCCGGGATAAACCTGTGTCCCGTATAGGTGATGATTATTACACCCTTTCTGGTGTGACCTCTTAAATCATTACATCCTTCTCCAAAATTGATAATGATCTTCTTGAGATCAGCATCATGGGTTACCTCGGCACAACCAAACCGGTCATCACCTTCCGTAACTCTTCCGCCGAGAGTTCCTCCTTCAGCCAACACCATAGAAAGGCCGGCCAATTCATCCGTATCTCCATAAGCCGCATCCATCTCAATGCTGGATTCAATATTTTTTACTTCCTCCGGTTCCAGTACCGCTTCATCTGATTCGCAAGAGCCTGCAAAAACTAACACTGCAAGCAATGGTAACTTCCAAATGTTTCTGAAATTCATTCCTTTTTTTCTCATTATTTTCAATATTGATTTGTTATTAGACTAAGAATGGGTTGAAAAGTTTAATGGGGTCTTTGGAATGTTTATCCCTCAATTTTCAGGATGGTAACCTGCGTTAATAAAAACCCCTTCTTTTAAAGGAATTAAGTTCTTTTATTAATCTGATTTAGGACGAAAAACCCTGATTATATCGGGGTTTGATTCCAGATATGGGCCTCCAATCAGGTCTATGCAATAGGGAATCGCCGGAAAAACGGCATTGAGACATTGCCTTATTGCTTTTGGTTTTCCGGGTAGATTCACAATTAACGTTTTATTTCGAATTCCGGCAGTTTGTCTGGACAGAATTGCTGTCGGAACATATTGCAGACTCACTTGCCGCATCAGTTCACCAAAACCAGGCATCATTTTTTGACAAACTCTTTTTGTGGCTTCCGGAGTTACATCTCTGAACGAAGGTCCTGTTCCGCCACTGGTTATAATCAAAGAGCAATTCAGGTCATCAGCCATCTCACACATCGCTGCCTCAATTTCTTCTTGTTCATCGGGAATAACTCTGTAAACATCTTTCCAGGGCGAGACAAGATATTCACCCAGGGTTTCTTTAATGGCCTTGCCGGGGATGTCTTCATATATCCCCTTGCTTGCCCGATCGGAAACGTTAATTATGCCAATGAAAATATCTGTCATGAAAGGAAATGGTTTTCCATCTTAAGTTTTCTCCCCTTACGGAAAATTTGTTGATTCAATTTTCGTCCTCTGCGCAAACGCTTCTGCTCATCTTCCGGAAGCTGGATAAATTCCCTGCATTCTTCAGAACAACAGTTTCCATACTTCCTGGCACACTTTTCACACTGTATAAATAATAAATGGCAGGCATCATTCTTACAATTCACGTGCGTATCACAGAGTTCTCCGCATTGATGACACTGGCTTATGATATCATCTGTTATTCGTTCCCCCAATCTTTCATCAAAAACAAAATTCTTTCCAATAAACTTGTTTGGGATTCCATGAGATTTTGCATCATTTGCATACTTGATAATTCCACCTCTTAACTGAAACACTTTCACAAACCCTTTTGATTTATAAAAGGCACTCGCCTTTTCACACCTGATACCCCCGGTACAATACATAACTATATTTTTGTCTTCCTTACCGGCAATCATTTCTTCCACCACTTTCAGGGTTTCCTTAAAAGTATCCGTATCTGGCAAAACTGCATTTTTGAAATGACCAACTTCTGTCTCATAATGATTTCTCATGTCAATTAGAATCGTTTCCGGATCATCGGTGAGCCGGTTAAATGTGGCGGCGTCAAGATGCGTTCCCGGTGAGGTTACATCAAAAACTTTGGCGTCAATTCCATCAGCCAGAATCTTATGTTTCACTTGTATTTTCAGTTTAAAAAAAGATTTGCCATCATCTTCGTAAGCAAAGTTTAGATAAGTATTATTTAGAGATGAGGAATCAATCCAGTCTTGAAATACTTTCTTAGCTTCTGCCGGAATACTGATTTGCGCATTTATACCCTCTGCAGCTACATACACTCTTCCCAGTACACTCATTTTTGACCATTCCCTATAGAGATTATCCCGGAATTGCCGCGCATTTAGAATATGCAGATACTTATAAAAAGACAAGGTAATTCTTTTCTGGGCGCTTTCTCTCAAAGCCTTCTTAAGCTCTTTGCCATTTACCTTATTGTGAAGGACTGACATCTTAATTTCTAGGTTTCAATTTACCTTCTATCAATAAATTATAATCGGAGCAGCTTAAAAGACCCCGGGCATCACTAAATGGGCAGGGCCAGTATTCTTTTCCAAAATTTTTTTCCTTAATTACAACGCCTAATCCCTTACAGACGGGACAGATTATTGTTTCTGTCCCTTCGCATTTTACTCCTTTCTCTCCATGCAATTCCGACACCATGAATTCTATCTCCTGGTTTCGCTCCAGCCTGTATTCTTCTTCGGCCTTCTCTAATAATTTAACTGATTCATCAAAAAACTGTCCGGTGGTACCTGCAAGTTCCATGTATTTATTCAACCAGTTGATGCTTTGTTTGTATCGCTTTAAAGACAGAGAATTTTTTCCGAAATAAAAACTAATCTTTGTGGGCAGCACTTTCATATTTTGAATAACATGCCGAAGGTGAAAGTCTGCACTATCAAAGGCACCCAGTTCCATCAGCCCGGCAGCAATTTCAATTTCTCTCTGGTAGGCCAGATCCTGTGGAGTTTGCCTGGCAAGGGCCATCAAAGGAATCAAAATCAGGAAAGTTATAACGTAAATTAATTTCTTCATTTTCAAAACACAAAGATAGGTAATTTGGCAGAAAGGGCGACTAATTATGGTTACCAGGCAATAATTTATGCTCAAAATGATCCCTGATATCTGCCCATTCCGAATCGATAATCGAGTACCAGGCGGTATCCCTGTTTTTTCCTTTGTCGACCATGTGATGTCTGAACACGCCTTCAAAAGTAAATCCAAGTCGAATGGCGGCATCCTTGCTTCTTTGGTTAACATTATTGCATTTCCATTCTACCCTGCGGTATTGAAGCGTATCGAAAAGGTAATTAAGAAATGTAAATATGGTTTCCGTATTCACTTCCGTTCGCTGGGCTTTCGTGCAGTACCAGATTGATCCAAGCTCAGCCACGCCATGAGTTATATTGATATTCATTATAGATGCAGTACCAACGAATTGATCTAGCCTTTTACTGAAAACTGTGTATGCAAGTCTGAGAGGATCGTTATTCATTTTGTTTAAGTAACTCCGGAACTCTTCAGAATTAATAAATGGGCCGGTATTCAGCATAAATTCAAAAATATCAACTCCCCGATTAGCTTCAGGTTTTGAGATTTCAAAAAGAATTTGAGAATGAAGGTCCGCATCAAGTGGAATTAGTTGAATGGACTTAAATTCGAGAGACGCTCGTTCAGGATATTTCCAGTTTTTTTTCATTGCCTGCAGGGAAAAGTAAAAATGGAATAAACCTTTCAATTAGCCTTCATTATGAAAAAATTTCAAGCCAACTGAGATAACTTTGCCTGTTGGACTTATCCATTTTCAAGAATTTTATAAAATGAAAATCAAGATGAATCCTACTTTGTCAAGTTGAGTTTTCTATTCTCGGAATTTAACCTCACCCTAAATCCCTCTCCACAGGAGAGGGACACGGCAGAAATAACCAAATCTTGAAACATGACAAATCAAGGTTAATATAAACTGACTTCAATTTTAGCAAAATTGATGGTTTGGATTTACCTGGAATTGAAATTTATAAATTGCCGGTGGTGTTTTGCAAATAATAGGGTTAGGTCTATCTTTGCAACACTTTTTAAAGGCCCGTTCGTCTAGGGGTTAGGACGCCAGGTTTTCATCCTGGTAACAGGGGTTCGATTCCCCTACGGGCTACTAGGAATTGAATTAAACCGCTAATTATCAGATTATTAGCGGTTTTTTTATTGCTTGGGTAGACCTATGGGTAGACTTGCAAGGATGATTAGAATGTTTTCATTCAACCTAAAAATGTGATTCAGGTTACACTCAAAAGCATAACACACTCATACCAGAAACCGAGCTTCGGAAAGTTCCCTGCCTATCTGATGAACGCCCTTTAAAATGCGCCTGGTTTGTGCAACCGATGGTTTCTTAATTCCCTTAATGTACTGAGCCAATAGACTTTGATTCATTCCGATGCGCTCGGAAAGCGCCTTTGCATTAATGACCTTGTAAAAGTCAAAGAAGCTTTCAAGGTCATATTCAAATTGTATTTCCTCAATGGTAAAGGTATAGCCCAAATCTTCAAATGAAAGATTCACCATTTCCAGGATCATCGTTTGAAGTTCATCCCAGGTGTCTCCGCAAGTAACAAGGCTCCGGTTTCTCCATTGACCTACCGCCGTATATCCCTCACCTTCCTTAATGATCTTCAGCTTGATTTTAGGTTTGTTTCTAATCTCTCCCATATCGTTTTACCTTTTCCGGGTTTCAATTTCTGCCAGTTTTAAAATGTGTTGTAAAGTGCCTTTTTTCATTTCTTTGGAGGCATGGAAGGGCACGGGTATGATATTTGGCTTATCAGGGTGTTGCATAATAATATGGCTGCCCTTTTTCCTTATTTCATACCATCCGTCCCTTTTCATGATCCTTAGCAATTCACTGCTTTTCACAAATACAAAGGTAATAAATTCATTACTTAATTCCGGGGAAATTTACCGAACAAAATGGCTGTTAGCCCTCCGGATTTTTTTCGACTTCATTTTTTTCTCCTCCGGTTGAAACACATTTTCTATCTCCTCTCCCAAAATTTGAAATAACTTCTCCTCCCTACATTATAGTTTTTAGTTTTCTTTGATTGATTAATTTGTAATTATACCGGGAACTGAGCGCAGGAAATTTAGCAGCGCCATTTTGATGAATCTTTCAAAATAGCCCAAATTTCCAAAAGTAAGATTAGCAATTTCCAAAATCATATTTTGAAGTTATTCACGTTCACTGGCCTTCAACAAAAATTCCTAAATAACTGCTTACCAGAACTTCTTAATCCTCGATTTTTTTTACGCGCGGTAGGCATTAAAAGCCTATTTTCTTTATATTCGATTTTCAATTTTATCCCCTTAATACCATGAGCCACAACCAAATGAAACACCTTTCAATAACCTTTTCCTTAGTCATATTTTTGATTCACCCTGTTTGCAGTCAAAACCACGAAACGGATTATGAAAGTAAGATTAAAGAATTTACCACCGATACCCGATTTTTCGCAGAATCAGTAGGTTCAATTTTTGATCATCCTTCTATTCCTTCCCCATTAGATCATTTCGGAACGATCATCGGCGCAGCTGGTGTGATGCACCGCACATCAGAAATTTACGGATACTACAAAGCGCTGTCCGATGCGTCTCCAAATCTAATTATGGATCAATCAGGAACCACGGAAGAAGGCCGGCCTTTTTATTTAATTACGATTTCCAGTCAATCCAATATCACCAACCTTGTGCGTTATAAAGACATCCTCAGCAAACTTGCTGACCCGAGGAAAATTGATAAAGAAACCGCAGATCAGTTAGCCCGCGATGGAAAACCTGTCTATTATCTGAACGGAGGCTTGCACTCACCGGAAATGGGATCTCCTGAAATGCTCATGGAACTCGCATACCGATTGGTGACAGACCCCTCGGATGAAATTAAAAATATCCTTGAAAATTCCATTGTTTTGATAAATCCGGTTTCTGAACCGGACGGACGCGATAAACAGGTAGACTGGTATTACCGGTATTCAAAAGAACGCACCGATTGGAATGACGGGTTTACAAGAAGTCCTCCCTACTGGGGAAAATATGTTTACCACGATAATAACCGGGATGGCCTTCAGGTTTCGCAAGAACTAACCAAAAATATTTTCAGAGTATTTTTCGACTGGCATCCCACCATTATGCTCGACCTGCATGAATCGGTTCCGCTTCTTTATATCTCCACCGGAACAGGACCATACAATGAAAATGTGGATCCGATCACTATTGGTGAGTGGCAGGCCATATCCAATCATGAAATGACCGCACTCGCAGCCCAGGGAATGCCTGGTGTTTTTAATTGGGCATTTTATGACGGCTGGTGGCCAGGTTACGGAATCTGGATTGCCAATAATCACAATTCAATCGGCCGGTTTTACGAAACATTCGGCAACGCGGGTGCCAACACTTATTTGAGAGATATAAGCAGGCAGCGGATTGCCGGAGACCTGATTACCTCACGCGAATGGTACCGCCCTGACCCTCCGAGCGGAAAAGTATTTTGGTCTGCCAGAAATAATATTAATTATATGCAGGCAGGGGTTCTGGCATCATTAACCTATGCAGCCGATAATGGTGCTACTCTTCTAAAAAACTTTTATAAGAAAGGTGTTAATAATGTCATGACCGGTGAAAAAGGGAAAGTAAAAATGTTTGCTATTCCCGCAAAACAACGGGACCCCGCTATGGCTGCATACCTTGTTAATCAGCTTCAAAACCAGGGAATTGAAGTTCATCGGGTTAAGGACGGAGAATATAAGAATGAATATGCTGTCCTTCTGGATCAACCCTATAGCAAACTTGCGGTAGATCTGTTAACCAAACAAAATTATCCGCAAGATGCGAAATTTCCTCCCTACGATGATATCGCATGGACTCTGGGGTACTTATACGGTGTGGAAGTGCAGGCAATTGATTCTATGAAATATGATAGGAGTAGACTTACTCTGCTATCCGGTCTTGAGCAATATAAGGGTAATGTAACAGGTGAAGGTGTAGATTACATACTACCATACAAGGCACAGTCCGGCGTTCTTACTGCCATTTATGACGCCAAAAATCGCAGTAAGAAAATGAAGGCCTATGTGGTTAATAAAAAAACTGCTTCAGGAAACGATACTTTAAATACCGGCACCATTATTCTGAAAGGTCTGACTTCTGCTCAGGCACAAGAGTTAGCTGCAAAACACGGACTGGATTTGATGGCTGGCAATGCAGGCATAGACAATGCTCATGAAATTTCGTTGCCAAGAATTGCTGTATATCATAGCTGGTATAATACACAGGATGAAGGGTGGGTACGATTTACCCTGGAACAAAAAGGTATTCCTTATACTTCTATTGATAAGGACGATCTAAAAACCGGAAAACTCAGGAGTTTATTTGATGTAATCCTGATCCCCAGTCAGCGAGGCGGAGCAACCGGATTTATCAATGGATTGAATGATGCATTTGGTCCGATGCCGTATATTAAAACGGAGCAATATCCATCTCATGGAACGCCTGATGCAACTTCTGATATGACCGGAGGTCCGGGTCATACTGGCGTTGGCAATCTGGCTAATTTCATTAGAGAAGGTGGCGTCCTTATTCCTCTTGAAGCATCCGCGATCAGCATTGCAGACCTTGGAATTGGCAGGCAGGTTTCCAGTTTTAGTCCCGGAGGATTATTCCATCCTGGTTCAATTGTTACCGTGAAGTCAAGAAATAATACAAGCCCTATTCTTTATGGATTTCCAGAAACCTTTCATGTTTTTAAGGGAAATGGTGAGCTGCTCAGCACTGCCATCTATAACAGAAACCTGATGATCCTGCAGTACGGAACCAAGGCGCTGGAGGATGAGATGGAATACACGGGAGAAATTATGGGGATGAAAAAGCCCGAAGACGAAAAAAAGGAAGCAACGGAAAAGAAAACTGAAAAAAGTACTCCTTACGTGTTATCCGGAATGGTTCGAAACGAGAAAGCAATTATCGGACAAGGAGCAATTTTTAATGTACCTTATGGAAGCGGACGAGTGGTCTTTTTTACTTTTAATCCATTGCACCGATTTCTGAATCATCATGATTCTTCTTTGCTTTGGAATGTATTGATAAACTGGAATTATTTGGATAAATGAATCTCAAATAGAATTTCTCAGATATTGTAATTTAATGTGCCCAATCGGGAATTCCATCTGACCTTCCAGGAATAGGAACTGCCAGCACATACATTACAATGGTTGTTGCAATCACTGAAATGAAATTCAACAGAAAAACCTGCACGCGACACCATAGCCGTGCACTTGTCCTGAGCTTGCCGAAGGAAACCCACCGCGAAACTCAAGCTATGGCAAGAGC
>Ga0299906_10005388_pt1 | contig 10425 bp, 10 predicted proteins | sample RVTome_14_FD_200259 | JGI IMG/M metagenome (GOLD analysis project Ga0299906, IMG submission 200259) | Soil microbial communities from uranium-contaminated site in the Upper Colorado River Basin, Wyoming, United States - RVT145D125 (version 2) ...
CCCGCCAGCCGGCGTTCGGCCTGGGCCAGCTCTACTTCTGTCATCTGGCCAAAGTCCTTGGTGCGCAGCACTTCGACGGCACTGTAGGCCAGGTCCAATGCAGCCGCACCATCGTCCGGTGCTGTGCCGGCGGTCGGGCGCCAGTACCCCAGTGGGCTGCCCTCATCGACCGCTGGCGTGCGCCGTACTTCGGCTGCGGGCGGATCCAGCAGTCCTGCCTGACCCGACCAATAGTGGTCGAAGGCCGCCCGTAGTATGGCCAGATCCTCGTGCCGCCCGACCAGCGACGCCTCGACGGCCGTTTGAACGGCCCGGCGATCCGTCAGATCGATCAATGCCAATGCCTCGACCAGTGCCGCCACCCGGCGCGTACCTACTGGCAAGCCTTGCAGACGCAGGAAGCCAGCGAATCCAACGATCCGGGCCAACAAGTCGTGGCCGGGGCCTGGATCAGCCATGCACTTTTGCCTGCTCCAGCAACTCGACAGCCGCCTCGCCGCGCAGCGCAGCTACATCCTCCTCGGTCTTGAGCAGCGCACCCATCGTGTCCTGCAGTACCGACGGGTCGACCAGTTCGATCTCTAGGGCGACCAGTGCGCGGAGCCAGTCTAGCGTTTCGGCCACCCCCGGCCGCTTGTAAAGCGAGCGGTCGCGCAGCGACTGGACGATGCTCGTCACCTGGCGTGCGAGCGCTTCGGCCGCCTCGGGCACGCGGGCGCCGACGATCGCCAGCTCTTTGTCGAAGGATGGATAGTCAATCCAATGGTACAAACAGCGGCGCTTGAGAGCGTCATGGATCTCCCGGGTACGATTGGACGTAATCACGACGTGCGGTTGCTGACGAGCGCGGATGGTCCCGATTTCCGGAATCGTGATCTGAAAGTCCGATAGGACCTCGAGCAAGTAGGCTTCGAAGGCGGCATCGCTGCGATCGATCTCATCAATCAGCAGGATGGGGGCGATCTGTGAATCACTGTCGATTGCCTCCAATAAGGGTCGTCGCAAAAGAAACTCGGGACCGAACAGCTCGGCCTCGTTGGCCGTACCGCCCTGGGCCTCGGTCAGGCGGATGTGAAGCATCTGCCGTGTGTAGTTCCAGTCGTAGACCGCCTGATGAATATCGAGGCCCTCGTAGCACTGCAGCCGGATCAGCGGGGCATCCAGCAGTGCTGATAGGACCTTAGCGACTTCGGTCTTGCCGACGCCGGCCTCCCCTTCGAGGAACAGCGGCCGGCCCATGCGCAGGCTGAGGTAGATCACCGTCGCCAGATTGCGCTCGGCGATGTAGCCCTGATCGGCCAGACTGGCTTGCAGGCTTTCAATCGAAGCAGGCAGATTGCTCGGGACGCCGGGGTCAGGCATACAGCCGCCAGATCAGCCTTCGACGTGGCTCTTGACGCAGTTGAAGAATTCTCCCGTAAGCCGCTGGGTCATTGATCCCATCAGACGCGAGGCCAGGCTGGCGAAGGTGCCCTGGATGCTGACGTCGGCCGTCCAGGTCAGGTCGGTCACGCCGCCTTCCCCTTCGGTCAGGAACATTTCGCTGGTAGCGTCGGCCGTGCTGCCGGGTGCCGTGCCGTGGGCCTTCATCTTGGCCCGGTTCGGCTCGTCGAGTTCAAGCCACTCAATCTGGGCGGTGAAGCGGGCTTTCATCGAGCCAAAGCCGACCGAGACTACCGCCTGGAAACGCTTGCCTTCCTCCAGCACTTCCATCGATTCGAGCCCCGGAGCGCATTGCCCAACCTTGTGGGGGTCGGTCAAGAATGCCCAGACGGCCTCCCGGGTGGCGGCCATCGACGTCTTGCCTTCAAGTTTCATCCGCGTGCTCCTGCGACCGGGTGAGAGACCAGATTATAGCTGAGCGGCCGCGCCGGTTCAGGGGCACGGATAAGTATTTCCGTTGCCGTCGGTCATGATTTGGATCAGGCCAGTGGCCTGCAGGGTGGCTGTCAACACCAACGGATGCTGGCCATTGTCCATTACGTTCTGGTCATAAAACGAGTAGGTGCCCGGCGCCACGTCACGCCGGATGGCAGTGCTCGACAGTTGGTCGCCCAGGATCAAATTGCCCGGCACCATCTGCATCGGGTGGAAGGTGCAGTTTTGGACCGTGCCATAGACGGCGCAAATGCCCGGTTCGCTGCCATTGGGCGTGAAACCCTGGTACATGCGGCAGGTGTTGTCGACCCCCGCCACCAGCTTCAGCGGATAGTCGGGCGAATTCGCCACCGGTGAGCCGGCCTCACCCAGCGTGTATGCGTCGACGAAATCAAACAAAGTGGGATCTACCGGCCCAGCGCTGGCCCACAGGCTCCACAGGAAAGATACGTCGTCCAGCACGTCCCGCTTTACGGCCAGCTCGACGCCGGGCACGCTTCCGGGTCGGATGCGGGCCCAGGCTGTATCCGGATCGTCGCCCTGGCCCGAATCGAACAGCATCAGCTCATAGCCATCACCGGCGGCGCCATCGGACTGCATGGGCGTGTCGCCCCCGACGTCGTCATTGGCATCGAGCCAGACCCGCACCCGCTCGCTCGTCCAGCTTCCCGGCGGGTTGGTGCCGAGCACCAGCCAATCGCCGCGGCCGTCCAGGTCCAGGTCGAGCTCGACACCGTAAGTGGCCGGAAAGCCGATCTCGGTTTGGTGCGTTCCGGCCAGCGAGAACATGAAGTAGAAGAACTGATCGTCGAAGGTGAGGTCGCCACGGGTGATGTCGATGTCGGGACGGTAGCTCATGGCATCAGCGGTGAAAGGTCGTTCCAACCGGTTTCGTTCGAAGGTATCGCCGGCGCTGGCCCGGCCTTCGGCGCCCGTGGCTGCCGAACTGATATCGGACATGAACAGCTTGCTTCCCGGCGATTCGGCCGGCATTGCGACGTGGACCACCGTCGGCGTGGCCGGGACTTCGGTCGGACCCACCGTCGGCAGGGCTTGGCTGGCCTCGGGTGCGCTTGTCTCGGTCGGGGGTGGAACGGTCGCGCTTGGCGGGGGGGAAGTCAGACTGCAGGCCAGACTGGCCAGCAGGATTGGCAGCGCCAAACGCATCCATGCTCGATTGATCATCATTCCTGCCTCCCAGCAGACCTGCTAGCGCGAGCTTACTTGAAGATCAGCTCCCATTCAAGCCGCCCGCCACGCGGACTATAATCCGACGGTTGACGTCGCGGAAGAGGCGATCATGCACACCGAACGCTTGCAGCGGCTCCAAGCGGCAATTGCCGACGCCAGCCTTGACGGCTACGCACTGGCACCCGGACCCAGCCTGTTCTACCTGACCGGCCTGGCATTCCATCTTATGGAGCGGCCGATTGTCTTGTTGGTACCTGCCAAGGGCAATCCAGGATTGATCGTCCCCGGCATGGAGAAAGACAAAGCCAGCACTAGCGACCTCACATTCGTGCCCTTCAGTTACGGTGAGGATCCGGCATCCCAACCCGAGGCCTTTGGCAGGGCGCTGGCTGCCCTGGGCTTGACCCAGGGGCAGATCGGCGTCGAGCCGCTGCGCTTGCGCTTCTACGAGTCCGAGCTGCTGCGTCAAGCGGCGCCCGCCTTGCTCCAGGTGGCGGCCGAGCAGGTGGTCGGTGGCCTCAGGCTGCGCAAGGCCGCCGCCGAGGTCGAGGCCATGCGGCGGGCCGTCGAGATCGCCGAGACAGCCATGAACGCGTTGGTTCCCCAACTGGCGGTTGGAATGACCGAGCGGCAAATCGCCGCCGAACTCACGGTCCAGCTGCTGGCCGCCGGCTCCGATCCCGCCCTTCCGTTCCACCCTATCGTCGCCTCCGGCCCCAACAGCGCCCTGCCCCACGCCACCGCCGGGGAGCGCCAGCTACAGCCAGGTGAATTCCTTCTGATCGACTGGGGCGCCAGCTATCAGTCCTACTTCTCCGACCTGACCCGAACGTTCAGCGTTGGCCAACCGTCCGATGACATGACCAGCATTCACCACGCCGTAATGGCGGCCAACGAGGCCGGCCGCCGGGCCGTCCGGCCCGGCGTCTCTTGCGGTTCGATCGATCAAGCTGCCCGTAACGCTATTGAAGGGGCCGGCTATGGAGAACGTTTCATCCACCGGACCGGCCACGGTTTGGGCCTCGAGGAGCACGAAGAGCCCTACCTGTATTCCGGCAACGACCGTATGCTGGACAGCGGCATGGCATTCACGATCGAGCCCGGCATCTACCTGCCAGAATTGGGCGGCGTGCGCATCGAGGACAATGTGGTTGTCACCGACGATGGCGTTGACACCTTGAGCAGCCTGCCGCGCACGCTGGAGAAGGTGGGGTGACCCAACTGCGGCCGGGTGGCGAACCCTACCTCCACCTTGGCGACGACACGGGCTGCCTGCTTGTCCATGGACTGACGGCCACCCCGGGCGTGCTGCAGGAGCTCGGCCAACACCTGAGCACCCAGGGTCGGACGGTGCATGGCGTTCGCCTGTTTGGCCACGCCACCCGAGTGCAGGATTTGGAGCGAGCCCACTACCGTGATTGGTTGGCCTCGGTCGAAGATGGTTGGTCCCTGCTTCGGCCACATTGCCGCCAACTATATCTGATCGGGCATTCGCTCGGTGGATCACTCTGCTTGACGCTGGCCAACGAGCTAAACCCCAGCGGCATCGTGTCGATTTCGGCGCTCGACCGGATGCCCTTTCCGTCCTGGGCCCGTTGGTTCCGTTGGCTGCGCATCGTGATCCGCCGCGTCCCCAAGTCCAGACGCGATGATTGGCACGACCCCACGGCCGCCGGGCGTTACCTGGCCTATGACAGCTACCCGGTCAACGCCGCCTTTCAGTTCTACGACTTGCTCCAAATTATGCAGCGCCAGTTGGCGCAGATCCGGACTCCCGTCCTCTTCATCCAGCCGCCTGACGACCGGATGACGGGGCCAAGGGCAATGAGCCGGCTGTACGGCGCCGTCGGCAGCCTTGACAAGGAAATGCTTCGTTTGGAGGGCAGCAACCATATCGCCCCGATGGATGCAGCCCGTCAGGACCTGTTTGCCGCCGTCAGCAATTTCATCGAACGCATCCACGCCGGCAGCCGTGTCAAGGCCGTGTCAGCGTGAGCCTGCTGGAGGCCGTCGTTGCCGGTCTGCCGGTAGTCCTGGCCAGCCAGCAGATCGGGGATCAGTGGCTGCCGCTCATGAACGGCGCCAGCTCCATCGGTTACGAAGCTTTCTATCTGCTGCTGATGCCGGCATTGTTCTGGTGTTGGGACGCCGGACTAGGGGTCCGCATCGGCTTCATCCTGCTGACCAGCGCCCTGCTTAACGCCAGCCTCAAGCTCGTGTTCGCCTTGCCTCGCCCAACTTGGGTGAGCGCGGCCGTCGAGGGCCTGGCCCACGAGACTACCTTTGGCCTGCCCTCGGGTCACGCCCAGAACGCGGTCGCCGTCTGGGGCCGCCTGGCGCTGGGTCTTGAGCGGCGTTGGGCCCTGCCGGCGGCCGCCGGCTTGACGGGTCTCATTTCCTTCTCTCGGCTGTACTTAGGTGTGCACTTCCCCCTCGATGTGGTGGCCGGCTGGGTGGTCGGTGCACTGGTGTTGGCAAGTTTCATCTGGCTCGAAGCGCCGGTGTGGCGCTGGCTCCAAGGCCGCACGCTGGCCGGCCGGTTGCTGATCGTCGTTGCGGCCTCCTGGCTGTTCCTGCTGCTCGGACTGCGTGCCTGGTCATTGGCCGCCGCACAACCCCTGCCCGAGCTCTGGCTGACCAATGCCGCCGCCGAGCTGGGTGCTGCCTGGGAGGATCCGAGGCAGCTAGCTGGACTTTTCTCCGTCAGCGGCCTCTTGCTTGGCTTTGGACTGGGCGGGGTCTTGCTAGCGCAGCGGGGTGGCTTGCCGGCCAACCCGGCTTGGGGCAACCGGGCCGGCCGTTATGCAATCGGTGCCGCCGGGGTGGCGCTGCTTTACCTGGGATTGGATTTGATCAGTCTGGATGACGCCAGTCTCTTCGGGCTCGGCTACCGCTACCTGCGCTACGCGTCGATCGGATCGTGGATCAGCTTCGGCGCGCCGTGGGTCTTCGGCAGGATTGGCCTGCTCCGACCCGGCTCGCCGGGAACCTAGCCCGGCTGCAGGCTGCGCCACACATACCAGTGGCCGGCGCGGTCCCCGGCGTCCTCCGGCGCACGATCGTAGTACACATCGAAGGCTTGCTGCTTGCCCGTCTGTAACCGGAAGTAGAAACGGCCGACCCCCCACGATCCGCGGGCGGCGGCCGTCTTCAAATGGGCGGGCTGCATGTTGCGCGCCATGTCCCCCTTGCGCTCGAAATCCTGCCATTGCGCCAGCAGCCGCTCAACCTGGTAGCGCTGGCCACGCCAGACGATAGCGGCGGGCGCCGGCGGCCGCTTGCTCAATGCCGGTGGCACGGCGAACTCCACTTCGATCTCTTCGCTGATGAAGGCCTTGGGCTGCCAGCCCTCCATTGAATTCCCCCATCCCCGCATGGAAACGGGCCGGGCGTTGCCCGGCCCGTCGTCGCCGCTAGTGGCTCAATCTTCGCCTTCTTCTTGGTCTTCCCGGGTCTTCTTGGCGATGATCTCCTCGGCGATATGGGGCGGCACCACCTCGTAGTGGCTGGGCTCCATGCCAAAGAAACCGCGTCCCCCGGTGATCGAGCGCAGGTCGTTGGTATAGCGCTGGATCTCGGCCAGCGGCACTTGCGCCGTCACCACGCTGCGCCCATGCTCGTTTTCCATCCCTTGCACCCGCGCCCGCCGGGTGTTGAGGTCGCCCAGCACATCGCCCATGTTGGCCTCGGGAACGGTCACTCGGATGTTCATAATCGGTTCGAGGATGACCGGCCCCGCCTCGCGGAAAGCAGCCTTGAAGGCCTCGCGTCCGGCGATTTCAAATGCTATTGCCTTGGAATCCACCGGGTGCTCCTTGCCATCGACCACACTGACCTGCACCTTCTCGATCGGGTAGCCGGCCACCACCCCCTTACCCATCACGCTGCGAACACCCTTTTCGATGGCTGGCATATAGCCTTGCGAGATGGCGCCGCCAAACACTTTGTTCTGAAAGACGAAGTTGTCTTCCTCGGTTGGCTCCACGGTCAGTTGGACCTCGGCGAATTGGCCAGCGCCGCCGGTCTGCTTCTTATGCCGGTACTGGGACCCGCCCTGGCGTGTAATCGTTTCCTTGAACGGTACCTTGGGCTCTTCGGTCAGCAGCCCCGTTTGGAATTTGGCCTCGGCCTTGCGGATGGCTACGTCAATGTGCTGGTCGCCCATCCCTTGCAGGATCGTCTGGTTGGTCGCCTGCTCATTGTGCCAGGTCAAGGTTGGATCTTCTTCCGAAAGGCGCGCCAGGGTCGGGCCGAGCTTGGCCGAGTCGGCCTGGGTCTTCGGATGCACCGCCACGGAGTACAAGGCATTTGGGTAATCGGGCATCGCCAGCTGAAGGGGGTGCCCCTTGTCGCACAACGTGTCGCCGGTCTGGGAGTGAGCCAGCTTGGCCACCGTGCCAATATCGCCAGCGTGCAAATGTTCCACCGCAAACTGTTCTTTGCCGCGTATCACATGTAGTTGGCCGAGCCGCTCGTCCTCCCGGCGGTTGGCGTTCCAGGCACGGCTGTCGCTGCCGAGTGTCCCGGAATACACACGCAGGTAAGTCAGCTTGCCGACAAACGGATCGGCGGTCGTCTTCCAGATGTAGGCCGCCAGGGATCCGGCGTCGCTGATCTCCAGTTCTTCCTCGCCGGCGGCACCCTCGGCCTTGACCGTCGGCCGCTCAGTCGGTGAAGGCATCAGTACCAGAATCGCATCAAGCAGCGCACGTGCGCCGAGACCATTGGTACCCGCCGCCAGAAACACGGGGACATAGCGGCCCGAACGGATGACCCGGCTCAGGCCATGCAGGATTTCATCATCGCTCAGGCTCTGCCCATCCAGGTATTTCTCAAGCAGTGAGTCATCGCCCTCGGCGGCGGCTTCGATCAACTGAAGCCGGGCTTCCTCGGCCTGGTCCGCCAGTTCGTCCGGGATGGCTTGCGGGTCGGACCCGGCTTCGCCGTAGGCCTTCATCGATAGGACGTCAATTACGCCCTTGAAATTGAGTTTCTCACCCCAGGGGATCTGGACTGGCAGGAAGCTTGAGCCGGTCGGCAGGGTTGCGATCGAAGCCATCGCCCGCTTCAAACTGGCGTTTTCGCGGTCCATTTTGCTGACCACGACGAAACGCGGCAGCCCGAACTGCTGACAATAGTCCCAGACGACCTCGGTGCCGACCTCGACGCCGGCGACGGCCTCAATCAGAACCAGGGCTCCGTCGGCCACCCGCAGCGCCGAAATGACCTCACCGATGTAATCCGTGTAGCCGGGCGTATCCAGCAGGTTGATCTTGTGATCACGGTACTCGACCGGCAGGATGGCGGTCGACAGGGAATGCGCTCGTCTGATTTCTTCGTCTTCAAAGTCGGAGGCCGTCGTGCCGTCCTCGACTTTGCCCATCCGGGTGATGGCGCCGATCGTGAACAACATGGCCTCGGCCAGTGACGTCTTGCCGGCGCCGGCGTGTGACACCAGCGCGATGTTTCGCAGTGATACGGTGGCGTATTCCTTCATCGCAGCGGGCGTCCTCCGTGGGTAAGGATTGGCTGCCGGATTCTAAGTCAGCGGCAGTAGGTTGTCAAAGATTCGCGTCGAACTGGGGACCGGATGTTACAATCGCCCAACCCCCGACTGAGTAGACTGAGGCCACCTCATCAAACGTCCCGCTGGCGCACTCTTGACAGCCCGCCATGCTCCCCATGCCGCCGTCCCCGCTGCGGTCCGCAGCCCGACCGGCAGTACAGGCAAACAGCCAGTCGTGGCGACATGCGTCAGCGCCTGACGTTCGAGTGGCGCTATCTGGTCGACCGCACACCATGGGACAGCGGCATCACCCCGCCCGAGGTTGAGCGCTACTTGCAGGACCATGTCCCGGGCCGCGCGCCGGAGCTTGGTTGTGGCACCGGGACCAACGCCGTTCGCTTGGCCGAGGCGGGCTGGCAGGTGACCGCCGTCGATATCTCCACGCTGGCGATTCTGTCAGCGCGGCGCAAGGCCGCCCGTGCGAATCGCGCCGTCACCTTAATGCGGGCCGATGTCGGCCGGGCCCAAGACCTGCGGGAGATACGGGGGCCCTTCGATCTTGCGCTGGACATCGGCTGCCTTCACGCCCTTCGTCCGGCGCAGCGCGTCGGATATGCCGGCCGGCTCCAGCGTTGGCTCTCACCGGGCGCCGACTACCTGCTTTACGCCTTCCTGCAGCCTAGCGAGCAGCCCAGCCGGTGGCCGAGCCCGGCTGAATTGGAGGCGCTCTTCACCAACGGCTTCCACCAAATCTCCATCGAGCATGGCGAATTCGACAGTCACCCATCCGCCTGGTTCCAGTACGAGCGCACGCCATGAGTCGCCATGTGCTGTTTCTGTTTATGGATGGCGTGGGCCTGGGCACGGACGATCCGGCGGTCAATCCTTTGGCGGCGGCCCGCATGCCCCAACTGCGCAAGTTGCTTGGCGGCCAGCCGTTGGTGGCGTCGGCCGCCGGCTTCCACGGAGAGCGGGCCTCAGTCCTTCGTCTCGACGCGCAGATGGGGGTCGAGGGAACTCCGCAGTCGGCCACCGGACAGGCCGCCCTGCTCACCGGCAAGAATGTCTCCCAACTGATTGGCGGCCACTACGGTCCAAAACCCAACCCGGAGATTGCCGCCATTTTGGAGCAGGGCAATCTGTTCAGCCAGGTAGTGGCCCGGGGCGGGAAGGCAGCCCTGCTCAACGCCTACCCACCCCAATACTTCGCCAACATCGAATCCGGGCGCCGACTGTACTCGTCCATTCCACTGGCGGCCGACGCCGCCGGCCTGTCGCTCAAGACAGCGGAAGATCTTGTGTCCGGCCAGGCCTTTTCGGCCGACTTCACGGGCGCCGGTTGGGCGTCTCAACCGAACTTCCCGCCGGCACCGATCTACAACGAAAGACAAGCCGGCCAACAATTGGCCCTGACTGCCGGCCAGTATCAGCTCGCCTGGTTTGATTATTGGGCCAGCGATTACGCCGGTCACAAGCAGGCGATGCAGCAGGCTGTCGAGATGATGGAAGGCTTCGACGGTGTGCTTGGTGGCTTGCTCAGCGCATGGGATACCTCTGGCGACCTGATCATCTTGACGTCCGACCACGGCAACATGGAGGACATGAGCGTACGGGGTCACACCAGGAACCCAGTGCCGGGCCTGCTGATTGGGCCCGGCGAGGCGCGCCGCCAGGCGGCGGACCGACTGACGGACCTGACCGACCTGGCTCCCTTCCTGCTTGACTTCCTCTTCGGCCCGGACCGGGGAGGTGCATGATATGATGAGCGCCGCTTTCCAATCGGAGCAACGAGCCTCGATGACCATCAGCTCAGAAGAACTGCGCTATGTCATGCGCAGTTGGTCTACCGG
>Ga0299906_10005389_pt1 | contig 10422 bp, 4 predicted proteins | sample RVTome_14_FD_200259 | JGI IMG/M metagenome (GOLD analysis project Ga0299906, IMG submission 200259) | Soil microbial communities from uranium-contaminated site in the Upper Colorado River Basin, Wyoming, United States - RVT145D125 (version 2) ...
CACGCTCGCGGCGGCCGCCGACGTCTTGCTCCCCCGCGGCGGGCCGATCGAGGCCTCGGCGATGGACCTCGGGCTGGCCGAGCGGCTCGACCGCGCCCTCGCGCTGTACGACCCGGCCGCGCGCCGGTCGCTCGGGCGCGCGCTGCGGTTCCTGGAATGGTCGACCGTGTTCTCGCGCGCGCTGCGCCCGTTCTCGCGCCTGCCGGTTCCCACGAGGCAGGCCGCGTTCGACCGGCTGCGCCGGTCGCGCTCGACCCTGCGACGTCAGGCCGCCGAGACCGTCGCATCGCTGGCCGCGAACCAGTGGGCCGCGCATCCCGATGTCGAGGGCGCGCTCGGGTTCACCTACGCGTGCGTGACCGACGACCCGCCGCGGGATGCTGAACCCCTGGAGGTGCTCGGCTTTCCGCGTGTCGACCGCGATCACCTCGAGGAGTGCGATGTCGTCGTGGTCGGGTCGGGCGCCGGCGGAGCCGTGGTCGCCAAGGAGCTCGCCGAGGTCGGCCACTCGGTGATCGTGCTCGAGGAGGGCGCGTCGCTGACGCGCATCGACTTCACCGGCCCGCCGCTGGAACGGATGCGGCGCATGTATCGCGCGAACGGTCTGACCGCTTCGTTCGGGGCGCCCGGGATGGCGATGCCGCTGGGGATGGGCGTCGGCGGCTCGACGCTGGTCTCGGCGGGAACGGCCATGCGCGCGCCGGGTCGAGTGCTCGGCCGCTGGGAGTCCGACCACGGGATCGAAGGCATCGACGACGCCTCGATGCGTCCGTTCTACGAGCGCGTCGAACGTATCCAGCGCGTGACGCAGGTCTCCGACGCGCTGCTCGGCCAGAACGCGCGGGTGATCGCGCGCGGGGTCGAGAAGCTCGGTCACACCGCGGCGCTGGTGACGCGGATGATCGAAGGATGCCGCGGCTGCGGCGTCTGTTCGTGGGGCTGCCCGTCGGACGCGAAGCTGTCGACACACTTGACCTACCTGCCGCGCGCGCAGCGTGCCGGCGCGAGCATCTATGCGGGCGCGCGCGCCGAGCGCATCCTGATCACCGACGGGCGCGCGACCGGCGTCGAGGCGGTATTGGTGGACGCGGCGACGCGGCAGCCGCGGGCGCGTTTGACGGTGCGCGCGAAGATGGTCGTGCTGGCCGCAGGCGCGATCCACACTCCGGCGCTGCTGGCGCGCAACGCGCTCGGGAACCTGACGGGGCAGCTCGGGCGGAATCTGCACGTCGGGCCGGTCGCGCACGTCGGCGCGTTCTTCGACCAGCCGGCGACGGGCCGGCGCGGCACGCTGCAGCCTCTGGTCATCGATGACTGGCACGAGTCACACGGCTTGCTGCTACACGCGACGGCGTCGGTTCCCTCGGTCGCCGCGGGGATGTTGCCGGCGGTCGGCTCAGAGCTCAAGGAGATGCTCGGGCGGCTCGGTCACTTCGCGAGTATCACGGTCACCGCCGCGGATTCCCCGAGCGGACGCGTCTTCCCGCGCGGCGCGCACGAGCCCCTGGTGCGCTACCGGCTCGGTCAGACCGACGCGAAGCGGGTGGTGCGCGGCGTCATCCACGCCGCCGAGATCCTGCTCGCCGCCGGCGCGCGCGGCGTGGTGACCGGGCTGCCCGGCGTCGATGCGGTCATCGGCGCCTCGGCGCTGCGCGACATCGACGAGGACGGGATCGCGCCGAAGGGCTTGCGGCTGGTTGCGCAGCATCCGGGCGGCACGGCCCGCATCGGGCCCGATCCCGCGAGCGCGGTCACCGATCCGTGGGGCGAGGTGCACGGCGTCGCCGGATTGTTCGTCGCCGACGCGAGCCTGCTGCCGGGCTCGCCGGCGGTGCCGCCGCAACTGACCATCATGGCGCTGGCGACCCGGACCGCGGACCACATCGCGCGCCACGCTTCCCGCTGGTTCTGAGGCTGTAGCGGGTTCCCTCGACGCTCGGCGCGCGCTAGCATCGGTGTGATGCCATGTTTCCGCTGTGGACGGATGGAGGAGGACCCTCCACCGGGCAAGCCGTCGCCGTGGGCGCGCGGCGTGCGCGCCGGCACCCAAGTCTTGATCTGTCCGTCGTGCCAGCGCGAGCATCCCGCCTGGACCGCCGAGCTCGAGTCGTGCCCCCGCTGCGGCTACCCGAAGCTGGCGATCAAGCTGGGGTTCCGCGTCTGCTCGAGATGCGGCAACTCGTGGGAGGCCTCCGATGAAGCTGCCGGATGAGGGCCGTATTCTGATCAGCGCGTGCCTGGCCGGCGTTGCGTGCACGCACGAGGCAACGGCGAAGACGCGCGACTGGGCGGTGCGGCTTGTCGCGGAAGGGCGCGCCGTCCCGGTGTGCCCCGAGGTCGCCGGGGGTCTTCCGATCCCGCGGCCGGCCTCGGAGATCCAAGACGGCGACGGGCACGATGTGGTCGAGGGGCGCGCGCGCGTCCGCGACGAGCACGGCTCGGACGTGACCGACAGTTACGTGCGCGGGGCCGAGAAGGCGCGCGCCGCCGCGCGCGCCGCCGACGCCGGGATCGCGGTGCTCAAGGCGCGCTCGCCATCGTGCGGCTCGGGCCAGACCTACGACGGCACGTTCACGGCTACGCTGCGAGACGGCGACGGCGTGACGGCGGCGATGTTGCGCCGCGAAGGCGTCGAGGTCGTTTCGGACGAAGACATCGAGTAACGCCGGACGAAGACATCGAGTAACACAGGGGGGCACGAGGGGATGCTCTGCACCACCTGCTCGAACGAGCTGCGTGGGGGCGCGCGCTTCTGCGACGCGTGCGGAACCCCTGTGGCAGAAGAACCGCGCGCTGAGCAGCCGCTGCCGTCCTCGTTCGCCGGAGGCCGCTACGAGGTCAAGCGCTTCCTCGGCGAGGGCGCGCGCAAGCGCGTGTACCTCGCGCGCGACACGCGGCTGGATCGCGAGGTCGCGCTCGCGCTGATCAAGACCGAGGGGCTCGACGAGGCCGGCCTGGAGCGCGTCGAGCGCGAAGCGCAGGCGATGGCGCGCCTCGGAGACCATCCCAACGTCGTCACGGTATTCGACATCGGCGAGGAGGACGGCCAGCCGTTCGTGGTCGCGCAGTACATGCCCGGCGGATCGCTCGCCGAGCAGCTCACCGGCCCGCTGCCGCTCCCACGCGCGATCCAGATCGCCGAGCAGATCGCGCGCGCGCTCGCGCACGCTCACGCACACGACGTCGTGCATCGCGACCTCAAGCCCGGCAACGTCTGGCTCACCGAGGACGGCATCGCCAAGCTCGGCGACTTCGGGCTCGCCGTCGCGCTGGACCGCTCGCGCCTGACGACCGAGGGCACGATGATCGGCACGGTCGCGTACATGCCGCCCGAGCAGGCCGCCGGCCGCAACGTGGACGCGCGCGCCGATCTGTACAGCCTCGGCTGCGTGCTCTACGAGATGCTGTGCGGCCGCCCGCCGTTCACCGGTGACGAGGCGCTCGCGGTGATCAGCCAGCACATGAACACGCCGCCGGTCCGGCTCACGTGGCTGAATCCCGAGGTGCCCGAAGCGCTGGAGGCGCTGGTGCTCGCGCTGCTCGCGAAGACACCCGAGGATCGGCCGGCGACGGCGACCATCGTGCTCGAGCAGCTCGCAGCCGCAGCCGCCCAGCCGGCGCCGGCCGATCCGATCGAGGGCTTACCCCACGGCAGCGTCAGTGCGGGCGCGCGGCAGGCCTGGTCGGTCTACGTCGGTCGCGGGGACGAGCTTGCGCTGGTGAAATCTGCCGCCGACGACGCGATCGGCGGCCGCGGCCGCTTGATGCTCGTCGCAGGAGAACCCGGCATCGGCAAGACACGCCTGATCGAGGAAGCCTGCGTCTACGCGCGCCTGCGCGGCGCGCAGGTGGTGTGGGGCCGCGCGTACGAGTCCGAGAGCGGCCTGCCGTTCATCCCGTTCGTAGAGGCGATCAGGGCACACGTGAGCGCCGCCGATCCCGACACGCTGCGAAGCGAGCTCGGCTCCGGCGCCGGCGACGTGGCTCGATTGGTGAGCGAGATCCGTGAGGTGCTGCCCGATATCACCGAGCCTCCGCGGAGCGATCCCGAGCAGGAGCGCTTCCGCCTGTTCGAGAGCGTGACCGGCTTCCTGCTCAACGCCTCGCGCCAGCAGCCCGTCGTAGTGGTGCTCGACGATCTGCATTGGGCGGATCGTCAGACGCTGCTGCTGCTGCAGCACCTGGTCCGCCGGTTCGCCGCGAGCAGACTTCTGGTCATCGGCACCTATCGCGACGTCGAGCTGGACCGTCGCCATCCGCTCGCCGACACGCTCGCCGAGCTTCGTCGCGAGCGCCTCTACCAACGCGTGCTGCTGCGTGGTCTGACCGTCGAAGAAGTGCGCGCGCTGCTCGAAGGCGCGGCAGGGCACGACGTGGGGCGGCGCGGCGCGCGGCTCGCCGAGGTCCTGCACCGGCAGACCGAGGGGAACCCGTTCTTCATCGAGGAGGTGATCCGTCACCTGCTCGAGACCACTCGCCTGTTCCGTGGCGACGGGTTGTGGCAGATCGATCCGAGGGCGCTGGAGGAGCTGGAGATCCCCGAGGGCGTGCGCGAGGTGCTCGGCAGGCGCCTGTCGCGGCTCTCGGAGCGGACCAACGAGGTGCTGTCGGCGGCTTCGGTGCTCGGGAGCGAGCAGGATTTCGCGCTGCTGGTCACGATGACGGGGCTCGACGAGGACGCGGTGCTGGGCGCCGTCGAGGAGGCGCTGGACGCGCAGATCCTGGTCGAGGTGCGCGACCGCGCCCGGCCGGCCTACGCCTTCAACCACGCGCTGGTCCGCCAGACGCTCTACGACGAGCTGAGCATGTTGCGCAAGCAGCGCGCGCACCTGCGTGCAGCCGAGGCGATCGAGACGGTTCTGGGCGCCTCTCCTCGGTACGCGGCCAGCGTCGCATCGCACTACCGACTCGCCGGCGCTGCCGCGGATCCGGACAAGGCGATCGCCGCGTGCTTGCGCGCGGCGGCGCTCGCCAACGAGGTGTTCGCGTGGGACGAGGCCGCGTCCCATCTCGAGGCGGCCATCGAGCTGCTCCCGCCGGACGCGCCGGCGATGCAGCGCGCCGAGCTGCTCGAGATGCTCGGGACCGTGATGTACATGGCGGCGCTGGATCTGCAGCGTGGCATCGCGGCACTCGAGGAGGCGCTGGCGCTGTTCGAGCAGCTCGGCGAGTCCCGTCGCGCGGCGAAGATCCACTCGCGGCTCGGGTTCTTGCAGGCGACGTTCCCCGAGTCGATGGACCTCGCATCGGCGCGCGAGCATCTGGGTATCGCGCTCGAGGCGTTCGAGGCCGAAGGCGGCAAACCGCTGATCCACGCGCTGATCGGGTTCTGCGGCGCGGGGCTGTACGGCGACCGGATCCAGGAAGGGCTGCAGGTAGCCCAGCGTGCGACCGCGCTGGCGGAGGAGCTTGGCGAGAGGGGGCTGTGGGCGAACGCGGCGGCGTTCTCGGGATGGTTCCGGTTCGCCGACGGACGGTTCGCCGAAGGCATCGCGTTGATGGACGATGCCCGCAGCGTCGCCGAGGAGCTGGGCCTGGGGTTCATCACCTTCGTCGCGGGCTGGGTTCGCTCTGCGGTCGGCATGTCGTTCTGGAATGACCCCACGGAGACCAAGGCTTGGACGAAGCGCGAGCTCGAGAGCCCTCGGGCCGCGCAGTCCGCCGGCCGCTCGCGCTCACTGCGGAACCTGCTGCACCAGACCGAGATGATCACCGGGAACCTCGAGCCGCTGGAGCACGTGCAGGAATGGGTCGTCCAGGGTTATCCATCTCATGTCCTCGCGGCGTTCTTCGCCGGCGACCTCGATCGCGCGCTGGCCGAGCTGGAGGCGGAGGAGCAGTACGCGGCCAAGGTCGGTGCGATCTTCTATCTGAGGTACGCACAGTTCCTCCGCGGATATTTCCTGGCCGAACGTGATCTGGACGGGGCGACACTCGCGATGCGCCGATTCGAGGAGGCTTCTCGGGGAACCGACAACATGATCCTCGGGGCCGCCGCGCCGATCGATCTGGCCTGGCTCTTGGCTCAGCAAGGGGAGATCCCAGAGGCCGAGGAGCTGCTCGCGCGCGCGGACGGATACCTCGCCCTGATGGAGCCGATGCCTGTGTTGAGCGGGTGGAGGGGTCGCGCCGTCGGCTGGATCGCGGCGCATCGCGGGGACCTGGAGGCCGCGGCGCGCTCGTTCGACGAGTCCGTCAAGATCTTCGACGCCATCCCGTTGCCGTGGCTGAATGCGGCGACTCTGCGCGAGGCGGGACGCGCCCTCGGCACGGCTGGCGAGGGCGCGCGTGCGGCTGCGTACTTCGATCGCGCGCTGGTCGTGTACCAGGGGATGGGCGCGTCGGCGTTCTGGTCCGAGAAGGCGCTCGGCGAGAAGCTGCGCGCGCAGGGCATCACACCGCCGACCGACGTGTCCACCTCGATCGAGCTGGTCGCAGCGGCCGTGGAGCGCGAACGGCCCGATCTGGGTACCGCATCAGCCGCGATCATGTTCACCGATATCGAGGGATCTACCGTGCTGGCCGAACAGCTCGGCGACCGGGCGTGGCTCGACGTCCTGCGCGCGCACAACGCCATCGTGCGAGATGCCGTGGCAGCGAACCGTGGGCGCGAGGTCAAGCACGAGGGCGACGGATTCATGCTCGCGTTCGGCGACGCCGCCGATGCGGTCGCGGCAGCCGTTGCGATCCAGCGCGCGTTCGCCGCCCGCACCGCCGAGCCGCTGCTGCGCGTGCGCATCGGCGTTCACGCGGGCTCGGTGATAAGCGAGGAGGGCGACTTCTTCGGCCGCACGGTGATCCTGGCGGCACGCATCGCCAACGCCGCGGCCGGCGGCGAGATCCTGGTCTCACCGGAGGTGGCCACGACCGCCAAGATCGATGCGGCCGAGCAGCGCGCGCTCGACCTGAAGGGTTTCTCAGAGCCGCAACGCGTGCGCGCCGTCCGCTGGAAGGCCTAAGGCGACGCGGAAGCCTCGTTCGAGCAAACCGCCTCGCCACCACCTGTTTCGCAGACGCGGTACGTGTAGGTGATGCCGCCGCCCTTCGTGTTGATCGCGTCGGTGTACGAGCCGGAGTTCGCGACATTCGAAGCGATCAGCGCCCCGTCGCGGTAGATGTCGACGTTCGTCGTTGCGCCGCTCCACGTGAGATCCACGTGCTGCCAGCCCTTGACCTTATAGCCGTTCACGGTCAGCGAGATCGGGTTTGGGTCGGGCTCCGGGTCCGGCTCGGGGTCCTGCTCGGTGGACGTCACCGACTGGCCGTCCTGATCGCTCAGCCCACCGTCGTCGGTCACGGTCAGTGTGACCGTGCGCGTGCCCCCGGAGGCGTAGGTGTGCGAGGTCGTGACGCCGCTGCCCGTTGCCCCGTCGCCGAAGGTCCAGGCGTAGGACGCGATGCCGTTGTCGTCCGTCGAGCTGCTCGCGTTGAACGAGCACGCGAGATCGGTGCAGTTCCACGTGAACGATGCGGTCGGCGGGTTGTTGGAGGGTGTCGAGCCGCCGCCGAAGCGCGAGTGCAGCAGCAGGTTTGGCGAGCCGGATCCCGCGCTGGAGACCTTGTTCGGGGTCGCGTTGCCCGTGATCGCCGTGCCGACCTGTGCGGGCGAGGCGGCGTTGTTCTGCAGGTACAGGGCCGCGACGCCGGCCACGTGCGGGGCCGCCATCGAGGTGCCGCTGATCGTGTTCGTCGCGGTGTTGCTCGAGTACCACGCCGACGTGATGTTCACGCCGGGCGCGAAGAGGTCAACACACGGACCGTAGTTCGCGAACGACGGTCTCTGGTCGCTGGAGTTCGTGGCGCTGACCGTCAGCGCCTGGGTGACGCGGGCCGGGGAGTAGTTGCAGGCGTCCTGGCCGCCCCAAGGGAAGGAACCGTTGCCGGCCGCGATCGAGTAGGTCACGCCGGCGGCGATCGAGTTGCGCACGGCGTTGTCGACGGAGCTGCTCGCACCGCCTCCCAGGCTCATGTTCGCTACCGACTTCGCGACGTGGTTTGTCGTGACCCAGTCGATGCCGGCGATCACCTGCGACCAGGTGCCGCTTCCCTGGCAATCGAGCACGCGCACGCCGACCAGGCGAGCGTTCTTGGCCACGCCGTAGGTCGCTCCTCCGACGGTGCCGGCGACGTGGGTGCCGTGCCCGTTGCAGTCCGAGGCGTCGGGGTCGTTACCGATGAAGTCGTAGCCGCTGACGGCGCGTCCGCCGCCGAACTCGTTGTGCGAGAAACGGATCCCGGTGTCGATCACGTAGACCGTGACGCCGGTGCCGTCGGCATCCCAGGTGTAGGAGCCGCTCAGTGGGAGGTCACGCTGATCGATCCGGTCGATACCCCAGGTCGGGTTGCTCTGGGTTCCGACCGCGCGCACGACGCCGTCCTCTTCGACCAGGGCGACGCGCGGATCCCGGCTGAGGGCGAGCGCGCGCTGCTCGGTCATGGTGGCGCTGAAGCCGCGCAAGGCCGTTCGGTACACCGAACGGACCGAGGCGCCGTAGCGCGAGCTGAGGCCGCGCGCGACCGTCCCGGGGTCCCCGGTGGCGCTGCTCGACAGGGTGACGATGTACCGATCCTGGACGGGGTCGGCGGCGCGCGCGATCCGGCCTTGCTCGGCCGCTTGCGCGGTGCTCAGGCCTGCCGCGACGAGCAGCGCGCACGAAATGACGACCACCGAGGTTCGGCTGATGCGCATACCCTCTCCCAACGCCCTTTGTGGGACTCCCCACAACAGGAACAGAGTCTACCGACCACGAGTCGTGACCGGAATCCTCATATCGGACGGATTTCAGACGAAGCTGATCCTGGGACGTTCGTCCTGGTCCACCGCGCGCGCGCAGGGTGGGCTGGGGCCGCTTGGGCCGCTGACGGCTAGGGCCGCTGACGGCTAGGGCGCGCCCACCCGAATCACTCGGGCGGTGACGTCCGTCAACGATCCGTCGTTCACGATCAACATGACCCGGAAGGTGCCCGCTGCTGCGTAGGTGTGCGAGGGGTCCAGACCCGATCCGTTGCTGCTGTCACCGAACGTCCATGCGTACGAGATGATGCCGCCGTCATCGGTCGAGCTGCTCGCATCGAACGAGCAGTCGAGGGAGCTGCAGCTGAACGTGAAGGATGCGGCCGGTGGCTCGTTCTGAGGAGGAGCGGTGCTCACTCCCAGCGGCGAGTACAGCAGGAGGTTCGGTGAGCGGAAGCCGGGGTTCGAGACTTTGTCGGCGCTGGCGTTCCCGGAGAGGACCGACGCAACCTGAGCCGGCGATGCGTCGGTGGTCTGCAGGTACAGAGCCGCCACCCCGGCCACGTGCGCGGTGGCCATGGACGTGCCGCTGAGCTCGGCGGCCGCGAAGACATTCAGGTGCCACGCCGATTCGATCTCCACCCCGGGTGCGAACAGGTCGACACAGGGACCGTAGTTCGCGAAAGACGGCTTCTGGTCGTTGGAGTTCGTGGCGCTCACGGTCAGCGCCTCGGTCACGCGCGCCGGCGAGAAGCGACAGGCATCGCGTGCGCGCCCGATCCAGTCCCCGTTGCCTGCCGCCACTGCGTAGGTCACGCCGGCCGCGATCGAGTTGCGTACGGCGCTGTCCACCGAGCTGTTCGCAGGCCCCGTCAGGCTCATGTTCGCGACCGACCGCGCGGCCCGGTTCGCGGTCACCCAATCGACCCCTGCGATGACCTGCGACCAGCTCCCGAACCCGTCGCAGTCGAGGACGCGCACGCCGACGAGGCTCACGTTCTTGGCCACTCCGTAGTCCTCGCCGCCGACGATCCCGGCGACGTGTGTCCCATGCCCGTTGCAGTCGAAAGCGTCTGTGTCGTTGTCTATGAAGTCGTAGCCGTGGCTCGCGCGGTCCACGGGCTCGTCGAACTCACTGTGAAACACGTTGATCCCGGTGTCGATCACGTACACGGTGACCCCGGTGCCGTCGGCGTCGTAGGTGTAAGAGGCGTCGAGGGGGAGGTCACGCTGATCGATCCGATCCAGGCCCCAGGTTGGGTTGGTCTGCGTTCCGGCCGCGCGCACGACGCCGTCCTCCTCGACCAGCGCGACGCGCGGATCACGGCTGAGGGCGCGCGCGCTCTGCTCCGTCAGAGCGGCGGAGAAACCCCGCAGTGCCGTGCGGTAGACCCGGGTGATCTGGGCGCCGTAGCGTCTGCCGATGCGCCGCGCGACCGTCCCCGGGTCGCCGGCCGCGCTGCTCGACAAGGTGACGATGTACCGGCCCTTCACCGGGTGGGCTGTTCGCGCGATCCGCGCATCGCGCTTGAAGGCCCCTCCGGCGTCCGCGTGTGCGTCCCCCTGGACCGCCGCGACGAGGAGCGCGCACGAAACGATGACGACCGATGATCGACTGAGATGCCGCATGCACTTCCTCGGTTCCCGCGGAACGTCCCCTACGACCGGGCACAGAGTCTATCGACCAG
>Ga0299906_10005390_pt1 | contig 10421 bp, 6 predicted proteins | sample RVTome_14_FD_200259 | JGI IMG/M metagenome (GOLD analysis project Ga0299906, IMG submission 200259) | Soil microbial communities from uranium-contaminated site in the Upper Colorado River Basin, Wyoming, United States - RVT145D125 (version 2) ...
ATCGCCTATGCCGGCGTTTCCGGCGAGCGGCTGGTGCAGTCGTCTTTTGCGCTCGCGCAGCCGGCGGCGGCGTACGAATCGTTCATGGCTGCGGCTGCCCCTCTGCGTGAAGAAGGAAATGCGCCGCCGCTGGGTTACGCCCTCGGGCAGCTGCACGGCGTCTACGTACTGGCGCAGAACGAAGCCGGGCTGGTGCTCGTCGACATGCATGCGGCGCACGAGCGCATCGTGATGGAGAAGCTCAAGCAGGGCCTGGACGCCGGCGCGGTGGCGCGCCAGAGCCTGCTGGTGCCGGCGGTGCTCGCGGTCGACGCGCTCGACGCGGCGACGGCCGAGGAAAACCGGGAGGCCCTGGAAAGCCTCGGGCTGGAGGTGACGGTCTCGGGCCCGAACGAGCTCTCGGTGCGCTCGGCGCCCGCGCCGCTCGCGGGCGGCGATATCGCGGGATTGACGCGCAGCGTCATCAGGGAGATCCGCGAGTTCGGCGCGAGCCAGGTGCTCGCGGCGCGGCAGAACGAGCTGCTCGCGACCATGGCCTGCCACGCGGCGGTGCGCGCCAACCGAGCCTTGAGCGCCGCCGAAATGAACGCGCTGCTGCGCGAGATGGAGCACACCGAGCGCTCGGGAAGCTGCAACCACGGCCGCCCGACCTGGTACCAGCTCACGCTCGGCGATCTCGACCGGCTTTTCCTGAGAGGACGCTGAATGGCAGAAGTCGTGATCGTGACCGGAGGCAGCCGCGGCATCGGCGCGGCCATCGCGCGGCTCGCCGCGCGGCGCGGCTACGCGGTCGCCGTCAACTATCAGAGCAAGCGTGAAGCGGCCGATGCCGTGGTGCGGGACATCGAACGCTCGAACGGCCGGGCGATCGCGATCGCCGCCGACGTCTCCCGGGAGCCCGACGTGCTGAAGCTCTTCGAAGAGGTGGATCGCAGGCTGGGCCGCGTGAGCGCGCTGGTGAACAATGCCGGCGTCGTCGACCGCAGCGCCCGGGTCGAGCAGATCACCGCCGAGCGCCTTGCGCGCATGTTCGGGATCAACGTCGCCGGCAGCTTTCTGTGCGCGCGCGAGGCAGTGAAGCGCATGTCCAGGCGCCACGGCGGCTCCGGCGGCGCGATCGTGAACCTGTCCTCGATCGCTGCAAAGCTCGGCGGCGCCGGGGACTACGTCGACTACGCCGCGGCCAAGGGCGCCATCGACACGTTCACGGTGGGCCTCGCGAAGGAGGTCGGGCCCGAGGGCATCCGCGTCAACGCGGTGCGTCCCGGGGTGATCCGCACCGAGATTCACGCCACCAGCGGCGACCCGGGCCGCGCCGAGCGCATCGGTGCCACCGCGCCGCTCGCGCGGGCGGGCGAGGCGGACGAAGTGGCCCGCGCGGTGCTTTGGCTGCTCTCGGAGGAGGCCTCCTACATCACCGGCGCCATCCTGGACGTGTCCGGCGGCCGCTAGCGGTGGGGCGCACCGCCTTCGCCCTGCTCGGGCCGACGGCGAGCGGCAAGTCGGCGCTCGCGCTGGCCCTCGCCGCGCGGCTGCCGGTCGAGATCGTGTCGATGGACTCGGCGCAGGTCTACCGCGGCATGGACATCGGCACCGCCAAGCCGGGCGCAGCGGAACGCGCGCAGGTTCCCCACCACCTGATCGACATCATCGATCCGGACCACAGCTATTCCAGCGGGCGCTGGCGGACCGATGCGGTGCACGCGGTCATGGGGATCCTGCAGCGCGGCCGCATCCCGCTGCTCGTCGGCGGCACGATGCTCTACTACCGCGCGCTCGTCGGCGGCCTCGACGTGCTGCCGCAGGCGGACCCGGGCCTGCGCGCGCAGATCGACGCCGAGGCGGCGCGCCGCGGCTGGCCGGCGCTGCACGCCGAGCTGGAGACGCTCGATCCCCGCAGCGCGCGCCGGATTGCGCGCAACGATGCGCAGCGCATCCAGCGCGCGCTCGAGGTGTGGCGCCTCACCGGCAAGCCGCTGTCGGCGCTCCAGGGCACGGCGAAGCATGCCCTGCCGTTCCGCCTGAAAGCCTTTGCGCTGGTTCCGGAGGATCGCGCTTCGCTTCACGAGCGCATTGCCGCGCGCTTCGACGCCATGCTGCACGCCGGACTGGTCGACGAGCTGCGGCGGCTCAGGGGCCGCTACCGGATCAGCGCCGGGATGCCCAGCATGCGCACCGTCGGCTACCGGCAGGCCTGGCAGTTCCTCGAGGGCGAAATCGGCGCCGCTGAGCTGCGCGAGCGGGGCGTGGCGGCCACCCGCCAGCTCGCCAAGCGCCAGCTCACCTGGCTGCGCGGCTTCCGCGACGTCGAGCGCATCGAGCCCGACGCCGCGCGGCTCGCGTCAGCGATCCAGCCGGCCGAATAAGTGAGCTCAGTTTCCAATGTGCACCTTGTAGCGCGCGCCGTCGGAGAACATGCAGGTGCCGGCGCCCTGCAGCGGCGTGTGCATCTGGTACTCGCAGCTCATGAACGAGCCGCTCGGCCCGTAGGCGCTCGCGATACCCTTGCGCTCCTCGCCCGAGACGCGCGTCGCCTCGCCGGCGAGGAGCTCGCCGGCGTAGTTAAGCTGAAAGCGGCCCTTCCCGGTCATCATGTTGGTGACGGTCCCGGACACCATGCCGGTCCGCGTCGCGACATCGTTCTCCGGATAGAGCCGTGCGTGCAGCACGCGAGGCACGGCCGGCTGTCCCGAGGGCGCGGCCTGGCCGGGAATCGGCGCGGGATGCATCGGAAGATAGGCGACAGGCTGGCCCTCGGGGCCGACCGGAACCACATAGCAGCCGGAAAGCGCGAGCGCAGGAACGACGAGCGCCGCGGCGGCGCGACTTGAGAGTGTCATGGCTTGCTCCTTTTCGCGTGCAGGGCCCCCGCCCTGCCGCAGCCATGATGGGAGACGCCCGCAGCCGGATCGCTTACGGATCGCTTACCGATGACTTAATGCCGTATTGCGGCGCGGCAAGAACGTCGATCTCCGCGCATCTTTCCTGGAGCGCACGGGCGCGCTCGGGCTCGCCGCACTCCTCCCAGCGCCGGCACACCCGGGCGATGGCGCGCGAGAACCGGCTGCGCAGGCGCTGCCGCGGCTGCAGGCACCAGGCGGCGTCCGCCTCGTCGGCGAGGAAGCTGCCGCGATACAGCGCCATCACCCGCTCGGCGAGCTGGGCGAGCTCTGCGGCGTCGACCGCGGCCTGCATCTTCTCGGCAAGCTGCTCCAGCACCCAGGTATCGATCCAGAAGTAGCGCCGGTCGAGGCTCACGCGTCCTTCGTGCAGCACGATGGCCCGATCCTCCCCGAGCAGCTTGCGGAGCCGGTGCAGCGCGCTGGTGAACGAGCGGTGCGCCGAATCGCCGTCGACGCGCGGCCACAAGGCGTCGATGATGCGGCTCTCGGCTACCTGCTCGCCGCCGCAGGCGATGAGCAGCTTGAGCAGCTCGAGCGGCCGGCGCTGCGCCTTGCCCGTGCTCGCCAGCGGCTCGTCGTGGCGCAGCAGCCGGAAGCCGCCCAGGGTAAGCACACGGTAGGTCCAGGGCCAGCCCTCGACCGGCTGCACGGGCACCAGGCGGCGGCGCCGGATGAGGCTGCGCGCGTAGTCGGTCTCGATGCCGGCGCCGAGCGCCTGGGTGAGCACGCGCGCAACCGCCGCGGGCCGCCATCCCAGGAAATGCGCGTAGCCATACTGGCGGCCGAGCTCGAGCCCGCGGCGCAGGGCGTTGAGGCCGGGCCGCTGCCGGCCATGCTCGAGCGCGATCTGCGCGAATCCGAGCAGGCAGGTGAACTCCAGGTGCCGGTTGTCGATATTGCGCACGATGCCGCGCAGCGTCTGCAGATGGGCGATGCATTTGCGCTCGTCGCCGCACTCGGCAAGGATCTCGGCGAGCGCGAGGCGATACAACGCCTCGAACAACGGGGAGCCGACCTCGATCGCCAAGCGCAGCGCCGCCTTCTCGCGCTCGAGCGCCTCCATCAGGTCCTTGCGCAACATCGCTTCCCAGGCCTGGAAGTGACGGAACAGCGACAGGTTGAAGCGCCCGGCATGGGCCGAGGCGGCGTGAGCCTCGAACTGCTTCGCGGTCGCTGCGGCCGCGTCCAGCTCGTGCGCGCCCAGCGCGCCGCCGTAGCCGTAGACCAGGAGCTGGGAGGTCCAGGTGTGCACGCCGGTGGCCTGCGCGATGGCGAGCCCTTCGCGCATTGCCTTGCGGCAGGCCGCGCCGTCGGCGGTCAGCATGGCGTACATCGCCTCGATGTTGTGAAGGGTGATGAGCGAAAACGGCGTCGCGCCGCCCGCGGCCGCCGCTGCGCGCATCGTCTCGATGAGCTGCGACGCCCGAGCGAACAGTCCCGTCCACATGACGGTCAGGGCGGCGAGCAGGCCGACGAACATCTTCAGGTTCACGTCGGGCACGCCCGAGGAAGCGGCAAGGGCACGCTCGATCCATTGCTTGATGTCGCGCCGCTGCGGCTGGCGCAGCGTGAGAGAGATGAACATGCTGCACGCGACCCGCGCCTGCGCCTCGAGGGAGGGCGCGCGCACGCCGCGCTTCTCGGCGTCGTCGAGGACCGCGATCCAGCGATCGAGCAGCGAAAAATCCTCGAGCTCGTACAGGATCGCGAACATCGCGCCGGAGGCGGCGAGCAGCATTCCGACCGCGTCCGGAACACCCTGCGACGAAAACGTATCGAAGGCCTTCTCGTACAGGATGCGTCCCTCGCGCGGCGCCACCTGCGCCTGGCTGGCGGCGGCCCAGTAGATGCTCCAGGGCTGGCGCGCCTGGACCTCGGGCGGCAGCTCCTCGACCCAGCGCGCAAGGGTTTCGCCGCGCCCCTGCGCGAGCAGCGCGGCGGCGTGCGCCTCGATCACGCGCGCCATCTCGCTCCAGTCGTGGATCTCGCGATACAGCGCGACCGCATCCTCGATCTGCCCCGCCTGCTCGAGTTGCGCCGCCGAGGCGCGCTGCAGCTCGCGCCGGCGCTCTTTCGGCAGCGCCTCCTCGGCTCGCGCCTGCAGGAAGTCGCGCAGCATCGGGTGGTACTGGTACACCGGCTCCGGCTGCGTGTCGCGCAGGGTCACGAAATAGTTGTTCCGGTGAAGCTCCTCGAGCAGCTGCCCCGTGGCCGCGTCCCCGGAGAGCGAGCGCGCGATGCTCGGCGTCATCTGCGGCAGGAACGCCGTGTGCAGCAGGAATCGGCGCGTGCGCTCGTTGGATTTCTGGAAGATCTCGCCGGCGAGGTAGTCGAAGACGAGCCTGCGAGTCGAAAGCTTGCGCGGCTCCGCGATCGAGCCGCCGATCTTGTCCTGCTCCAGCATCAGCACCAGCCCTGCGGCCCAGCCCTGGGTGCCCGCGTAGAGGAGGTCCACCGCCGCTGCGCCGAGCTCCGGACGGCGGCGCGCGACGAGGGACGCGGTCTCCTCGCGCGTGAGGCGCAGCTCGTCCCAGCCGAGAAGCGACAGCGCGCGGTTGGCGCGCAGCCGCGCTAGGCTCGCGGGCGGATCGCCGCGGCTCGCCACCACCACGCGGCCTCCGGCAGGCAGCTCCTGCAGCGCGAGGCGCATCACTTCGTGCAGCTGAGACGATGCCGGCACTTCGTGGTAGCCGTCGAACACGACCGCAAACGGCACCTTGAGCAGCGCGAACAGGCGCTGGAAATAGCGTCGCGTGAACACGGCGAGGCTCGGCTGGTACTCGGGCGTGAGAAGCGGCAAGGGCTCGCCCTGCGCTGGCTCGAGCTCGCCCGCGGCGAGGCTCAGGTAGTAGAAGAAGGTGGCGACGTCGGCGTCGCCATCGTCGATCTGGTACCACAGGTAGGGCCGCGCGCGGTGCTCGAGCCAGCTCGCGGCGAGCGTGGTCTTTCCGCAGCCCGGCGGCCCGCTAAGCCACACCACCGGGCTCGCGGGCTCGGTGTCGAGGGCCGCGAACAGACGCTCGCGCGGCAAAACGCCGGCCTGGCTGGGCCGGGTCGTCTTGCCGAGCGATACGCCCTTGCGCTTCATCGCGGCGCCCTCCCCGGGGCTGTCGCGAGCATTTTAGTGCTTCATTCGCCCATTGCGACGCCTTCGCGCCGAGGGTCGGCGGCGCCGCGCCAGCCGCCCGGCACGCGCTCGATGCCGTGCAGGCCGCTCGTCAGCGGCACAAGCTCGACAAGATGTCCTCTTTCCCCGAGCGCGCTGCCCAGGCCCGCATAAGGCGTCCCCTGCTCCAGCAGCGTCGCCGGCCCGTTGCGCACGCCGAAGTTCGGCAACTCGGTTGCCGCCTGGAGGCTGAGGTTCCAGTCGAGCACACCCACCAGGGTCTTCGCCACGTAGCTGATGATCATCGGTCCGCCCGGCGAGCCGATCGCCAGGCGCAGCCTGCCGTCGCTCGAGAACACGACGCTCGGCGCCATGCTGCTGCGCGGCCGCTTGCCCGGCGCCACCCGGTTCACCCCGTCCGGAACGAAATCGAAGTCGGTGAGCTGGTTGTTGAGCAGGAAGCCGCGCACCATGATGCGGCTGCCGAAGGCGTTCTCGATGGTGGTGGTCATCGCGACGACATTGCCCTGCGGGTCGACGATCGACAGGTGGCTGGTGCCCGCCGCCTCGGTATCGCCCGGCAGCGCCCGGCGCATCGCGCGCTCGCCGATCCGCCGTGCGCGCCTATCCAGATAGGAAGGACTCAAGAGCGTTTCAGTGGGGACCGGAGCGAAACCGGGATCCGCCACGTAGCGCGCGCGGTCGGCGAAGGCGAGACGCCCGGCCTCGGTGAAAAAATGCACCGCCGCCGCGGAATGCGGCGGCGCGCGCGCGAAGGCGGTGCGCTCGAGCAGGCCCAGGATCTGCAGCACCGCGACGCCGCCCGAGCTCGGCGGCCCCATCGAGCAGATGCGCCACCCGCGGTAAGGCCCGCACACCGGCTCGCGCTCGAGCGCGCGGTACGCCGCCAGGTCTTCCAGCGACAGGTCGCCCGGCTTCGGGTGCGCGCGCACCGCGCCTACGATGTCGCGCGCAATGTCGCCCCGGTAGAAGGCGTCGGCGCCGTACATTGCGACGCGGCGCAGCGTAGCCCCGTACTGCCGGTTGACGATGCGCGCGCCGACCGGCGCGGGCCGTCCGTCCGCCCGATAGAAGATGCTGCGTGCCAGCGGGTCGTCTCTCAGGAACCGCTCGGCCGCGAGCTGGGCGTGCAGCCGCGGTGACATCGCGAAGCCATCCTCGGCTGCGAGGATGGCGTACTGAAACAGCTCGCGCCACGGCAAGCTGCCGTGGCGGCGATGCGCAAGCTCGAGCACGCGCAGCACGCCGGGCACGCCCACCGAGCGCCCGCCGACCACCGCCTCGACGAACCCCAAAGGCGAGCCGTCTTCCTGCAGGAAGCGATCCGCGCGTGCCGCGCTCGGGGCCGTCTCGCGCCCGTCGTAGCTGCGCAGCGAGCGCTCCCTCTCCGACCAGTGCAGCAGGAAGGCGCCCCCGCCGATCCCCGAGGACTGCGGCTCCACCAGCCCGAGCACCGCCTGCGCCGCGATCGCCGCATCGACCGCCGAGCCGCCCCGCTTCAACACCGAGAACCCCGCCTGCGCAGCCAGAGGATGCGCAGCGGCAACCATGAAACGCTGCGCCGCGGGCGGCTGCGGAGCATGCGCGCAGCCGGCGACCAGGAAAACGAAAAGGGCGGCCGCAGCCGCCCTTTTCGCGAGGTTTCTTCGAGCGAACATCAGACCATCAAAGGAACGACCAGCAGCGCCACGATGTTGATGATCTTGATTAGCGGGTTGACCGCCGGGCCCGCCGTGTCCTTGTACGGATCGCCGACGGTGTCGCCGGTGACCGCCGCCTTGTGGGCGTCGGAGCCCTTGCCGCCGTGGTGGCCGTCCTCGATGTACTTCTTCGCGTTGTCCCAGGCGCCGCCGCCGGTGCACATCGAGATCGCGACGAATAGCCCGGTGACGATGGTTCCCATCAGCACTCCGCCGAGCGCCTGGGGCCCGAGCGCGAGACCGACCACGATCGGCACCAGCACCGGCAGCAGCGACGGGATCATCATCTCCCTGATGGCGGCGCGCGTCAGCATGTCGACCGCCCTGCCGTACTCCGGCTTGGCGGTGCCTTCCATGATGCCGGGAATTTCCTTGAACTGGCGGCGCACCTCGAGCACCACCGAAGCGGCAGCGCGTCCCACCGCCTCCATCGCCATCGCGCCGAAGAGGTAGGGCACCATCCCGCCGATGAACAGGCCGATGATCACCATGTGGTTCGAGAGGTCGAAGCTGAAGCTCTTGCCCGCGGCCTCAAGGGCATGCGTGTAGTCCGCGAACAGCACCAGCGCCGCAAGGCCCGCCGAGCCGATGGCGTAGCCCTTGGTCACCGCCTTGGTGGTATTGCCCACCGCGTCGAGCGGATCGGTGATCTCGCGCACCGAAGCCGGCAGGTCCGCCATCTCGGCGATGCCGCCGGCGTTGTCGGTGATCGGGCCGTAGGCGTCGAGCGCGACGATGATGCCCGCCATCGACAGCATCGAGGTGGCGGCGATCGCGATGCCGTACAGGCCGGCGAGCCAGTAGGAAACGAAGATCGCCACGCACACCGCGAGCACCGGCCAGGCGGTCGACTTCATCGACACGCCGAGCCCGGCGATGATGTTGGTGGCGTGCCCGGTGACGCTCGCGCCGGCGACGTGCTGCACCGGCTTGAACTGGGTGCCGGTGTAGTACTCCGTGATCCAGACCAGGAAGCCGGTGAGCGCCATGCCCACCACCACGGTGCCCCACATCTCCCAGACGCCGACCAGCCGCGTCGTGCCGCCGATCTCGAACGGAACCTCGCGCAGCACCGGCCCCATGACGAGCTGGGTGATGGGCCAGGCGGCGATGAGCGCGATGCCGCCCGCCCAGGCAAGCCCCTTGTAGAGCGCGGGCATGACGTTCCTGTCTCCCGGCTTTGCGGCGACGAACCAGGTGCCGGCGATCGAGGCGATGATCGCGAACCCGCCGAGCGTCAGCGGATAGATGAGCGCGGCGACGTTCTTCAGCATCAGGGCGCCGAGCAGCATGGTGGCGATGATGGTCACCGCATAGGTCTCGAAGAGATCCGCCGCCATGCCGGCGCAGTCGCCGACGTTGTCGCCGACGTTGTCCGCGATCACGGCCGGGTTGCGCGGATCGTCCTCGGGAATGCCCGCCTCCACCTTGCCGACCAGGTCCGCGCCGACATCCGCACCCTTGGTGAAGATGCCGCCGCCGAGCCGCGCGAAGATCGAGATCAGCGAGCCGCCGAAGGCCAGGCCGACGAGCGGATGGATGATGAGCGCGAGGTTGTTCTTGTCGAGCGCATTGGCATACAGCAGCGCGAAGTAGCCGGCCACGCCGGCGAGGCCGAGCCCCACCACCAGCAGGCCGGTGATGGCGCCGCCGTTGAAGGCGACCTGCAGCGCCTCGTTGATGCCGATGCGCGCCGCCTCGGCGGTGCGCACGTTGGCGCGCACCGAGATGTTCATGCCGATGATGCCCGAGGCGCCCGAGAGCACCGCGCCGATCAGGAAGCCGAAGGCCGTCGGCCAGCCCAGGCCGGGCACGAAGCCGATCACCAGGAACAGGATCGCGCCGACGATGCCGATGGTCGTGTACTGCCGCCACAGGTAGGCGACTGCGCCTTCGCGCACCGCCGCCGAGATCTCGCGCATGCGCTCGTTGCCCTCCGGCAGCTTCAGGATCCGCGTGATCTGCCACGCGCCGTAGGCGATGGCGATGAGCGCGCAGACGAGCGCGAAGACGAGTCCTGCCGACATGTTTTCTTCTCCCCTGAAAAGGGGGGGAATTTTATCAGGTCAGCGCAGCGAGAGCGCGCGCGGCCACTTCCTCGACCGGTCCGACGCCGGAAATCCTGCGGTACTTCGGGGCGCGCGGATCGCCCGTCGCCGCCCAGCGCCCGTAGTAATGAGCGAGCGGCCGGGTCTGCGCCCGGTAGATCTCCAGGCGCCTGCGCACCGTTTCCTCGCGGTCATCCTCGCGCTGCACGAGCGGCTCGCCGGTAGCGTCGTCGCGGTCCTCGCTGCGCGGCGGATTGAACTTCACGTGATAGCTCCGGCCCGAGGCGGGGTGAACCCGCCTGCCGCTCATGCGCTCGATGATCTCGTCGTCGGGAACGTCGATCTCCAGGACGTAGTCGATCGGCACGCCGGCGGCCTTCATCGCTTCGGCCTGCGGGATGGTGCGCGGAACGCCGTCGAGCAGATAACCGCGGCGGCAATCGGGCTCCCTCAACCGCTCCTTGACCAGACCCACGATGATGTCGTCGGACACGAGCTGGCCGGCATCCATCACTTCCTTGGCGGCGATGCCGAGCGGCGTTCCGCGCTTGGCTGCGGCGCGCAGCATGTCGCCGGTCGAGATCTGCGGGATGCCGAACGCCTGCGCGATGCGCGCGGCCTGCGTGCCCTTGCCCGCGCCCGG
>Ga0299906_10005391_pt1 | contig 10420 bp, 12 predicted proteins | sample RVTome_14_FD_200259 | JGI IMG/M metagenome (GOLD analysis project Ga0299906, IMG submission 200259) | Soil microbial communities from uranium-contaminated site in the Upper Colorado River Basin, Wyoming, United States - RVT145D125 (version 2) ...
CCTCGCCGCGGCGAACGGCTTCGAGCGCCCGTGCCGAGTCCGGTGCCGCCTGAACCAGGGCGCCGTGGAAGCGAACGAGCAGATGCGGCGCGAGCCAGTTGAGTTCGGCGAGCCGCAGCCCGCGGCGTAAGAGCCTGGCGGCGTTCCATCGTTGGCCACGAGCGAGCGCGGTCTCGGCGAGTCGCTGGATCGCGAGCGCGCGACCCCCGGCCGCGTCGGCCTCGGCATGGAGCTTCTCTGCTGCGCTCAGCGATTCCTCGGCCGGCCCGAGGTTGCCCGAGAACAGTTCGGCTTCGCCGAGCACGAGTGTGGCCAGCGCGCGCCCTTGCGTCGACCCGGCCTCCTCGGCGACCTCCAGCAGCTCCCGCGCGTATCCGGCGATCTCCTCATGGCCACCGCGACCGCACAGGCAGAACTCTGCAAGGCACAGATGGGCGTCGAACACGTATGCGGCCAGCTCGGGCGCGCGTCGAACCGACGCCACGAACTCGGATCGGAACAAGTCTCGCCACCGTCCCTGCATGTTGGCGACCATGCCGAGCAATGCGCTTGCCTCTCCCATCTCACGGCCGAGTCCCGCATCGATCGCGAGCGAGCGTGCCTCCTCTGCGGTCCGCTCCGCATCGTCGAGTTCGCCTCTGTTGAGGTGGACGAGTCCCTGCGCGAGCAGCGCGCTCGCTCGCTCGGCGACGCTCGGCGGCTCGACGCCCTCCATGGCGAGCGCCTGTTCGTACAGGGCGATGGAACGGGGATCGGGTCCGAGGCCGAGGTCCAGGCGGAGCCGTTCGCGCAGCTGCTCGAACCGGACGATCACTTCACGGCGGTTCCCAGCCCGCAGCGCAGCTTGCATCAGCGCTTGGTGAGCCTCCTCATGAGCGGGATCGATCTCGAGCAGGCGCTCCCACGCGCCCGCACGTCGCAACACCTCGACGAAGCGGAGGTGCAGTCGGTCACGAGGCCCTTCGGCCCACGCTGCGTACCGATCCTCGGGGAGCAGCTCACCGCCGTACCGTTCGGCGGCGCGTTCGCAGGCAGCGGGATCATCCGTGCCCAGCGCCTTACGGGCATCGCGCTCGAACTCCTCCGCGTCGACTTCGACTTCGGTGTCCGGCCAGAGGCTGATCATCTGCTCGTCGGTGCCGATCGCGGCATCCGAGCCGAGAACGCGCCGAGCGAAGTGCATCGCCTTGCGCAGGCTCGCCGCCGCTCCCTCCGCCGGAAGGTCCGGCCACAGGGCATCCATCACCTGCTCGCGATGCAACCGGTGACGCGGCGCGAGGGCCAGGAGCTTGACCAGCTCGGCGGCTCGCCGGTGACGCCAGGCACCAACCGGCCCGTGGTCGGTCACGACACGGAACCCACCCAGCAACTCGATACGCGGCATGGCCAGGTTCGCACCCTACTCGGCCTCTCGGCGCGGCGGGGAAGCCTCGTCTCCAGCCGTGCGGTCGGCGGGAACGTTCGGGGAACAGCCGTCTCGTACCGTCGTGCAGACGTCGGAAGGAAGGAGGAACGATGGACGAGCAGGGATACGCCAACCCGGAAGCGTTGGTCGGCACGGGTTGGCTGGAGGAGCATCTCGATGATCCCACCATCCGGATCGTCGAGGTCGACGAGGACGTCACCGCCTACGAGAAGGGACACATCCCAGGCGGGATCGCCTGGGATTGGAACGTTGACCTCAAGGCGCCCGTCGGCCGGAACTTCATCGATCAAGCGGGCCTGCGCGCGCTCCTGCGAGCCACAGGCGTCGATGCGGGAACGACGGTTGTGTTGTACGGGGGGAACAACAACTGGTTCGCGGCCTACGCCTACTGGCTGCTGCGCTACCTCGGGTTCGACGCGGTGAAACTGCTCAACGGGGGCCGCAAGAAGTGGGAGCTCGAGTCGCGGTTGCTCACCGACGGAGTGCCCGCCCACGCCGAGGGAAACATCACGATCGACGCGGGGGTTCGCAGCGAGCTGCGCATCTTCCGCAACCAAGTTCTCGCGCGGGTCGGGCGCGCCGCGTTCGTCGACGTGCGTTCGCCCGAGGAATACCGCGGTGAGCTGCTCGCGCCGCCACACCTGCCGCAGGAACAGTCGCAGGTGCCCGGCCGCATCCCAGGGGCCGCGAACATCCCCTGGAGCAAGGCGGCCAACGAGGACGGGACGTTCCGCTCGGCCGACGAGCTGCGGACGCTGTACGCGGATGCCGGTGTCACCCCAGATGTGGAGGTGGTCGCCTACTGCCGAATCGGCGAGCGCTCGTCGCACACCTGGTTTGTTCTGCACGAGCTGCTCGGCTATCCAGACGTCAAGAACTACGATGGCTCGTGGACCGAGTACGGCTCGCTCGTCGGCGAGCCCGTGGAGAAGGATTGAGGAGGGAGGATCAGATGGCAGAGCCATTCGCATCCGGAGACTGGCACGTCACCAGCGGGAAGGAGGAAGAGTTCATCGCGCGCTGGACCGAGTTCCTGCAGTGGACCCGCAAGACCCAGCCGAGCCTCACGTCGGCAAGCCTGCTACGCGACGCCGAAGACCCGAACCACTTCCTCTCCTTCGCCGAATGGGACGACGCCGCTGCTCGCGGATCCTGGAAACAGAGCGACGGCTTCATGCAGCACTTCTCAGCCTGTCGCGACCTGTGCGACGACATGCGAGGCACGGACTGCGACCGAGTGGTCGCGATCTGAGTAGATCGCGACCTGGCGGTCAGACGATTACCGGCGGACTCAAGTTGTGGCGCTCCTGATGAAGCTGACCGAAGAACACATTCAGCCCTTCGGCCCCAGCGGCGGACCCAGCACGGTCTGCTCGTGACGGGTCATGATCTCGACGAGAGCCTCGCGCGGTGGCACCGGTTCGTCCGGTGGCACCGGTTCGTCCGGTGGCGGCGGGTCGAACGAGCGGGCGGGGGTGGCGACCTCGCGGAAGAACTTCTCCACGCCGGCAGGACCGAAGATGAGCAGTAATCGCGCGCTATCGGAATCGACGTGGAACGAATGCCCGATGCCGCGGCGCGTACGCGAGCGAGCCTGCCACGGCCTCGATCAGGTCGTCGCCGTGCTGGAGCCGGACTTCGCCCGAGTCCCAGCCATCATCCGGAGCCGTTGACCGATGAGCAGGTGAGGAGCGCGAGGAAGCGTCCGCCTTCGCGATGTGTTCGCGCCGTTTCGCTCGTTCCTCCGAGACTGTACGAGGAAGGCTCCGCCGCCTAGTGTCGTCGCGACTCGGGGAGGAGCCATGGACACCTTTTCTTGGGAGGACGAGCTTTTCGCGAAAATCTCGCATCAGATCGACAGGTTCGGATGGTCGGTCGTGTATGTCGGGGGCGGCGGGTGCTCGGTGCCGGGATGCGCCGGCGATCACGAGTCGGATCTCGTGGGGGTCGGGCTGCCGCCCTACGGATACACCGTTGGACTGCCACTCCACTTTGATCATGCGGAACTCGTTCTCGTCGGCCTCGACCGGGACGCGACATTGCGAATCCTCAATCTGATCGGGAGCGCGATCGCGAACGGAGCGCGCCTCGCCCCGGGCGACCCGCTTGACGTGGACGGCATGTCGCTGAAGGTCGGACGGTGCGCCGTGTCGCGCGTACGGAACGGACTTGTCGCCGTCTCCATGGACTACCACGACGCGATCAAACACCCGTCGGTGCCGAATCCGCTGCAGATCATCTGGTCTGACGCCGACGGCCGATCCCCGGGCGATCCGAGATTCGATCGACAAGCCCAGCCGCTGCTCGCCCGCCCCGCGGCGCGCGACCGCGCCGCCTCACGCCAACGACCGCGAACTTGCTGAGTTTGGCGTCAGGGGATCCTGGGCGCACCTTCTCGCGTCGGCCGTCAACGCGAGAAGGGTCTGCTTGAGAGGCGCAAGATCGAGAGCGCACCCCGTCCAGGGGCCACGATCACGAACCGCCTGAGGTGAGGTAATCCTGCCATCGCGCGACGGCCTCGTCCTTGCTCATTCGCGCCAGCTCCACCTGCGGAATACCCACCTTGGTGAGAAGATTTCGGGCGAGGTCGAAGGGAATCGACTCCTTCGGTGCCGGTTCTTCATCGACGCCTGGGCGTATTGGTTTCGTTCCGTGGTCCAATGCGGCCCAGAATTGCCCTGCCGTGACGTGCAGTTGCGTTCGCAGGATGTGTGCGAAGAGATCTGGATCGCCGATACCCTTGCGCCCGTGGGACACCTTCGTAGTCAGGATTCTTCCGTCTGCGAGAACCTTCCTATAGCGAGTGTGATCGCCGGCCTTCTTCCCGCCGGCAGTCTTTCGGATCTCCCACTCGTCGACTTCGCAAAACCGGTGGAGGTCCTGAGTGTTTGGAAGCTTCAATCCGCCGCTGTGGTCGACGAGGCTTCGGCGTCGGCGATCAGCATCGCTTCGACGGCGACTTCGCTGCCGGCGAGTTCGATGCGACGCACGAAGCCCAACGCGTGCTTATGGTTGGGAGCGAAGCGAAGCTCGTTCTCCCAATCCTCGGCGTACTCGACCAGCTCGCCCGCCAGCACGCGCGTTGCAGCTTCGAAGTCATCCGCCTGCGCGTGAACTGGGAGCTGCTCTGGCCACATCGAGACGCTGTCTTTGCCGACTTGGACTCTGATGGAGAACGGGAAATGAAGCGCGAGGAGTTGTTCCTGTTCCTCGGCATCGACAACAGCGACCGGCTTTGAGCCACGTCTCTGAACCACAGCGATCGAACCCTTCTCAACCCGGTCGTACAGCGAACTGAACTCCTTGCGCGCGACGCTGAACGGAATGTGCGTGTCCATCCGGCCTCCTCGTCCCACAGGATACTGAACATGTACAAGTTGTGCAAGTTGCACAGTCGCCGGCTGTCAGCGTTGAAGGGCCGCACCGGTTCTTTGATACGCCGGGACCCGCCCCCTTTGGTGAGGGGAATATGGTTAGTGATATCGCATATCGGATCTGATATGCTCGGCCCTGATGCCACGCAAGGCCGTTCTGGTGCAGCTCAGTGACGAGCTGCTCGAGCGGTTGGATCGACTCAGCCGGGAGAAGGGCGACTCCCGGTCGGCACTGGTACGCGACGCGGTTGAGCGCTACATCACCCAGGAGTCCCAGGCCGTGAAGGACGGTCGGCTCCGTGAGGGATACGTCCGGGTTCCCGATCCCGCCCCCGACGCATGGGTCCAGGACTCCCTGCGGGAGATGCTCGACGAGGAGTCGTGGTGATCGTCAGGCGCGGGGACGTGTTCTGGATCGTCGATCGCGAGGGGCGGCGCAGGCCCGGCGTGGTGCTCACGCGGGATGCGGCCATCGGGCTCCTCACGAGGGTCGTCGTCGCCCCGGCCACCCGGACCTTGCGCGACATCCCCACGGAGGTTCTCCTCACGCGCGCCGACGGCATGCCGGAGGACTGCGCCGTGAGCCTCGACAACATCCGGGTCGTCCCCAGAGCAGCGCTGAGGCGTCGCATCACCTCGCTACGTTCCGAGCGCCTCGACGAGATATGTGAGGCGCTCACCTATGCCCTCGGCTGTTGAGCCCGCCGGTAGACGTATGCTGTCCGTTCGATGACGAAGAACCGGCTCGAGGCGTTCAGCGATGCGGTCATCGCGATCGTCATCACGATCATGGTGCTCGAGCTGGCCGTGCCGCACGACGATTCGTGGGGCGCGTTCCGTGACTCCGTCCCCGGTTTGGCGGTGTATGCGTTGAGCTTCGTGTTCCTGGCGATCTATTGGAACAACCACCATCACCTGTTGCACGCGTCCGAGCGGGTCAACGGCCGCATCCTCTGGGCGAACATGCACCTGCTGTTCTGGCTGTCGCTGGTGCCGTTCGTAACCGCGTGGATGACCGAGAGTGATTTCCATGCAACGCCGGTAGCCGTCTACGGGGTTGTGCTGATCCTGGCCGCGATCGCCTATTACGTCTTGCAGGCGCAGATCCTCGTCGCCCACGGGCCGACCGCGAAGCTCAGGGCGGCGCTCGCCCATGACGTCAAGGGGAAGGTATCGCCGCTGCTCTACGCGATCGCCATCCCCGCAGCGTATGTCACCATCTGGATCTCGCTCGGGCTGTACATCTTCGTCGCGCTGATGTGGCTTGTGCCCGACCCCCGGATCGAGTCCCTCTACCAGGAGATAGACGCCGACTCTTCTGCGTCATGAGGCTCTCCTTCCGTCGAGTGACCGCGCGACCTGCTCGAGCAGCTCCAGGGCCTCCTGCAGCCCGCTCGCGTGGCTGTTCCCCTCGAGCCGGGCCCCTGCGGCGTCTCGCCGTTCACGTAGGGAGAAGCTGGACCGAACGTCCTTCTCTGCCCAGGGTCAGCAGCTGGAGGTCTTGTTGCCGCGCGCGATCACCGGCGCCGTCGCCGCGTCCGCCGCGTAGGGCCGGCATGCACCGCTGAAGTCGTTGTCCACGACGACCAGCGTGCCTCGTGCGTCCTTGAAGCGGACCGCCATGCGCGACTGTGTGGTCGCGATGCGGCTGATGTTGCGGCGCACGTCCACGCCGTCCACAGCCGTGAACAGCAGCGCGGCCTGCGGGGATCCGAGCGTCCTCAGCACCGTGTTGTCCCAGACACGCCAGTCTCTGCGTCGGGTTCCGTCGCTCGCCTGTACGTAGACCCACGGGACGCTCGGGCCGTCGATGGTGTTGTGGTGGATGTAGATGTTGGACACGTCGCCGCGGCCGCCGGCGGCGAAGGCCAGACCGATCGTGTTGGTGTAGGAGTTGCTGATCTCGACGTTGCGCACCCAGCCCGGCGGCGGCTCGAGGTCGAACCCGGCGCGGCGGCCGTGCAGGACACGGACGTCGTCGAGAAGCACGTTCTGCGCGCCCGAGAGCGCGACGCCTTGACGACCGTTCCGATCGACGTCGAACCCGAGCACGCGCACGCCGTCGCTAGGGTCACCGGCCAAGGGCCCGAGGTACAGCCCGTCGCCCCAGATCGCGTCTGCGCGCACGTCCTGCAACAGGACGTTGCGGCACCCTTCGAACGCGAACGCGTGCTCGAACTCGTAACGCCTGTCGTAGGAACCGAACCCGGAACGCTGATCGGCGGTTGTGTTGGTTCCCCGGACCCGGAGATCGCGCACGGTGATGTCGTGCGAGCCGCGGAACCACAGATGACGGCGCTGGGAGTAGTAGGGCCGGCCCTGCGCATCGCAGCACCCGGTCAACTGCCCACGCGTCGTGGCGCGGATCGTCGCGCCGTTGCCGTCGAAAGTCAGCCCGTTCCGATCTTGGATGATCAGACTCCCTTCGACGCGGTAACAGGCGTTGGCGCCGAACACGAGCGTCGACCCGTCGGGGACCGACGCGATCCAACCGCGGATCCGCTGCGTCGCGTCGGACACACACGTGCCGTCGATCGTCGAAGGGATCGGATACGTCGGCCCGGCGGGTGACGAGGCCGAAGGCGAGGGAGAAGGCGACGGCGACGGCGAGACCAGAGGCAGCGGTGGGACCGAGGGGTCGGGCGCCGGCAACGCAGGGGTGAGCGACGATCGCTCGCCTGCGTCGGGACCGCTCGTGCGGTCGCTCGGCTCGGCCCAGGTCGCGCGCGCGGCCTCTGCCACGCCCACCTCTGGGGATGCCCCGAAGGCCGTGAGCAGCGCCGGGATCGTCGCTGCCAGCACGAGCAGCGAGCCCGCCCCCATGAGGCGGTCGAGCCAGCGGTAGGGGTGTGGGCGCTGTGTGGCGCTGCTCGAACGCGCTGGGCGGCGGTAGGTCACTGCGGTCTCCTGCGTCGAACGGATGGACGGTCAAAAAGCTCGAGGCGAAGCCAACGAAGCTAACGACGAGGGCCGGGGCGCGTTCGGCTCGAGGCTAGGAAGGGTTCACTACACAGGCGAGATCCCGGCCTGGGGTACCGCCGGGCGCGAAGTGGCGAGCCGACCAGCCGTGCTCGCGCAAGCTCTTGATCAGCGAGTTCACACCGCGCGCCGCGGAATCCACGGCTTCGTCGCCTGGGTAGCCGACCTGCTGCTCGCCGTCGTAGCCGGAGTGGTACACGATCATCTTGATCGTCCGTGCGTCGTCGGTCGGGTCGTAGTACTCGCTGGCGACCGGGCCGATGTCCCGAGGGGAGGCCGATTCCTGATCGAAGGAGGGCAGCGCGAACCCCTTGTGCGTCGCGATGACGGGCATCCCGATCTCGATCGCGCGCTCGATCATCGCACGGCCGTAGTAGTCGTCGTGGAACCAGCCGCTGGCGTTGGGGATGTCTCCCCACGGCGTGTAGCACTTCCACGCGCGCAGGTAGGGGTACTGCTGGGCGGCCGCGGTCATCGCGTCCAGTTCGTCCTGCAGGTACAAGCTGTTCTCACCCAGCGTCCCGCCGTTCGAGCCGCGGTTCGGCATCACGAACTGGTGCATCACCGCGCGCCAGGCTGCGGGATCCTGAGACGCGCCTGGGGCGGCGTGGTTGCTCGCATCTGCGAGCGCACCCGGATGTCCTGAGGCCTCCTCCACCGCGTTAGGGTTCAGGGTTCGTCCGGTGATCGCAAGGAACCGGCCGGGGAGGGTCGAAGTAGGTGATCGGCGCCACCCACTTAATCAGGAGAAGAGCGCATGAGGAAGGCAGCACTGATGGCGATCCTGCTCGCTCTCGCGCCGGTGAGCGCGCGCGCCGGCACCCCCGATGAACCGGAAGTCATCGATGTACAGGGTGACGGAGTGGCGCTGAGGACCCTGGGCGACGATCCATCCCTGGACCTGACCGGCGCGTGGTTCGCGACGCGGCGCGAGGCAGGCATCGTGACCGGGTTCGCGATCTTCGTGCGCACCGCCGGATCGGCTCGGAGGGACAGCGCGATCACCGTCAACTGGCGCGTCGCCGGGACGGGCTGTTCGGCCAGCATCTGGATGGATGGGCCGTCCGAAGCTTTCGACGTCACCGTGGTGCGGATCGAGCGGCAACAGTTCTATGCCTCGCTCAGTCATGGGTGTGAGGGGGAGGACTCGTCGGTGTCGGTGCCGGGACTGGTGAGCGGGCGCGTGAACATCACCACCGCCCGAGTGGACATGTCCATCACGGACAACGTCTGGATAGCGTACGTTCCGCTGTCGTTGTTCACCGGAGCATCCGCGGTGGCGTATCAGGAGGGTGCGACCCTGGAGGGGATCACCGTTTCGTCGATCGAGCTGCTTCCCCTCTCGAGCCACACGGTGGACCGCGCGCCAGACTGCGACGCCGTGAGCGGAAGGTGCTCGCCGAGGCGCGCGTTCACGCTCGGTTCGTAGCGTCTGTCGAAACCACGCGTCGGCCTGCACGACCGACATGTGGCGTGGTACGTCCAGGGGCGCTTCATGGCCCCCGCCGAGGTCGGCGGTACTCCGCGTTGGCCGAATGGGAGAAGCGGAGGCGGTAGGGGTAGGAATCGAACTCACCCAGCGCCTTATCCGCGGCCGCCCGTGACCAGGCTCGCCGTACACGCTCGGGGAGTGAAGGTTCAGCCTAATGCCACCCCGGGGAGCGGCTCGCTGCCGATCATGTCGACGGGACGGCGTATCATCCTCTGAGTCCAAACGGTTCGGGGACGACCGGCGGGGCATTCTCCCCCCGAACCCGGTCAAGTTCGACCCATTTCGGTCGTCGGCTCACCTCCTGTGAGAGAATCAGGCTGGAATGAGGCCGCCGGAAACACAGTTCGCACGCATCGGCGATGATCGCATCGCCTATCAAGTGCTCGGTGACGGTCCCAGACATCGCGCTGACCATTGGGTCGGTCGGCCACGTCGACATCATCTTCGAGGAGTTTCACCGGCGCATCGCCGCGCTCGGCCGCCTGATCAGCTTCGATGACCGGGGGAGCGGTGCCTCCGATGCCCTGTCGCGTGCGGTCGAGCCGCCCGCATCCGGCCGGCCGAGGGCGCAGGCGCCGAACGCGATGCCCTCGGCCAACAGCGCGAGAAGGCCGGCGAGGAGTCCCCAGGTGGTCGCGTCCCCGCTCCTCATGGCGCTGCTCGGCCTCCGCGCCTACAACGGTAGCTGGGCTTCGACGGCGGCGACGAGGTCCTCGGGAAGGAGCATCGAGCGGAACCGCGCGACGGGCGTCCCTCGCGGGGAGACGATGAACTTCTCGTAGTTCCATTCCACGGCGCCCGCTTCGCCGTCCGTATCGGGAATCTCCACGAGATGTTGGAAGAGCGGGTGCTGGTCCGGGTCGTTGACGTTGATCTTGGAGAACAGCGGGAACGTCACCCCATGGGTCATGGAGGCGAAGGAGTGGATCTCCTCGTGCGTGCCGGGTTCCTTGTTGAACTGGTTGCACGGGAAGCCGAGGACGCTGAACCCACGTGCGGCGAAGCGGTCGTGCAACGCCTGGAGCCCGGCGTATTGGGGCGCGAGCTTGCAATGCGACGCGACGTTTACGATGAGCAGCGCCCGGTCGGCGAACTCCGCGAGTGTGGTGGGCCGGCCGTCGATCGTCTCGAGCGCGATGTCGTACAGAT
>Ga0299906_10005392_pt1 | contig 10416 bp, 10 predicted proteins | sample RVTome_14_FD_200259 | JGI IMG/M metagenome (GOLD analysis project Ga0299906, IMG submission 200259) | Soil microbial communities from uranium-contaminated site in the Upper Colorado River Basin, Wyoming, United States - RVT145D125 (version 2) ...
GGACGTCGTCCGGCAGGTCTCGCAGGCCGTGAAGATGACCGACCCGCTGCTGCCAGCTGGCAGCGTCACGACCCCGAGCGTGAGCTCGTAGGCGTTCTCGATCTGGTCCAGGACCCTGTAAGCCCAGGCCGAGCTCAGCGTGCTCAGTGAAAGAGCAACCGTTGCGATGACTACTCGAAACATGATCTATCTCCTTGCCGAAGGCCGCTTAGGAGCCTCCGGGCCCGACGACGTAAAAGCTCTGGTTGTGCGTGGACGTCGCGTTCCTGGCGCCCGTGCCGACCGCAACGATGTCGAAATGAAAAGCCTGTACCGTTCCCGGGACGCCGACGCCGCCGCTGAAGCCGCCGTCCGGCACGGGGGTCGGATCCTGGGGCGTGATGTTGGCCTGGGTCCAGTAGGTACCGGCTCCCAAGGGTGTCAAGGGAATGGTGTTGCCCGGCGAGCCGGGGATCGTGTTGAAAGCGCGCCTTTCGATCGCGATGTCAATGCCCGTTTCGGCGGACTGAAACGCATCTTGGTGGAACTGGGCGTTGCTGGTCATCGTGAGCTCCAGCGTGGCCGTGTTCATCCCGGACACGCCGAGCACCGTGAGGACCATCAGCAGGATCAGGCCGACGATCAAGGCCGCACCCCGTTGCGATTGACGCGCAGCTATCGCGCAGTGCTTACTGGTGTTCATCAGGTCGGTGTTCTCGCATTGCGTAGATAAATGGTCTTGGACACGAGCGTGCGGCGGAACGCATCGTTCGGCGCCGCGACGTTCTGGTCCGCGTAAACATAGTTGGTGGCGTCGGTGAAGCCGTTCTCGGGGCGCTCGGCGCGAAGCCGCAGCCAGATCCGCACTGCGAGAATCTCCGCGTCGGGCAGGAACCCGGGGCTTCCAGGCGTGATGCTCGGATCGCCCGCGTTCACGTAGCGATCGATGGCGCCGCGGGTCGGGGCGCCGTCGAGATCGGTGTCCACGCCGAACTGAACCTGCATGTCTTCGACGCCGGGCAGGACTTCCTGGTCGACGATGCGCACGCCGAGCGCTCCGCCGACGAGCGTCTTCATCCGCAGTGACGGCACCGGGTTCCCCGGCGTGTCCAAAGACGAGTTGGTGCTGACGTAATAGCCGTTGACGACCAGCTGGTGAGTGGCCGACGTCGCCGGGAGAAAGCCGGGCGGCACGGCGTTGCCGACGAAAATCTGGCCGTCGCGAAAACGCGCCGACTGCACATACATCGTGCCGGCGTTCAACAACAGCATCGGATCCTCGCTGACGCGCCGGATCACGAGCGTATCCGACGTGGCTTGCGCGGCGCCATTCGGCGCGCAAGCCCAACCGTAGCCGTTATTGGTGCCGCCGACCGCGGCATCGAGATTGATCGACCAATTCTGGCCGCAATCGCCCGCGACTCCAAGCCCCACAGGCACCGGGTCGGCCGGCGTCGCCCGCCCGCGTATCTTGATCGTGCGGCTCGTCAGCCCCCAGTATTGGGCCATGCGAATGTCGGGCTCGAGCGCGTCGAGGACGAAGCGCGAGTTTTCCTGCAAGCGCGCCACGGCTTCGCTGATGCGAAACGTCGTGCGGCTCTGCATGAAAACCGTGATGGCCCCGATCAGCAGGAAGGAGCCGATCGCCAAGGCGACCATGAGCTCGATCAGCGTGATGCCGGCGATGCGTTTCATCGGTTTGGACACTGATGTATTCACGGTGCGTCGTGTGCCTAGTTGTTGGGGACTTGAATCAGCATCTGATGCGTGACCTGGCCCTGATTGACCTCGGTCCAAGTGAGGTTCAGCGTGACGCTCGGCGGCACGGCGCCGGGGTTGTACTGGATCTGCCACTGCCCGCCGGGCAGCAGCGCCGTCACTTGCTGGTTCCAGACGAATAGATCGTGCGCGGCCATCTGCGCCGGCGTGCAGTTCGCGCCGCCGCTCTGCGGATCGCAGCCGTTGTTGGCGGCGCCGCCGGCGTAGGCCGCCTGACCCAGGCGGTTTGAGCGGATGCGGTCGGCCATGTCGGCGACCAGGTTGACGGCCTGAGTGCGATAGATGGCGGTACGCTCCGCGCCCAGCCCCTGCGCGTAGAGTGCGGCGATGCCGATCATTCCCACGGAAAGCACGACCAGCGAGACCATCGCCTCGACCAGGGTGAATCCGCTTTGCTTGAGTACGCTCGTGCTCATGATCTGAATCCTACGGGCAGGCGCCGCCGGTAACCGCAACGGCCGCGGTGACGTCGTCCATGGAGCGCATGATCTGAGGGCGGCCGGTCGGGGCAACCACGACCACGCGGGCCGAAGAGGTGCCGCCCGCGTCGCGGTTGCCACGATCGTCGCAGAACAGCACGCTGGCCAACGAAGGCTGCAGCTGGCCGGCGGCCTGCTGTGACCAGCCGGTCGGCGCGAAAGTGATGTAAGTGCTGTCGGAGGCCACGGTCATCGTGCCGGTCGGTGCGGCGTGTTGGAGCAGCACGGTCTCGCCGCCGTCGACGACGGCATTGCCGTCGGTCGGGGCGGGCACCAGCGGATTCACGGCGTCGACGAACACGATGTAGCCCGTGTTCGCGCCGACCCCGCAGGTCGGGGCGGGAGTCGTCGCATCGGCGCTCGCGCACAGCGTGATCGGCGCCTGCCGCTTGACGGCCTCGGTACGGGCCAGGAGCACGGCCGAGATGAGGTCGTTGGCGGCCGCGGTCATGGCGTTGTTGCGCTGAAACTCCATGAAATTGGGGACGCCGATGGTCAACAGGATCCCGACGATCATCACCGTCACCATCAACTCCAGCAGCGTGAAGCCGCGATCGGATTCTGTATTCATGGGCACGGACTATAGGGATCGCCGGATGCGCGAGCCAAAACCCTCCGACGGCCGGTGGTCGGGCGGCGACGAGCGGCCTGAGGGGGGCCCGCGCTATGGTGAGTCTGCGCATGACGGTAGGGGGAACGTTATGGTAAATCAGGGCACTGCAGAGGCCGGTCGCCCGGGCCGATCACGTCGACGCGCGGACGCCCGGTATAGCTCACGATGACGGCGCGGGCCGCGGCCGGGCCGCGCGCGTCGCAGAAGGTGACGGTGCCGTTGGTGCTGCGCCAGCCGAAGGCGCGAAACTCGAACAGCGGCCGGTTGGCGGAAATCGACCCCAGCATCTGCGGGGCGTGGAAGTGGAGCAACGGCTCCACGTCGCTGCGATGCGGCGGGCGCAGGTCGTCGCTGTTGACGAACACCATCCAGCCCGCGTCATAGCGTAGCTCGTCGCCGCCGCAGCTCGACTGGTCGAGTGTCTTGCACAGCACCACGGCGCGGCCGCGCTTGGCGGCCTCGCTGCGCGCGAGCTGAACTGCGATGATGAAGGCATTGACGTCGGCGGTGCGGCGCGCGTCCAGCACGAAGGCCTGGAAGCTCGGTATGCCCCAGGCCGCCGTGACGCCGAGGACGGCGACGACGATCATGAGCTCCCAGAGCGTGAATCCGCGGGCGCGGCGCACGGGCGCGTGTCTCGTCAAGGGTCGCGAGCCGGGGCCGAAAGGAGTCTCGCTCGAGACTATCGCGCCCGATGGGCCTCGGCGAGCCGGCTAACCCGGCGTTTCGGCCGGAATCGCCGCGGGCAATCCCGGCGGCGGGTCGTGGCGCTCCAATCGCCTCGAGGGTATACTCCAAGCCTCTGATTTCTAAGAGGGTCGCAGTTTGGGACGGGAAGAGATCGCGAGGCGCCTGGAAGCGCACGGCGTCCTGCCGACGCAGCAGCGCCTCGACGTGGGCGAGGTCATCCTCTGCGCGCCGCAGCACCTGTCGGCCGACGAGATCATCGCCGCGCTCAAGGCCAAGGGCTTGCGCGTCTCCAAGGCGACTGTCTACAACAGCCTGAACCTGTTTTGCGAGCGCGGCCTGTTGCGCACCGTCAAGGTGGACCCCGCGCGACAGTTCTACGACCCGACGGTCACCCCGCACCATCATTTCTATCACGTCGATACCGGCGAGCTCATCGACATCGAGCCCGACGCGGTTTCTCTCGAGGTGCGATCGGCCCTGCCGCGCGGCACCGAGCAACGGGGCGTCGACGTGATCATTCGGATCGGCAACGCCAGCCGCAAAGCTTAATCCGGTCTCCGCGGCCGCAAGGCGGGCGGGCCCGAGTTCTCCGCCGCGGTCGCGGAGAAAAGCCTGATGCCTGGCGAATCGCAGGACGTCCAAGCGCTGCTGCGTTTCGGGATCTTTGCCGCCGTGCTGGTGGCGATGGCCGCCTGGGAGCTTCTGTCGCCGCGTCGCGGGCTCCAAGTCACGCGCGGCGCGCGCTGGCCCGGCAACCTCGGAATCCTCGCCGTCGACGTGGTGCTGCTGCGGATCGTTTTTCCGGGCGCGGCGGTGGGTTTCGCGCTTCTCGTCGAGGAACGCGGCTGGGGCTTGCTCAATTTCTCGAGCCTGCCGCCGTGGACGGCCTTCGTGCTCGGCGTGCTGGCGCTCGATCTCGTGATCTACCTCCAGCACGTGCTGTTCCACGCCGTGCCGCTGCTGTGGCGGCTGCACCGCGTGCACCACACCGATCTCGGCTTCGATGTGACCACGGGGTTCCGCTTCCACCCGCTGGAGATCGGGGTTTCGATGCTCATTAAATATACGGCTATTGCGGCTCTCGGCCCCCCCGCCGGCGCCGTGCTGCTGTTCGAGGTGCTGCTGAATGCAGTTACGATGTTCAATCACGGCAACGTTCGTTTGCCGGTGGGCCTCGACCGCTGGCTGAGATTGCTGGTCGTGACGCCCGACATGCATCGCGTGCATCACTCCATCCTGCGCAACGAGACCAACAGCAATTTCGGTTTCAACTTCCCCTGGTGGGACCGCTGGTTCGGCACTTACCGGTCGCAACCGGCGGCCGGGCACGCCGGCATGACGATCGGCATCGAGCAGTTCCGCGAGCCCCGCGATTCGCGTCTGGATCGTCTGCTGCTGCAGCCGCTGCTCGCACCGCCCGTAGGCTATCCGATCAACCGCAATACCCAAGGCTAACGATCGACCCGGCGTTGCCGGGACATGACTCAAGTCACCGTTGGCCCGCTGCAAGAAAGCTAGACTAGAATTGTTGCAACTAGCGTGAGCATGACCGAGGACAGGCGCTCGATGTTTCGACCGAACACCGCGTGTGCGGCTACTCGAGGTCCGCGCGAGCGGCGCCGCGGCATCGCGCGCGCGATGCTCGTGCTCGCGTCGCTCGGTGTCGGCGCCTGCGCCCCGATCGCGCGCTTTCAGACCAGCGGCGAGCTGGCCGGTCAGCCCGTGGCGACAAGGGTCGACTCGCGCGTTGCGGCCTACTATCTGGAGAGTTATCTACCCGGGCAGCGAGACGATGCCGAGATGACCGAGGTCATCGAGGACACGCTCGAAGACCTCGACCCGGTGCCTCGAGACCGCGAGGGCCTCGAGCAGCTCGCGGATGAGCTGTCGGCGGATTTCGCGACCATGCATTTCGTTTCGCGTGCCTACGCCCAGCCGCGCAATCGGCGGCTGCAAGACCGCTATACCGCGCTCGTCGAGGAGCTATCGGACGGCTCATTCGCGCCGACGGCCGAGGATGACGCGCGCTACAAGTCCTACACGATGGTGTTCGTGCCTGGCTATGCCTACCGGAGCAATCCGTCGAACGGAGCGAGCTTCACGCGCCAGCGCACACTCTTGACCGAGCTCGGTTTCGAGCCGGAGTTCATCGAAACCGAGGAGCTCGGCTACGTAGAGGCCAACGCGGAGCTCGTCACGCGAACGCTCAGGGACTTGGCGGCAGCGCACGAGCGCATCGTGGTCGTCAGCACCAGCAAGGGAGGCACCGAGACGGCCATGGCTTTGAGCGCGCTTGACGGTGGGCCCGCCATGAGCAGCATCAAGGCGTGGATCAGCGTCGGCGGCTTGTTGCGCGGGTCACCCTACGCCGACCGCTACCTGTCGGGTGTGCGGCGCTGGCTCGCCGGCATCATGCTGCGTCGCCAAGGCCAGCCGCCCGACATCTTGGAGAATCTGAGCACCGAGGTGCGGCGAGCGAGCTTCGCGGCGCTCGAGCTACCGTCCGAGGTGTTGATGTTGCATTATGTCGCCGCGCCGCTGTCGGGTCAGGTGCCCGAAGGGACTCAGGCGCGGTACAAGATCCTGCGGCGGCAGGGGCCGAACGACGGCTTGACCCTGCTCGCCGATGAACTGGTGGAAGGTGGGCTCGTGGTCACGGAAGTGGGACTCGATCATTATTTCAGGGCGCCGGACATCGACGTGCGGACCGTTGCGCTGACCTACGCGGTGCTCGACGAGCTCGAGCGTCTCCAGGCCGCGCCGCAGCAGGCCGGCGCGTCTCCTATGCTGTCGCGAGATGCCGGCTCGCGATCGCCGGCCGGTTTCGCGTCCGAGACGGAATGACGGCACTTTGGACAACGCGGCCCGCGACGCCGGCGGGCAGGGCGAGCTGCAAGCCGGGGCTTTCGATCGTTGCGGCGCTGTCGATCACGTTGATGCTCGCGCCGGGCTCGCCGTTGCGCGCCCAGGAGACGTTCTTCGGCGACTGGGAATTCACCTTCGACAACGACAACGACACGTTGCTCGATTCCGACCGCTACTATACCAACGGTATCAGGCTCACGGCGCTCAAGACCGAGGACGATCGCTGGTTCGGGTGGGCGCTCGGCAACGAGACCTATACCGGCGCCCTGATCTCACTTCCGCCCGAGCAGATCCCGCCCGACGACCGGCCATATGCCGGATGGACGTACTTTTCGTATTTTCGCGGGCGCCTCGACGATGAGGACGCATCCGTCGTCTGGGAGTTCTCCGCCGGCTGCATGGGCCCGTGCTCGCGAGCGGAGCGCTTCCAGAAATTCTGGCACAACAACGTCATCGATGTGCCGGAGGCTCTGGGTTGGCCGTTACAGATAGAGGAGGAGATCGGGCTGCAAGTCCGGCGCCTGCGCGAGAAGCCGCTGCGCCGCTGGACTGCCGGCGACGGCACCTTGCTCGCCGACCTCGGGCGAACGACCGCGTTTCGGCTCGGCAATATCTTCACCGATGCATCTATCGGCATCACCGGCCGCTGGCGGCTCGGCAACATGCGCGGCTATTTCGACGGCGCCGGCGTCGGCGAGATGCTGCCGAGGCGGGCTGTCCGGCGCGACTCTGATCGCCCGCGCGACTGGCTGGACCGCGTCGGTGGGGGCTGGCTCTTCGCCGACGAGGCGTTCGTTTACGGGCGCATCGAGGGCAGCGTCGTCGCGCGCAACTCGACCATCGAAGGCGGGATCTTCAACGACAAGAGCCCGTTCACCCAGGACATCCGCCACGCCGTCATCCGCACTGAGATCGGCATCAAGTTCGTCTGGCCGCGGATCACCTTCGGCATGAGCTGGAACTCCACCAGCACCGACTTCGCCAGCCGCTCGTGGGAACTCAATCAGCATAACTGGATGAGCTTCTACGGCGAGATTCATTAGATGCTTTCGCTGCGCGTCAACGGCGCCAGCGTCGATGTCGAAGCGGATCCCGAGATGCCGCTGCTGTGGGTGCTGCGCGACTGTGTCGGCCTCAAGGGCACGAAGTACGGCTGCGGCACGGGGCTGTGCGGCGCCTGCCTCGTGCTCATTGACGGCGAGCCGAATCACGCCTGCATGGTGCCGCTCAGAAGAGTCGGGGAGCGCGCCGTGGAGACGATCGAGGGGCTCGCGCAGGCCCCGGAGCACCCACTCATCGACGCCTGGGTCGCCGAGCAGGTGCCGCAGTGCGGTTATTGCCAGCCGGCGCAGATCGTTGCCGCGGCAGCTCTATTCCGCAAGGACAGCAAGCCGACGAAGGAGGCTGCGGCTGAGGCCATGGACGGTGTCTTGTGTCGTTGCGGCACCTACCAGCGGATTCGCAGCGCCATCGCTGGGGTTGCGGCGGGAAACACGCGCGAGCAGCCGAGATCCCGCCCGCCGCTCGACGAGATTGTCGTTGCCGAGCCGCGAGGCACCGTCATCAACGATTGGGTCAGCATCGAGCCGGACAACGGCACGGTGCTCATGATCAACCACTCGGAGATGGGTCAAGGCGCTCTCAACGCCGTCACGACGCTGATTGCCGAGGAGCTCGAGATCGATACGGCGCGGGTGCGCGTCGCCAACGCACCGGCCGACAGCAGGTATGCAAATCCTTCTTTCGGCACGCAGCTCACGGGGGGCTCGACGACGGTGCGCGGCGAATGGGAGCGGCTCCGGCTCGCCGGTGCGGGCGCGCGGGAGAAGCTCATCGCGGCGGCCATGGAGATCTGGCAAGCTGCGCGAGCCGAATGTGGTGCCGAGAATGGCACGGTCGTGCACGGCCCCACGGGCCGCAGGCTCGCGTACAGCGAGCTCGCCCGGCGCGCGGCGCAGCTCGCGACGCCTGAGCACTTGACCCTCAAGCCATCGAGCGAGTTCCGGTTGATCGGCCGCTCGGTGCCGCGCGCCGACATCGCGCCGATGTCCAGGGGAACCGCAATATATGGCATCGACGTCGTCGTGCCCGACATGGTCGTGGCGCTGGTGTCGCGCGCGCCGACGATCGGCGGCAAGCTCGCCGGCTTCGATGCCCGGCAGGCGCTCGCAGTCCCGGGCGTGGTCGAGGTCCTCGAGATCGAGAGCGGCGTCGCCGTCGTCGCACGAGACTTCTGGTCCGCATCCGAAGGCCGGGCGCTGCTCGACACGCGGTGGACTCAAGGCCGCTGGCAGGATCTCTGCACCGCCGGCCTTTATGCGGAGCTCGAAGCGAAGCTCGAGGAGCGGGGGCGCGTAACCAACGAGCGCGGGGCAGCCGTGCGCGCCCTGCGGCGTGCCGAGCGCGTCATCGAGGCGCGCTACCGCACGCCGTATCTGGCCCACTGCACGATCGAGCCGCCGAACTGCGTGGCCCACGTGCGCGCTGATCGCTGCGATCTCTGGGTGGGCACTCAGGACCAGACGGCTACGCAGGACGTCGCGGCGCGAATGACGGGACTGCCGCTGGATAAGATATATGTGAATACGACTTTTCTCGGCGGCGGGTTCGGACGGCGGCTCGAGACGGATTTCGTGGCCGAGGCCGTCGAGCTCTCGGCCAAGCTGCGGCGGCCCGTGCAAGTGCTTTGGACTCGGGACGACGATTTGCAACACGATCGCTTCCGTCCGGCGCATTGCGTCGCGCTCCAGGCGTGCCTCGACAGCAAGGGCCTGCCGGCGGCGTGGTGGCAACGCGTCGCGGGCCCGCCGGTCGCTCTGGGCAACTGCGACGTGTCTTACGCGATTCCCAATCTTCACGTGGAGCAGGTCACGACGCGCTCGCCGCTGCCGGTCGGCGCCTGGCGAGGGGTCGGCGCCGTGCAGAACGCATTTGCGATCGAATCGTTCGTCGATGAGCTCGCGCACGACGCGCGATCGGATCCGCTCGACTACCGGCTCGCGCTGCTCGAGCACTCGCCGCGGCACCGCGCCGTGCTGGAAGCGGCGGCCGAGATGACGGATTGGCGCAGCGCCCCGAAACGCGGGTGCGGTCGCGGGATTGCCGTTTATCGCGCTTTCGGAAGCTGGACCGCGCAAGTCGCCGAGGTGTCGTGCGCCGAGCCAGGCGGCATTCGCGTTCATCGTATCGCCTGCGCCATCGACTGCGGGCAGGCGCTCAACCCCGACACCATCCGGGCGCAGATCGAGGGCGGCATCGCCTTGGGTCTGTCCGCCGCGCTCAAGGAAGAAATCCAGGTGGCCGACGGGCGAGTCACGCAGACGAGCTTTGCTGACTACCCTATTCTGCGTTACTCCGAAATGCCCGAGATCGAGGTACGGATCGTCGAAGGCGGCGAGCCGCCCGGCGGCGTCGGCGAGCCCGGCGTGCCTCCGGTCGCGCCGGCCGTCGCGAACGCGATCTTTGCAGCGACAGGCGCACGGCTGCGGTCGTTGCCTTTGCGCCTGTAGCTCGGCGTCGCTTGGAGATCGATCGCAAGTGCCCGATAATTACGCGCCTTCCAGAACATGCCGGTGTAGCTCAGTCGGTAGAGCAACGCATTCGTAATGCCTCAGGACACGCGTAACTATTTGTTTTAGCAACAATTACGGAGTGGCGCCCGCAACGTCTTTTGTAGGTTTCAGACCATTGATGTCTACTGGGTTCGCGCGAAATGGGGACAGCAAGAGAGCAACGCAAAAAGGCAGCGGTGCTCTACTCCTTCTCAAGCCGGAATAGCGATGCGTCGAGCGCTGCCAAGAGGTTTCGTTTTTGTTTGTGCTTGTCCTTCAGTCGGGCAACGAAACTCGCGAATGCATCAGAGCTTACGGCATCGAAACACGGCTTCGCTTCAATGAGCACTTTCACACCGTCTCGGTAGCCCCGTTTGTTCTTCATTTGCGATCGGGTGACCACTCGAGCCGCCGAAGCGTTTCGACGTGCAGTTGATGCAGTCTGTACACTCCGAATCGG